>Ga0247774_1000024_pt1 | contig 65172 bp, 67 predicted proteins | sample UWRJL001104B6_FD_179933 | JGI IMG/M metagenome (GOLD analysis project Ga0247774, IMG submission 179933) | Plant litter microbial communities from Arlington Agricultural Research Station in Wisconsin, United States - UWRJ-L001-104B-6 | ecosystem: Environmental > Terrestrial > Plant litter >...
CCTCTCATGCTAAAAGGAAGGATTTCACGTTTCGTAGATCCCCAAGACGGCGGGCAGGTTCTTTGCTGACGCCACACGCCTCTGGCTCCTCCGCTTCGAGCTCGCGACCTTAAACCCTATACGCTGGGAGGAATCCGTGGATGCCGGAGAGGTATTCCCACATCTGTACCGGAACTTTGGGATCCAAGACGTTGAGAGCGTGAAAGAGTTTGAGAGGCGGGAGGGGGAGAGCTGGGAAGAGGTTTTGAACGGTGAGGATGGATGGCTTGTTTGAAATCGAACAAAAATGTGTGTGCCTAGCTAGCTGCTTAATTGAGGTATCTATCTTATCACGATCCCTTTCTTCAAGAACGCAGAGTTGTCAGTTACTAATTGTCAATCTAGTCTCTTACGCTGATGGTTATGTCCCCGCAATGGCGTCATCTGCATGTCCTGGCTCGATGGATGTCGAGACTCTCTGCACGAATCGGGAGCAATTAAGCCTAAGACTGTACCGTACCGAGGCAGAGTACGATGCAACAGTCTAGCTCTGAATTAAGCTGTACGACCGGGGATCAAAGTTTTGAAGCTCCCCCAAGATTCGTTGTGCATTGATAAAGTGGCCCCTGCCCCGCACATCTACCGAAGAGCTTCGATATTGTTGAGTTTGAGCTGTGAAATATCTATGGTTACTACGAAAGAGGAACCTAGTTCATTTGGGCTCTTTGAATTGTGATTTGGGACAGTGGATATTCGGATACATACTACTAGAAAGTCTAATCGTTGGCTTAGACACGCTTTTTTTTTATAGAGTTCTTTGCAGAGTATCTTCTTTGATCCAGACCAGGATAGCAGGTCTGCTGGATAGGACCAGGGAATTCGAGATAACTTCACTTCATCAAAATGGCAGATAAGGACCGGGTAGTGGACTCGGACAAGGGTAACCTACCAAGCGACTCTCCTACTCCTCAGCTTGAAGCGGCAGAACTAACAAGCTCTCGCAGTCTGGACCACCCTCCTCACCAACGAGGCTTACCTCCCCGGCCTCCTCACGCTCGCCTACTCTCTCACCAAGTCCAAAACCGCCTACCCACTCGTTTGCCTCTACACCGACACCCTCCCGCCGCACTGCCTAGCAGCCCTCCGCCGGCGCGGCATCCCGTGCCAGCACATCGACTACCTCCTCCCCGCCAAGGGCCCCGCCTACGCGCAGGACCCGCGCTTCCTCGACTGCTGGACCAAGCTGACGCCCTTCTCGCTGACGGCGTACCGGCGCGTCGTCCAGCTCGACAGCGACATGCTCGTCCTGCGCAACATGGACGAGCTCATGGACCTTGCCCTCGACGACCCCGCCGACGTCCTCGGGCGCCCGGCCGAGTCGAGGCGCGTCTTCGCGGCCGGGCACGCCTGCGTCTGCAACCCGCTGAAGAAGGCGCACTACCCGGCCGACTGGATCCCCGCCAACTGCGCCCTTACGAAGCAGCATCGGACTCCTGACGAGGCGCAGGTTTCGGGGGGCAGGTGCGACCTGAGCCCCCTGGGGTACATGAACGGGGGGCTGCAGGTGGTGAATCCGAGCAAGGAGGTTTTTGGGAAGATTGTGGAGTACATGGAGGAGCATGCGTCGGAGATGGACTTTGCGGACCAGAGTGTTTTGTCGGGGCTCTTCAGAGGACGGTGGGTGGCGCTGCCGTATGTTTATAATGCGCTCAAAACGCTGAAATGGAAGGGGGTGCACGATGCGATTTGGAGGGATGAGGAGGTGAAGAATGTGCACTATATTCTCGCACCGAAGCCGTGGAATGAGGTTGATAAGGATGGTAAGTGGAGTGGGACGGAGGCGAGTCATGTTTGGTGGGTGGAATATGATCGGGAGAGGAAGGAGAAGGAGAAAGGAGAGGGAATTGATGATGGGTTCTGAGTGTGGGAGTAGCATGGAATTTGGGTGTAACGGTCGACTCCCGGGTGGAAGGAGGTGCAAGAAGGGAAACAAGGCTGTTCCGCAATGTGCTAGCCGTAGGACATCATTGTAATTTCCGACCTTGCCATAGTGTGTGGTTTGGCATGTTATGCAAGCCAAAGCAATTAAATCTACTTAAGGTCCAGATTGTACTAAAATGTAATACAAATTTAGACCACTACACCAAAAACTAGGCGCACAAACCGTCACAAGCTCGAAACAACTACTAATACAGCTAAACTGATTACACTTTTGCCTCCTTCGCCGACTCCTCGTCCTCGGGTAACCCTTCGTTGCCCGTAGTCTTCTTTTCCTCTCTCTCTTTCTGCTCATCTTTAGCATCCTCTTTCCCATTAGAGTCATCTTCCGAGTCACTATCACCGCTTAGTCCCTTGCCCAGACCCCCGCCTTGCGGCCTCTCAATCTCGTCCTTCTTGATACCCCACGCCTCTCGGAGACTCTCCAGCCACACGTCTCCATCCACACCCTCGTGTCCAGTCCAAGCGCCTCCGTCATACACCCTACCATCTTCCGCCAAAGGAACTTCACCGCCGACCAACACTCGCATGGCTTTCTTGTTCGTTACCCCTTTCTGGCACGGCGCCTCATATATCCGATGGCCCCAGGCTGAGGCCTTTAGGAATTCGTGGGACCGCCTACAATGTGAAATGTCTCAATCTCGTCCCGCTCTGGATCATGTAGCTCTTTGAGGTGCTTGTCGCAGAATGCGGGTTGGTTGCACGTGGCGCAGAGATCCTAGGTGTTCTCGCATGAGTCCCACTCATATAATCACAGGAGGGTCTCAAACCATAGAGGCTATTGTAACCTCTGCCAATATCCTCGCTCTTGGTAGTAACCCATTTGGAGAGACGAGCGTAGGGCAGCCTCTGGATTTCTGTAGGAGATAGGTTTTCAGTTGCGACCATCGAACTCTTGTGAGTGCTTCCTGCTCCATCACCTGCTAATGTCTTGCCGGGCGCCTTTACAGGTTGCTCAAGTGGCTCTGAAACCCCCTTTGTGGCTGGGGTTGCCAAGTCTTCTTTGCCGACCCCATCAACAGCCAGAGAGTCGCCTTCTTTCTCGTTGCTAACCTTCCTGAGAAGAAACAGCCCATCCGCCATCTCCATACATATCTTGGAAGCTTCTGCGAGTCGGCCGCGTTGATCCGTCTGGCCAGGGACCCTTTTGTGAACTTTCTTAATAACTTCTTCTCGAATGCTCCTCACCTTTTCGTTGAAGGCAGACTTTTTCCAGCCCTGGGGGTTGTCCAAAACAGCCTCTTTCGAGGTTTGAGAAACTCTACATGGTCGGCTTCACCCAGCCAGCAGATGGCTGACATAGCGTTGGCAATATCGCCAATGCGAAGGTAAGCAGAGGCCAGCATGCAATACCCAACCACGTCGTTGTCTTGTCGTGGTCCGACAGAATTTTGAGCGCTTACGAGTGGGACCACCAGCCCGAACCGGCCCTTGAACACGCCCGACTTACACTGGAAAAATGCCCAGACAAAGAAAGAACGCTGCCAGACTTGTTGTGGGCCGCTTCCTAGAAGAAAAGCCCAAGACAAATGCCGAGGCGGCCGAAATATACGATGATGTTGTCGACAAGGACCCGACCTCCCTCAACGCCTGGCTTCAGCTATTAGGTCATTCACAGTGTCCAAGTATGGAAAGCGCCCCGATAAACTCTGCAGCCTCATTCACAAGCTATGTGAGTCCGAGATCAAAACTGATACGGAACCCGTGCTGGTTGCCGTGCTTCAGTGGACTGCCGATCTTCCGGGCTCGATTTCCATGTTCAACCAAACGTTGAGCTGCTTGAACGATAACAAGAAATACCAGCAAGCCTTCCTCGCCGCCATGAATAGATCTCGCCGACGAAAGTTGTTAGATCGGAGCGAGATAGATTTACACCCGAAGAAGAGGATTGGACGCTGGAGGATCGCGAGGCTGTGAACTTTGTTACTCGAAATACTACTGGTTATTTCCGCGGCGCCGTCGCGTACCATTACCTCCAGCTGGTTGAAGGAGGAGGAGGAGGAGGAGGAGGAGGAGGAAGAGGAAGAGAAGTTCGGGCTGCCATCAAGATTTGGGAACAGGTTCGAGCCGCCGGAGTTGACGAATGGGGGAAGTGGTTACAAGAAATGCACTCGTGCTCTGGCATTTCATTCTGTCGACGAGCTTGTGAAGCCGAGTACCAACCAAAAGGAATGCATCGAATCGCTGAGGAAACTTGATCCAAACCGCGCCAACGTTAATACCGACGTGCCAATTTCTCGATGCCTCTGAGCTGGGTTTTATGCGGCCCAATCCCGAAAGGAAGAGGCCATGGACGTTTTGGGCAATTACGTCAAGCTTGCGCTCGAACTCGGCCTAAGCATCCGTCCACATATTCGCACTTTCAGCCTGCGGCACCTCATCTATTTCTTCTATGTTTGTCTCGGCTTAAATAATGGCAGGACCGACAGACTTCGCCTCCGGGGCTTGCTTCTTGTCCGCCAGAGTTACATAAACAATCACCAGCAGCGCCGTGGTCAAAGGCGAGGCCGGCTTCGTCGTGGCTTGGCTAATACTGAATCCAGGTTTCCTTCCAAATGTGAAAGTCGAGAAAGCTCTATATCAAATCTGGCCGCCATCGCGTAGTTTTATAGCTGAGTTGCAAGGCGAATGATGGGGGTTGAAACGTGCCCAAAAGAGAAATCATCCCTCAATGCATATCAGCACTAATCCGTAACTAGCTAAGCCTGTTAGAAAGCTTCTCTGGAGATCTCAGCAGTAGGCCTTCTCTTCTTCCATTGTCATTGTGTTGTAGTTCTTGAGGCGTCTCTCCTCGCCCTAGGGGGCCCTTTTGCGCGGGATATTGCAAGCGCATCTGTACGTTGAGGTCCGGGCCGGGAAAACGTGGGTCTGTCTACGGGCCATGCTCTCTGCTGGAGACTACCAGTCTGAGTATCGAGGAGTACGTCTTTTTCGCGATTTGTATGGTTGCTCCGCATGTGCGCGAGTATATTGATATGTGTAGAAGAGCCATGGGCCGCCGATTGAAAGTATTCATCGGTCGTGAGCTGCAATGCAAGAAAGACCACCTCGATATCTGGCCACAGCTGGACTCAATGGAGAGAAGTGCGGGGTACGTGGAAGTGCAGAAAACCCCTGTGAAGCAGCATCTACACCAAGTGCACCAAATCAAAATATCGCTAACACTGTTATTAGGCTCAGCCTATGCGAGCGTAGCGACTACGGCAACGACCACAAGGCATCGCAAGGAGGCGCGGGTTGGCCTCGTCGATGGCTAGGCAGTCCTCGGTCGAGGACTCTGCATTATCTATGGAGCCAAAGCCGGTATTGAAGTTGGGGGCTCGGTGGCAATGCGGTCGCCATCCAGCATCTAATACGAAAGAAGCAAGCTGCCCAGAAGTTGGCAAGGGAGAGTCCCCATTACACGCCTGAACTACATGACCAATTTACGATACCGGATCCAAACCGTTGTATCCCGTGGATGCGACAACAGTAAGTAGTAATAACGCCCCTATTAAATGTGTAAACTCGTGAGGTGCAAGCCTCACTAGTGCCAAGCCAAGCACCAGAATTTGGGGACATCGACGGAGCTGGATGGATGGTCCGACTTGGGTCGGCGGGCATTTTATCGTGTTGATGCGTGTGTTAAATTGACGCCTTCAACTCGAACTGTCCTCCTCAGTGCTGGTTTCATCTGGCAAGACTTGCCGATCACGGATGTCCTCAACATTTACCAACCACCCGCAGTATTGCATCTTGTCAGCGGTGAAGAGAGAATCGAGACATCAGCATCTATTCTCTTAAACCAAGACAAATAATGGTTGTTGGCATCCCACCAAAACCAGGTCTAGCGACGAGTTGGTCCAAGCTCCTCAACATGTCAATCGCAGAATGGGTTTGGTGCAGGCTGGAGGTCCGAATTGGCAAGGCCGGAGCTAAGCACTCATGCACAAAAGTCTTCAGCTAGAAGTTGCTCCTTTATAGGCCCTTTGCAACCTACAAACTCATCTCAATTACTCTGTGAGGCTCGGTCTGAACATATTCAATAGCCGGCTGAAGAATCCATAAAAAAATCCCGAAATGTTAGAAAAAAGACCATTGATGCGATGTTGAATTTTCAGTGTAGCTAGATCAGTTCCGCGACATGGAAGGAAGGATCCCCGCAATTCGCTAACCATGCTAGCCCCACCACCCGCAACGTTGGTCTTCCCAACAGCAGGTGCCGAATGAAGGTTGGAAGGTACCTGCTTCTCTTCAGGGACTAGCAAAAAAAGCGGAGAATACATGAGAATGGAGGGGGGAACCTCGTACCTCGTACCGCCCTCGTCGGCGGAAAGAGTGAACATAACGGAAAATGGGAATTGTCAAGGTTCAGAATCATCCGAGTTTCCACCCGGTGCGGAGAGGATTTAACATGACCGTGACCTTCCATACCCGACACTTCGAACTTCTCCCCGTCTCATGACGTTTCTGCGACCTGTGAAACACCATCCCTCACACAGGCTAGACTTGTAACCACAGCTGATTCTTCTTCTTTCCGTGATTCTATTACAACATATACTATTTTAATATCCTCCAATCCGTTTCTCCTGTGAAATACCTATATACTTCGCTCGTAAATAAAATACTACCTATACCCAAACCATCGACAGTGCACTCTTTACACGGCAATATGTCTCGAGTCACGAACACCGTCTCCAAATTCTCTCGAGCCCTCGGCACCGGTACTAGCACTATTAACAGGCCTGCACTCGAGAGCCACGGCCTTACGCCAGCCTACGCCGAGCTCTTGCGGAGCCATCGCCGGAATCAATGGGATGTAAGTCACGCTCGACCAATTCCAAGCTCAAATCTAGCTCCTCCTTTTGATAATACTCCTTGGGCTTGCAGGGCAGATGCTAAATTGTTCACTCGGTCGACGCACTAGAATAAACATCACCCGTCCTCTAAACCCTTCGCTACGAAAAAGCAAGTTCCCGAACCTACCACAAACCCTATTGTCCTCCCGGCAGCGAGGCCGGCGGCATCGGAAGAGCGCCACACGCCCGTTCCCATCCTCTCTCGGCCCAAAAACATGCTGTCGCCCCAACCGCCGACTGAAAGAGTGGAGCGGAGTGAACCCCCGCAGGTGGTCTACGTATCGGGTGACAACCCAAATAATCCTCCGCCCAGCCTGGAGAATCTACACGAGATTGATGCGGATGAAGCGCAGATCAGGGCCTAGGACGCCTCCGAGGCTGGTGAGCCCACGACCGCCCCAAGACCAGGAGAAGGCGGCAGGGCATAGAGTATGATGTGGCGGGCGGAAGAGTGTAGAAGTGGCTCAAGCATCGGCTGTTGAAGATAGGGGCAAAGGCACGCCCGAGAAGGTAGAAGTGCTTGAGAAGAAGTGGCTGAGTTAAGAAAACGGTTAATACGGTTCCGGTGTTAGGGGGGTTGGGTATTTGAGATACAAATGTCTAGCTTCATAAGATGCGATATTCAAGAGACATTCGCCTCTGGGTCTGAGACGGATCGATTGATGAGGAATGAAACCTGATTAGGCGAGTAGTTATATTACTGGGTCTGGAAGATTTTGTCATCCTCCAGAGTTTGGCAAGGCTTCTGCGTTCGTTTTATTCGGATGTTCGATCCTAGTCCATCGGTATTCAAACCTGGTCGAATGCTGGTGGTCAGCCGGTCCGGCGTGAACCGGCAGCCAATTCTCGGTGCTCCGGAGTCCGATGAGCCTAGCAGAACTCGCACTGCTGCATTTGGCTAGCTGGTATGGAATTTCATCCCAACTACCCCTGGTAAGTAGACAAACTTTGGGGGAAGGGAGTCCTAATGCCCCCATGCTTTTGAAGTCTTAACAATCGAACAACTCTGAGTGGTTGGCAACGCAGCCAATTAGAAGCTCCCATTTGACTAGCAAGGCGGAATGCCGCTAGAAGGGATGGAGATGTTTGTAAGCAGACACACAGATCCAGAGTAGAAAGCGGGTGGTGTTTTCTCAACTCTTCTCCTCGATTTCTCTCCTCCCACCTATTCGCGCAGACGCTAGTGTCTCGACCTCAAGATATACTTGATGACCAATTGGTCTTGGTTTTTGCAATATGGATGGCCGCCGCGATGTGGATCTCCACGAGCTCTTCGCCTCTGATACTATCCTTGAGGTGCGAACCTCAAGGATGAAGACCATGCCGGGGCTCACAATCGAGTCGGGAATCGACAAGACAATTCGGAATGGGGCTGTCCAAGTGTCCAAGCTGGGAATCGATGGAGATGAGCACGATCCGACATTCCATGGTGGGGTCGATAAGGCGATCCTAGGATGTAAGGAAATGGACTAGTCTCTCCTTTGCGTTTGGTCCTACTACAACTTTCTTGCTAGAGGGAGACCAGCAGGGGTTCTGACTTGTGCTTGCTTCACTGTTCAGATTGTTGCTCGCATTATGCGGCGTGGCAGAAGGAGTATCCTTCGGCAGCCTCTCGATTCAAGCCCGGGGCCTTCGGGGAAAACCTAGTGACGAGGAAGATGAACGAGAGGAACGTTTGCATCGGTGATGTGATGTCCATTGGACACGAGGTGTTGTTGCAGGTCAGCCTACCGAGGCAGCCCTGCTTCAAGCTCAACCATCGGTTTGGTCTCAAGAACTTTGCTCCCGCGACCTACAGGTCGTCCCGGACTGGCTGGTACTATGTGCGTGCCAATCCTTCGTGTATTGCAAGCCAAGGGATTGTCCTTTGCTGACGTGGGCGGGTAGAGGGTCCTTAGGGAAGGCAGCATCAAAGCAGGGGACCAGATCAGACTTGTCGAACGAAACCACCCTACGTGGACGATTGAGCGAATCCAAGAGTATCTGCACAGAAACGAGAATAACCACGCCATGAACGAGGAGCTAGCCGGTATAACAGAGCTCGGCGACGAGAGTCGTAAAATGTTCAGCAAGCGAGTCGCGAAGGAGAAAGCCCGACAACGTCGGAATGCAGACGCCGAAAAGCAAGCTACTAGGTGGAAAGCCTTCAAGATTGTTGGTAAAGGCGTCGAGACTCCCCGGGTTACGTCATTTATCCTGGAGGCGGCCGATCCGGACACGGAGGCCGCATCCTTGGAGCTCGGCGCCCACGCTAAGATCAAGTTTCCCAACGGTCTAGTTCGGTCGTACTCCCTCGTGTCCGGCAACAGTAATAGGTTCGAGCTCGGCATTGCATTGGAGGAGAACAGCCGCGGCGCTTCAGAATATTTCCACAAGGAAGCAGAGATTGGAACGGTGCTCATGGTGGGCCGCGTCACCACAGACGTCAAGGTTGCTCAAATGGCGAGCAACCACGTGTTTATTGCGGGAGGCATCGGCATCACAGCGTTTTTGGCCATGATGCAGGGATACCACCAGATCCATTACAATTACTCGCTGCACTACGCCGTCCGGGATGAGGATGATGTGCCCTTCAAGACCCGTATCAAGGAGCTAGGCGAGCATGTCACATTGTATCCCAAGTCGGCGGGTAAGCGGATGGACATCCGAACCATCGTCGCCGGCTTGGGGTGGAATTCGCAATTGTACGTCTGCGGGCCTACACGCATGATGGAGGCCGCGCGGGAAGCCGTCAAGGAGCACGGCGTTGACGAGAAGGAGGTTCACTTTGAGGCCTTTGAGGCTGATACGAGTGGAGATCCGTTCGAAGTGGAAGTTCAAAATCGCGGAAAGGTGCTCGCAGTTCGCGAGGATGAGACGCTCTTAGAGGTCCTGCGGCGGGAATTTGGCGATGACGTTGCGTCCAGCTGTGAGGTGGGTAACTGCGGAACTTGCAAAGTGGCTTTGAAGAGCGGGCAGGTGGATCATCGGGGCTCGGCGTTGACGGCCGAGGAGAGAAAAGATGAGATGCTGTCGTGTGTGAGTAGAGGACTTGGGAAGATTGGTATTGAGATTTATTAGATCGATCGATGTTTGTTGAAGATGAACGCTGAGTGCGATTGTGGTTCAAGCAGAGGACGAAGTATCCAAGAGCTTTGACAACACCGATTAAGCTTAGAGCACTGGAATGGCGTGAGTCTAATTTATTTATTCGAGAAACAAGAGTCGGGGTCATCGTTGAACAAGAAATGAGACAAATGTTTGAGGGAGGTTTAGGAAAGGTTGCAAAAATATTCATGGTTTACTATTAGGGTTAGGGCTAAAAATTGGCGCTTTCTAAACGACGCTTGGGCGCATAAGCCCAAGTGGGGTGCCGTCACCATAGCAACCCGTGCATCTAACAAACAAGCTCGATATCTTAGGCGCGGCATGATTAACGCCTCGAATTATGAGCGCACGGCATTCTGGAACAATTTCTGGCTACAGGAGCTTCTTAGCCAGCGACTATAGAGGGCTCGCCTGGCAGTAATAGCATGCGAAAGAAATTTATATTTCGCATCAAGCATATTTCATCCAGAGCTCCAGCCAACACCGAAGAAATCACGTATCCTGCCCTCACGAATGCCGCAGTCACAATATGGCGGACCTAGAAAATCTGAGGACGGCATCGCTGTATATCAACAACCAGCTGCTCTCCCGGGGACTCCTCCGTGATGGACAGAGCATCGACTTTACGAATCCGGAAAGTAGCGAGGGAGGCTCGACGGCGACGATGGGCAGGATTATTAGCGTTGTGAACGATCTCATCTTGCGGCGCGACGTAAGTTTTGGCAGCCCAAATATCGCCACTTGGTTTGTGAACCAAGTTGTGGCTAAAGAGGGAGAGAAAATACTAACAGCGTTCTGTTCCGGAATAGCGGGATGCCGAACACCGCGAGGCCCTTTCAGCAGCACTCCGAACCCTCCGCGCCGAGAACCTGCGGCAAACAAACGACATCTGCCGCCTGACGAGCAGGCAGGCCGAGACGCATCGCAAACTTGACATCAGCGAGTCTGCCGAGGCATCCCTCCGCACCCAGCTCAAGAGCGCCGATGCCACCTTAAGGGGTCTCAAGGACGAGGTGGCCCGCGCCAAATGGCTTGTGGCGCAGACCCGGACCCAATGCGCGGCCGACGTGCGGCGGCGCGACCGCCAGATTGAGTCGCTCAAGAAGCAGATGGGCGAGACGCAGAGGACGCGCGGGTCGGGAAAGAACTCGGCCGTCACCGTCATCACCGTGACGGGGGACGTGGGCGCCGAGCCGGCAGCGGCGGCGGCAGGGTCCTCTCCGGCGAGTGGCCTGGGCAGCACGGCTTCGGAAGGGTACGACCTGCGGAGCGAGACGAACGAGTTCCTCACGCAGCTGGCGAGGAACTTGAGCGAGGAGAACGAGAAGCTACTGGCGCTTTTTACCAAGGCGAGGGACGAACTGAAAGCTATGAGCGGGTGGGCCGGTGATGCTGCAGGAGAGACGGGCGGGGACGGTTATGTTGTCAATCTCGTTGCCAATGTGGACGGGATTGCTGCAGACTTGGATGCCATTCTGGAGCATTTGCGGACCATCTTGACGAATCCCTCGTTTGTTCCGCTGGAGGAAGTGGTTGTGCGCGAGGAGGAAATTAGTAGGCTTCGCTCCGGATGGGTGCAGATGGAGACAAGATGGAAGGAAGCAGTCCACCTCATTGAGGGCTGGAGGAGAAGGATGGCGTCTAATGGACGACCAGTCAACGAGGAGGAGCTTAAGATGGGGTTGCGCCTCAGCCCGGTTCGGGTCAAGGACGTCGAGGAGACGGCGAATGGTATGGACCTGCGACTGTCGGCCGTGCAGGAGGAACCAGAAGAGGAATCTCGCCTTGCCGTTCTTTCGTCGCCGTCGCCGGCTGAGTCTCTCCACCTCGTTCCCGCACCGCCAGAGTACGACGTGCTCGATAGCGACTTCGAGGCCAGCGACGACGAGGACGGCCTGGAGATTGAAGAGCTGGAGGCTGAGGAGCCGAATGTACAGGTTCTTGGACAGTCGATGGCTGCGGTAGATTCATCTCCTCTGCCCGAACCTCCACGGTTGAGACCCCTCAAGGACTCCAAGTCGGCAGGAAATCGACGCCCGGCGAACGAAACACGACCTAGGAAGCGGCACGGCGACTTTACTACCATCGTCGAGGAGAACTCGCGGGAATTGCCGGCCGAATCGAATGTCATCGTTGTAGAGAAGACACGCCGCGAACCCTCACCCAAGAGACGACAAAAGCCACTTCCTGTCTCCCCGGTCGTGGAAGAAGATAGAAAGGCTCCTAGCCCTGTACCTCTGGACGCCTCATCTTCATCCCTCGAGAGCCTTCTCCTAGTCAAGCCGGTCAACCACGTCACATCTACACGGCCACGGCCACGGCCAACCCAGAAGAAGCCGCCGCCAAACCCAGCAAAACAGGCGGCGCCGACAATCACCAAGGTGAACTCCTCGACGAACAGCACCAAGTCGGTCGAATCGGCGCCGAGATCATCTGGTCCAGCATCGAAGTCGAAGAATCCCACGCCCAAGAACCCCACCCCGCCGAGGCCGCAAAGTCCTGTCGTCGCAACGCAGCAACAAGAAGAGTCATCCAAGCAGGCCATCGCGACACCTGGGAACAGCTCCCCTACAAGGCGGGGCGGCAACTCGCGTCTTCCACTGCCTAGACCCGCAAACCCGCCGCCACAGGCGAGTCCGCTGACAATGGATGCCATCGCCGCCAAACTCGCCGCGTCGGAGCGAGAGGCCGACGCGGCTAGGGTACGAGCGAAGCTCAAGGCCGCGAGGATGGGCAGTCGTCGGAAACCAAGCCTTGCGCCCCCTCCAGGTGTCGACGAAGAAGACGAGTTGGCCGGGGAACCGTACGAGGTTGATCCCATCAAGAAAGATCTTCCGCTGACGGAAAGCCGGGGAGATGATGATGCACCGGCAGAGGAGCCTCCTGGTGCTTCGGACGACGAAAAGCCGGTGATGAGGAAGCGGCAGAGGAGGGTGAGCAAGGTGGCGAATAGGCGGAGAAGCACTCTGAGTCCTTGGGAGCTGGAGAGTCTTATTTCGGGGAACGTGGTTGCGACGCCTATCAAGTAAAATATTTTAGATGGGGCTTAATAAGGCGGCGGCAGCAGGGACGAGAGATGAGAGATGTACTTTGTATTTTATTTGCGAGATACCTTGGTCCAAGCTATTTTCTAGTAATGCTTAACTTTCTTACATGTTAAGTCTCTGAATGATTTGCCGCTGAGTTGGACGTCCCGTGGGGTGCCAAAGAGCTTTTGTCTTCGACAAGTTCAGGTATGCAGTGCTGGAGCGAAAAAAAATAGGAACATCACTTCACGGGTCAGGTCTTCAGCAGAGGCAAATTGTATATTTCCTTCTTTCCTTTCCCATCTCTAGTTCGGCTCTACGGGAAACCTCGGCGGAGGCAGCGCCGTCGGGTAAAACGAGGCCCCCGGCGCCGACAGGCGTTTCCGGAACGAGTCGATATCGACGCCGAAAAACATGTTCGTATAGACCGTTTTGAGCGTTTTCATCGAACCCCGATTCCTAGTCGGCGCGTCTAGGGGAAAGAGCATCTCGAGCAACCGGCCGGCCACGGCAATCAACTCCTCGGAGAAAAAATCATCCGGGTCTCGCGTGAGCTCAAGAGTTTCGACAGGCAGCAGCATGAGACCAGCCACGAGCTGATCGAGCTGCTCCTCGATAACGCTGTATCGCGTCGACGGGTACAGCCTTGTGTTTGCCTTCAATCGGATGGAGAGCGTCGTGATGCCTGAAAGGCCGGCCAGGAACTGGGTCGTGTTGGCTGTTTCTTCTTCGCTGGCTTGCGGGATGAAGATTACGATGGATATGGTCTTGAGGTTACTAAGTTCGACGACGCTGGGGTTCGGTGGCCGCGGTCGGGCGCCTGGCTCTAAGCCGATCAACAGGTGGTGGAACGGCTGCAGCTGATGGTGGTTCGGACATTGTACATCCGTGCCGAACAGTTCTTCACAGAACGTGAGGGCATCATTGAACATGTTACTCGGCCGGTTGGGATACTGTCGGAGATATCTCAAGTTTGGGATGCCAGATCCATCTTTGAGACCCGGGAAAACGAACTGCAAGGATAACCTGGGGTCGAGAATAACAGCTTTTAAGTGCGTCCACGCGGGCGGCATTTTACCAGACCCTGATTCTTCGTCGTACTTTTCAAGTGTTTCTAGATCCTTTGCAAGTACCAATGTAGTGTCGGGATCGTGCGTGGGATGTGAAGAGTGGAAATGCAAAACGTCGGAGCCTTGGACTGAAAACCATAGCTGCTCGAGATTAGGGCTCTTTAACCGCAAGAGCTTCAGCTTGCGGGACGCCCACCGGGCATTCGAACGATGACGTCCCGTGGTTATAAGACGGAGGAAGCGTAGTCGGGGAAGGTCAGGCCAATGGGTTGCGATGGTCAGGTAGTCTGTAGTGAGGTCCAGCATTTGCAATGTTTCGCGGCATCGCCTCAGCAGTTGAGGAAGATAGGGTGTCTCTGGCTGCGCGGTACCTGTGGGACCGCACGATGACCCGATTGTTAAACTAGTCAGCCTGGTCAACTGCCAAGCCTGAACAGTTGATGATGGCAGCGGGCCGCCTCTAAGCTCCAACTTCGTCGTTCCGCGGGAGCCATTGAAGAGGGTGGTGTCTCTCTTGTCCCAAAATCTGAATTGAGCTGTGTCGGCCACGACGAGCGTTCTGAAGCCGCGGGGACCACAATACTTGACGAGATTCGCAACGGCTTGGAGCGAGGGTTTATAGCCTTGCGGAAACACGAGCTCACGCCATAAGCTGGACGAAGTCATGAGCCACTTGCGCCACGACTTGGACACGCGCAATAGCCTGCACTTTTCTGGTATGGAGAAGTCTGAGAGGATCATTTCCGTGAGCTCCTGCACGGCCAAGGCCACGAGTGGATCTTTCTTGTAGAAGCGACGGTTCAGCGCCGTTTTCCACTCGAGAAGTTTTGCGAACTCGTCCTTGGTGGCCTGTTTCCCGTCTCTTCCATTTTTCACCCCGGCGGTTACGACGTGCCAGGCAAGGAGCTGGTTATTCTGACCGAGGGCGATCTTTGCCAGCCGGAGGTACGATTCCAGGCGCGTCGGGCACAGCTCAAGTGCCCACTCAGCATCGCGACGGGCCGCGGCCAATTTTCCCAACTTTTCCAGCACTGCGGCTCGGTAGCTGAGAGCCTCGGCGTGCCGCTCGCAACGGCACCGGGCACCGAAGTTGGCGTGCTTGCAGACGCAATCCTTCGACAACTCTTCTTCGAACGACGTATTGATTCCGACGTCGTCGTATCGCCTGCATTGGCATTTCTTGCTCAAGGAACAAACCCTGCAAGAATTGCACGCCTAGATAACCGAACTGTTAGACGGTTGATACGCAGGTTGCGTCTAGATCGCATCTTGGAATAAGGCTCTAGTCCTACATACCTTAGTAAAGTAATCGTACGCCTTTTTGTACCGCTTTTCGCTGAATGCTCTGCGTCCACGAAGAATGGACTCTCGCTGGACGGTAACAGCATTGTCTGAATCGGACATCTCGAATCCGAGGCGGGCGCCATGGAATTGCCCATGTGGTTTGGTGATGTTGGCTGGCGGGGTCGGGGTTGACGCGACTTGATTCGCGATGTCAGGTGCTTGACTTGGTAGGGTGAGCACCCCGGATATTATATTTAGGGTTAGGGCTATGATCACAGCCTTCGTTCCTCTCAATGGATTTCCTTTCGTTCCTATTTCCTTTCGATGGTAGTTGAATTAATACTCCCTTAACTGGTACCTTAACTAACTAGGAAGTTGGTGGCGTCTTGATCATGGCAACGGCGACAGATATGATTACTTTAAAAGAGGCACTCCATAAACATGCCTTCGCAATCTTTCAGAACAACTCATGCCTACCCTAATAATCAACTCAAGCCAGTCGCGAATTGTCCACCTGAAGTAGTCCGTGGAACAGAAGAAGCTTCCACCGAGATCAGCTGCGTTCGCCGCGGGCTCTGTAATCAAACTAGGAACCGGCTTGGGCTAGTGCCTCCGCGATCGTAGAGCATTGAGATTGAGGAAGGGTCGGACGGGACTGGAAAACAGATTTGCTGGTCGAAGCGCAAGCTGCGGTCAGACAAGCAAATTAAATACTTCGCGTTTGGTAATAAGAAAGCACGAGATGGATAGATATTTACGACGATTTCAAGAAGTTGTTGCTTGAAGCCCTGGTACTGCAGGTAATATTCCATTCCGTCACATCCTATTTTTGCACGACGCAACCAAAGGGAGAGAGTTGCTGACGCACGCTTGGAATCCCCTTTGCCAGGCTCCAAGTTGAGGCAGCTGGGCCAGCTGCAGGGTCCGGGTTCTACCTTCTCAACTCACGACGGGTCAAGGGGAATAATTTGAAAAGGTGATGCGAGATCTAACCCAAATGGCGCGGGAATGTCGGTATTTTCCCACCACACCTGAGAAAGGACATCAGCACATGAAAATCTCGGTGAGTGTCCGGTGACTTGTGTACCTGGAGATGTGAGTGGTCCCTGTTCAATCAGATAAATATCTCAGCCTCTCCTGAACCAGTCAAAGTTACGTAGGAGGCTCTTCCGCTGAATTGCCGAGATGGTGTCCTTGTCAACTTGTTGCCCGGGACTTCAACCTGTCCACAATCGCTTGCATTGAGACGTGCGGGATCTACCCAGGCTTTGCGCATCCTTCCTGCGACGGGAGAGCCTTCCCTCAGTGGTCATGTCGAAGAGGGAATCTGCATGAACTCGGGGACCGGCAGAATGCCCCAGACTTAGTGATTCGTTGACGAATTGGTTGGTCTGAGGGGAGCAGAGCCGAACAATAATAGGCTGCGTCTGTTAAGAAAACACGGAGCTTGGAAGTTGAGGCGACAAAAACATCCCTTTGGAGGCACGGCACCCGGCAACAATCGATCCCTCAGCCATCATGATTGGTTCCACACCTTTGCAAAAGGAAGCCAAGAGGGAGAGCAAGGAGCACCCGCCACCGTGACCGCTTATTTTGAGCGGCCATTGGCACTGGCAGACTGGTCAGTTCCAGCCGGTAAAGTGATCAAGAAGAGACGCTTCCAACATCATTTTTTTGTGGGTTAATTTCCAGTTCGGAGGACCATCTTGCCCGAAATTGGCGAGTTAGCTGAGAGGCAAACGCCAAATACAGAAAGCACGCAAGATTTCTTTCGGCCCATTGATCCAGCTCAGAGCTCCGAGACGCGCTTGTTGCCAAGCCAAGTTCCGTAGGGAAAAAACAGAATCGCCTGTGCGAAGGTTGCTAGTGCAGGAACGAGATGCAAATGGTCGAGCCTTCGAGGTCATCGCCAGCCATGCCCCTTTTACCGTGCTGACATTGCAGATTTTTGGTTACTCAAGGTGAATCTGAACAACAAACTAGTGAGGCGTGCCCCTTGCATGCCTATACCCTTTTTTTTTTTTGTGCAGCTCCGAGCAGCGGGCTGTTTCAAGGCAAGCCTCTACTGTGGTCAATTGTTCGTTGATGCGTCAACGAACACGTCCCAAGGGTCTAAGACATCTACTGGGACGCGTCGAGCTCTGTGTTTCCAAGTGCCAGCCGGCCTGCTCCACCAACCAAGCTTTCTCTAATTGGTGTGATCTCGCTGTCTTACAGCTGCAGTGGTTGCCTACGAAATGACCATACGCCGACCTCGTAGACCCGCAGCAGGATGGGGCCGCAGACGATAAAAATGAGAAGCAGATAGCTGAGCAATTTTACAATGTTCGCTCGAGCTTGGTTCCATCAAATTCAAGATCATGGCGCACCATAATTGATAGATGCAGCAATCGCGTGTTAATTCGGGTCGGGGTATTTAGGAAAAAGGGACAGTGGATTCAGCCAGTGCAGCGGACAGCGATGCACGCGGCGCCCCTAACCCACACTCCCGGAGTGGTAGAGGTGGCGTGAAGGTGCGGTGAATACAGAGGTACGACGGGAGCAGACAGAATACACCAAGCCAGGAATGCGAGTATATGTGTTATGAGCATAAGCTGGTTTGGTGGAAACCCCGCGGCATCCGGGTATCGCGCTATCTCGACGACTTGACCCCTAAGTTCGAACCCCCTTTGGCGAGTCCAGTGGTCTCAGGCTTGTACACCCCACCCGCCTACCGGCTTGCTGCACCAACCCACTTTACCTACTGCTAGTTTGCAACCACCCGGGCTTCCATTTCCTACACAGAGGAACAAAAACAATCCATCGTCGACTTTACCAACCTTCAATCTCACAAGCCACGAATGCCGTAGGACGACGAAGCAGGCGAGGAATCGTTGGCGGCCGCGTCAATCAATCCTGTCACATCGTCTCCATCATTCTAATCTGCGACAGTTACGGGCTGGTCCGTCGATTTGTCCCTCGTAGCTTTTTACTCGGCCCATCGCGTCTCCCGGAATGCGGTAGTCTCTGGATGTCCTCAGATCCCTGACAGGACTGAGCTTGCCCGAGGCGAGATCCCTCGAGACGCAAAAATTTCGCCGATCAACCACGCCGCCTCCGACGTCCTTGAATTGGTCGTCGCCTTGTATTTTCTATGACCAAGGTGCACAAGGGGCCAGCTGGACCGAGACCAGCAAACCAGTCGCCAACTAGACGGTACGTCTCATGAATTATGACGACTCCAAGGCTTCCAGTCGTCTTTGGAGCCTGAAATGAAAGAGAGCCCGCCTTTGACACGTCGGCACCCGAACCGCCGTCCTCGGCGTCCATAGAAATCACGGTTGCGAGCCGTTGTTCAGAATTCATATCTAACCATCTCGTCTGCAGGTCTCGCGGCCCGGCAAACCTGTCCAACGCAGCTTCCTCGCGACGAACATCGATCAACGGTCCGATGCTTAGTGCAACCTCCTCCAACAACCACTCGCTATTTTCTTTTGGTCGGAATGGGAATGTGCCAACGGCAGACCGGGGAGGCGACACAACGACGTCTTATGACTTTCTTCCTTCCGTTAGCTTTGATGATCTGCAGAGCAGTCTAGAGTCGGCCTCTACCGACTTCAAACTGACTCAGTTCCCCTCTCCCACGGGCGAAGGAAGCATTCTCGAATCGAAGGGTATGGCAGAGAAGGAAAAGATGACCGAACGACCAAACGTGACTCAGAGTGGTGGAACCACGCGGGTTGCCATCCCGCCGTCAGCAACTCGCCCGGCACGATCAGGATCCATCCTCCGAAGACCAAGTACGTCGAACAGACAAGTTAGTAATGGGTCCTCCGTCTCGTCCTCTTCTGGGGTGGTGGACGCGCCGACGGCGCCGGCGGCGATGCGAGCCCGACGACAGAGCCATTATCCGCCCGTATCGAACAGCAACATTGGAAAGCCGCCTAGGAAATCAATCGGGCCGGGCGTTATTGACGCTGATTTTGGCGCGCGAACACAGCGGAGGCGACCAAGTGTGGCGTCAAATGCGGATCGGACAACGATTGATACGACGGCGGTCATGCCCACGGCGAGCGCGACAAGTGCGTCTAATGATGTTGAGATGTCGGGGACTCTGACGGCCCATACGAGGGCATCCAGGGCGAGGTCATTACAGCCTGTCCTTCGGACAAAGGAGCACGTTGGGATCACAGGTAATAGCTTGACGCCGGAACAGAACCGGACCGCCATTATTTCTCCGAGATCACCAAGGTTTGCGGGGAAGGGTCAGAACAATCAAGGGCCAGGAAAGAGAGTTTCTGTCATGCCAGGCATGCCGTCACCTTCGCACCCGACCGGGCTTGGCGCTCGCACAATCAGTCCGACAGACACGCGACGAATGAAACGAATATCGCAGCATCATACGCAAAGTCTGAACCAAGTGGCAAACGCCCCGCCGCCACCGCCAGTATCTTTGGACGCTCGTTCAGCGTCGAGGTCACCGTCTATGATTCCTCGGAAGGCAACCGCGACACCGTCCTCGTCCCGAACGACGCCCGACATCAACAACCGGAAATCTTACAGTTCAGGCCTGTCTGTCAATTCCGCCACTAGTTATAGGACGTCAACAGGCTCGATACAACCCCGAATACCTCAGTCCATCAACACGTCCCGTCTGCCGGCCCCGAAATCTCTCAATCTTAACCAATCTACAGGTCCCGATAATGACGAAGATGTGCCCCCGGTGCCCGCGATACCGAAAGTGTACGAATCACCGAAGGAGTCTCCAAACGACTCGACGTTTGCGGACAGGAAGAAGACTGGATTGCCGCAGGACAACAGCAGCATCCACAGCAACTCAACAGGAACCTCTATTCCGCCGCCAATCGACCAAGGGATGGCCAAGATTCAGAGGAAGGGGAGCACCCGGAAGAGTTCATTCCATCCCCAATCGGGCATGGATGGCGATAAGTCAGCAGGAATGCAAGGGAGGAAGAACCTCCAGCCGCTTCGAATGCCGCCCATGACAGTTGCGCCATTGAGCACGCCTACGGCCGCAAAAATCGCAGCATTGCAACTGCAGAACTCGAGTTTGGACGCGGCAGATCGCAATCTCAGCCCACCTCCATCGAAGCAAATCAAGACACCGACCACACCCATGACAGCCTCGAAGACGAGCTTTTTCTCGCGGCACCGGCCTGAAAGGAATGACACTCATGCGTTCAGGAGTAGTAGTTCTATTCATCCTACGCGGCTAGACAGTCCCAGCGGTGCCGAGGCCATGAGCTCCTCCGAGTCCCTCATGGGGCCGTCGTCCAAGGTTGGGAGAAAGCCCAGTATATCTCCCTTCTTGTCATCGTCGGTTCCGAAAGGCGGCTTGGATCACGGGTTCATGAAGAGGTCCAGGACTGGAGCCGATTTTGCGACCATTACAGAATCGAGCTTCGAGTCGAAAACTCCACCACAGAAGCCAGCCGGTCCGCGAAAGCATGAAGCCAGCGTTGCCACGGCGCACAAGCCTACAGAGAAACTTGCGGAAAAGTCGCCTCCAACATCATCATCGAGCCCCGAGGAGCCACCTACGCCGGGGTCTATGACTTCCTTGCGGAGGAAGCTGAGTTTGACGTGGAAGAGGAACAATTCCAAGGGCAACATTACCCTTCCGCCAGGAATCGTCGATAAAGCCCCCGAGCACAATATGAGACAGGAGAGCATGCCACCGCCGCGGATACCCATGTCGGCCACGATTGGCAACTTCAGCAGCAGCAAGCCTCCGAGTCCGTCGCCGTCGGTCAAGACCGTCAACAGCACCTATTTAGAGACGAGGCGGAGGAAGAGTTCGGCCTCAAGCTTGAATGCCTTCATTTCGCACGATAGGACGCGAAGCGAAACGGTAACGTGGGGCGTGAATGGAACTTCGAAGAAACCTCCGCCGCCGGAGCCGACGAGCGCCGGCACTACAGAACGTTTGACTCTCTCCCGAAACTCGTCAGTGATGCAAAAGATTCTAAAGCCCAAGTCATCATCCGGAGCCATGAGACATCACCATCACCACACCGACACCTGGACTGCCGATCTGGATAAGGATGATCTGGCTGGCGAGGAGGAGATGAGAAAGATGGGTTCCCGACGTAAGGAGACCGAGATTGCAGCACGGACATTGGATGCTCTTCGGAAGCGTGCCACTCCCAAGGAACGTGTGAGCGCGCAGGAAGCCATTCGGATTGCGATGCTTAACATTTACGAGCGTGGAGAGATTGTAGACTGCCAGGACGTCTACTTTTGTGGGACCCAGAACGCCCGCAAGGTTGTGGGTGATCTCCACTCGTCGCAGCCCAACTTTGGCTACGACGACGAAAGAGGGGATTACACCATTGTGCCGGGAGACCATCTCGCATACCGCTACGAGATAATCGACGTTCTCGGAAAGGGAAGCTTTGGTCAGGTTGTCCGGTGTATTGACCACCGCAAGGGTGCTCTTGTGGCAATCAAGATCATCCGGAACAAGAAACGATTCCACCAGCAAGCTCTCGTCGAAGTCAATATCTTGAAGAAGCTGCGCGACTGGGTAAGTACTTGTTGAATCCCTGGAGACTTGAGAAATCGTTTTGCCTGACAACTCTCCTAGGACCCCGACAATAAACACAGCATGGTCAACTTCACCGACAGCTTTTACTTCCGAGGACATCTCTGCCTCTCGACAGAATTACTGGACATGAATCTCTACGAGTTCATCAAGGCCAACGCTTTCCGCGGCTTTTCTTTGAAACTCATCCGGCGCTTCACCAAGCAGATGCTTAGTTCGCTCAACCTGCTCAAACAGCACCGAGTCATACACTGCGATTTGAAGCCAGAAAACATTCTGCTTCGACACCCGCTCCACTCCGAGATCAAGGTGATTGATTTTGGATCGAGCTGCTTCGAAAACGAAAAAGTGTACACTTACATCCAATCCCGATTCTATCGATCTCCCGAGGTTATCCTCGGAATGACGTACGGCATGCCCATCGACATGTGGAGCTTGGGATGTATCTTGGCCGAACTATATACGGGGGTGCCCATATTCCCCGGCGAAAACGAGCAGGAGCAGCTGGCCTGTATCATGGAAGTTTTTGGTCCTCCCGAGAAGCATCTCATCGAGAAGTCGACGCGGAAGAAGCTCTTCTTCGACTCCATGGGCAAGCCTCGGCTGACTGTGTCGTCCAAGGGAAGGAGGCGGAGGCCTTCGTCCAAGACATTGCAGCAAGTTCTGAAGTGCGACGACGAGGCCTTTTTGGACTTCATCGCTCGCTGCCTGCGTTGGGACCCCGAGCGACGCATGCGTCCCGAGGAAGCGATTCGACACGAATTCATCACGGGCCAAAAAGCGTCCATGGCCCGCATTCCCACGAGAGATACATCTCCTGTGAAGCGAAACAACACCGTCGGCGGCGCCCGGCCCCTTCCCGAACCACCTGGCGGTTTCAAGGCAAACTCGATGCGTGGCAGGGATATTGGCATCAGTCCCCACAAGCCCTTCTCCACGGCGACGCGTAGGACGTCTGGGGCCAATGGCGCCGTGATGGGAGGAACGGCTGCGAAGCGAGTGAGCACGGGAAACGGGACGGCCGGAATCACCATTGGGACCAGCAACCTCCCACGGGCGGCTGGTCGAAGCGTTAGCGCTAAGCAAGATCTGGCGTCTGCCGGGGCCGCCATCGCAATGGGGCGCCGAAACTGATGATACTTTGACGAGGCATTCATGAAATCTGGCATTCTAACGGCGTCATCTATCAACCGGAACATCATTGGATACGAGCACGACACGAGAGATGTTTCGCATTCAATGACGGGACATGACGGCATAGCCGCACTCGACCAGGGGACATAGAAATGTGAAGGCCAAACATATGTATGAGAGCGAGGGAGGAATGGATGGGCCTGGTTTATTCATGGGTACATTGGTATGACAGAGATGACATCTTGAGGATCGAGGAAGACAGCAACCCATCACACACCCCCAGACACACAGACACAGACAGAGAGACATTTGCACCTCCAAAGAGCCCTTGGGGACTTTGACATGGCTGCTGCTTTGTTTATAGACTCTCTATCCGCACACTTCACTTCTCGGTTACAGAAGGAAATTTCCCACGGCTTTTGTTTGTCTGGTCGTTGAGGGGTTTCCGGCCTTTTTTTATTATATATATATACCACTAGAGCATTGTCGCTGACTGTTTGTAGTCCATATGGGTCTGGACGCCAAAAAAAATACCTATTATCAGTTTATTAGTTACGCTTAATGTTGCGTCTTGCTCTCGCTTCTGCATTTGCTGCTGCTGGCCACTTTTGTTTCGAGTCTTTCCTGTACTGTGGACCACTAGAGCGGTGTTGTAAGAGAGGTTCTGAGTGTTTGACTCTTGCTACAGGGGTCAAGAACTCGAAGGAGAATAGAAATATTACGGACGGGTCAAGATGAGAAGAATAATGCGGTTTTGTGAGGACATTGTGTCACAAGAGTGACCGAGGCCGTGCCGGTCACGAGATGACAGACCCGTGGAGAGACCACTAGCGGGACATAGGGGTATGGCATATGTCTCTTCGGAATCCATGAATAAAATAGTGACGGATAAACTTCAAGCCACGTTCCCGACATGGTAGCATCTAGTCCCAAGCATCCACGTCGTAGTAAAGTCAAACCCGATCAATTTATACCTCCACTTCTCCAGGACGGGTCCGGTTTGCGAAGAGTCTCTGCTCTCTTACCGCGCAGGTTGGAGGATCCAACCCCTGGGCTGGGACGGAGGATGCTGACACCATTTGGAGTAGCTGTGGCTGATGAAGCCCGTTCTAGCAATCACCAGAATTCCGTATTGAATTTCTCGCACTGTCCTGATCAAGGTCAGGGGGTGATCAGGTCAGTGTCACGGCAGGTAGACATATATAGATAAATAGATACTGTCACATGGGCTTCATAATCAAGGTTGTCACAGGGTTCTTATTAACTTGTAACAGATCCTTTTTAGACTTTATTATATCTTGCTTCTTATCACCTATATGGCGCCTACCAGACGGGAGAAGCAAGATTCACTATATTCCAAGTCCGTATTGGGCCGGTCCAAACGCCACCGTGACGATTTGCTCTTTCGACCTTCTTCCCATGTCGGAGGACTTGGGTGTTTGATGCGAGCTCCCAAAGGGGGGTGCGGCTGCACCACAGATCTAGATTGATGCTCATTCTCGAGGGTACTACGTACCTTTTTCCACATCTCTCAGTATCCTTCACCCGTCCCTCCTTTTCCCCTTTTTTTTTTGGTTCCGTGTCAGAATTGATCTCGGGTGGATCTATCTAACACAACGTTACGGCACCTGATCACAATGATTAGATCAAGAATGTTACCCCCTCACTAATTTACTCAGGCTATCATTATTATCAGTAAGAAGCTGTCCGGACCCGGTGTGTTTCCTCGAAGTACATATTGTACGGACACGGTATTCCTGCGCACCGAGTGACCTTCCCGTTTCACAAATATGAGCCCGACCACATGGGTTGCGATCTCGATATCCTGCCCCGGCAATCAGAAATGGGTGTTGGCGGCCCGTTGTCTTACACGTCACACTCGGTAATCTGCCCGCCTATGATAAACCATGTTGTTTGCCAGGGCTGCTTCAGGGGGGTCGGCGGAATAGTCAGCGACAGGCACCTGGCAGCCCTGGAATAATCAAGGCTTCTGCAGAGCGAAAGAGCTTATCACGGCATTTTGATGAAGAGACAGCCTAACGACTGTGCCCGCCCAAGGCTGCATACATACCCGCCTCAGCCTCGGTCAGATGGTCTTCACAGCGCCGCTCCCGTACATATCTTTCAGTAGTGGGCGAGTGGTTCGGTGAAGTGCCATTCCGGTCCCGGCCGGCATCCGAGCCGCTGTCCATTTTTCGAAATTGAAACAGGTCACGAGGCCCATGGCTGGACTGAGGCAGGGCAATAGGATTGGAATTGGACGAAAGAGGGGACGGTATCGGCATCCAGGCCAGATGGTTTTATTGCGCAAACTTGCGCTGTTGTTAATGTAATAACTAGTAGATGGCTTGGAAGGGGTGGCAGCGGCACAGCTGCCCCCAAAATACCTGCCGGGTACATTCAGACGGAGGATGTATTTGTTTGGCGGGGATGATCCTTTGAAACACCCGTTCCTGCCATCGCGGGTGAACTCCTGTTCGTTAAACGGTCCTTGGAGTGTTACGAGATTGTTCTTAAAGCGCCACCCGCACGCAGTGGGGTGGGGGCGGAAAAGCAGGAAGGGGCTGCAGAGGCGGGATTTTGTGGAGAGAGCTGTGGAGCCACTACAACAGTGGCTCCGCGCCTGAATACGGGCCTCCTAGGCTGTCTCTAGCGCAGGTAAGGCTCTGCCTCGCCGACGGAGCAGAAGGTTCAGCTGCTAATCAGGGGAGTTCTGGTGTCTGTTGCCTTTGCGGGCTATCACAGTGGTTCCCGAGGCTGTGGCTGAGGTTGTGAAGTGAGGCTGGGCCAACCATCCCCCAAGCCGCTGCCGCTGCCGCTGCGCTTGTTCAAATGCCACGGATCCGACCGGACTGGGGGTCGGCAATTGGAAAGACTCCCGCCGCTTGTTGAGGGCTACCCGAGCCGGTCGTCGTTGTCCGGTTCGCTAGGATTTGATGGATTTCAGCAGAGAGCATGGCCATCCGGACAGGCTCGTCCTACGTTCTGGAAGGCAGAAATACGGGCTTGTCTGACTTGATGTGTGCCGAACCTTCGAGATTTAACCGCCGTGCACGCTTCCCGATAGCTTTCAACGAGAATCACCTGGGCAGCAGGGTGCGTCCGTGCCTCGTTGGGGAACATGTCGCAACGTTTGAGGTCAAAGATAACCCTAACCCTCGTAGTTCTCACCATATTCGCTATCCTTCATCAAGAAACCCGCATAGCGTCACATTACATCGCGGCGATGTGCGTCATTGGAGATGGAGCGGAATCCCGCTTTGTTCCCATTCCTGTGAAGTACCTGCCTCGTAAAGTCGCTTGCGACTTGCAAAGCCAACCAATGGCGGTTGCATGCAAGGTGAGATTTTCGACTTCCCGGGACTTCCGCTTTGCAGCAAAAAGAAATCCCACTAGCTCCATTAGCCGCCGTCGCGGCAACGCCGCGTCTATTCTTGTTCTTTTGCCACTGACAAAGCCCACAGTGGCAACGATGAAATCTGATAGATTTGATGGTGGGTTGAGAACGCAGCTGACAGGAGGACCATCGATAAGGCATTAAGAACGTCTGCAACATGACAGGGCGGCGGCTATTTGCAGGCTGACAATTCCATCGGAAGAAATCTTATCGATACTGGAAGAGGTGTTTCCACCACTTGGATGCAACATGCGATTACCTCCCATTGCTTACTCTGACAATGCAGTTACGCAGCCATCCTCAACAGGCAGAAGCACGGGCACGGGCAAGGAAATCCCCAGAAAAAAAGGGCCAACGGGTTTCTATTCCCGAGTTGATCCTTCTTATCAGTAGCGTAGCTTTAACCCCAGACCTGTAGAATCATATTCGACAACCCCGGGCAATACAGGGAGGAACTAGTTAGAACAGGGAGGGACATATGACTCGCGCAAGCTGGCCAAGGCGAGGCAAAAGCGCACTTGGCGAAACACCAAGTACGAAACGCTAATGCTAGGACAACCCTTTTCGCAAGTGCACCGGACCGTCGGACGAATCAAGTTCCGTAGGCAATGAGATTTCAAATCGAGTCTACCAAAAATTGTGCTGGAGGTGAAATCATTGATTTGAGATATTGTCGTCATCGATCTCTACTATTCTCCTCGTCGCTGTATTCGCAGCTTACCACCGAAATCCTCCCGACGCAACGCCACACACGACAATGGAAGGATTTCGATTGACGCCTTCGCTTGCCGAGCAAACAGAATCGCGCGGAACAATCTAGGCTTGGATTCGTTTCTATTGGCTTTCCCCTGCACCTCTCGATAAAGACAAGCCACCACTGACCATCTAAAATTTTTTGGGTCTTTTGAATCGAGCATCGATAAGGGAGTGCCATTTGTCGGTTCATAGAAGATTACGATGCCCCAGCCCGGCAGAGCCTCGTCGGCAGTCGGAAATGTAACATGCCCGCCGCGGACTGCCATTCGCACGCGCATCCAAGGAGATGCGATGCATGAAGATCGCCCATTCAGGTAGCCACCCGAGTCCACCTTGACGGATGGGTGGCTTCTGGACGTCCACAGGCATTTTTTCGTCGAGGCCGAACAGACCGTACCTGGCATCTGCACTCTGCAATGTCTGCATTCTGGCTCCCGTCGGGGAGCTCACGACCGGCTCCCAGTGGCCGAATTCGACGGAGGTTCCCAACCTGTTCCTCAGGCCCTGCTATTTTTAGGCAGCTGCAAGGTCGGCACGCTCCAACCACCACCGCCGTGTCGCCCCGGTAGAGTCGGCTCGGCCCCCAAATAGCGCCACTCTGGCGGCCATAGGGCTGCTGATGGTGGTTGCACAATGCTGTACCAAACCGGCTACGCGCACCACGCCTCTGGAATTCGCGGCCTTCCACGTACGACCTGCGAGGGCTCCCTGTCGGCCTTGGAGCGGGCACTAGCAAGGCGGGTGCTAGCTCTTTTCGTCTCCTGCTGGCCGGCTGCCGGTCTGCGAGTGACTATTTCACGAGTACGAGTGGACGGATTGATGTAGGTCTTCCGAGGATGTGGGCAGGGGATCCTGCTTCATACCTCAACATCAGTGGCCTCATCGCGAAACCTAGGCACTGCCAGCATGTCATTTTCAGCGTTGCCAAAGACCTTTTGTGAAGTCCAGACTCCCGGAGACTACGCAGGTGGGTAGGCATGTTTCCTCTTCGCGCTTCGCCGTAAGCCTGGCGAGTGAGATTGTCTTTCAGACGTTACGTCGCACCTCCCTGTTCCCGAAAGATCCGTTACCGATGCTCCGGGCCAGCATATCCCATCAACCGCAGATCCTCGCTGGCAGTTTCAGTCTGTTTCTGGACTCGCCTCTGACGTTCTGTCATCGCCTTTACCCCGTTGCCCTGGTTGCCATCTGAGTAATCTTTCAGGCAAAATCTAGCCCCCAACCAAAAAAAGGACAGGATCATCGTTAGCCGCCCAGTCGAGCCTCCCGGTCAGTAGAGTTCTGACACCAATATTCATTCCCTTCTGGATGCGGTTCCATCTTGCGAACTACAGCCTCGCTTTGTGCTCTGCGCATTCCATCGTCACGGACGCCACTATTCCGAATTGTGCTGCTTTTTACAAGTTCGGTTCAATTGTGCGTGTGCTCTAAATAGGTCACTGCTCTAAGCCAGGCGCACCCTCATCATGCCTGGTCCCTGACTTAGGGTGAGCGAGGGCACGGCCTCCTTTTCTTAGACTTGAGCAAGAAAGGCTGTGAGAAGAGAATCGAATCATCCAGATGGTCGTTGTAACTGCTCGTTGTAGAACGCCCGCCGGGATGGTTGACTGCCACGAGACCTTGCACGGCACATACGCGGCTGCCGCTGCCGTTTTCGTGTCCGTGACGGACGCATTGTCGGGATCTTTTGCAATGCACTATCATTACTTCTATTCTATACCACCGATTATGACAAATGTTCTAGTCAGACGAAAGCCACGAAATCAGAAGCTTCCACACTGGTTCCCGGACTTCATTTGCATCAATCTGCCCAAGCAGCTTCAATTCCCCACTACCCCGCGGCTCCCTAACCCGCCTGTGTCGTCATCAGTCGACTGAATCCCCCCGCTGGAGATCCCCCACTAGATCATTGGGAACTGTGCCGCACCGTACCAAGTTGTCCCCCCGAGGTACTTGAATCACCAGGTCCATCTAGTCGCAATAACGGCCCAGAATTAACGACACAGAACGGTGAGGAAGCCATTGGAAACGTTCAGTCCAAGGTAGTCATACCACCCATCACAGAAGTGCCCTTTTTCGTTCCACTGAATGGCTCAGGGCTTTTCGAGCCCAGCAGAGCAGGGATGCTATTTCTCGAGAAATATACCCCGCCTTGGGTAGAAATTCAGATGGCAGAGCTTGGCGAGAGGTTGCTGCCTTGCCTCTAACTCGAAGTCGAGCTGTGACTCTTTCCTTCTAGGCTGCCCCAGGCTCCCAAGGCCATGCGCCCCACTTAAGACATGAGATTATATGCCCCTTTTTCTTTCCTTCTGTTGCCCATCCCCAACCGACGAGATGGCCGTTCCCCCAATCGATTTAGCGAGGAAAATCACAAGGAGAGCGAAGGCAGCCGTGGTGCCTAACTTTTCGTACGTTTGGCCTTGGCCTCACCTGTCTCGTGCAACCTCAGCGCGTCTTGGTTCATATAAGCGCCGCTGCTGGGCATTGTTCACGTACTCGGTGTGCGCGAAGAGGGTGTAAGTGGGCGTACCTAAGAAGTACCTGGCTGGTGTAAGTGGTGGTGCTGTGATCGTTGCTGCGCGCAATGCAAAGCGGATGGTGATGTAGCTTGTGCCCCCCCGGGACTTGTCCGCTCCGTGCCTACCGAGTCTTCCCGGTTCACGAGATCAGAGGGCAATTTAATCAAGTTAGTATTGGTATACTGGTTAGAAAACAAACATGTTGGAAATAAACGATGGACGCCAGAATTTTTGGTTCACTTGTTTACTCCCGCGAGCGAGTGGCCCTCTCTCCCCGTCAGGGCCTGTGTGTGAGGGGCAACAAGAGGAACCAAGGCCGGTGCGGGGCACGCCTTTCGGCTTCGCTCCATTCCTACAGGAGCGCAAGAAACACTGCCAGCCCAGGGAGGCGCTGAGACTAATTACCACTGCCACATCCACTAAACACACAGGCTCGGTTTCTACCCTCAAAGTGGTCAAATGACGCGAGGCTTGAACGGCAAAAAAAGTGTTTTTTTTTTCTTTCTTTCTCTGAGCTACTTGCTTGCTTGCTGCGGAGCAATGCCTGCTCGCTCCCTCTATCTAGCTATTCGATGTTTGTTTGCAAGTCCCAGCAATGCCGTTGGTGTAATTAGTCCCTGTTGATCTATTGCTTCCTGAGCTTCGTTTGAGGGGACAATGTGATGAAGAAGAAGAAAAAATCCTCCTCTATAGTGTAGTGAGAAGACGATTAACAAAGTTGGGATTGTGACCGGAAAGGGTAAACCAAAATAAATAACAAAAACCTTGGAGAAAAAAAGATAAAACCCAAAAACTCGCAATGCGACTTGCCAGCTCGCAAACCTGACTCAAGAGCCTAGACCAATGTATGAGTACAATGCTTCCTGCCGATACCAATCGCCGAAAACGCCTGGTATATCCCAATTCCCGTATCCCATGCATCCATCCATCCAAAGTATCCTAACAGTTGCGCGCCGTGATCCCATAACAGTGTGAAATGCAAATGTGGAGATGACCTCACCGCCGGCCGAAGACAGCTGGAAGCTGTACGACGCGCCGCCGAGAGAAGTGATAGACGGGAAGAAAGAGGAAAACGACAATGCTGAAATCATGCCCAAGCCTTCCACCACTCCAGCCCATTCCTCGTATTCTTCATGAAGCCCATGCCATGCACCCTAAGCCATCCCACCGCTATGCAGAGCCGTCCAAAGCCCAAGGAGACGAAAGAGTGAATCGGAATCGTTAGTATTTGGTGAGCTTGACACCATGGTATCGTGTCGGTTGATGGGGAGGTCGAGTCGCCGTGTGTAAGTGCTCCATGCCAAACTCGACGTGATGCTCCTGCTGTGTCTTCGGTAACTCATACCCACGCTTGATGGCACTTCAAGAGGAGAGAGATGTAGTCGGCGTCGAAGGTAAGTAGCGGAAGTCTAGGAGGGAGGTTCAAGTGGTCGAGCACAATCAAGATTGGCGCTCTCAGGTAGCTCAGCCAACGGTGGGAGGAGCAGATGCCGAATATATCCTATCGTCACCGGCCAGGAGTATGGATAGTTGGGATGGGCCTGCCGGCGAGCGCGGGAGCGACGCGCGTCTCTCGAGGTAGCTCAGGCCAAGATATCTCATCCATTCTCCGAACTCGAAGGGCGGTAGGACGTGGAAGTGCCATGCGCCGAGTCCAATTACCGAAGACAGCACATTTCACCGATACCGCCGTGAGCTTCTGCTGGATTGGCCGCTTTGGTAGCCTGAGTCCGAGTATGAGTACTGTGATGCGTGTTGTCGGCGGCTGCTCGAGTGTGCGCTGCAGGCATATCCCACATATATGGTTCGTTGCTCAACGTAGTGACCCCGAGTCCCGTAGTTGCTACATCGATCCACGGCGTGCTGGTAGTACAAGCACCGACACGCCGAGTACAACTCTAGTATCTGATAGCACATGGTGGCGGCCTGCAGCGGAGGGCCTCGGGAGTGAGTCCTCGAAAGTTTGTTGTTTCAGAAAGAAGGATTTGAATTCTGTGTTGAATAAGGCTTATCCGAGAAGGGATGACTCTTTGTCTGCGAGTGATGAAACAAAGCTGATAGCGCTAGATGTGAAGACGAAGAATGAAATGATCAAGGGTATGGGAAGTGAGTCAGTTGTGAGGGGTGAACGACAGACTTATATGGGGAGGAGAGTCTGGATATAAGATCTGAGGAAGGGAAGATTGGGGCAGTGGTAAGAGACATATGCCAATCTGGTGGAAGGAAATCCAGGTAACCAAAAAGTCGAAGGGAACAGTAAAGTGCTTGGTGCAAGAGTGGAAGGGTGGAACTTGAGAGAGAACGTCAAGGCAGCTCCGGCACAAGGCAGCCCAGGTGGGAGACGAGACAAATTAAAAGTAACAGGTAAAAAAAAAAACGGGAAAGGTATGTGGAGTTTTTGGAATTGTCAATGAAATGGTGAGCGGAAGCCATCTCAGCCTTATACCGTCATAGGATGGTCGAATATTATTCCCACCTTGGCTCGGTCGTTGCAGCCTGGGGTGCCTGAAGATTTGCGAGCTTGAAAACTGGGGTGCGGGTGTGTACTTCGTAGTTTGGTTAGTGACGGTGAGAGGTACACCACAAGTACCAAGTCTAGATCCAAGGCAACAACCGTATGGTTCAGTCTGACCGAGAATCGATACCAGAAATCCAAAAGTGTCACAGGCCTCTAATAACGGGTGCATTACAGTGTACACCACAACCAAGACGTGAACGATGGCGCAGGCATGCCGAGGGATCGGATGGGGTTGGGGACTGGTTTGCTGCGCGACGGGCTGGTGTTCTGGCAGGCCGTAGCGCCGTGGGCTGCACGGCGCCGTCGGCAAAGGAGGGAAAAAAGAGTTGACCAAAGAGGAAAAAAGAACGTCGCCAGTTTTGGCTGTCAGCGGGGACGGCGGCACTAGGAACTGCAGCGGCGGGCTACATGCAATACATAGTGGACGGACTTGCGAGCCTACGAGCCAAAAAGGGTCATTGGGGTAAGAAGCGGTTCTAAAAACGGCACAGTCCAAAGCAAAGGCAACTGGCCAAGTGGCCTGCTTGCCTTCGATCTCACTGACTCGGTTAGGGAGTACCATCATACAGTCCAGGGCTAGCCCATCGAGCGGAACCCAGCCGGGGGACCCAGGCATGTAACACATCCGAAGTCTGTCGCCAGAGGAGCCATTGGCACCGTTAGGGGCCGTATCCAGCACTGTGCTACTGTGGCTGGTACGAGCTGCAGCGAAGTCCTAGCGGGTCAGGCAATGGCGCAGCACTCGGGGGCGTGAGCCCAGCGACTGATGGAGACTGGCGCAGGTTTGTGGCATGCACGAATGGCAGATGACAAAAGGTGCATGTTGTGCATCAGAATGGGGCAAGGCGAGGAGTCATCTTCAGTCTCTCCGGACGAGGATTGCTCAAAAGAGAAAGTAAACCCCGATGGCTTCGCTCGACCTCTTACTATTTCTTCCCGCTGTCGCCATGGCGGGGCTGATGGAAGATGGGCACGTTGCGGCGACATGAGGGACCGCCAAACCTCGAACGTCAAAACGTAGCGCGGCATCACAAGCAACCTATCAGTGATTGGAAACAAGCGGCAAGTTGAACAATCAGTTATTGGTCAAATATTAAGATATAACACTAGAGGCCGCGTGAAGATGATGTTTTCTCTGGTCAAGTTACGAGGATCGCATCAAGACGATGATTTCCAATCTTTTAGGTTCCTCCGTAGGTTCCTCTGTAGGTTGCTGTTCGGTGTCTGATTGAGGTCCATATCCCTTTACGGGAAACCAGTGGCCTCTCGTGTTGGCTTGCACAGTCGAATCCTTATGGTCATTTGCTCACAAACGACATACAGCATGTCGGTTTCGAATGCAAAAGTATAATGAAAGTTTAATAATGGGCAGGTCCATTCTGTGTGTTTCCTGAGAAGTGGCCTGGTCGTGGTGACGTCGGTCTTCCCCCGCCATCTTACAACAGGTGGAAGCTGCCATAATTCCTGGGCGTACGGCAGCTGGGCCAAAAGTGGATGCCTGGAAGGACCGGCCTTTCATTTTCCCAGACAGAACTACGACCAACGTATCTTTGCGCAATGTGAAATTCAACCTTAGCACACTGAGGTAGTAGGTAGGAATTAGATCTTATCTGTAGCATCTCCATCGGGCGCGGTTTCCGTTCAAGTTTGGTGCATTTGTTTCTCCAGGAACAATCTTGTCCTATCCACCAGCCCGTAAACAAATCCGTATTCGCCGATCGAAACGACATAAACGATCTCGGCCGAATTCAGGTGCCATCAATCTGGATGCATGCTTCCTGGGCCGCAACTCAACCCACCTGCATGGCATCTCACCCGAGCAGGCAGCCCATCAGCACACCATGAAACATCGGCCTCGGGCCACGAACTTCACATGAAAGCAAGGCTACTGTGTCTTTGAAACAGAGATGCCCGCGAAAGTCCTCTGTGGCAAATTCTCGACACTAGCCCCACAAAGCGAAGCCCGGTGTCATTGGAGACATTCTACGAACCGCTTCATCCGCATTCTGACTACACGCGCTCAGATGAAACGAATGGCGGCGGTTTGGTCTGGGGGTCTAGGGGTCCATCTAAGGTCGGCATGGCTCATTCAAAGTTACACGATGCTGAGGGGATAACGCCAACCGTAACAAGCGCGAACAAACGCAACACTCGATAGCCGCCAACTTGTCGGATCGGTCTGATACCGCCACAGGTTCCACAAAACCACCCCAACTTCGTAGAAAGACTGTCATCCCAGATCCGAATCCTCACCTGATTGCAGTGGCAGGGTTGCTCAAGTCCGGAGCAAGAGCTAGCATGCACCACAGAGAGTAATGGGATTATGCCGAGGGGTGTCCGCTACCGTCGTCCTTGGCATTCCGTGCACTCTTCTAAATCGACCAGATGACTTCCGAGAATCGCTGCGGATTTTACAAGCAAAAAATTTACGCACTTCCATTGCTTCATCTTCCACGAACACTGCTTGACTACTTAGGTATGCCCAAATTGTCCACTTGCTGGCACTGGTCCGATCCTGTTCGTGTGACTGCCACTTCTATTCGTTAGTTGCTGCTCCGCGGTGGGATTTCGATCCTGGTTGAACGAAATTTACTTCTGCAAGTCTCTCGATATCAGGCGAACCATGCTTCAGCCGAGGTGCATGCAGAAAATGTTTTAGGTGCCATACTTATCGCCAAAGTTCAGAAACTAGGGTGAGAAGGAGGGCGTGCCATGGCCAGGTTTCCAAGTTCCGTACGACCAGGCCTGGCAGCCACCTTTATCCACTATCAATTTACCGGAGTAGGGCTGACAGCACCTTTCCCTTCTCGGCTTTCGTGCGCCAAGATGATCAAGATTCGCATTTTGCCATTTCCTTTTTTATCGTAGAGACACAGGAAATATCTGTTGCAAACCAAATCTCAGCGCATCCTCGAGTTCCTCTTTGGGCAAGCTTACACTCTGCGTAAGTCTCACAAGCCTAAAAGCCGAGGCATCACATTCATGTGGCACTGATCTTGCAGCAACCGATGCGCTCCAATGCGTACCAAGGATGCGGACCCCGGCCAGCTTCAAGAATAGCATTTTGAGGGAGCCCAAACAACCGGAGAGAAGGGTGAGTGGTTCTCTCGGCATGCCTGGCAGCACATACCTGCATTGGCCTGCAGGTGTGGCCCTACTAGTCCCGCGAAGCTGGAACCAGGCCTCATTCCTAATTTTCACAGACGCACGTCGTCATATGCAAATAACGCGTGAACTCTATCAAGGTACGGATTTATCAAACGAGTCAAAATGTGAAGCAGGGATCTTGATTCTTGAATTTTTGATCCATTTCAATTTCCATCCATACCTTTCCCCGCTGCGCTCCTGTTGCGTTTTTGAACAGGAGACGGTCAGGGCCGGACCCGTCACAGCTTACGTTGGCTGATGCGAGAAAGTACCAATCCCCGCAGATCTCAAGACTACGGCGCAGGTCAGTCGCAAACCGCGTATTTCGCATTTCGACCACCAACGTGACGACGAGTCTGTCTCTGCACTCATTTCTGCGGTGCTTAATTCGAGGCGATGAGACTTGGACAGGCACTTAGAGCAGTTACACGAAAGGTACCTCGCACACGATGATGCTCTCAGACCGTATCCAAGACAGTACGGAAACTGCAGACTTCTCATCATCCCTTCCGTTTCTGTAAGCCATCGCAGCGACGTGAATCAGAAGAGCGCAGATGCGCCATGCCCCCCCGCGTAGTAGGCCAACGTCCCGCCGCCCGCCTCACCGAATTTTTGGCCTCGCCTAAAAAACCTGCCTCTTGAGAAGGGCGTGATCAAATATCGAATCATGGGGAGAACTGGACTTGTTGGGCGAATGTAAGAAGTGTCATAGCTGCATGCGATCATACTTCGATTTGCTCGGTTCGGCCTCCACCGTAGACTCAGGGCGACATGATGGGGGGACGCAGCAAAAAAATATAACCAAGCCCGTATTCGAGCAACTCAGCGTCGATGAAAGCTTTCTGCCTAACGATCTAGACTTCGTCTCATGTGTCAGGGTGGAGGTCTTGATAGACAGACTTGAGAGGTCCGCCAACGCGGAGACTTCTTTAGCGAGCGTTGCATCCCCTGAACGGCTCGGGGAACAAATTTAAGTCCTGAAGGTGTCACGAACAACAGAGGTGTTTTGTCAGCCTCGTCTCCCTTCGTCGGGTTTCGTTGTTCGGCCCGTTAGCAAAGAACTGTCCATCGTTTGCACCCCCAAACTGGAATGCGGGGAATTGTCGCGGCATGTCTCGGAGGGCAGCCAATCGTCCGGCTCTGCGTTCCGGCCGGATCTCTCGCCCCCGAAGCGGACATGGTGGGTTGCAGCTGGCCGGCGACTGGGCGCCGCGGCATGCAGGGGCCTAGAATTTGTGGGTCTTAAGACGTCAACATCCCTGTCAGCTGCGCCTCCCCTGTGGCTTGCTGATTGGTTTTCTGAGGCGCTCACTCGTTGCCATGGGCCAACTTTTCCATCAAACCGTCTCCAGATCACGGAGTCGCCGGCGGAGGGAGCGTTCACGGGTTTGATGGGTCACAGAACTGGAGAATGTTGGTCGGTGAGATCCCCACCAGGACGAAGATGGATCGCCATGCTACGAGCAACCGTGGCCATAGAGCCCCATTTCCAATGCGGCCTTTCCATGCCGTTTTCTGCGCCGGGTCGCAGCCCTTTTACCTTGCCGCCTGACGGCCCGTGTCTCGCGGTAATTTGCTTAATCTGGCAACTCTTTTTTCTGTGTGGACAGTTCCTCCGTAGTCCGTACTCTGACTCTGACCCCTAACTCATGCTGCATGCCTCTGCATGCCTCTGCATCTCTCCCTACTCTGGCCCTAATTTTCAGGCAACAGCATTTTGGTCCCTCGCGTTTCACAGCGACTCGGATTCCACGATGCAGATGAAAGCTTTACAAATTACCATTTGACAATCAAGTGAGATTTCGAATCAAACCAATGCAAGCGAGACTCCCGACACCCCTGTCCTGTGTTAGATGTCATCTCTGACACCCTTGCTTCTTTCTTTGGTGCCGCCGATGCCGTTGCGACGGGCGCCGTGCCCGCTGATGCCAAATCACGGACCCGATCCGGCATTCTCCTGCGCCACCCGATAGGGCGGGGCACAATCCTCACACTGTGGCGAGAGTGTTTAATGCGCGGCCGCTCTGCCGTTTTGCTCCACAGAGTCTCGCTGCCATGTTAATGGAGCCTCACTCATCCCCGCCGACTTACACGACGGTCAGCCTAGGGAGAACTCGTGAAGGCCATATCCCTGCGGAAATATTTCCCGAATAGAACTGTTTGCAGCTTTCAGCCTCAGGCCGAATAAATTGGAACCTCTGTCAGGGGGCTAGCGTACGCAGCCTGTCCTAGACGTCGAGGTCTTACAGGTTTCACTTTCCACCGAAGCGAAAACAGGCCTGTGTCCAGGGCGCAAGATGGCAGGGAATTGTCTCCGCAGAATTCCGCAGAACATGGCTTACAATTCCCCGACTTGCTTCTCAGTTACGAACGCTTGGTTTTGGGAGAACAATAGATACGTTGCACAGGAAAGCATCTGGTGTCCGTTCATTGGCCAAGCACCGTATTATTTTTTCGTCAAGGTTGCCAACTTTTCGGCCAAGATCGTATCCCCCATCAACATCTGGTGGCTTCGGTAAGAGCTGCTTTTGCGGTCTTCCTGGTCTGCCATGCTTAGACATTGCGAATCGCCCGGTCTCAAATATTTTTATGGTGTGGGGGGCCGCGTTGTGGATGGAAGTCGGCGACAGAGAGAACCGGAGGGGAAATGTTGCCGACGGCGCGAACCCTATCGGACGAGCTGTCCAGCGTCCTCGGCGCCGTTTCTGACACTCGCTTGTGAATTCCATCCCAACCTGCAAAACCCAGAGTCTGCTGGATTTTCTTCGTATCATTCTCTCACGCCTGCGCTCTGCATAAATGCTCACCTGATTGCTATTTCCGCGCCCGCGGAACCCGGGAAGCCGCCGACGGTTACCTGTTTCCATGCCTCCTCCTTCCACCTGCAATGCAGCCCTACGAGGGAAGTGGCGGAACGTGCAGGGTGTCAGTGCCATCCCGTGATCTTCCCAGGCTGGCGAAACAACGCCACAACAGAGTTGGGGGCCAAGAAGCTGCTATTCGATACGGGTGTTATACAATCAACGCCGCGTCACGGATTGTTCCTAGATCTGTATTTTGCCGCCACTTTTGGGGGGGCGTAATTCTTGTCCTCGTCTCTGATTTGATAGCGATCGATCATACTCGTACTACATGATACAGATGTAGCAGCGCCCCGATGACCAGTGCAACTAACGTGGTTGCGGGGAAGGCAGCAACAGAACCAACAACGAGTTATCATGACTGTGCAGCGTGCAGCAAGTCTGATTCTCCAGATATGACTTCCAAAGCCACATTGCTGAGCCTCTTATTTCCGGTGTGTAGCGCCCGGCCGCCTTGGTTTGGGGGTTCTTGATAATGATAACCGCAGTGACGGCAATCAGACACACGCCCTCCTTTCCTGGAGGCCTAGTTGTGCATATTTTGGCAGCCGAGGATTGAGGCTTCTTCAGTTGTCCAACGCATGGAGGGTGGTGTCTTCATTAAGCGAGAATTGTCAACCAGTTTCCCGTTTGTCCTTACCTCCTTCCCAGCCCGGATGGTGAAATGACTAAAAGCGGTTGGGGGCCGAAAAAGCTTTCGTTCCCGTCCTCCGCCTTTTTTGCTCTTTAATTTTTTGTATCACTTCCTTCCCGGCATCTCTCTTTTCGTGGTAAGCTGAATGTGGCGAGGGCAAGAGCCGAGGCCACTCACTATGCCACTGTTTCACTTAGGTAGTAATGGTAGGTTGGTTGGCTCTTGGTTCCAAGGACAATGGAATGTACCCACGATGTACCTTCTGTCAGAATGAGTAGCCTCTTGTGAGGACTTACACACGCCACCTCCTGCTGGAAATTCTCCTTATCTTCCCATCCTAAGCTCTCGCTCCACTGTTGGCAGGGCGTGCTGTGTTAGAGGAGGATGTGTATGTACATAAACACGCAAGCGGAGGAAGTCAAATCTGGCGAGGCAGATATTGACTGAAGCGATTTTCACCTTGTCTAGGGTACTTTGATCAGGCTTTCTGGTGGCCTCCAGAGCCACAAATCCACTACCCCTCTCAGTGTCCTCCGACTAGTACTCAATACAGATGCGTCGTCCTTTGTTGGGTCCCGCGGGTCTTTGCCGAGTCCTCTCTCCTTCCCATGGGGCCAGCAGGTAGTCGTAATATCTGTCCTGCTCTGATATCCAACCAAGTCGTCGATCTATAGAATGCTTTTGGTTGACGAAACGGTCGAGAAAAGGAACATTGCATGCGGGGTTCCAAACTCGCCGAAATGATACCGGAGCGTCACGAGGGGCTATGAGTAGTAGTTACCTCTTGAGCCCTCTGGAACTTGTAGATATGCGCGTGAAGGGTGGCGCTGGTGACGATGTCACAGGCGAGGTGCTAGGACGAGGGGAGGAAGAAAATGAGAAAAGAACCAATTCGAAGTGGATTTATCTTTCATTCCGTTTTATATCCTAATCGTCACTTCGTCCGAGATATCAACTCCGCATTAGTCGCCAAATAGCACGCCTGCGGTCATTCCCTGTGAGCCTTTGGATAGACCCCTGCCAATTCGGCTCCCACCTCAGCAAGGACCAAACCGCCCGACTAGAGCAAGAGACTCTCCCTTCCGGACCTCAACGACTCGTTCCACGTCGCAACCAAGAGTCCAAACGCCGCCAGGTGCATGCTCTTTACCCCGAGTCAACGCCCTGGCCACCTCGACACCGTTAATCAGCGTTGCCACGCTCTTAGCCTGAGCGACGAAGAGTGTGATGGCGTTGAAGATGTCGGTCGAGATATAAAGCTAAATTCGGGAGTGTGAGAAGCAAGGAGCCAGCAAAGAAGAACTACCTTGCGCCGTATTTAGGGTGGCGAGGGGCAAGATGCTGCCAGTTTCGGGCGTGATTTAGAGGATGCGAAAGCTGGCGCCTTCGGAGAAGTGAAGAAAGGCGCTTTTGGTGGAGGTAGGATATAGTGGTGTCTATAGAGGTTCTGGAAGAGGGCTAGCGCATGGTGTCTCTGTAGAGTGGAAAGCGAAGCCTAAGGTAAAGAATGATACTCGATTTGTTTGGCTACGGCGCCGCTGAAGGACGCTGACGAAAATACCGCCGATGCCCTTACGCGCTGCCTGAAGAGCGATGCTCGAGATTTTGAGTCCATTTCCGGCTCGGAGATTCTCCCCTTTCCTAGGCCATGGTAGACTGAACATCGGACAGGCCGTCTGCCGGTGCCGTCCTCTGCATCGTCCGAGTCACTTCGGCCCAGCTCTGTTCTGCCGCCGCCCCTACTGCTAGTGTGTCTCCCTTCCTCCGCCGACATTTGGGTGAATTCCCCTCCTTTCTCCTATCTGTCAAGTGCCGGAAAAGCATATAGGAAGATGCGGGTTTCCCTACACGAATGAGAAGGGATGGCATGCACCTAGTTAAAAAGAGAAGGGAACTTGTGCTGCTCCCCGGTCAAGGTCGAACCGCCGGCAGACTTTCGAATCGAGAAATTGAATAGAAAACATGGAGGCACGTAAGGCTAGAGTTATATCATGGAGCGAGTCTAAGCTACGTCTGCTAAGCACCGGGAGACTAGCAGAGCACAAATAACCTTCTGTTACTCTTGAGAGCCGAAGACCCGAGGGATCTTGAAAGACGAACCACATACCTCAGCACCGAAACTGATATATTCACCCCACCACCCCGCACACAAGATAATAAGATAGGGTTTGGTTCTGAATTGCCTAGTAGCAAATGTATGCGTGAAAGGAAGGAGATATGGAGTAAAATACTAGAAATCAAGCACATTTTCGGAAGACTAGAAGGGCGTGAAGAAATAAGACCGGGTTTTAGAACTCGCAGCAATAGCTCAAAAGAAATTTCCATTCGGTAGTTTCTGCCTTCACTCAAATTTTCTCGTTCAGGACTCTATGTCAAGCGGAAAATAAAGAGGAGCGAGCTAAGTCTGGAAAATAGAGACGAGTTTAGGACTAGGGTTATGCTTCCACATGTAATCCGATTGGTGGGGGGGCATCGATTGGAGCTAGCCTTCATCGATTCAGCCCCGCCAAAAATTTTGCGACGTCAACGACCTCCAATCCGAGACCATTTCTAGGCTCGGCCACCGAACAGAAGAGCCAGGCTCAATCGACAATGCCGCCAAAATCCACAATAGAAGAAAGGGCCATGCCCGCCCAACAAAATCTCCAGACTCCCGAGGCGCCAGTCTCGTCCTCCGACTCGAACCCCTTCTCGAACCTCTACATCACCATGCCCCCCCTCCCGTCCTTCCCACGGACAACAGTCCATGAGATGCGGGTCCGGCGCAACGCCCCCAGCATCACGACCGCCCTCGACCGGCGCAGCCTGTTTCTGAAAAACATTCCCGTCGACACCACGCCCGAGCACCTGCGGGACGTCATCTGGCAGCTGCTGGGGGATCGCGGGACCGGGCGCGTCGAGGCCGTAACTTTTCCGGACGAGGACGACGAGATGCCCAAGGCGGGGGTTGACCCTGCGGCGGCGGTGAAGCTTGCGGGGATCGTGGGGCGGAAGCGCAAACGGGACGAGGAAGAGGAGGAGGAAGAAGAGAAGGAAGAGGAGGCGGTGAGGTTGCCGCCTATCTGGACGAGGAAATTGAAGAAGAGTGGGGGTACGGCGGTTGTGTTGATGGTGGATGAGGCGTCGGTGAATATGGTGTTGAAGGCTGTTGGCAAGCTATCCAAGAAGAAGAAGGAGAAGCAATACCCAGTTTGGGGCCAGGGGGTTTCCTCGAAGGTTCCCCCGTTGGGCGTTCCGTGGATTACATCCCATCTGGAACTCACATCGCATGCCGACAAGGCGAGTACGCAGAGCGCTGTGCACGCCTTCTTCGGTGCGTTTAATCGGAAGGAAAAGGAGGCGGCGGAGCTGGCGAAGAGGCTGCGTAATGAGCCTGACGAGGATGGCTTTACCAAGGTTGTAAGGGGCGGGAGGACGGCGCCGGCGACCAAGGGTTCTGCCAGTGAAGCGTACAAGAAGATGTTGGACAAGGAGACGAGGAAGAAGGAAGATAGGATAGGTTTCTACCGGTTCCAGGTGCGGGAAGCACGTAAAGCGGAGCAGGCGGATTTGAGGAAGAGGTTTCAGGACGATAGGAAGAGAATAGAGGTATTGAAGGCGAAGAGGGGAAAGTTTAAGCCGGAAGGCTGAAAAGAGGTAGACAGATACCCCACGATGGCTTACTCTGCAAGCAGCCAATACTGTCTTGGCAAGATGACCGGAGGAAGCACAACAAACCAAGAAGTTTATGAATTCGGATTCGGTCACGACCCGCAACGAAATTAAAACAAGCACGTTTGCCGTAGTAGATAGGCATGCAGGGCTCGTAACCGGCTTTGATGCTCGAGCCAAAGCAGTTCCTAGAAGGTATTCGATCCGGGAACCGGGGAATTTTAGTTCTATGTTTCTCTTTAGCCCCAGGATCTGGAGTAGCTTGTGTCACCTGACAGCTGTTATCGTTAATCAGCAACTTTTTTGGGAGACTTTGAATATCAAAGACGGAATATAGAAGATAGATATTGTGTGGTGTCTCATTCGAGGCTGTGAGAGCGACTGTGAGAGTGACTGTGAGCTTGCAGTTGTGTGCAGCTGTTTGCTTTCAAGAACGGGGTTCATGACAGTGGCCGTAGTGTTGAAAGTTGAAACCCAGAAGAATGGCCCTTTGATGCTGTTAGCTTCGTAAGTGGGGTTAAAGTGCTCCGCTCCTGATCATTCCGGAAACTAGAGCGCCTCGTCATTTCGAGCGCGTCCGGATACTGTCGGGCGAGAACTTATCCAAACGCACTGTATCTTGGACCCGGAATCGGATGGGGGAACAAGCGGCACAGTCCGGAACGGCACTATATTTATCGTGCCTCGCAAGCCCGACGAAATAGCTGAACACCGGAAGAATATGCAGGCACATAAGCGACCTGTGTCCAACGGCCTGGGCCAGCGCCGCGAGAGATCAGACTCGGTGGCTCGTTGAAGTAGTTGGATAGCCCCATTTCTTTCCAGGTTTATTAGGCGGCTGAGGCCCACTGCGGGATCGATGGGGCCTAGGAAGTCTGGAAGGCGAGGCGTAACTATAGAGAAAGCAAACAGGGTCGAAGGGCTGTAGCGAGAGAACGGGACTGCCGATAGCCTGACAGCGAACACAAAGCACACCGACGGCGCTACAACATCAACTGCGAACTCCATCCCTATCGCTACTCACTGCACTTTTTAAAACAGTGGGCGTTCTTCGGTCCCCAATCCCTGGGACTGCATTTCAGCCACACGGTAGTTTGTTGTGGTCGTGCAGCACTGGCGGCGGGAGATCAGCAGATTTGCGCGAATCACGATACGAATTCCTCTCCCGGCCTTCCCGTCCACTTGCACAACGAGACCAACGAGACCAACGAGGAGCACATTCGGTCATACCTTGTCGTCAACGGACAGCAAGTCATCAGCAATGGCGATCGAATGGTTCTTTTTATAGTTGCCAATTCCACTAGCTTCTTGCAACGCCCGAATCTTGGCATTCCCATCTCCATCTTTTTCTTTCTCACTTAAGACTTTCGTTTCAGTTTTGAAGATATCTGTCAAACTGCCGAGCTGGCATTCCTTTCAAAGAACGAATATAATCCCGCTAAAAATGCAATGGCTGTCCGGGCGTGAGCCGATTACTCCGATTTGACCGTTATACGGAAGCCCCCAGAGTATGACGTGGGATCATGAGATATCTGCTTGTTCCTATCGTCCAACTTCATTGGCGATTCCACTGTTGGAAATATGCGACTCCTATCTTTCGTTCTCATCCTCCTAATTGGCGTACTGGGCTTTCCTGGAGGAGAGTATGCCGACATGGAAATAGCACAGGACTTTTCGCCCAGGTACTACCTCGGAGATCCACGACAAGCCTTAGCTAAACGGGATAACTGTGATGCTGATCACCACTCATGTAAGAATTCCAATCAGCCAGTCCGTCCGCGAGTGTGTCGTTAAGTCTAGGATCGCTTATACACTTTACAGGTCGCGACATCGGTTTCCCGGATTTCTGCTGCGAGAACTCCCGCTACTGCATCGTCCTCAGAAACGGCTCCGCAAGCTGCTGCCCCGTCGAGCGAGAATGCACCGAGGATCAGCCCTGCAGCTCCATGTCCTACTTCTGCCACACGTCGACCGTGACCGTTGTGGATGCCAGCACAAGCACTGTGACCTTGGACGCATGCTGCCCCCGCGCTTGCACGAGCGTCAGCGCCTTTCGGTGCGCTGACGAATTCGGCGGCGGCTGCTGCGCATATGGCGAGTTCTGCGGCACGAGTTCCAAATGCCTCAACGAGCAGACAAAGGAGCCCACCGCGGTAGAGCCGCTCGACCCCGGCTGCACAACGAGCCAGCACCGGTGCGAGGACGGCGACGGCTGCTGCGACGATTGGAAGCACTGCGCCACCTCGGGCACCGTCCGCGGCTGCGCAATGGGGAACCCCTCCAACACAAACCTGTCCGTCGAAACGAAAGACCCGGGCCTCTCCGATGCGGAAAAGGCTGGAATTGCCGTGGGCGTCGTCATCGGCGCGGCTGGCATCGCCGCGGCGCTAACTTGGGTATGCATCGCGAAGCGAAGGGGCCGTACCCTGAGCTACCGTAACGGAGCGACGGGCGACAACGCCACCGAGGTGACGTCCGATTCCCGACCGCAGCCCGGACGCCTGATGGGTGTCCCGCAGGATGATTTGCCGAGTCCCGTGGCGGGGCCGTACACGCACGTCCAGGGACACCTCGGCCCTGCCCAGTTGCAGCAGGAGAGGGGGGCGGTTCCGCACCAGCCGCATCACCCGGACGATATTGCCGTGCCCGTGGAGATGGAAGCGGACACGAGCGACGTGGGCTTAGGCCTGAGGTCCTCGAGCGCGGGTGCGGTGGCGATGACCGAGACCCCATCGATCAATTCCGGGGGGCGGGAGTGGCTCACGCCGGGAGAGTCGCCGGGGCAGGTGTACGAGCTCTACGGATCGACCACGCCGTCGCCGTATGCGGATGGTCCTAGTCCTCTGGGACACGACAACTCGTCGCCTCTCGTACCATCACCGTCGGAGCATCCAGGTGGCAACAGATCACCACCTCCTTGAATCTCCACTATGGCCGTGAGGAGTAGGCTAAGAACACAATCCGTCTATATTACTGACTCCTATCCGATGTTTTCCCTACAAGGTTTCTTCCTTCTAGAACTTCTGGCACGAAAATTAAAGAGTAGCCGCCATGGCCGAGAGGCCATCTAATCCTCTTTCCAAGAGGCGTGTCTGCTGCGCGGCTATGAATATTATGCTCTACATGGGTATGATGGTAGGAAAAGGGGGAGGAAGCTTTTGGTGATCCGCCGACGAATGCGATGCGATGATACCCAAAAAAACGTCTTGGGTCAATGCAAGGGTGATCAGGACCACGCAAGGAACTGGACGATAAGGTCCTCCACCAGGCGGGGTGATGAACGCTTCAGCACTCCACGGTCAAAGAGGGTCAAGACACCACCCCACCAAACGGCGTACACGACTGCAAATCCCTCACCAGATCCTCCACGCTGGTTAAATGTCGGCCTAGCAATTCCTGCTTCGCTTCGGTTGTCATGGTCCCCGAAAACTCTTCCCCTTCATCAAGTGCCGCCCTTCGCCTGCTAGCGGTGCCGGCCGCGCCCGCAAACGCGCCAGCCAGCTTGCTCGGGCTGCGCTGCAGCATGGCGGGGACCGAGTCCCGGGCGTCGGCCCTTGGGATGGATGGCACCTCGGGCATGAGATAGAAGTAGAGGAATTCCACGAGCTTGAGCTTTACTTCCCGGGAAGTGGATCGCGACTTGAAGAGCGACGTGACGGTGAGGAGGCCATCAAGGGCTTCGAAGGCGCGCGTATTGCGGGGCGTGTCGATGAGAGTAACGACTAGGGTGAGGCAGGTGGCGGATTGGATGGCGGGGCAGTTTACGGGGTCGAGGAGGTCGAGGATGAGCTGCGTGGCAACGGTTGTTAGCCCACCTGGCGAACATTTCAACCCGGAGATCGGGGCAATGTGTGCGGCGGGAGGAGAGAAACCTACATTCATGTTCTGTTCCCGCGAAAACAGCACCTTGCTGGGTGGATGCAACAGCATCACCCCCTGGATCAAGTCCAGGGTGGCCAGTATCAAGAGGTCATTCTGCCCGTCGCCGTACCCCTTACCCATCAACCGGTCCAATGCATTGATGAGGCGGCTGGCCACGTTCCACTCGAACCCTTCCTGCAACTTGAAGAACTCTCGGAACGCCGGATCCTGAGACAGCTCCGACAGCGACTTCTTCACAGGCGTTGGTGGCGGGGACTCGTCGTCTGTTTCGGTCATGGAAGGCTCCCGACTGGGGGCGCGGCTCCCGCGCTTGCTGCTGCGCGGATCACTGGGCGATGAGAGGCAGATCTGGGCGAGGAGGCCTTCTACTTGGCGCAGGCCCTTGCGGATCTTGGGGCCGTCGTAGGAGGAGAGGTTGTCGAAGGCGAGGGAGAGGAGGGCTTCCATTGTTGATTCCTCGGGTTGTATATATCTTTGATGGATTGGAGCAGGTATTTAGGTAGTTCCGGCTCCAAGTGAGCTCTGGATACAAATCGCGACTACTTTCGTGGAGGGCCTCCGGAATTTGTTGGCCTGGTCTCTCCGGTTGTTCGTGAAGTTGATATGCGACGTATGTTGACGTCGGGTGTCTGCAATTTCAGGTGCCAAGACGGCGATCGTCCGAGGGAGACAATCTACGGCAATCGAACTAAATACAGGTTTCTGAAATTGTCAAGAAAAGGGGGTATCATGAATAAGTCGAATAAGAAAGAAACTTGTCTGTCCTCGGGAACAAAACTATCGTGTACCTGAAAAAAGTCTGGGGATTGTGACCGTTTTCGGGTGCCTCCAAAATGTTGTCTCGCATCCGGGTCAGTGTCCGGGCAACCGCATCATTCCGCTAGATAGGTTAGGCTGATGGCCGGGGCGGGAAGTGCTCGCATGTGGTTTGGTGGAGCCGCGGGGTAACAAATTCCAGCCATTCGGAGCCGCTAAATTCTGCAGCTCGGGCCATCACATTTGCTTCAGAATTTTTGTTCGGGCTCCGTTTGGTGTTGCCTGTGGCAGTCGTCAGAAACCTCCAGCCACAGTGTGGTTTGAGGTTTTGACAGAACAAGAAAGTGGATCGAAGCCCCCGACCACCCAAATGCCCGCTTCGAAACGGCTTGCAGATCCCGGTGTCAATTTTCCGTGACTCAAAACTGAGCTTCTGTCAAGCCGTTAAAAGTTTGCGACAAGAGTCATCTTCGAAATCTCGGCTATCCACACGCCAATTTCAACCTAACCGGCCTCTAGACACAGAAAGAAGATCAAACCTTCAGAATGCCGACCATAGGGGTGGACAAATATGCCCTCTTCGAGGAGCTTGGCCAGCGGTAGCTTGCCCCTCCATTTGACCCTGCAGACTCGAGATGCAAGAGGAGAATTGCTAACAAGGATGCGCCCAGCTTCACGGCCGACGAGTTCCAAGATCTCTGCTTCGACTTCGGCATCGAGCTTGACGAGGATACAGAAGATGACCCGGCGCGCCCCAAAGACGAAGCGCCCCAGCTCAAGATCGAGATCCCCGCCAACCGCTATGACATGCTCTGCTTCGAGGGCATCGCGCTGCACCTTAACATCTTCCGGGGCAGGCAGCCGATGCCCAGCTACCGGCTCGTTGACATGCCTGAGAGCCAGATGCAGACGTTAACGGTGAGCGAGGCAACTGCCCAAGTGCGGCCGTACGTCGCAGGCGCCATTCTCCGGAATATCAACTTCACCCAGGCGACATACAACTCGTTCATCGGCTTGCAGGACAAGCTGCACCAGAACCTGGCGCGCCAGCGGACGCTCGTATCCATCGGAACGCACGATCTTGACACCGTCAAAGGTCCCTTCACGTACGAGGCGCACCCGCCTACAGACATCTCCTTCGTCCCCCTGAATCAGACGAAGAAGTTGGACGGTGCGGAACTGATGAAGTTTTACGAGGGAGATAAACACTTAGGGCGCTACCTACACATCATTCGGGATGCAGCTGTCTATCCCGTCATCTACGATTCGGACCGGGTCGTGTGTTCGCTGCCGCCCATCATCAACGGCGACCATTCAAAGATTACTCTCAATACCAAGAATGTCTTTATCGAAATCACGGCAACAGATCAGACGAAACTGGATATCGTGTGCAATATCATGGTGGCAATGTTCTCGCAGTACTGCGCCGACAAGTTCTTGATTGAGCCTGTCAAGATTATCTCGCCTCACAATGGGACGACGCGAATCACACCCAGCCTGGCAAGCAGGACCGTTCCTGTAGAGATTGACTACTTGAATCAATGCTGCGGGCTGAACGAGTCTCCCGAAGCGATATGCAAACTGCTATCTAAAATGGCTTACACAGCGAAACCGGGGAAGGATAAGGGCGTCATTGACGTAACGGTGCCCTTCACGAGGGCTGACGTGCTCCACCCCTGCGACATTGTGAGTGAATGGATTCCAGGCATTTTCTTGGCCATGCACTAATGCATTTGTAGATGGAGGATGTTGCTATCGCTTACGGCTTCAACAATCTTCCCCGGTCATCGCCAAACAAGTCGGTTACTATCGGACAGCCTCTGCTGATCAACAAGCTGGCCGACATTGTACGACAGGAATGTGCCATGAGCGGCTGGTCCGAGGTCATGCCGCTTGTTCTGTGCTCTCATGACGAGAACTTTGCCTGGCTCAACCGCGTTGACGATGGAAAGACGGCCGTGAAGCTCGCCAATCCCAAGACGGCCGAATACCAAGTTGTGCGGACGTCTCTCCTACCTGGCATTCTCAAAACCATTCGCGAGAACAAGTCTCTCCGCCTCCCAATCCAGACGTTTGAAGTGGCCGACATCGTCCTTAAGGATGAGTCTTGCGAACGAAAGGTATGATCATACCATCCAACGGAGCCTTTGCAAAATGATAAAATCTTACTGACTTGGATGTCAAGGCTCGGAATGAGCGCCACTGGGCAGCAGCATACTACGGCAAGACATCAGGTTTCGAAGTCGTCCACGGTCTCCTCGACCGCGTCCTGCTGATGCTCAAGGTGGCATTCTACACGCACGACGAGAATCTTCACGGTAAGAGCGTCGACTATAAGATCAAGGAGGATCCCACTCCGGCGGACGGCTACTTTATCGACGAGATTAGCGACCCAACTTTCTTTGAAGGCAGGGCGGCTGCCATCTACCTTCGCCTGGGAGGCAAGACGCGGAGAATAGGCGAGTTAGGCGTCCTGCACCCGTCAGTGCTTGCCAAGTATGATTTGAAGTGAGTTCTCTTCTTATTCGTGCCAACTACGTAAGATGAGCGATGTGTTGACTCTTGTCCAGATACCCAGTGAGCACACTGGAGATTAACCTCGAGGTGTTCTTGTAAGAGAGATTGAAGAATAAAAGGTAGACGGAAGGAACTACAAGAGCTAGAGTTTTAGAGAGTTTGTGGAGGAGGAAGGTGGCCAGTTTCTCTAGATGTAGTCGTAGAGGGGTGTGAAAGAATAGAAGATGGACCAACAGTTCGTAACCGGGGCTAGCACTAGAGAAAACAGAGACTTTCTTTTCCTCCAGCCGTCTATTATCCGGCCCGGTCCAGAGGGTCGTCAGTAAGGAAAATCCGGTCAACAATTTTGTGATGCACATCATGAAATTGAAACACGCTGCCGGTGTTCTGCTATCATCAGCCTCGCGTGCTTTTCTCGACATAGAGACACGGGGCTTCTAAATTAGGTGTGCACTGCTAGCAGCTAGTACGAAGTCCCGAATAAAAGCCAAGGCGATAGCATGCCTCGACACCCTTGTTCTCGGCTCTCTAACGTGGGGGGAAACTCAGCTTGTTGGGAGTTCAGGTGTTGATTGTTCCGTTGCTTCATCATCAGATGGCTTAAGCGCATAATTTACTGCTGCAGCGGCACTCCGGACAACAATCCCAGTTGGTGCCACGCGAATGGACATGCGTCCGGAGGAGCCGGCGGCAAAGGAATAGAGTGACGTTTTGGGAACCAGGATCCTATGCAGCTGCAAGCGGTGTTGCGGGTCAAAACCTGATGTCTAATCGTGGGGCGGCAAGCTAACCCCAAAGGGTTCGAGGTTAGCTAATGCTTCGAACCAACTTGCATTGGAAGGCAAAGAGACCAAAATACATTGCATCCTCCTGATATGCCCGAATATCCAATGATGGAGGAGTTGGCCGCGCTGTCGATGATGCTTTTTTGTAGCTTGGTGGCTACGAGGACTGGTAGCTTCCCTTACTCCAAGGCGAATGAGTCTCGCTCAGTCTATCGTAGATGCTTCCATTTCAAGGTCGAACGGGAGCGCGCGCTTCAAGTTGTTGGTTTACATCTATGCTCGGAAAACTGGCTGGTCAAGGCTTTATATTTTTCGTAACTTCGTGGCAAGATTCTTCGTTTGCAAATTCTGCATGGTCGATGTACATGTAGCTGGAGAAAACATATTTTTTGGAAGCCGCAGAGTCCAAACCTTCAACACCCTGCCGTCCATTCTTTGATCATTGATGATGATGATGTTCTCCAACATTCTCAAGGCTAGTTCCAAACGCTTCAAAGTGGCGTTTGGCCGCACTATTGTGAACAAGACAAACAGCTCATCATTACCTGAAGAGAGTATGGCGCGCTACTGCCCTGGCGGATACTATCCAGTTCGAATCGCGACATTTGGCACGACGGCAGATACCAAGTCGTTAGCAAGATTGGGTATGGCCTCTATTCCACTGTCTTGCTAGTCCGAATGCTAAGTGAGAAACGTCCTCCGTTTATGACCAAGGTTTATTACAAGTAGGCAGAGACAACAAGCATGTTGCCCTGAAGATCCTGACCGCAGATTTATACGACGGCGTCAAAGATATTTACGAGAGTGAAGCTTTATTGTACCTGACCGAATGTGCACAGTTGTCACAGTCCCCAGGCTCAAATCATATCGTGCCTCTCCTTTCACCACTTCCCTCACCAGTGATCCAACGGAAACCACGTCAGCCTAGTCTTCAAGGCTATAGGTCCAGGCCCTTCCAAGTACCGTCGCCTCTTCCCAGGATACGAAATCCCGCATTTCCTCTTGAAACGTATCACGAAACAGCTGCTACTTGCCCCTGTCTACCTTCACGATGCCTGCTAGGTTATTCATACTGGTAGGCCAAGGAGCCACGTCTAGGATCTTGTTGCAGTTTGCTGATATTTTTGCGAAGACATTAAACCGTAAAATATATTCATCGATATGCCTGAAATTAACGACACGTTTGAGAGTGTCTCCCCCGAAGTCTTCACACCGGTTCGCCCTCCCAACGATCCGCCTAACGACCTTCTATATTGAACCCGAGCAGTTTACTTCGGCACGAGAAGATTTGGCGCAACAAACAGGCTTTCTGTGTGGCTCGGTGGTTTTGGCACGCCTTGACTAGATTGCTAATTCGCAATAATATCTCACCACGGTTCGATAGCAAGTTGGTTTGAAAACCACCTAACCAAATGTATTCAACTGGAGAAGCTATGGGCCCCTAGAGGTTATATCCAGGGGCGCAATGGACTACAGGGTGGACATTTGGTACGTCGATCTCGATAGTAATGTCAATGGCTACACGTCGCAACCATTCGTGATGTCGCCAACTGAGTCAGTTAGGCAACCTTCTATTGCCACTTCTTTTCCATCTTGCTCACTAGCCGGGTTTTGTCAAACCATCGAGCCTGCTAGCGCGGAAGGGAGGATTTCTTTGTATTTCTTGCGTCTATGCTGAGATTGTCTCCTGAAGCGAGGCCTGATGCTAAGGTCTTTAATCGGATCAAATTGGCTACCTTCTACCTAAAAAGGTAGAAAGTACGCGCCAGGGGATGTTAGTTTTGTTAGGACACTAACAATCGCTGGGTAGACTGGTAGCGAGGTAAGGAAGGAAAGAGAAAGGTCGACTCCTTGACCTCCGATGGCTTGCTCTGCCGATAGATATGTTGTGACAAGATAGTAACAGTTACGACGATTCCAAGCCCATCTATGAGCCTTAGAAAGGGTTTGTACGGGCATCACGACTGTTAGAAAGGGGTTAGGTATGATGGTGTAACATTGAGAATCCCTCCCAAGTTCATTCACTCGTGAGGCTACACTGAAATGAACGACACCAAGGTCGCACACAGGCCGACAGCCTTGTGCTGCCCTGGGCGTCCGTGCGTCGGAAACCATTTGGTTGCTGTTTATGCAGGGAGGTTGCCGTGTATGTGACCCCTACCGGAAATTTCTGAGGGCCGTCAGTGACTACTGTATGCAAAAGGTGCGACAGCCCGCCGGCTGGGGAATCCGGGTTGCCTGCACTGGGCAATACGGCTGCCTGCCCTACGCCCCGCAATCGCGCATCTCTAGACTCCTTTTCCTCGGAACATGCAAAGATGACGTGTCTGGCATCGACCGAAAGACAGTGCAGAACATATCAAATGCTCCCCGGGTTATGGTCTTTGCAAGCGCGCAATTCCGAGTAGTATGCTCACATATCTCTAGAAAGGAAAACATAGTCGCTTTTCATCGCTTTCCAACGGGCTGTCCCGCAGCAATCTTTGCACCGAAACGAATCGCTGCGGCTCCACTCGAACGCGGCCGGCTCGCCGAGAGTTGTACGCGTCCAACCAGGAGCTTCCGGCGCAAGGCGGTCGCCTGCTTCGTTTGGAGCTGTCCCACCATATCCACACACCACCTGATTTCTGTTTGACTGGCAGTAGGACTTTTGCTAGTGGACAGCGGGCAAATTCTCCATGTTCCGGGGCGAAGGTCTCCACCACCCAACGGCAGCTTCGTACATTACGTATCACATAGGTGGGGGGTCCAGCAAACATTGAAAAAGTCCAAGGGGCGTCGCAGCTGTGTGGCCGCCCTCGCCATGTTCTCCAAACGTTCTCAGAAAGAGCCGGCCAGAATGTCCGCCGTCCCCAGCGTAACCTCCTCCTCTCCACCCCCCGCCGCGATCCCCCCTCGAACCTCGTCGACCGGACAGTACACGGGAAGCTCTTCCTCGCACCCAACCCTCGGCCACGCCCGCGGCTCTTCTCGGTCTGGCCCGCAAGCAATAGCCTCAGGAGCATTAGGTGCAGGCGCATTAGCAGCAGCAACACAAAACCTCCCTTCCACCGCTAAAGGAGCACCTGAAGGCGACTGGCTCTCCCAACGTCACAACCGCAACGGCAGCGCTTCTGTTTCCGTCTCGCGCAAAGCCTCCGTCGCCTCAACGTCGTTCCTCGCCGCGATGCAGAAGCCTCCCACCCCGCCCGACCCGCAGCGATACGCGCACGAGGACTTCAACTTTACGAAACGCAAGACATGGTCCGAGGACAAGGACATGGTCCTTCGAGGCCCGTTTGACTATCTCATGTCCTCGCCCGGAAAGGACTTTCGCACGCAGCTGATCAAGGCGTTTGACGCGTGGTTGGAAGTCCCCCCGGACAGCCTCGAGATCATTACAAAGGTGGTGGGCATGTTACACACGGCCTCGTTGCTGATTGACGACGTGGAGGACATGTCGTCCCTGCGCCGGGGCTTGCCCGTCGCGCACAGGATTTTCGGCGTCCCGCAGACCATCAATTCGGCGAACTACATCTACTTTTGCGCCCTGCAAGAACTCCAAAAGCTCAAGAACCCCAAAGTCATAAGCATCTTCGCCGAGGAGCTCGTCCACCTCCACCGCGGCCAGGGGATGGATCTGTTTTGGAGAGAAACCCTCACGGTCCCCACCGAAGACGACTACCTCGAAATGGTGGGCAACAAAACCGGCGGCCTGTTCAGGCTGGGCATCAAGCTCATGCAGGCCGAGAGCCGGTCCCTGACCGACTGCGTCTCCCTCGTCAACCTCGTGGGGCTGATTTTCCAGATCCGGGACGATTACATGAACTTGAGCTCGAGCGAGTACGAGTCCAACAAGGGCGTGTGCGAGGACTTGACGGAGGGAAAGTTCTCGTTTCCCATCATCCATGCCATCAGGGCCGAGCCGAGTAACGTCCAGCTCCTCAACATCTTGCACCAGAAAACGGAGGATGTGGACGTGAAGCGATATGCCGTCAAGTACATGCAAGGAACGGGGAGCTTTGAATACACGAAACAAGTGGTCGGGGTGTTGATCGAGAGGGCGAGGAAGCTGGCCGAGGAGATTGACGACGGAAGGGGAAAGGTTGACGGGGTGCTCAAGATAATTGATAGGATGTTGATTTGACGGTTCGACAGTTAAACAGAGGATGGGAAAAGAAGGCGATCAGGGTGAGGATTCAAGAAGAAGCCGAAACCGCGGGATGGTCATCAGATGTTCAACCAGTCCAGCGTGCTCGGGGCGTGTTACTACTCTGTCATTTTCACGGTTCGGAGGCATCATGTTGCATTATTGTTGGGATCGGAACTTGGGCCTCGGGGGACCCTCTTGAGTTTTTTTGGGGGGGACAGCGGGTGACTATTGATACCAATATGAATTTTGCACTATTTTGTTCAGCATACAGCTCCTTTCCGTCGAGATGCCAAGGTTCCGGCTGCTCTAAACCAGAGGATTTTGTTCAAACTTCCAGGGTATGTAGTCATAAGAGCTGGCCACTCTTGATAATCAGGGAGCCTATAAAGTGACGACCCTACATCTGCGGGTACTTATTTATCATGACAGCCATTCCTCATCAGGGGCATAAATACAGTCCTCTCCATCCCTCCCCAATAACCAAGCCGAACCCAAGCCAGCTTGCCATGACCTCGACTATTACTACCATCATCATCCAAAGAGGGAAAAGACACCTACGCCTCCGCGCTACTGACCTTCCTTTTCACAAGCCTCACCCACCTCCTCCGTCTCCACTCCCCCCTCCTCCCGCCACCGTCCAACTCCTCCCAGCTCGGACCCGGCACGCTCAAAAGCTTCGCCTTCCCGCTCCCCTGCCCGCCCACATTCTCGGGGTTGTCCTCGTGCGAACTCCCCGGCCTCTCCTCGCTCTCGTCGTGAATGTCGTACACCCACCTCTCCCCCTCCGTCTCCACCTCCACCCCCGTAATGATCCTCTCCTCAACCCATTCCCTCGACCACAGATCCAACGCCCACTTCTTCTCGCTCCATTCCCACCCATCGGGGGCCAAGACATCCTCGAAGAAACGGGTCCCCTTCGGCCGGTCGCCCGCGATCCGTAGGTGGCTCAGCGGATCGTACGGCGTCGGGCTGAAAAGCCAAGGCTCCCATTCGCCGCCGGGGGACACGCGCTGGAGCTCAAAAATCTCGACCTCTCTCGTCTCGGGCGCGCTGTCCAGGATGATGTCCGACGCGATGAACGAGTCCAGGGCAGACCTTGCGCGCTCGTGCTGCGGCTCGACGTGTGTCCTTCGCAGCGTCTCGAGGGATCGCGCCACGGCGGGGTGGGATGAGCAGACGGCCGTCCAGCCGGCGGCGAGGAAGACGAAGCGCCACGGAAGCAGGTGGGCGGCGATGGACATGACGAGGCACCCCACGAAGAGACCCAGGAATAGGGCAGAAGATAAGGCCTCGTTGGAGAAGTTGGTGGCGGGCACGATGGTGGCTATGACCTTGTCGTGGGCAATGGAAAAGTCGTCCATCGAGTTTTGCAGGTCGCGCATGTTTCGGAAAAAGTCCCGGCTTAGCTCTTTCACCGGCTTGACTGTCCTCGCAGGCGCCAGAGGTGGGCCGCGGGGGGAGTATCCCATCGGGCTCGACGCTTCGGGGGGGCCGCTCGGGGCGGCCGGATGGCGCGCGAGGAAGCTTGGTATGAGAACGCCGGCTAGGAGGAGGGCTAGCGGGAGGGCGGAGAGGAGGTAGGGGTCCAGGCAGACAAAGGTGTACACTGCAAGAAACGAAAGCGTGTGCGAGTAGCGGCGCCACGAGAAGAGCCTCACAGCGCGAGCTTGGAATTTGAATACTACGCCGATGCGGGCGTTGAAACGGCGGAAGTTGTTGGACATGGTGGTGATGTTAAAGTTGGGACGCTGTTCAAAGGCCGAGTTGGGGGGGTAGTCGAGGGTTGCGCCGTCATCGTCTTTTGGTATCACTTGCTGGAGGAGCCTGATGCGGACCTTGTTAGTGACGTTGAAATCGTGCAAGTATGGGACATCTTTGGACCTACTTCTCCAGCAATCGATCCTGTATGGCAGCTTTGTCGCGCAAGGCAGCTACCCGGCCCCGAATGCCCTTCGATGGTGTCGATTGAAGCTCCGACTCGGAGTGGTGCCCATCTTCGTGATCTGACGCCTCCCGCGATCGTGACTGCCTGGGTGTAGGTTCTGGGGCTTGGGTTTCGGGAGGGTCGTCATTGACAAATATGCTAAATTCGTCCATTGCGTCTAATTATGGAGGCTCTCCTAACCAGATTCCTCGCGATGGTGAAGGTCGGTTGAAGCTCGAGAGTTCGCGCCGCCACTTGCATACGTCACATTTGTCCCATCGGCTTTGTGGGAATACCGGTCCCTTCGCGTTAACAGATGGTCCTCAGGTGTGCTGCAAGTAATATGGATAGGATATTCTCGAATCCTATAACTCGTCTATCGTCTGGCTCTCGTTCGGCGCATTCGCGATGAAGGTGGTAGAAGTTCCAGGCTTTGGGAGGTTCAGAAGCTGGCTTAGGCTAGGCCCTCCAGCCAGTCGTCATCGCGAAATCACATGCAGCGGGGCGGCAGCAGCATGGCCGGCCGACAGTGGCCGAGCGTTACAACGGGATATTGTATCTAGGGTTAGGGCTATACGGTTTCTTTGTCTGTCTGTGTCTCGGGCAAAGTCTTATTCCGGCCTTAGTTGTCGCCATCTGAGCCGGCGGGGATTGGCCGGGCTAGTATAAGTGCTGAAAGAAAGGAAGGGAAAAGAGGGACTTTCAGGTGAGGTATTCGAACTCACGGCTTCACACTGCCTGCGTTTTATAGTACACGGGGATTCGTAGACAACCCGACTGGGTTCTGATCGTTAATCGTATGGACTTTTTCGTATTTGGAAACCCTCAAGCTAAACTCTCGCCTCTAGCAAGCCATATGTTCCGTTGTATAATTTATAAGCGTTTTCTAGCTTTCATGCCTTCGTTCTCTCTTCCCTTTGTTGTTTTCTCCCCTTCCTTTTGTTATTCTTCTCTTATTCAAGCAAGACATGAGGTAATTGAATACGAGTGACGCCTTAGCAGGGGCTAATTTGATGGCTAGAATATCTGATGAAAATTCTCCCTTAGACTAGCTTCCTACGAGAGTTTACCGTAGCCATGTCCTTTCCCTGAATGATAATGCGGAAGAAGGCTTGCGACGAGGAGTTGCTCCGTAAGGAACATGTCGGCCCCTCGGCGGCTCCCTTGCAGGATGTGATTGGAGCAGCGCATCAAGTGGGGCCGCCACGGCGCGGCGAGACCAGAAAATTTAGAGAATGTCGAAGCTGTTGCTCTCGGCACAGGCCAATTCTTCCCTCCGTCTCTCATCCTGCATAAACAAGATCTTTCTTCCGAGAGATCACGCTCAAACAGCATAACAAAATGGCCGAGCCAAAAGATAAAATATCACCACAGCCGCAATCCCAGGCCCCATCCCAAAAGCCACAATCCCTCCGATCCACCCTCTTCGGCGTCCCGGCCCCCATCCGTCGTCTCTTCAACCACTTCCCCCTCCGAACCTACCCTCCGAACGAGCTCCCCAGTCGCTGCGCGACGACCCGAACCGAAGAAAATGTCCCGGTTCTGTACATATTTGCGGACTGGGAATCTGCCGAAAAGGGCGCGCCAAGCTATCATCCTTCCTGTTTGAAATGGCAGGTTCGTGGCCAGAATGAAATACCCTTTCGCAACCAATCCCGTCTTTTTCCTATATTAGAAAGGACGTCCTATCATTCGTGACTATGCTCCAGTACCTCGAGAGCTAACAAACATGGAGATCACAGACATACCTCAAAATGTCCAATATCGAATTTACACTCCACCCCTCCACCAACCATGCCTCCCCAAGCGGCTCTCTCCCCTACCTCGAAACCCCCGCATCGTCGGGTCCCATACCGGCCAGCAAGCTGAGAACACACATCGCGCGTCTACCGGGCGTCCAACCGGCGCCCCCGAGCCCGCCCGAGGCCGCCCCGCACGCATCCCTTATCGACCACCCCATCCGAAGGGCATACCTCCACGCCCTGTACCTCTCCCGCGAGAATACCCCCCTCCTGACGCGGTTGTACCTTGCCCCCGCGACCAAAAGTCTGCCCGTCAGGTCCGTCCTCTTGCGCCAACTCCGCTCCGCGGCAGAGGACGAGATACTGGCTTCGGGGGGCGGGTACACGGCGTCGGCCATCGACGTGGAGGATCTGTATGGCGATGCGGAGGAGGCGCTCCGGGCGTTGGACTCGCTGCTCGGTGGCGGGGAGTGGTTTTTCGGCGGAGGGGAGGAGGGGGGGAGGAAAAGGGGACCGACGGAGTTTGATGCCGCCGTGTTTGCATACACGCATGTTTTGCTGGACGACAACCTTGGGTGGAGGGATACGAGGTTGGGAGATCTGGTGAGGAAGTGTGAAGGGCTAGTGAGACATCGGGGGGCGATGTTGCTGGAGTGCTGGCCTGAGAGGGTGAGGTCGGGATAGTGGTGCTACGACTACTTAGAAGAAATTCCTCCTTGAGGTCTTGTACCGATAGACGCCAGCTCGCTGATGTGGATGGGATAAAACAGATCATGATACCCTAAAGATGGAAAAATAACTAGTTAGATAACTGTATCTTTGTACTATATGATATACGTATGAATACCCTACAATTCCTTCTCGAACGATATCTTTAAACGTCCTGTGCCCTAGCACCACACATTTTTTAGAACATGTCTGGGTTGTGAGGCCTCGATTCGCTAGCTCATCTATTGAAACTCTTTGATCGGAGGAGAGACACTATATCACATAATTATGCCCCTGCCCGGCGTGTCCGCAACGCAGCCAAGCCAGCTAGCCATTCGCTTGGATCTTTCCTTCTGCTCGGGCCTTCCTCGACGGATATTTCTCTGCGTCAGCTCTATGAATGTTGTGTGGTTTGTGTGCAAAACTCTTGTGAATCCTCAAATATGTGTGAAAAGGAACCCTTTCCCGAAGCAAAAGATACATTGACAAAAGTACAAAGGTGGGGCCACCCAAAAGAGATAGAACACGTCGCATTCAACTCCAGTGGTCTGAGGAGGAAAGCCATAGCTTCGGCCATCACCTCGGCCGCTTGTTTCGATTCTGAGGTTTGTCCGTCTGTCGAAGTTTTGGGGCCATCTTCAACGGGGGCGGAAAGAGCCAACCGCGCTCGATTCCTTCTCGGATTCTCTAGGAGGTAAAAAGAAAAAACGAGGAGTGTGCCTTGAGTTGAGGGGAACCACCGAGCGCCGACCCCCCAGCCTTGATGCCGATGATTGTGCCATACTGGGCAACAAATAAATTGATGTAGTTTGACCTTCCTCACCACCGATCCCAAGACCTTGGGGATCCCATAGACTTTGATCACAAATCGTCAGCATTCTCCTAGTTTTGCTGCGTCTTCGGTATCTCGTCGATGATGTCCTGCACCGATACAAATGCCCCTGGACCGCCACCTTCGCGGAGCTGCTCAACCAGCGCATCGGTTGAGCGGTAGAACTTTTCAAGGTCCGATGCGACCGACTTCTTTAACCACTCTGCAAAACGATTAGCATATAGCGCTAAAAAGATAGGGAAAACCAAGACAAGGAAACTCACCGAGGATCCTGGAATTAACCGTCTCCGCCACGGCAATTCTGCCTTTCCGGTCGAGCAGATATGAAACCCGAGCCTCCTTAAGCGGATTCGCGTAGGCCATCAGAGAGAATATCGTCTCCAGCGTGTCCCGTATGTTCTTATTAGGGTGGTCACGGTAGTCCGTCTCCAGCTCGCGGCCGTACGAGAGCATATCCTGTTCCAGCTGGCCAGCGTGGTCGATCCCGTCCTCCATGTCTGTGTCCTCCCAGGGATGCGGGTCGAGTCCATTACTATCGAGCTCCATCGCCTGGGAGCTGTCGTGGCCATTGGTCTTGGGCCCTTCGCTACCGAGCCGCGCCTCGGCGGCTTTGCGCACCATCTCGATGAAGCGGCGGCATTTCAGTTCGAAGAAGACGTCGTCGTTATCCGGGAGGAGATTCGGGTAGTATGATTCGATATACTTCACTGCCCCCTTAATGTCCCCATCAAGAATGGCCTTGCGAATGCCTACTTGCCGTTAGCATCACCGTATAGACGGATTAGTTTGCCCGTCACATACATTGCCTGTTAGTAGCGTGCTGATCATCCTTTACGTGGATATCGTTCACTGTCCTGTTACCAACTGCAAGGGCCCGCCGCTCTGTTTGGATTTCATCTGCAAAGGTGCGCGCCGTATCGATATAGCCATCATGTTGTAGAAATTGGAGCACCTGTACTGCATAAGCATCTGAATGGTATTCGACGTCTGGAGCAATGCTTACAAGCGTTTGAATGAGGTCCTTTTCGCTCAGCTTAGGGACTAGATGCGTTGTGCTGAGAATAGTTAGCCCCACGAACCAACTGGAAAGCCGGAGAGAAACGTGAGAGGGAATCTTACTTGATATTTGATAGTTGGTCGCGAATCTTGTTTTTCTCCCGCTATTTGGAAAAGATGAGTTTTGAAGCACAGACACTGCAGGGCGAGACGTCATACCTTCATCATGCCGTCGATGTCAAAGACAAACGGCGTTTGCCCAAAGTTGACTCGAATGTGCTCTCCGTGCTTCTTGAGCCCAACCGATGGATATAATGCCACGGCCTTGCCTTCCTTGTTGACGTTTGTAAAGGCCGAACCTAGCTCAACGTCAGCGCTGAAACAGCGGCAAAAGGGCTTTCAAGTCATACCAAGAGGCTGGCCATTTTTGGTAAAGAATATACTGCCAGTGTTGAAGTTGATACCGCAGCCAATGACATCGCCACTCGTAAACTTCGGCCCGTACATCCTACCGGTGCTATTGGAGGTGAAGCAATGGCCGTCATCGCCATGGTATCCGTACGAGTCGGGTTCCCAGCCCGGCGGTCTATGCAGGTGCACGGATTTTGCCGACAAGCCTACGCCGATCGTCGTTCTAGACGCTCCGTTAGCAACCAGATGCATGACTGACCCGTCTCCTGGTACATACTCTTGGCTCTTGCCAGCCAGGATCGTGACCTCAAAGTAGTATAGCCCGCATTCAGGAGGCACGGGGTAGTCGGCGCGTATAGAAGCAGTCTCGTATTCGAGTTGCCCCTTTCCCTGCGTGGTGTACCGAACCTCCAGCTGACGTTCGCCCAATACATCAATGCCATGAGCATGCTTGTCGTCTTTGTTCCATTTTGCAGGGATCGGCGGTGTTTCGTCCTTGTATTCTGCGAGGCTCGAATGGCTCCTACGGTCCAGCACCGGCCTGGTAGGCTGCACCGTCTTTGTGCCCAGAGAAGAACCGTTAGTCGCCCGAACCGCCGTCGACGCAGCTCCAGATGTGCGGGCGGTGACCTGTGCCGCCTTCGCGTGCTGGCTGGCCAAGACTTTCCTCCTTGTACAGTCTCGTAGTTTCCGTGCATATGTTGTATCTCTCAAGTATGATGGTATAAAAAAGCCGTCATGCCCGGCCGTCGAGCCGTCGTCATGTGCGCCGTTTGCGAGAATCTCGAAGGCTCGGGACAGCGAGCCAAACTGACCTTGTTGTTCCATGTTTCCGTCTCCCTGCCGAATCGATGCTGTGTTTGACCTGCTTCCGTACCGCTCGTGGTCTCCGTCAGGCGATCGAGTCGAGCTGTAGTGATTTGTGGACGAGTCGGACGTCATATCGGCGTTCCGGTTGAGAAGTTGAGAAATGACCGACGTTCTTGCCGGGTGGTTCATGAAATTGGGGGCGGGTACAGTGGTCGACGTCACTGCAGCGTAGGATAGCCGGCGGGGAACAGTTCCAGAAAGAGCAGAAGGTAGGTTCGGATCGGGCTGGCGAGGATTCGTCATTCTGAGGGGGACTCTTTTGGGGTTCGAGGTACGAGGGGCTCGCCGAGGGGCGGCCAAGAAAGGAGGATGCTCGGGCAGAGCTGGTACGCTGGGTAGCCCAGGGTAGCTTCCTCGACCAAGCAGAGCTCTCGCTGCCCTGGGATTCTGGGACCTGCCTCTCAGCTCGAGACGCTCACTAATCAAAGGTTTCGATTTGGTGACGAGAAGGCAAGGAAGCGGTCGGTGCCTGACGTTTTATGTTCTGGATCCGGTTGGCGTTGGGGACGGGTGCCGCGAGATAAGACGTCCGTCGGCTGGCTTAGTCAATTGAAGGAAAGAGGTCGGTCGCTTGTCCCGCACCGCCCGCGACGCAGCAGTGGATGTGGAGATTTATAACTGGCTGCCGTGGTCACTGCGTGTAAATGGCTAATCGAACCTCTTCAGAGTCTCGTCCGCAAAGGCGCATTGTCGCGATTTCTATCGAGTAAACACCACTCTGGGAGCGTAACGGCCAAGTTGGTAGGTATTTCAGTAATTATTCTTTTTTCGCGAGGACTGGTGCACTAGGTGGCCCGTCATTATTCAGAGCCCGAAGGCGGTTCGCTGGCACGCCTCTTTGGAAGCCCGGACCCCAGGTGTCCAGGTGACGCAGCGAGGTGTGACGCAGTTTGTCGCTGCCAATTTATTTAGCTGGGACCTTATTACCTGAGTCTTGATCCAGAGTCCCAGCCAAGCCCGTGCGTATGCGTCTCACGCTCTCCGGGTATCGACTCTGAAGGCGGCTTCGAAAGAAACATGGATTGTTCCGATCTCATTTAGGAGAATTGTAATAATGTAGCCGCCAGAGGCTCTACTACCAAAATGCCCGACCGCTGCCGAATTTGACCGAGCAGCTCACCAAGGGCGGCACATCGGGCTGCGGGTTGGCAGGAGAGGCGGAGCTTTGAATAAGGCATGGAATTTTGATCCTTTAATGAGGTTTAGAAAATACATAACTTACTGAACGGTAGTGGATTGTGACACCTTCATATTTCCAAAGCATTTCTAATGTTAAATACTTCAGATTATCGTGCTTAGGGTTAGGGGCTACGTTGTTTACTCGCCTGAACAGCCAGTGTCGGCCTTCACAACCAGTACAACGAAAAGAAGCACACCCTTTAAAATATTGTCAAGCGGAAACTTTTGGGAAATCCTTGCACCTGTGTCTCAGTGACCGCCCAGAGGCGCCTGGCTACGAAGCCCCGGTTCACGTTCCACTCAGTTTAGTAAGACTGCCTGAAGGATATTCACACCGTTAACTAAGTTGCCCTTGGACTCCTACCAAGGAAGGCACTTGGTCACAAAGGTTTCAACCAGAGTCAAAACACTCGCCTGCACAGCCGGAGGAAATCATCTCTATTCCCTCCTTACCCTGTTCTAAACCTGTAGACCCAAAGAAGCCACCGGTAACCTTATCTCTAAGTTAAATAAACTACCAACTAAGGCTACCAGCCCGCCAGTCCACAAAGCAAGGACGATAAACGATAATTATACACTCTTCAAGGGTTGTCTCAGCATTGTTAGCCACCACCAGCCCGAGGTCGTCTCTCCTCGAGTCCCTTTTCCTCATGGGAAAATGTACCAATCCAGCCAAGAGGCCCCTTGGTCTCAGCCCGCCACTCCTTGATTACTCCCGCGCGGTGGCTCAAAGAATAAAGGCGATGTAGTTCCACCGGCACCCTTGAAGAAGCAGCAAAGTCCCTTCCCGCCATGGCGAATGCTTGGAGAAGGTTGAGTCCCCGTGTCCGTCCCATTCCGATGTCCGAATGCCCTCCATAGCCATGGTCATGTAGCCGGTTGAAGTAGCAGTCCCCCGAAATCCTGCGCCGAGAAAAACAGGTTCCAAATGAATACCGATTAGCAAAAAGAGCCAAAATACCGCCGCCCTCTTTCGATATCGAGCCGCACAGCCTTGTTGCCTTCAACAAGGAGTATACTGAAAATTCGTGGCCATAGCAGGACCACCCACGGATTTGCCCACGTTCCCTGCTGTTACCCCCTGTTCCACGCCAGTTTCAGGATCTAGGAATGAAGAGAAGGGAAGAAAAAAAAGGCAATAGAAGACCAAGAAATATGGAGACAACAGAGTAATATAGAACAAGGCTTTTTCCCAGCCATAAAACAACAAAGCGGCGTCTAGAGTATGGCTCTCCAAAGTTGGATATCGGAGGGTCCAGGGACATTATCTGCGACAGGTCTTCGAGGAATTGGTAGTAATCGTCATTAGTGTGGGGGAATGCGGCAGTGCGGGATTGCGGATCTAGATTCCGGGCATCCAAATCGATAGGAATATTCCGTTCTTTCCATTTCCCTCTCGCCGAAAATATTCACGGTAGTCCCGACGACGCTGTCTGTGAGAGATGACGCTCTCATCTCGCGGAGTTTCTCCCAGGCAGGGCCAACCATCACAACCCGCAGCTCTCAAAGTCTCTGCACATGACAGCCATCTGCGCCCTCTTCGCCGCTTCGGCAACAAGAGTGAAATCCCGTAGGAAGATGTCGGTTGATTCGGTCGGCCGCGGGGCTGGTACTGCTATTTGCTTCGACGGCGACTGCTGCGTGGTCGAGGAGACGACCGAGGACATGGTCGTCGTCGCCGTGACCATTGCAGATCGTTGGATCGGCGACGAAATCGGGGCGTTCATTTTGTGGAAGGTTCTCGTCGTTTGCGGCGACGAAGAAATGTTCAGAGTTGAAACTTGCTTGTTCTCGGGCACTCTTCCCAGTACTTAGAGGTATTCGGTTGCGACGAAAACGGGGATTAGCTTTGTCGGGGAGCTAAGGGGTATCGACGGCACAGCGGGACTCGGTTGTCTTTGGACATGCAACAAGAGTCCGGATCAGTTTGGAGGGCGAGCCTGGTTGTCGCTGCAAACCTGGGCGGCGTCGATTCAGGACGAAGGGGACACCGAT
>Ga0247774_1000025_pt1 | contig 65010 bp, 58 predicted proteins | sample UWRJL001104B6_FD_179933 | JGI IMG/M metagenome (GOLD analysis project Ga0247774, IMG submission 179933) | Plant litter microbial communities from Arlington Agricultural Research Station in Wisconsin, United States - UWRJ-L001-104B-6 | ecosystem: Environmental > Terrestrial > Plant litter >...
GAGCGCGTAGGTGACCAGCAGCCAGCGCGCCCGCATCCGCGAGGTGTCGAGCCAGCGGCCGTCGTCCCAGCCGGAGACGTTGGGTGGCCAGAACAGCTGCTGCCCGGCCTGGTCGCAGAGCCAGATCCAGGCCTCGGTGTCGACCGGGCGCCCCAGAGCGCGCAGCATCCCCGCCAGCTGCACCACCGGCGGCTTCACCATCGGCGGGCCTTCGTAGAGCTCGGGGCTGAGCAGGATCGCCTCCAGCACGGGGCGGATCTGCCAGCCGGAGCCGACGTAGGTCTGGACCAGCTGGTCGCGGACGCTCGAGGAGGGCGGCGCCGGGACGAAGTAGCTCCAGAGCTTCTCGACGAAGAACGAGGCGTGCAGGGGGTGCTCGACGCAGAGCCGGCAGGCGTCTTCCCAGCCCCAGTTGCCGGTCTGCCCGAACACCGTCTTGTTGCCGGTGTCGTGCCATTTCGGTTCGAAGCGGAAGTTGTGGGCGCCGAGTTCGCTCGACCAGTCGTTGCGCCAGCCGGTCAGGGCCCGGGCCTGTTCGCGGATGTCGTCCTCGCTGTAGGCGCCGCGATCGGCGCCGAGCGAGAACAGCTCCATCATCTCGCGGGCGTAGTTCTCGTTCGGCGCCCATTTGTAGTTTTCGTTGCCGTTCAGCCACTGCAGCATCGCCGGGTCGGTCGTCACCGCCTTGAAGAGGTCGAGGAACGAGCCGAAGCAGCGGGCGCGGAAGAGGTTCGACTGGTCGATCATCTGCTGGGTTTTGGAGACGTTGGCGTTGGAGGTCGCGAACCAGTCGTGGAGGACCAGCGCCATCCGCTCGACCAGCGGCTGGTTGCCGCGGACCATGCGGTCGAGCCACCAGAGGTGGTCGTGGCCCCAGGCGTCGGCGGGGGCGAGCGGGTTGCCGTCATCGTCCGTGGGAGCGGGGCCGCTGAGGGCGGCGGGACCGCTCGGCCGGGTCAGCGACTGGACGGCGCCGACGAGGCCGAGGGAGGCCAGCTGCTCTGCCTGGCCCGGCACCGGCCCGAAGCCCGCCCGCTGCAGCAGCCGCACCGCCTGCGCCGGCCCGAAGGCGCCCTGGTAGGAGCCCGGCGGGCGGGGATCGAAGGTGGGTGGGGCCGGGGCACCGGCTGGAGCGCCCGCGAGCGCCCGTCGCGGCGGTTTCTTCCCGGGCCCGCGGTAGTGCCCGCGTTTCGGTTTGTGGCGGTGACGGTAGACGTAGGCTTCGACCCGCCAGTCGCCCTGGCCGTCGGGCACCCAGCGGAAGTGCTTGTCCCTCCAGGCACGGCGGCGTTTGCGCCGGTGCTGTTTCGGCCTGGCTGCGACTGCTGCGACTGGTTTCTGCTGCGGGATTGCCATACGCGCATAGGCCCCTGATGGGGCCCCAGTCTCTCCTCGGTCCCCGGCGCGCCTCGCTTGAAGGCGCGTCCCCCCGCTGGACGTTAGGTCTAGTCGCGCCCAAGCGCAAGAATGGAGGGGTGGAGTACCTCGTGATCGCCTTCTTCTTCGGCCTCGGCACCGGCCTCATCGGCAGGTCCAAGGGCAGCTCCTTCTTCATCTGGTTCCTGATCGGAGCGGTGCTGCCCCCGCTCGGGATGATCGCGGCGATCCTCTACCGGGTCGACAAGGACGAACCCGAACGCCAGTGCCCGCGCTGCCACAAGCCGCTCAAGCTCTACGTCCAGGTCTGCCCCCGCTGCGGGACCGACCTCTACCTGCCGGACCCGGCGGCCGTCAGACACCCCGGCGTTCGCTGATCGTTTCCAGAGTTCGAGCCCTTATAGGGGCCAAAATTCGGGAAACGATCAGCGCAGCCAGGTCCTGACGATCGCGTTGGCGAAGCCCATCCCGTAGCGGAAGACGGCGGGCTTCTTCGAGTGGCCGTGGAGGCGCTGCTCGACCGTGATCGGGACCTCGGTGGCGGGGATGCCGCGCTTGATCGCCTCGATCATGAACTCGGAGGTGTGGAACTGCTCCTGGCGCAGGACCAGCTGCGGGAGGACGGTGGTGCGGACGGCGCGGTAGCCGTTGGAGCAGTCGGTGACGTGGGTGCGGGTGATGAAGGAGACCAGGCGGTTGAAGAAGACGATCCCGAGCTCGCGGGCGAAGTGGTTGCGGTCGGCGTGGCCGAGGACGCGGGAGCCGTGGGCCATCTCGACCTCGCCGTCGAGGATCGGCTTGACCAGCCGCTCCATCTCGTCGGGGCGGTGCTGGCCGTCGGCGTCGAGGGTGACGACGATCTGCGCCCCCGATTCGACCATCAGCCGGTAGCCGGTCCGCAGCGCCGCGCCGCCGCCGCGATTGGTGACGTGCCGTGCCACCAAAGCGCCGTGCTCGGCGGCGACGTCGCCGGTGCCGTCGCGGGAGCCGTCGTCGACGACCAGCACCTCGGTGCGGATGCCGCAGACCGCGGGCGGGATCTGGTCGAGGACGATGCCGATGTTCTCGGCCTCGTTGTAGGCGGGGATCAGGATCGCGATCTTGTCGCGGAAGCGGTCCGGCAGCCCGGCCTGGCGGAACTCCTCCCAGGCCAGCCCCTCCAGCGCCGCGGCGAGCTGGCGCTGGTTCCGCGCCGCCTGCGAGAGCGCCCGCAGGACCAGCAGGAAGAGGATGAAGATCGCGAAGACGGCGAGGCCGAGGATGCGGCCGCCGTTGCCTTTCTCGAAGGAGAAGGCGGAGAGGAGGCCGTTGACGATTTCGGTCCCGGTGACCAGCGCCAGGCCGAGGCCGGCGGCGATCAGGATCAGTACGTCGGCGTTGCGCAGCGAGTGTCGCCGCATCACCGCGTAGGCGACCAGCAGGATCGCCAGCAGCAGTCCGACGCCGCGGAGCGCGGTCAGTTCGGCCGGGAAGATGCCTGCTCGGGGGACCATTTGCGAGCGGAGGATATGGCCGCCAGGCCGGATGAGAGGGCAAAACCGGCGAGCGGAAAGACGAGCGTCATCAGCACCTCGTTGCGGCGGGGGGCGGCGAGCGAGACCGCGCCGACCGCGGTGACGAGGACGATCGGGGTCGCCAGGACGACCAGCTCCCACCAGCGGCGGCGCATTCCGAGCAGGACGAAGCCGGCGAGGCCGAGCAGGACCAGGAGGACCTGGACGACGCGACCGGCGGTGCTGCTCATCGCTTCGCCGACGCCGCCGCTCCACATCCGCCCGACCTTGCGCGCGGTCATCGCCGCGTATCCGAGCGGGTCTTCGCCGAGGTACTTGTCGAGGTTTTCCCTGCCGACCTTGCCGAGCGCTTCGTCGCGGGGCAGGTCCGGGTGCTCTTCTTCGGCGACCTGGTCGAAGAGGGGGGTCGGATTGACGGCGTCGAGGGCGGGGGAGTCGGGTTCGAGGTCGCGGCCGAGGTAGCGCGCGGCGAGGATCGCCTTCACCCGCTGGTACTCGCCGTCGGCGGGCAGGTAGGTGCCGACGTAGAGCGCCTTGCCGCCGCCGGTGGAGATTGGCACGACCCGGTCGAGGACGACGGCGTTGCGGACCGTCCAGGGCAGGATCGGAAGGATCAGGGCGAGCAGAAGGACCGCAGCGCCGGCGAGGCCGAGGCGCCATTCGCGCTCGCGCCAGATCCGGATCGCCGCGAGAACGACGAAGGCGAAGCCGACGAGCAGGTACTCGGGCCGGAACATCGCCGTCAGGCCGAAGAGGAGGCCGGGGACGAGCCAGGCCCAGGTTCGGTCGCGCTCCGAGGCCCAGAGGAAGGCGAGGATCGCCGCCGGCAGGGTCAGCATCGCCGGCGGCTCGCTCATCAGCTCGCCGGTGGTGTGGATGAACGGGGGGTAGACCGCTACCGCGAAGGCGGCGAAGAGGCCGACCCAGCGGCCGTGCGCGCGACTGCCGAGCCTCCATCCCAGCGCGAAGACGACAAGGATCGTCGCCACCCCCAGCAGCGCCTCGACGATCCGCGCCGTCCCTTCGCGCGCTCCACCGGTTGCGTAATAGGCGGCGGCGTAGAGGAGGGGCGCGCCCGGCGACCAATCGCTGGAGTCGCGGAATTCCGGCCCGCCGAAGCTCTGTTCCTCATAAAACGCCTTGGAGAGCGCGTAATAGGCGTGCGAGTCGTCGGCGGGGTGCTCGACCGGGTTGACGACCACGTAGGCGCGCACCACGAGCCCCAGCAGCGCGATCGCCCCCAGCGCGACCAGCGTCCGCTTGCCATAGCGCTGCGGCAGCGCGCGAATCCAGTCGGCGACGGCGGTCAAGGCCGGCTCAGGCTATCCGGAGGAACGGGCGCGATTGCTGATTTTTGGCCCCTATGGGGGCTCAAAATCAGCGTGCGCTGAGTTCGAGCCCCCAGCCAGGTGATGCCGGCGGCGGCAAGCGCGGCCAGCAGCGGCACCAGTACCAGCACCCGGCGCGGCGAGGCGACGAGGAGGGCGCTGACGGCGGTGATCGCGAGGAAGATCGCGCCGAGCAGCAGCGCCTCCCAGCGCCGTTGCCAGGCGAGCACCGCGAGGCCGAGGAGGGCGAAGGCGACCAGCGCCCAGTGCAGGACCTCCCAACCCGGCTCGCGCATCACCGCCCGCGGTCCGTGCGACCAGACGCGCCAGACCTTGGCGGCGACGAAGCCCGCGTACTCGACCGGCTCGTCGCTGACGTCGTCCCGAAGCTGTTCCTTGCCCAGCTTCGAGAGCGCCTGGTCGGTTTCCATTCCGGGATAGCGAGCGGCGGCGAGGCGGGCGAGGATCTGCTCCAGCCGCAGCCGTTCGGCGTCCTGAGATCGAAATAGGTCGGGATTTTCAGCAACCACCTCCGCACCGACCTTTTCCGGGTCCCCGTCCGAGGGCAGGTAGGTGCCGGCGAACAGCACCTGGCCGCCGCCGGTCGAGATCGGCACGAAGCGGTCGAGCGCGACCGCGTTGCGGATCGTCCAGGGGGCGACGACGACGACCAGGGCCAGCAGGAAGATCGCGGCGCGAGTGAGGGATAGGCGCCAGTCGTCCCTCGCTTCGCGGGCGAACACCGCAACCGCCACGAGCCCTGCCACCGCCAGGTACTCCGGCCGCACCAGCGCCAGCGCCCCGAACAGCGCTCCCGGCAGCAGCCACCGCCAGTGCGATCCATCCCAGCTCCACAACACCGCCAGCACCCCACCCGACAGCAGCGTCGCCGCCACCGGCTCGCCCATCAGCATCCCCTGGTACTCCAGCAGCGCCGGATACACCGCCACCACGAGCGCCCCCAGCAGCGCAGCCCAAAACTCAGCGCTCGCTGAATTCTGCCCCCTATAGGGGCCCTTTTTCAGCGCTCGCTGAGTTTTGCCGGTCGCCGAGGCAACCTCACTTGAGCCGGGTTGGCTCGGCGACCGGCATTCGCACAGCCTTCGTCCAATGAGGTACGTAAACAGCACACTCAGCGCCCCAATCACCGCCAGCGCCAACCGCGCCAGCCGCTCGTGCTCGCCGCCCGTGACGGCGTACAGGCTCGCGACGAAGAGCGGCACGCCCGGCGAGTAGTTGCTCGACGGCTGCGTCGCCGCCGGCCCCACGGTGAACCCGTCGCCCCGCTCCAGGTTGGTCGCGATCGCCGCGTAGGCGGTCGCGTCGTAGACCGGGGCGCGCCCGTCCCAGGCCTCGTCGACGCGCAGCCCCAGGCCGAGCAGGAGGATCGCGACGAGCGCCCCGAGGCCAAGCCGGCCGCCGTTTCGCGCCGCCAATCTGTTCGCCATCGCCCAGATTCAACTAGGACACGCGGTCGCCCGGGCAACCGACTAAGCTGCCGCCCTCATGCGAATCCTCATCCTTGGGGGCGATGGCTACCTGGGCTGGCCGACCGCGCTTCGCTTCTCGGCCCGCGGCCACGAGGTCTCCGTCGTCGACAATTTCTCGCGGCGCCGCTGGCACACCGAACACGGCACCGCTTCGCTGACCCCGATCGGCGAGCTCGACGAGCGCGTCGCCGCCTGGCGCGAGGTCTCCGGCGAGCAGATCCGCAGTTACGTCGGCGCCGTCGAGGACGGCGACTTCCTCGACGAGGTCGTCGCCGAGACCAAGCCCGAGGCGATCATCCACTACGGCGAGCAGCCCTCGGCGCCGTATTCGATGCTCTCCCGGGAGCGCGCGGTCGAGACCCAGTACACGAACGTGATCGGCAACCTCAACCTGCTCTTCTCGATGCGCGATCACGTTCCCGACGCCCACCTGGTCAAGCTGGGGACGATGGGCGAGTACGGGCAGCCCAACATCGACATCGAGGAGGGCTACATCGAGATCGAGCACAAGGGCCGCAAGGACACCTTGCCCTTCCCGAAGCTGCCGGGCTCGCTCTACCACTGCTCCAAGGTCCACGACTCGACCAACATCCACTTCGCCTGCCGCACCTGGGGCATCCGCGCGACCGACCTCAACCAGGGCGTCGTCTACGGCGTCGAGACCGACGAGACCGCCGGCGACGAGCGGCTGATCACCCGCTTCGACTACGACGAGCTGTTCGGCACCGTCCTCAACCGCTTCTGCGTGCAGGCGGTGATCGGCCACCCGCTCACCGTCTACGGCTCCGGCCACCAGACCCGCGGCTTCCTCAACATCCGCGACACCCTCCAGTGCGTCGAACTGGCCGTCCTCAACCCGGCCGAGCGCGGCGAGATGCGCGTCTACAACCAGTTCACCGAGCAGTTCTCGGTCCTGGGGCTGGCGGAACTGGTCAAGCAGGCGGCCGAGCACCTCGGCTACTCGGTGACGATCGACCACGTCGACAACCCCCGGGTCGAGAAGGAAGAGCACTACTACAACGCGATCCACACCAAGCTGCTCGACCTCGGCCTCGAGCCGACCCTGCTGGGGGAGGAGCTGGTCGAGTCGATCATCCACGCGATCGAGCGCTACAAAGGCCGCGTGATCGACACCGCGATCGAGCCGAAGACCCGCTGGAACCCGGCCACCTCGCCGGCCGCCCAGGCGTAAGGCAGGCAGCGGGCAGGCACCGCCCCGCTGGTACCATCGCCAGTTCCTATGCGCGCCGCCGACACGTTGATGGAATCCCTCAAGGCCGAGGGCGTCAAGGACGTCTTCGGGATCCCCGGGGGAGCCAACCTGCCCACCTACGACGCCCTCGTCGACGCCGACTTCCGCCACGTCCAGGTGCGTCACGAGCAGGGTGGGGGGCACGCCGCCGAGGGCTACGCCAAAGCTTCGGGCCGGGTCGGCGTCGCCTTCGCCACCTCCGGCCCAGGCGCCACCAACCTCGTCACCGCGATCGCCGACGCGATGATGGATTCGACCCCGACGGTCTTCATCACCGGCCAGGTCCGCACCGAGCTGATCGGCACCGACGGCTTCCAGGAGGCCGACATCCTCGGCGCGACGCTGCCCTTCGTCAAGCACTCCTTCGCGGTCACCGACCCGCGCCAGATCCCCGAGTACGTCCACCAGGCCTTCCACGTCGCCTCGACCGGCCGCCCGGGCCCGGTCCTGCTCGACATCCCGCAGGACCTCTCGCGCGCCGACATCGACTACCAGCCCCGCACCGAGCCGGTCGAGCTGCCGGGCTACAAACCCTCGACCGAGGGCAACATCAAGCAGATCCGGATCGCCGCGAAAGCGCTGGCGACGGCGCGGCGGCCGATCTTCTACACCGGCGGCGGCGTCATCAACGGCAACGCCAGCGAGGAGCTGCGCGAGTTCGCCGCCTCGGACCGCTTCCCGGTCACCTCGACCCTGATGGGGCTGGGCGCGTTCCCGGCCTCGCACGAGAACTGGCTCGGCATGCTCGGCATGCACGGCACCTTCGCCGCCAACCACGCGATGGACAAAGCCGACCTGATCGTCGCGATCGGCGCCCGCTTCGACGACCGCATCACCGGCAAACTCAGCGAGTTCGCCCCGCACGCCAAGGTCATCCACATCGACATCGACCCGGCGGAGATCTCGAAGAACGTCGGCGCCCACATCCCGATCGTCGGCGACGTCAAACAGGTGCTGCCGAAGCTGACCCGCGAGTACCGGGCGCTGCAGACCGACTCCTCGCGCCTCGACGGGTGGTGGAGCACGCTGCGCGGCTGGCAGCAGGAGCACCCGCTCTACTACGAGCCCGGCCAGAACGGCGAGATCAAGCCGCAGTTCATGGTCGAGGCGATGCACCGCGCCACCCAGGGCGACGCGATCATCACCTCCGACGTCGGCCAGCACCAGATGTGGGCGGCGCAGTACTACGGCTTCGACAAGCCGCGGCGCTGGATCAACTCCGGCGGCCTCGGGACGATGGGCTTCGGCCTGCCGAGCGCGGTCGGCGCCAAGGTGGCCTGCCCCGACGAGCAGGTCGTCTGCCTCGCCGGCGACGGCAGCCTGATCATGAACGTCCAGGAGCTCGCCACCTGCGTCACCGAGAACATCCCGGTCAAGGTCTTCCTCATGAACAACGGCTACATGGGGATGGTCCGCCAGTGGCAGGAGCTGTTCTGGGACCGCCGCTACAGCTCGGTCGACATGGGCCCGAGCCCCGATTGGGTGAAGCTGGCCGAGGCGTTCGGCGCCAAGGGGATGCGCTGCGAGAACTCCGCCGACCTCGAGGAGCAGATGGCCGTGGCGCTGGAGCACGACGGGCCGGTCCTGCTCGACGTCCGCGTCGCCCGCGAAGAGAACTGCTATCCGATGATCCCGCCGGGCAACGCCGCCCGCGACATGGTCGAGGCGCCGCGAGGGGCGGTGCGCTGATGGAGGCCGGCACCCCGCAGGCAGTCAAACTCGAGGACCTGCACGTCCCCGGCCAGCTCAGCGGCCGCAAGCACATCCTCTCGATCCTGGTCGAGAACAAGCCGGGCGTGCTGGCCCGCGTCGCCGGCCTCTTCTCCCGCCGCGGCTTCAACATCGACACCCTCGCCGTCGGCCCGACCGACGACCCCAGCATCTCCCGGATCACCCTCACCCTCGACGGCGCCGTCCACCCGATCGACCAGGTGACCAAGCAGCTGCACAAGCTCGTCAACGTGCTGAAGATCCGCGACATGGAGCCGGAGGAGACGGTGGCCCGCGAGATGGCCCTGTTCAAGGTCTCCTCGGCGGTCGAGAACCGGGCCGAGATCATCCAGTTCGCCGAGATCTTCCGGGCGAAAATCGTTGACGTGGCGCGGCGGACGATGACTATCGAGGTGACCGGATCCGCCGACAAGATCGAAGCCTTCGAGCGGATGGTCCGCCCGCACGGGCTGGTGGAAATGGTCCGCACCGGCGAGATAGCCATTGGACGCGGTCACGACTAGTGACCTTCTCGGCGCGCTGGACAAAGTCGCCGAGCGGGGACGACGCACCCTCGTAAGCGTCACCAGGGAGGTCGAGCGGGTCGATCCCTGCGCGGCGGTCTTCGCCTCGCGGCTGGCGTCGGACCGCTGGTTCTGCTGGGAGCAGCCCGACCGCGGGTTCGCCCTCGCCGGGCTCGGCGTCGCGCACGAGGCGAGCTCGCGCGGCGAGGGGCGCTTCGCCGACGTCGCCGAGGAATGCCTGCGAATCGGCGGCGAGGCCGTCCTCGAGGAGCCGCGGGGGCTGCCGGCGGGGGCAGGGCCGGTCTGGCTCGGCGGCTTCGCCTTCGCCGCCGACGGCGGCTCGACCCCGACCTGGTCCTCGCTCCCGCCGGCCTCGCTGGTGCTGCCGGAGGTCTCGCTCTGCCGCAGCGGCGACCGCGCCTTCCTCACCGTCAACGCGGTGGTGCAGCCGGGGGAGGGGGTGGAGCGACTGCGGGAGAGGATCTCCGCGCGGCTAGCGGCCCTGCGCCTCGACGCCCCGCTGCCGCTGCTCGACCCGCACCCCACCGCCCACGCCGGCATCCGCAGCGCCCGCTCCCCGCGCGAGTTCGAAGCCGCGGTCGAGGGCGCCACATCCCGGATCGCCGCCGGCGGGATGAGCAAGGTGGTGCTTGCCCGCGAGGTGATCGTCGAGGCCGCTGCCGCCCACGATCCCGCCGCCCTCTTCGGGGCGATGCGGGAGCAGTTCCCGGCCTGCTTCTGCTTCTGCTGCGGCACCCCGGAGGCGGCCTTCATCGGCGCCAGCCCCGAGCTCCTGGTTCGCCGCTCCGGCGCCAGCGTCTCCACCGTCGCGCTTGCCGGCTCGACCCGCCGCAGCTCCGACCCCGCCGTCGACGACCACCTCGGCGAGCAGCTCCTGCGCAGCGACAAGGACCGCCGCGAGCAGCGGATCGTCGCCGAGCGGATCGTCCGCGCCCTGCGCCCGCACGCGGTCTGGGTCGAGGCGGCGGCCGAGCCGGAGATCGTCAAGGTGGCGAACATCCAGCACCTGGCGACGCCGGTCGTCGCCCAGCTCGCCGAACCGCACTCGGCGATCGAGCTGGCCGGCATCCTCCACCCGACCCCCGCGGTCGGGGGCGAGCCCTGGCCCGCGGCCGCGCCCCTGATCGCCGAGCTCGAGGGGATGGACCGCGGCTGGTACGCCGCCCCGGTCGGCTGGATGGACGCGACCGAGGACGGCGAATTCTGCGTCGCCCTCCGCAGTGCCCTGCTCCGCGACCGCGAGGCCCACCTCTTCGCCGGCGTCGGCGTCGTCGCCGGGTCGGACCCCGAGGCCGAGCTGGCCGAGACCGAGGTGAAGCTCGGGGCGCTGCTGCCGCTTTTGGCGGAGTAGCGGATAGTCTTCTCAACCGATGAGGGGGCGATTGGGGAGCGTGCTGGCGCTGGCGGCTGTGCTGTTGCTGACGATCGCCTGCGCCGCCTCGGCCGCGACCCGTTACGCGGCGCCTGGCGGAACCGGCGCCGATCCCTGCGCCAGCAAAAGCGATCCCTGCTCGATCTTCACCGCCGCCGACCCGATCGCGCCTGGCACGACGATCAAAGCCGGTGACGTGGTCGAGCTGGCCACCGGGACCTACTCCGAAGCCGCGGGCGACCTCGGGCCGTTCGACTCCGTGGTCGTGCAGAACGTCAGCCTTCGGGGTGAGCCGGGCAAACCGGCGCCCCTGATCCGGCTGCAGAGCAACAACTCCAACCTGGGGGCTTTCCAGATCACCGAAGGCGGCGCCATCTCCAACCTCGAAATCGAAAACGAAGCCGAAGGCGGGTTTTCGGTCTCCCTCTTCGAAGGCGGAACGATGGAGAGAGCGGTCGTGCGCGCCCCAGACAACCTCTCCACCGTGTGCAACGTCGTCTCCGGAACCATCCGCAGCAGCGCCTGCGTCAACGAAGGCAGCGGGATCGCGATGGGCGCCAGCATCGGCACCTTCCCCCAGACCTTCACGGTGGTGATCCGCAACAGCACCGCCATCGCCACCGGTCCCGGATCGGTCGGGGTCGATTTCAACTACGGCGCCACCGGCGCAGGCCTGGTGGCGACGGTCAGCGCCAAAGGCCTGATCGCCAAGGGTGCCTCCAAAGACGTGGTTGCGAGGGGCAGGGAAACCAGCGGTTCCGGCCAGGGGGCGAGCACGACGATCACCCTCGACCACTCCAGCTACGCGACGATCGGCACCGAGATGACGGGGACGGGCGGGAGCGCCTCGGTCACGCCCCCGGGGACCAACGCGAACATCACCGCGGCGCCGCTCCTGGCGGGGGATCTCATCCATCAGCTTCCGACGTCGCCGACGATCGGCAAAGGGGCAGTCGACGCCGAAGCGTCCCCCTTCGACGTCGACGGCGAGTCGCGCACGGGCGGCCTGGCGCCCGACATCGGCGCCGACGAGCTGGCGTACTCGACGACGACCCGGGTCAAATGCAATCCCGGAGGGGTCTCCGTCGGCGGGCAGACCATCTGCGAAGTCGTCGTCGAAGACGCCGACGGGGCATCGACGGGACCGGGCGGGTCGGTCGCGCTGTCGTCGGGGCCCGGCCTGGGCCTGCCTGGCTCCTGCGCCTTGAACCCGGTCACCGGGGCCAGCTCCACCTGCCCGTTCGTCGTCACCGCCAATGCGGCCGGCACGCACACGATCACGGCCAGCTACCTGGGCGACGACCTTCACGACGGCAGCCAGGGTCAGGCGGCGGTGGCGGTCGCCGCTCTGCCGGCCACGACGCCGATCTCCGTCCCCAACCCGGCTCCCGCCACCCAGCTGAAGAAACACCCGCCGAAACTGACGACGAAACGGAAGGCGAAGTTCGCCTTCAGCTCCAACGAGGCCGGCTCGAGCTTCGAATGCAAGCTCGACAAGAAGCCCTTCCGCCCTTGCGCCTCGCCGTACCAGCGGAAAGTCAAACCCGGGAAGCACCAGTTCCAGGTGCGCGCGGTCGACGCCCAGGGCAAGCCCGACCCGACGCCGGCCGTCTTCCGCTGGCAGGTCGTTCTGCCCTAGCCGGCCCGCATGGGCTCGCGAGTGAGGTGCGGGGCGATCAGCCGCTGATCGCCACCCCGACAGCGGCCGTCAGACGCCGGTGCACCTCGACATTGGCGCGGCGATCGGTCTTCACCTCGATCAGGCCGGTGCCGGCGGCGAGCGCCTCGGGCAGTTCGGCGAGCGCCTCGAGGCGGTGGTGGGGGAGGTCGAACAGCGCCGCTGCCCTGGCGACGTCGACGCCGCGGGGGGTGCCGAGCAGGGCCTCGAACTCCTCGCTCTCCAGCACCTGCTCCTGCGGGAGGAAGTGGAAGATGCCGCCGCCGTCGTTGTCGATGACGACGATCCGGACCGGGGTGGAGACGTCGCGGAGGGCGGCGAGGCCGCCGAGGTCGTGGAGGAAGCCGAGGTCGCCGGTGAGGATCGTGGTCGGGCGGCCGCTGGCCTGGGCGGCGCCGATGCCGGAGGAGACGAGGCCGTCGATTCCGTTGGCGCCGCGGTTGGAGAGGAAGAGGGCGTCGGTGGCGGTGGCGGCGAGGAACGCCTCCTGGTCGCGGATCGGCATGCTCGAGCTGGTGTAGACGAGGTCGCCGTCGCTGTGAGCGGCGCCGAGGGCGCGGTGAAGGGCGGGCTCGTTGACCTCGTCGCCGGAGAGCGCCTCGTCGAGCGCGGCTTGAGCAGCGGTCTCGGCCTCGAGCCAGCGGTCCGGCAGGGGCCTTTCGCGACCCTCCAGCCCTTCCAGGCGCGCCGCCCAGCCCTGGGCCAGCTCGGTGGGGTCGGCGCGGAGGATCGCCGCCGCCTGGTCGGTCGGCTCGTTCCAGCCGCCGCAGGGGTCGATCGCGATCTGGTCGGCGCCGCTGGCCTCGATCCAGGTCCGCAATGGCTTGCTGGTCGGCATCTCACCGAAGCGGAGGATCAGGTCGGGCACGACCGAGCGGGCGAAGTGCTCCTCGCGCAGCAGCAGGTCGTAGGCGGCGATTACGTGGGAGCGGTCGTGGGCGCCGCAGCGGACCTGCGAGGTGGGGTCGGCGAGGATCGGGAAGCCCGAGACACGGGCCAGATGGGCGAGTGGCTCGCGCAGCTCCGGGTCGAGCTGGCGGCCGGCGACGATCACGCCGGCGATCGCGTTGCCGATGTGGCCGGCGACCTCGTCCAGGAGGAAGGCCGAGGGCTCGAGGTCGATCTGGGTCACCGCCGTCAGCGGCCGCCCGTCGCGGCCGCCCAGCGCCAGGGGGTCGGTCGCGGTTACCGCGCCCGCAACCGGCACCGGCGCCAGCGGCTCGCGCCAGGGCAGGTTGAGGTGAACGGGACCCGGCCGCGTCTCTCCGTGCGCCGCGGCGAGGGCACGGCAGGCGACCGAGCGGTAGTGCAACAGCCCTTTGTCATCCGCCTCGTGGGTGCCGACTTCGCAGAACCAGCGCACCGAGGAGCCGAAGGTCTTGATCTGGTCGATCGTCTGCCCAGCACCGATCCCCCGCAGCTCCGGCGGTCGGTCGGCGCTCAGCACCAGCAGCGGAATCCCCGATTCGTCGGCCTCAATCACCGCCGGGTGGTAGTTGACGAGCGCCGTCCCCGAGGTGCAGAGCAACGCCACCGGCTGGCTGCTCGCCTGCGCGGCGCCGAGGGCGAAGAACCCGGCCGAGCGCTCATCGACAATCACTCGCGCCTCGATCCCCGGCTGCCGCCACAGCGCGAGCGCCAGCGGCGTTGAGCGCGAACCGGGCGAGATCACCGCCAGCCGCACCCCCCCGCGCGCAAGCTCCTCGGCGAAGGCGGAGGCGAGGGCGGTGTTGGCGTTGGTGGGGTCCATCGGGTGGCGTGTCGCTTTATGCGTCCATATGGACGCATAAAGCGACACTTGCAGGCTAGATGCGATGCGCTTGCAGCGCCTCCTCGTCGATCTCGACCCCGAGCCCGGGACCGGGGGAGAGGTGGAGCATCCCGTCGCGCAGCTCGCACTCGACCGAGGCGATGGTGGAGGCGAAGAGGCGCTGGGTGGCGAGGCCGTGGGCGAGCTCGAGGCGTTCGGGGTGGCCGGTGCCGGCGAGGCTTAGCGCGACCTGGGCGCCGGCGGCGATCCCGACGGGTCCATCCAAGGCGCTGGTGATGTAGGCGGGGAGGACGTCGGCGATCGCCAGCGCTTCCTCCGGCCCTCCGACCTTGGAGAGCTTGATCCCGGTGAACTCGCAGGCGCCCAGCGCCGCCGCGCGCTCCGCCTCCCCGACCGTCGCCACGCTCTCGTCCGCAGCAAGCGGGATCGAAGTGGAGGCGGCGAGCGCCGCCATCTCCTCCAACCCCGCCACCGGCTGCTCGGCGAGCTCGATCCCCAATGGCTCCAGCTCCGCCAGCGTCCGCTCCGCCGTCTCCAGGTCCCAAGCCTCGTTCGCATCCACCCGAATCCGCACCGCCGCCCCCAACGCCTCCCGCACCGCCCGCACCTGCTCGACATCGCGAGACCGCAAAAAGGCATCTTGAGGGTGCTTTTTTGCGGTCTCGGCGCCGAGCTTCAGCTTGAAGGTGGTGAAGCCGTCCTGCGCCCAGCGCTCGGCCTGTGCAGCGACCGCCTTGGGCTCGCCGGCGACGAGCGTCGCGTTGCACGGAACCGCTTCGGTAGATCCCGCCGCAGGCGCCGATCCCGCGGCCCTCCTACCCCGCAAATCCATCAACGCCGTCGCCACCGCGCACCGCGCCGGCGCTGACATCGCCTTGGCTTCGAGCTCCTTCCCCGTCTCCCGACTCTCCGCCCACCCCTCAAGCTCCCGCGCCACCTGCTCCAGTCCCGCCCCGCCGCGCAACGCAAGCGGCACCGCTTCCCCCAGCCCGACGACCCCGTCCTCGTCCCTAACCCGCAGCAGCACCATCTCCCGCCGCTGCAACGTCCCGCGGGCCGTCACGTACGGCTGCTTGAACGGGAGCGCGTAGGGGATGACTTCGGCTGAGCTGAGGCGCACGCCCCAAGCCTCTCAGGCGGAGATCAGCAGGCCTACCGTGACGAGCAGGCTGAAGACGCCCAGCAGCGCCCCCGTTCCCGCCAGCACCCCGTTCAGCGCCGGGCCGTCCCGCCTCTCGGCCAGCGTCTTCGCCGGGCGGATCGCCAGCGGCGCCGCCAGCAGGCCGATCAGCGGCAGCAGGCTCGCGTCCCCCGCCCACAGTGCGATCGGCAGCACGACGAAGCCGCCCCCGACCAGCAACCGGTAGAGCTGCACCGCCCGCTCGCGCCCGATCCGCACAGCCAGGGTGTTCTTGCCGGCGCGGCGGTCGGTCTCGACGTCGCGGATGTTGTTGACGACGATGATCGCCGTCGCCAGGAAGCCGATCGAGATCGAGAGCCCCAGCGGCAGCGCGTCGAGTTCCTCCAGCTGCACGTAGTAGGAGCCGTTGACGGCGACCAGGCCGAAGAAGAGGAAGACGAAGACCTCGCCGAAGCCGGCGTAGCCGTAGGGGCGGGGGCCGCCGGTGTAGAGGACGCCGGCGGCGATCGAGAGGACGCCGATCAGCAGGATCACCCAGCCGGCCACCGCGGTCAGGTAGATGCCGCAGGCGACCGCGACCGCGAAGGCGATCCAGGTCGCGTTCAGCACCCGCTGCGGCGTCACCAGTCCGCTCGCGGTGACCCGCACCGGTCCGAGCCGGTCGGCGGTGTCGGCGCCGCGCTTGGCGTCGGAGTAGTCGTTGGCGAGGTTGGTGCCGATCTGGATGAAGATCGAGCCGACCAGCGCCGCGAGAAACGCACCCCAGCGCGGCAGGCTGCCGTGCCACTGCACCGCCGCCGCGGTCCCGACCAGGACCGGCGCGACCGCCGCCGGCAGCGTCCGCGGCCGCGCCGCCATCAGCCAGATCCTCATGCGCGCCTCGGGAACTGCGAGAAGTCGGGCTGGCGCTTCTGCTTGAACGCCTCGCGTCCCTCGCGCGCCTCCTCGTTGCCGTAGAAGAGGAGGTTGGCGTCGTGGGCGAGCTGCTGGATCCCGGCGTAGCCGTCCTCGTGGGCGTTGAAGCTGGCCTTGACCAGGCGCAGCGCGAAGGGGGAGAGGGCGAGCATCTCCCGGCACCAGGCGACGGTCTCCCGTTCCAGGTCCGCGAGCGGGACGACCGCGTTGACCAGTCCCATCTCCAGCGCCTCGGAGGCGTCGTACTGGCGGCAGAGCATCCAGATCTCCTTCGCCTTCTTGGTCCCGACGAGGTCGCGCAGGAGCGAGGCGCCGTAGCCGCCGTCCCAGGAGCCGACCCGCGGCCCCACCTGCCCGAAGACCCCGTTGTCGGCGGCGATCGTCAGGTCGCAGCAGAGGTGGAGGATGTGACCGCCGCCGATCGCGTAGCCGGCGACCATCGCCACCACCGGCTTCGGCAGCCGCCGCATTTGGATTTGCAGGTCGGTGACGTGGAAGCGCCCGACCGAGGCGCCCTCGGCGATGTAGCCGGTGTCGCCACGGACCGTCTGGTCGCCGCCGGAGCAGAAGGCCCGCTCGCCCTCTCCGGTGAGGACGACGACGCCGACCTCGCTGTCCTCGCGCGCCAGCTCCAGCGCCTGCGAGACCTCGACCAGCGTCTGCGGCCGGAAGGCGTTCAGCACCTCGGGCCGGGAGATAGTCACCTTGGCGATCCCGCCGCCGGTCTCGTAGCGGATGTCTTCGTAGGCGCCGGGGCCGGTCGACCACTCGATCGGCGCGTAGAGATCCTGGTCGGACGGGGCTCCTTTGTGGCGTTTGGGCATGATGGGGACGATATCCCGATGAAGCTCGACGACTGGCTCTCGCAGAGATCACAGAGCTGTCCCGACCGGACCGCGCTGGTCGCCGACGGCGCCGAGATGACCTACGCCGAGCTGGAGGCGGAGGCGACCTGGGTGGCGCGGCGGCTGGCCGCGCACGGCGTCCGCCGCGGCTCGACCGCGGCGCTGACCATGCACCCGCGGCGCGAGCAGGTCGTCCTCCTGCACGCGCTGATGAAGCTGGGGGCGGCGCTGCTGCCACTGGGGCCGCGGCTGACGGCGGCGGAGCGGAGGGCGATCGTCACCGCCGAGGAGCCGATCATCGACCTCGACGACCCCGGGCAGCTGACCCAGACCGAGGCCGACATGCCGCTGCTGGGCGAGCACGACATGGATGACATCTGCTGCCGGGTCCTGACCAGCGGCAGCACCGGCGCCCCGCGCCCGATCCCGCTCAGCTACGGCAACTTCCTCTGGAGCGCGGTCGGGTCCGCCTTCAACATCGGCGTCGAGCCGAGCGACCGCTGGCTCTGCTGCGTCCCGCTCAGCCACATCGCCGGCCTCGGGATCGTCATGCGCTCGGTGGTCTACGGCACCACGGCGGTCCTCCACGACGGCTTCGACGTCGACCGGGTCGGCGAGGCCCTGGAGCGCGACGGGGTCACCCAGGTCTCGCTGGTGGCGACGATGCTGACCCGGCTGCTCGATTCGGGCGTCGAGCTCTCGGGACCGCGGGCGATCCTGGTCGGGGGCGGACCGGTGCCCGAGGAGCCGCTGCAGGAGGCGCTCGCCAAGGGCGCGACCGTGGTCCAGACCTACGGCCTGACCGAGACCTGCTCGCAGGTGACGACGCTGGCCCCGATCGACGCGCGGCGCAAGCTGGGCTCGGCCGGACGGCCGCTTCTGACCACCCACCTGCGGATCGAGGACGGGGAGATCCTCGTCCAGGGCCCGACCGTCGCCCCCGGCAGCGCCGACGCCGACGGCTGGCTGCACACCGGCGACCTCGGCCGCATCGACGAGGAAGGCTTCCTCTACGTCCGCGACCGGATCGACGACATGATCGTCAGCGGCGGCGAGAACGTCGTCCCCTCCGAGGTCGAGGAGGTGCTGCTGCGCCACCCGCAGGTGGCCGAGGCGGCGGTGATCGGCCGCGAGGACCCCGAGTGGCAGCAGGCGGTAACCGCGGTGGTCGTGCTCGAGAGCGGCTCCGAGGTCAGCCCCGACGAACTGCGCCGCCACTGCGCCGAATCCCTCGCCGGGTTCAAAGTGCCGAAGCGGGTGGAGCTGGCCTCGGCCCTGCCGCGCACCCCCTCGGGCAAGGTGATGCGCAGAGAGCTCCGCTGAGCTCGGGCACCCGATAGCCTGCCGCCCCATGCGAACCGACGACATCTTCTCCGACAAAGACGCTGACCTGGGCAAGCTCGACGGCAGGACCGTCGCCATCCTCGGCTACGGCTCCCAGGGCCATGCCCACGCCCTCAACCTCAAGGACTCCGGCGTCGAGGTCGTCGTCGGCCTCCGTCCCGACTCCTCCAGCCGCGCCAAGGCCGAAGGGGCCGGGCTCGAGGTGCTCGACATCGCCGAAGCCGCCAGCCGCGGCGACCTGGTGATGATCCTGCTGCCGGACGAGAAACAGGCCGAGGTCTGGCGCGAGGAGATCGCCGACGGGATCGCCCCCGGCAACCTGCTCCTCTTCGCCCACGGCTTTGCGATCCACTTCGGCGAGATCGAGCCGCCCCCCGGCGTCGACGTCGGCATGGTCGCGCCGAAGGGCCCCGGCCACCTGGTCCGCCGCCAGTACGAGGAAGGCAGCGGCGTGCCCTGCCTGATGGCGGTCCACCAGGACGCCAGCGGCGAAGCCCACGACCTCGTCCTCGCCTACGCCTCCGGGATCGGCGGCGGCCGGGCGGCGATCATCGAGACCACCTTCAAGGACGAGTGCGAGACCGACCTCTTCGGCGAGCAGGCCGTCCTCTGCGGCGGCGCCTCGGAGCTGGTCCGCGCCGGCTACGAGACCCTGGTCGAGGCCGGCTACGACCCGCGCCTCGCCTACTTCGAGTGCCTGCACGAGCTGAAGCTGATCGCCGACCTGATGTACGAAAAGGGGATCCAGGGGATGCGCCACTCGATCTCCAACACCGCCGAGTACGGCGACATGACCCGCGGCAAACGGGTGATCGGCGAGGAGTCCCGCGCGGCGATGAAGGAGATCCTCTCCGAGATCCAGTCGGGCGAATTCGCCAAAGAGTGGATCGGCGAGAACCGCGCCGGCGGCGAGAACTTCGACCGCATGCGCAGCGAGGCGGCGGGGCACGAAATCGAGGACGTCGGCCACGACCTCCGTGACCTGATGCCCTGGATCGATCAGGGGTTCAAGGACACCAAGTAGGCCGGTGCGGAGGGGCCGATGCCACCTCCGCGGGAATTGCGCCTACGAGCCTCCTTGGATCGGCCCGCGAGGATCGGTCTCGCCCTCGGGCAGGCGCCCGTCGCGGCCGACGTAGCCGTCCTTGCCCCCGACGCAGACGTAGATCGCGTCTTCTGAGTCGCTGAGGTTTTTGAGGCTGCGAACCACCTGGGCATCGACCCAGGCGAAGCCGCCCGGTCCCAGCTCGTGCTTGGTCCCGTCGAGGTCGATCTCCATCCGGCCCTGGTGGACGAAGTAGAGCTCCTCCTGCTCGTCGTGGTAGTGCCTGCCGGACTCGTAGCCCGGCGGCATCACGATCGCGTTGACGCCGAAGGCGGTCACCCCCAGCTCCTTGCGGACCTTGCGGAAGCCCCAGCCCTCGCCGAGGTCGTCGAGGTGGGCGACGGCGTAACCGTCGCCCTTGCTCACGCCCTCAGACATTGGGACTCACCGGGGCCGGCGCCGCGATCGGCGTGCCGTTCGAGCGCTCCAGCCCCACCGGCGGGTAGTCGTCGGTGAGGATCGCGGCGTAGCCGAAGACGCGAGCGTCGAGGCCGTTGACGTAGGTCAGCGCCGCGTTGACGCCCTCGGGCAGGTAGCCGCGGAAGACGATCGTCAGCCAGGCGATGACGGCAAGACCGGCGAGGACGACACGCGAGCCGTAGCTGACGACGATCGCGATCGGCAGCACCAGGATCAGCCGGAAGAAGGCCTTCAGACGGCTCTGGCGGGCTGCGGCCGGCGCGATGTTCACCCGGATCGGGTAGTTGGGGTCGTCGCTGAGCCCGAACGGCGGCCATTCGTCCGTCTGCAGGTAGAACCAGGCGCCGGTCCGAACCAGATAGCGCACTACGCCGGCATTGAAGTCGTAGAGCCACTGGGGATACCGGCCCAGGATGGTCACCGCGATCCAGGCGAAGAGATGGGTGAAGGCGAACAACAGGGCCCAGAACAACGCGACGATCAGCCATGGGATCGCCAGCAGCGGCCGGAAGAACGTGGTCCAGCGGTTGGGCGCCGGATTGAAGTCGGCTTCGTAGTTGATCGGGTACATCGCTCTCCCCTCGTAGTGGACGTCCGCCAAGCGGTGCGACCGAGCCTAGCCCGGTAGGCGGCGGCAGCCAACCGAACGACGGCCGGCTGCCGCCCGGGGTCCTACGGGCCCGATCTGCGGGTGTTGACGGCCACCTCCTCGGCCGCGTCCCGGATCTTGAACGCGACCACGATCAGCTCCAGCCAGAGGCGGGTGATGATCAGGTAGATCAACGCTCCGAGCGGGGCGAAGATCAGCAGCAGGACCCCCGACCCGGCGCTTTCGGCGAAGCCGGCGATGATCACCGCCAGCGTCCCCAGCGCGAGGAGCACGATCGCGACGACGTAGAGGAACCTGATCAGGCTGGGCGTGATCAGGCTGTCGAAGCGGGTGTCCATCAGCGCCGCGAAAAATCCGCGCTGTGGCACCCCCTCGGGGCTGGTCTGGACTGATGACTCCATTCTCATTCTCCTCCCGATGTGTGTAGAGACAGCGAAATCAGGCTATGCAGAGCCCCGGCGGCAGCCACCCGCTTTGGTCAATAACCTGTCGAGCCCGATGGCGCCCGAGACGACCCTGCAGATCCCCAGCGAGATCAAGCCCGCCGACGGCCGCTTCGGCTGCGGGCCCTCGAAGGTGCGCCCGGAGGCGCTGGCGCGGCTGGCCGAGCGCTCGGACCTGATGGGGACCTCGCACCGCCAGGCGCCGGTGCGCGACCTCGTGCGCGAGGTGCGGACCGGGCTGGGGGAGCTGTTCTCGCTCCCGGACGGGTACGAGATCGCCCTCGGCAACGGCGGCACCACCGCCTTCTGGGAGGCGGCGACGGCCTGGCTCGTGCGCGAGCGGGCGCTGCACCTGACCTATGGCGAGTTCTCGGGGAAGTTCGCCAAGTCGACCGCGGCGGCGCCGTTCCTCCAGGACCCGATCGTCGTCGAGGCGGAGCCCGGGGATGCCCCGGACCCGGTCGCCGACCCTGCCGCAGACGTCATCGCCTGGGCCCATAACGAGACCTCCACCGGGGTGATGGTCGACGTCCGGCGCCCCGAGGGCGCGGCCGAGTCCCTGGTCCTGGTCGACGCCACCTCCGGCGCCGGCGGCCTGCCCTTGGACCCGATCCAGGCCGACGCCTACTACTTCGCCCCGCAGAAGGGGTTCGCGTCCGACGGCGGCCTCTGGCTCGCCGCCCTCAGCCCGGCCGCGATCGCGCGGATCGAGGAGCTCGACGGCGCCGGCGACCGCTGGCAGCCCGCCTTCCTCTCGCTGCAGACGGCGCTCGACAACTCGCGCAAGGAGCAGACCTACAACACGCCCGCGCTGGCGACCCTGCTGCTGCTGGACGACCAGGTCCGGTGGATGCTCGAGCTCGGCGGCCTCGCCGGCTGCGTCGAGCGCACCGCGGGCTCCTCCGGTCGCCTCTACGGCTGGGCCGAGCGCAGCGATTTCGCCACCCCCTTCGTCGCCGACCCCGCCAAGCGCTCGCTGGTCGTCGGCACGATCGATTTCGAGGAGCGGGTCGACGCCGCCGCGCTCGCCGCCGCCCTGCGCGCCAACGGGATCGTCGACGTCGAGCCCTACCGCAAGCTCGGCCGCAACCAGCTGCGGATCGGGATGTTCCCGGCGATCGACCCCGCCGACGTCGAGGCGCTCACCGCCTGCATCGACTGGGTCGTCGAGAACGTGGACGGCGTCGCCTCGTGAAGGTCCTGGTCAAGGAGAAGATCGCCGACTCCGGCGTCGAGCTGCTGCGCTCGCAGTTCGAGGTCGACCTCGGGTTGGAGATGTCGGACGAGGAGCTGCGCGAGCGGATCGGCTCCTACGACGCGATCCTGATCCGCTCGGCGACGCAGATGACGCCGGAGCTGATCGAGCTGGCCGACAACCTGAAGGTGATCGGTCGCGCCGGCACCGGGGTCGACAACGTCGACATCCCCGCCGCCACCCGCCGCGGGATCATCGTCGCCAACGCGCCGGAATCGAACTCGGTCGCCGCCGCCGAGCACACCCTGGCGCTCGCCCTGGCGCTGTTCCGCAACGTTCCCCAGGCGCACCGCTCGCTGGTCGAAGAGCGCTGGGACCGCGCCAAGTTCAAGGGTTCCGAGCTCTACGGCAAGACGCTCGGGGTGATCGGCTTCGGCCGCATCGGTCAGCTGGTGGCGAAGCGAGCGCAGAGCTTCGAGATGAACGTCGTCGCCTTCGACAAGTTCGTCTCCGCCGAGCGCTTCCGCGAGCTCGGCGTCGAGGGCGCCGAGAGCGTCGAGGAGCTGCTGGGCCAGGCGGACCTCGTCACCCTGCACACGCCGAAGACGCCGGAGACGATCGGGATGATCAACGCCGAGACGATCGCGGCGATGAAGGACGGCGCCCGCCTCGTCAACTGCGCCCGCGGCGAGCTGGTCGACCTCGACGCCCTGATGGACGGGCTCGAGTCCGGCAAGCTCGGCGGCGCCGCGCTCGACGTTTTCCCCTCCGAGCCCTTCACCGAGCACCCGATCTTCTCCCGCGGCGACGTCGTCGTCACCCCCCACCTCGGCGCCTCGACCGCCGAGGCGCAGGACCGCGCCGGCGTCGTCACCGCCGAGCAGGTGACCGCGGCGCTGACCGGGGGCGTCGTCACCAACGCCGTCAACATCGCCGCCGTGCGACCGGAGGCGATGGAGGCGCTGGCGCCCTTCGTCCCGCTCTGCGAAAAGCTCGGCCGGCTCGCCCAGGGGTTGGGCGACGGCTCGGTCGAGCGGGTCAGCGCCGAATTCCGCGGCCGCATCGCCTCCCACGACACGCGCCTGCTCGGGATCGCGGTGATGGTCGGGGTTCTCTCCGGCCACACCGAGGAGCCGGTCAACCTCGTCAACGCCCCGCAGATGGCCGAGGAGCGGGGGATCGAGCTCTCCGAGACCACCGACGCCAGCGCCGAGGACTTCACCGAGCTCGTCAGAGTGCGGGTGCAGACCGCCGACGGCGAGGTCGAGGTTGCCGGGACCAGCGTCGGCCCCCGCAACGAGCCCTACCTGGTCTCCGCCTGGGGCGAGAGCTTCTACCTGCCCTTCACCGAGCACATCACCGTCTTCCGCTACGCCGACCAGCCGGGAATGATCGGTCGAGTCGGCACCCTTTTCGGCGAGGAGGGGGTCAACATCGTCTCCGCCGCCGTCGGCGCCGAAAGCGGGGGAGAGCAGGCGGTGATGGCGCTGACCACCGACGCGCCGGTGCGCTCGGAGGCGATCGAGAAGATCCTCGCCCTCGACGGGTTCTCGGTCGGCCGCTCGGTCGATCTCTAGCTACGCTTCTCCGGTACTTCAGCCAGTCCCGCGCAACGTCTGCGCGAAACCGTTGTTTCGTTAAATGGGTCCGCGGACCACGAAGACCAGGGACTGATGAAAAAGGCGATCCTCATTGCGCTTGCGGTGCTCGCGGCCCTGCCCGCCGCGTTCGCGCGCGCCGAACCGGGGCCGGTGACGCTGTTGATCACCGGCGACGAAGGCAACGGCGGCCTGCGCGTCTCGCTCAGCCCCGACGGCCGCGAGTACGCGATCCTCTCGACCGCCCCCCTGGAAGTGGGCGGCAACCTCTGCTCGCATCCGGACGAAATCCCGAACGAACTCCGCTGCAGGGCCCCCGCGATCGCCGGCTTCGAAGTCAACTCCGGCGGCGGTTCGGACGTGGTCACCTTCACCAGCGACATCCCCGTCCCGGTCACGATCCGAGGCGGCCCCGGTGCCGACCGGCTGACCGGGGGCGGCGCCTCCGACAAGCTGATCGGCGGGCCGGACCACGACCTCCTGATCGGGCGCCGGGGGGACGACTGGATCTTCGGCGGCCCCGGCCCGGACAAGCTGATCGGCGGGCCGGGCGACGACCAGCTGCGCGGCGGCCCGGACAAGGACCAGCTGGTGGGCGGTCCGGGGAAGAACGAAATCCTGCCCTGAGCGGCTGGCTCAGGCGGATTCGCGCGCCGGTTCGGAGCGGCTGAAGAAGCGCCCGCCGACGAAGGCGATCGCGATCAGCAGCCCCACCAGCGAGAGCGCCGCGTCGAGCCGGAAGGCGGCCTGGATGCCGTCGACGAAGGGGGGCGATGCGCCGGAGAAGACCGTGGTCGTCAGCCCCAGCCCGATCGAGCCGCCGGCGATCTGGAACATGTAGACGATGCCGCCCGCGAGGCTGGTCTGCGATTCGTCCACCGAGGTGACGCCGGCGGTCGTCGCGGTGGGATAGAAGCTGCCGATCCCGATCCCGAGGATCAGCATCCCCAGGAGCAGGGAGTCGTAGCTCGAGCCGCTGTCGACCTGCGAGAAGAGAAAGGGGGCGACGGTGATGCAGGCGGCTCCCAGCACCGCCAGGGGCTTGGCTCCGACCCGGTTGTAGAGCGGGCCGGCGACGAAGGAGACGAGCGCGAAGGTGGCGAGGAAGGGGAGCATCCCCACACCAGCTTCGAGGGGCGAGTAGTCGAGGTGCTTCTCCATGAACTGCGGCAGGTAGAGCAGGGAGGCGAAGAAGGTCGCTGACATGAAGAGGACCGCCAGGCAGGAGGCGGTGAAGCTCTCGTTCCGCATCACCTCCTTGGGCACCAGCGCGTGGGAGCCGGCGCGCCGCTCGATCGGCAGGAAGGCGACCAGCATCGCCGCCGCCAGGGCGAGCAGGGCCAGCACCCGCGGGTCGCTCCAGCCCCAGTCGGCGATCTGGTCGAGGGCGATCAGCAGCGAGACGAGCCCCACCGAGATCGTCGCGATCCCGGTGTAGTCGATTCGCCGCTCGCCGGCGTCGGGCTCTTTGATGCGAACCAGAAACCACGTGACCGCCACCGCGAACACCGAGATCGGCACATTGAGGAAGAAGATCCAGCGCCAGCTCAGCTCCTGGGTGAGGACGCCGCCGATCAGCGGCCCGACCGCGTTGCCGAGGCCGGCGGCGCCGATGATGATGCCCCCCGCGAGGCCGGCCTTCTCTTCCGGCAGGATCTCGTAGGTCATGCCGAGGATCGCCGGCCACATCAGCGCCCCGCCGATCCCCATCAGCACCCGCGCCCCGATCAGCATCGCCTCGCTTTGGGCGGCGCCGCCGAGGGCGGACATCGAGGCGAAGATCGCGGTGCCGACGAAGAAGGCGTTGCGGCGGCCGAACATGTCGGCGAGTCGACCGCCGGTGACGATCAGCACCCCGAAGGTCAGCGCATAGGCGTTGACCACCCACTGGATCGTGTTGACGTTGGTGTCGAAATCCTGCTCCATCGTCGGCAGGGCGACGTTGATCGCCGAGAAGTCGTTGGCGATGACGACGACTGCGACGGCCATCGCGAAGAGGGCGAGCCAGTTGGTGCGCTCGGCGGAACCGGTGGACTGCGAGGTTGCGATTCGGGCAGCCTACGCTAAGGTTCGGAGCTGAATGGACCGCCGGTTCGACAGCCTCGCGCTACTCCTTCTCCTCCCCCCTCGGGGGGAATAGCGCTGGGCGGCGCGATAGCCGCGAGAGACAAAAGGCCATTCGAACTAGAGAGAGAAGGAGAGGTCCGATGGGACCGTCAACCGAAGGACATACCGACGCCAACCGCGTCCACATCTTCGACACGACGCTGCGAGACGGCGAGCAGTCGCCCGGAATCTCGCTGAACACGGCGGAGAAGGTCGAGATCGCCCAGCAGCTCGCGCGCCTGGGGGTCGACGTGATCGAGGCCGGCTTCCCGATCACCTCACCCGGCGACTTCGAGGCCGTCCAGAAAATCTCCCAGGTGGTCGAGGGCCCGGTGATCTGCGGCCTGGCCCGCACCCACAAAGCCGACATCGACGCGGCCTGGGGGGCGGTGAAGGACGCCGGGCGACCGCGCATCCACACCTTCATCTCCACCTCCGACATCCACATCGAGCACCAGCTGCAGACCGACCGCGAGGACGTCAAGGGCCAGGCGCGGGCGGCGGTGACGCTGGCGAAGTCCTACTGCGAGGACGTCGAGTTCTCGCCGATGGACGCGACCCGCGCCGACATCGAGTTCACCGCCGAAGTCTGCGCGATCGCCGTCGAGGAGGGCGCGACCGTCGTCAACATCCCCGACACCGTCGGCTACACGACCCCCGAGGAGTACGCCGACTACTTCCGGCGCCTGTACGAGCTGGTGCCGGCGCTGCGGAACGTCGAGCTGTCGGTCCACTGCCACGACGACCTGGGGATGGCGGTTGCCAACTCCTACGCCGGGGTGCTGGCGGGGGCGCGGCAGGTCGAGTGCGCCGTCAACGGGATCGGCGAGCGGGCCGGCAACTGCTCGCTGGAGGAGATCGCGATGCTGGTCGGCGTCCGCGAGGACGTCCACGGCCTCTGGACGGGGATCAACACGCGGGAGATCGCTCGCACCAGTCGCATGGTCTCTCGCCTGACCGGCTACCCGGTGCAGCCGAACAAGGCCGTCGTCGGCCGCAACGCCTTCGCCCACGAGTCCGGGATCCACCAGGACGGCGTCCTGAAGGAGCGCAGCACCTACGAGATCATGGACGCGACCGAAGTCGGCCTGGAGTCGAACTCGATCGTCCTCGGCAAGCACTCGGGTCGGCACGCGCTGAAAGACGCTTTGGAGCAGTTGGGCTTCAAGGTCGAAGGGCAGGCGCTGAACAACGCCTTCAAGGCCTTCAAGGAGGTCGCCGACCGCAAGAAGCAGGTGACCGCGCTCGACCTGGAGGCGATCGTCTCCGACGAGATGCGCGATCGCTCCGAAGCCCACGAGCTGGCCTGGTTCGAGGTCGAGGCGGGAACGCGCCGGCCGCCGGTGGCGAAGGTGGCGGTGACGCTGCCCTCGGGCAAGGAGTCGGCTGGCGAATCGAGCGGCGACGGCCCCGTCGACGCGATCTTCCACGCGATCCAGAACGCGGCCGGGACCGAGTGCGAGCTGGTCGAGTACAAGGTCGAGGCGGTGACCGGGGGAGAGGACGCCCTCGGCGAAGTGACCGTGCAGCTGCGCGCCGCCGGCCGCCTGGCCACCGGCCAGGGCGTGGCGACCGACATCCTCGAGGCAAGCGCCCGCGCCTACGTCCGAGCGCTGTCGAACGCCCTCGAAGGCGCCGCAACGCGCGAGGCCGAGGCCGCCACGGCCGAAGCCGCGGCCCAGCGGACGCCCGGGCCGTAAGAAGCACGGTTTCGGCTCACATAGCGCGCTGAAAAGGCACAAACCGCGCGCCACACGCGCGTTGTGCCCCGTCAGCCTCGGCCCATGCCCACCGAGTCCGCGAGAGAGTCCGATATACGGACACTGACGCGGACTCGCGAAACCGAGCGGGCGATTGCTGAGCAGGCGGAGCGTCAGTACGGGGTGGTGTCGCGAGATCAGCTGCTTCGCCTGGGTCTCAGGCCGGGAGCTATCGGAAGACGCATACGTGGAGGGCGCTTGCACCAGATCCATCCCGGCGTCTACGCGGTGGGGCACCGGGTCATCCCGCGCCAGGGACACTGGATGGCGGCCGTGTTTGCCTCTGGCCCTGAGGCCGTCCTGAGCCATTGGTCCGCAGCGGCGCTATGGATGATCCGGCCGAGCTCCAGGGAAAGGGTCGACGTCACCGTCGCCCACAGGAGCCGCTCCTCCAAGCCGATCCGCCGGCACGTCTCAGTGGTGCCTGGTGACGAGCGGACCGTTGAGGAGGGGATCCCGGTGACGAGCGTCCCGCGAACCATCTTCGACCTTGCGGCCACCGAGCCGGTGGACGTGGTCAAGGAGCTCCTGAGAGAGAGCGAATACCGGCAGCTATGGGACCGGCTCTCGCTCCCCCACCTGCTCGAGCGCTACCCGGCCAAACGAGGCTCGCGGAAGGTCCGGGCAGCCCTGGAGCGCCTGAAGGAAGAGCCCTCGGGGCGCAAGCGCAGCCCTCTCGAGGAACGCTTCGCACCGTTCCTCCGCCACCACCGCCTGCCCCTGCCTCTCTTCAACGACTGGATCGCTCTGGGAGATAGAAATTTCCGAGTTGATTGCCATTGGCCCGGCACCGGCCAGATCGTCGAGCTGGACGGCTGGGAGGGGCACAAGACCAGGAGCGCCTTTCGCGAAGATCGGGAGCGCGACCGCCGGCTCCGCGTCGCCGGCTACTCGGTGATCCGCCTGACGTGGAATCAGCTCGACGATGAACCCGAGGCGGTTGCCGCCGACCTCCGCGCCCTGCTCATGAAGAACGAAGCCGCCTGAGCTCGGCTCAGGCCTACCATCTTCAATACAACTGTCCGTGATAACGTACAACCAATGGCCCCCACTATGACCAAGGGCTCAAGCCCCGCCGACTCTCCCCCCAGGGACCCCGCCGTCATGGTCGGCCCCCGCGTTCGCGCCCTGCGTGACGCGATGGGCCTCTCGCTGCGCGACCTCGCCGAGCGCTCGGGGGTCAGTGCGCCGATGCTCTCGCAGGTCGAGCGGGGGGAGACGAGCCCGACGCTGGCCGTCGCCGGCAAGATCGCCGCCGGCCTGGAGCTGACGCTCTCGCAGCTGCTGCGCCTCGACGAGGGCCAGCACGTCGCGATCAGCCGCGCCGCCGGGCGCCGCCGCTCCGAGCGGGGCGGACACCGTTTCGAGGAGCTGACCCCGCCACTGCCCGGTCAGCGCGCCGACGTCTCCCTGCACGTCCTCGAGCCGGGCGCCACGACCGGCGGCCGCGAGGACCCGCCGATGCACGAGCCCGGCAGCCGCGAGACCGCCGTCGTCCTCGCCGGCACCCTGGCGCTGGTCGTCGACGGCAGCCGCCACGAGCTTCAGGAGGGAGATAGCGTCACCTTCGACGCCGATCTGCCGCACCATTTCGAGAACGAAGGCCAGGAGGCGACCCGCTTCCTCGCCGTGATCGCCGCCGGCCTCAGGAGGTCCTAATAAAGATGCCCAAGACGATGTTCGACAAGATCTGGGAGGCCCACGAGGTCTCGCCGGGGCTGATCTACATCGACCTGCACCTGGTCCACGAGGTCACCTCGCCGCAGGCCTTCGACGGCCTGCGCCTGGCCGACCGCGAGGTCCGCCGCCCGGACAAGACCCTGGCCACCGCCGACCACAACACCCCGACCGACGGGACGATGGCGGCGCGCCTGATCGCCGACCAGCTCTCCCGGGTCCAGGTCGAAACCCTGGAGCGCAACTGCGAGGAGTTCGGGATCCCGATCTACTCGCTGGGCTCCGACCGCCAGGGCATCGTCCACGTGATCGGCCCCGAGCTGGGAGTCACCCAGCCGGGGATGACGATCGTCTGCGGCGACAGCCACACCTCCACCCACGGTGCCTTCGGCGCCCTGGCCTTCGGGATCGGCACCTCCGAGGTCGAGCACGTGCTGGCGACGCAGTGCCTGGTCCAGAAACGGCCGAAGACGATGCGGATCAACTACTTCGGCGAGCTGCGCCACGGGGTCACCCCGAAGGACCTGATCCTGGCGACGATCGGCCGCCTCGGCACCGGCGGCATGACCGGCTACGCGGTCGAGTACGCGGGCCCCGCGATCGAGGCGCTCTCGATGCCGGGCCGGATGACGATCTGCAACATGACGATCGAGGGCGGGGGGAGAGCCGGGATGATCGCCCCCGACGAGACCACCTTCGAGTGGGTCAAAGACCGCCCGGCGGCGCCGGCCGACTTCGCCGCGGCGATGGCCCGCTGGCGCGAGCTGCCGACCGACCCGGATGCCAGCTTCGACACCGAGGTCGAGATCGACGCCGCCGGCATCTCGCCGATGGTCACCTGGGGCACCAACCCGGGCCAGGTCGTCGAGGTCACCGACCGCGTCCCCGACCCGGCCCAGCTCGACTCCCCGGCCGACCGCGAAGCGGCCGAACGCGCCCTCGCCTACATGGGCCTGGAGGCCGGAACGCCGATGACCGAGATCGCCCCCGAACGGGTCTTCATCGGCTCCTGCACCAACTCGCGGATCGAGGACCTGCGCGAGGCGGCGGCGATCGTCGACGGCCGCAGGGTCGCCACCGGCGTCCACGCGATGGTCGTCCCCGGCTCCCAGCAGGTCAAGAAGGCCGCCGAAGCGGAGGGCCTCGACGAGGTCTTCCGCAGCGCCGGCTTCGACTGGCGCGAGGCGGGCTGCTCGATGTGCCTGGGGATGAACCCGGACACGCTGGACGAGGGCGAGCGCTGCGCCTCGACCTCGAACCGCAACTTCGAGGGGCGCCAGGGCAAGGGCGGCCGCACCCACCTGGTCAGCCCGAAAATGGCCGCCGCCGCGGCCGTCGAGGGGCACTTCGTCGACATCAGGGATTGGAGCTGAAGATGAGGCCGATCGACGTGATCGAGGGCAAGGTGTCGGTGCTGGACCGCAGCGACGTCGACACCGACCAGATCATCCCCAAGCAGTTCCTCAAGCGGGTCGAGCGGACCGGCTTCGGCGAGTTCCTCTTCTACGACTGGATCCGCGACGGCGAGATCGAGCTGGAGCCGAACCCGATCCTCGTCACCGGCGCCAACTTCGGCTGCGGCTCCTCCCGCGAGCACGCTCCCTGGGCGCTGGAGGACTTCGGCTTCAAGGCGATCCTCGCCCCGTCCTTCGCCGACATCTTCTACTCGAACTGCACCAAGATCGGGCTGCTGCCGGCGATCCTCGACGAGGAGCACTGCCGGGCGGTCGCCGAGGCCGGCGAGGCCCGGATCGACCTCGACGACGAGACCGTCAACTGCGCTGCAGGCGTCTTCCAGTTCCAGATCGAGCCGGAGGTCAAGCACCGGCTGCTGAACGGGCTCGACGACATCGGCATCACGCTCGAAAACGCGGGCGCGATCGACGAGTTCGAGCGGGAGCCGGTGGCCACGCACGGCCCGGTCACGACCAGCCTCTAAGGCGAAAGGAGGCCCTTGTGGCCGACCAGTTCAAGGAGCCGATGAACACCGGTGCCCGCGAGTGGGACGCCGAGACCTACGACGCCGTCTCCGACCCGCAGTTCGAATGGGGGATGGAGGTGCTGGAACGGCTCGAGCTGCGCGGCGACGAGGTCGCGGTCGACGCCGGCTGCGGCTCCGGCCGCGTCACCGCCGAGCTGATCGAGCGGCTTCCGAACGGCCGCGTGATCGCCGTCGACGGCTCCGCGGCGATGGTCGCGAAGGCGAAGGAGCGGCTCGGCGACCGCGCCGACTACCTCGTCTCCGACCTGGTCGAGCTGGAGCTGGATGAGCCGGTCGACCTCGTCTTCTCGACCGCGACCCTGCACTGGATCCAGGACCACGACCGCCTCTTCCGGCGGCTGCGCTCGGTGCTGAAGCCCGGCGGCCGCCTCGTCGCCCAGTGCGGGGGGAAGGGCAACGTCGCCGTCCACACGCAGGCGATCGCGGCCGTCGCCGCCGATCCCGAGTACGGCCAGCACCTGACCCAGGCCCGCGGCCTCTGGAACTTCGCCTCGCCCGAGGAGACCGAGCCGCGCCTCCGCGAGGCCGGCTTCGCCACGGCGCGCTGCTGGCTTCAGCCGAAGCCGGTGCAGCCGGAGCGCCCGCTCGAGTTCATCTCCACCGTCACCCTCGGCCCGGTCCTCGACCAGTTGCCGGCGGAGAAGCGCCAGCCCTTCGCCGAAGCGGTCCTCGCCCAGCACGAGAGCCCGCTGGTGCTCGACTACGTCCGCCTCAACATCGAGGCGGACGCAGCCTGAGCCCAAACCCGGGCTTCAGAATTCCTCGGTGAATTCCCCGGTGTCGACCCACTCCTGATCGATCAGCACCCACCAGTCCTGGGTGAGGCCGTTGCGGATGTAGTCGTAGGAGAGCCAGCCGTAGCCACCGTCGCCCCAGCCGCTGCTCCACGAGTTGCGGATCATGATTCCGCCCTGCGAATCCTGTCCCAGCCCGCCCCCCGGCAGCGAGATCTCGTCGTCGCAGCCGACGGCCATCACCGCGTGCCCGCCGACCGCTTTCTCGCCTCTGCTCGGGAACGGAATTTTGCCCCCGTTGGCGCCCGCCGAGGAGATCGAGTTGTAGACGGTGAACCCGAACATCGAGGGCAGCCCCGAGCCCAGGTTCGACTTGATCCCGTTGATCAGGTCCTCGGCGCTGGTCCCGGGCGGGTCCAGCCGGAAGTACTGGAGCGCCTGGTAGTTCTCGGCGAACGAGTAACAGAACCCCGGCGGTTCGTTCTCGAATCCCGCTTCGAGGTAGGGCCAGTACTTCTCCGGGGGCACCCCGAAGAGGCGCATCGAGCCGGCGGTCGCGCGCAGGGTCGCGCCGGTATCGCCTTCCCACCCGAGCAGTTGCCTGGTGGCTTTGTAGAGGAAGAGCCGCGAGGCGTCGATGTGTTTGCCGAACGCTTTGCGCTGGAAGTACTCGATCATGCCGACGCCGGCGTGAGCGGTGCAGGAGCCGATCTGGCCCTGGTCCTCGACCGGCGAGCACCATTGGCGCAGGTCCACTTTCGCGGGGCCGTCCTCTTTCAGCAGCTTGGGCACCGAGGTGCCTTCGAGCACGGTCGAGACGCCCTCGTCCTCAACCGTGCAGTCGCGCAGGTCCGGGTAGTCGGGAACCCACCCCAACCCCCGGGTGGTGCCCAGATCCTGCAGCCGTATGGGAAAGCTCATCCTGTTTCCTCCTGAAGAATTTAAATACTTAAGAATTCCTAAGAAGATATTGGACGGTTTCCCAACGCGTCAACACCAACCTGGGCTTCTGCATAAAGTGCCGGGACCTTGAACGGCACCCCGCGCATAGTCGTCCTCCCCGGCGACGGGATCGGCCCCGAAATCGTCGCTGCCGCCCGCGAGCTGCTCGACGCCCTCGGCGAGTTCTCCTACGACGAGCGCCTGATGGGCGGCTGCTCGATCGACGCGCACGGCACCGCCCTCACCGACGAGGTCCTCGACGCCTGCCGCGGCGCCGACGCGGTCCTGCTCGGCGCCGTCGGCGGTCCGAAATGGGACACCACCGACCCCGAGGCGCCGCGCCCCGAGCAGGGCCTGCTCGGCCTCCGCAAGGGGATGGGCCTCTACGCCAACCTGCGCCCGGTCCGGCCCAGCCCGGCCCTGGTCGGCGCCAGCCCGCTGCGCGAGGAGCGGATCGCCGGCACCGACCTCCTGGTCGTCCGCGAGCTCACCGGCGGCATCTACTTCGGCGACTCCGGCCGCGAGGGCGACGTCGCCCACGACGTCTGCGAGTACTCGGTCGAGGAGATCGATCGAATTGCCCGCACCGCCTTCGAGGCCGCGCGCCGCCGCGCCGAGGGCTCCGGCCGCAAGGCGAAGGTCACCTCGGTCGACAAGGCCAACGTGCTCGAGACCTCCCGGCTGTGGCGCGAGGTGGTCGGCCGCGTCGCCGGCGACTACGGGGACGTCGAGCTCGAGCACCTGCTGGTCGACAACGCGGCGATGCAGCTCGTCTCCCGCCCCGCCGATTTCGACGTCGTCCTCGCCGAGAACCTCTTCGGCGACATCCTCAGCGACGAGGCGGCGATGCTGACCGGCTCGCTGGGGATGCTGCCCTCCGCCAGCCTCGGCGCCGAGGGCGCCCCCGGCCTCTTCGAGCCCGTCCACGGCTCCGCCCCCGACATCGCCGGCCGGGGCTGCGCGAACCCGCTCGCGACCTTCCTCTCGGTGGGGATGATGCTGCGCCACGGCTTCGGCCGGGGCGGGGACGCCGACCGGATCGAAGCCGCGGTCGACGCCGTGCTCGAGCGCGGCCTCCGCACCCCCGACCTCGCCTCCGGGACCGTCGTCCAGCCGCCGACCAGCGAGCACCCGGCAGCGGAGACCGAGGTGGGGACGAAGGAAATGACCGCGGCGGTCCTGGAGGAGCTCTCCTAGAACCGCCGCGGTGGGAGCGCTACGGCGCCGTCACCGCCCACTGGCCGTAGGCGTAGAACGGTTTCGCCGCTTCTTTGGCTTTGGCGAGAAGGCCGAAGCCGAGCCGGGTGTTGTTCTCCACGGCCAGCGGCGCCGTTTCGTCGAGGTTCGCCGATTCGGTGATGTAGACGCAGAGGTTGCCGCCGGTTGCCGCCGGAGTCGCGCCGCCGCCGAGGCCACTGCAGTTGGCGCTGGTCTCGCCTTTTTTCAGCACCGTGACGGTCGGCTGGTTCAGCAGCGGGAACTGGAAGCTGACCGCGCCGTGGGCCTCGTCTCCGGCTTCCGCTTTGGTGCCGCCGGCGCCGACGTCGAACACCCCGCGCAGCGTCTGCCCGCTTTTCAGCGTCCCCAGCAGCGGCGCCACGCTGTCGGCCAGCTTGCCGAGCGTGACCGCGCCGTCGCCGAGCTTTGCGGTGGTGACCGCGCCGTTGTTCAGCTTGTTGGTGGTGACGACGCTGTTCTTGATCTTGCTGGCGATCACGGCGCCGTCGGAGAGCTTGTTGGTGGTGATGATCCCGTTGCCGAGGTTGCCCGGCAGCACCGCGTTGGCGCCGAGCTTGCCGGCGACCACGGCCTTGGGGGCGATCTTGCCGGCGACGACCGCGCCGCGCTTGAGTTTGGCCGCGGTGACCGCGCCGCGCTTGAGCTGGTTCGGGCCGACGCTGTTCTTCGGCAGCCCGGCGGCGATCGCGGCGCCGCCCAGGGCGACGAACAGCGCGATCGTCGCGATCACGTTCGCGTAGTTGAGCTTGGGGCGGGGAATTCGCATGATTGGCTCCTCTCGTTGGGTTCCGGCCATCTTTCGCGACCGTTCTGCTGATGCCCTTTGTTTGATCGGGCATAATTCCCCAACATGGATCCGGTCGATCTGATTTGGAAAAACGGCGAGTTCGTCCCCTGGGAGGACGCTCAAACCCACGTGCTGAGCCACGGGCTCCACTACGGGACCGGCGTCTTCGAGGGGATCCGCTGCTACGCGACCCCGCGCGGCCCGGCGGTCTTCCGCCACCTCGACCACCTCGACCGGCTCGAGAAGTCGGCCGAGCTCTACTACCTGGAGCTGCCCTACTCGGCCGAGGAAATCCGCCAGGCCACGCACGAGCTGCTGCGGCGCAACGGCCTCGACTCCGCCTACATCCGGCCGCTCGCCTACCGCGGCTACGGCAGCCTCGGCCTCTACGCCAAAGACGCGCCGGTCGACGTGATCATCGCCGCCTTCCCCTGGGGCGCCTACCTCGGCGAGGAGAGCAAAAACGGCGGCATCCGCGCCAAGGTCTCGAGCTGGCGCCGGATCAGCCCCGGCGGCTCGATCCCCCACGCCAAGGCCTCCGGCTCCTATCTCAACTCGATCCTCGCCAAGACCGAGTCGCACAACGCCGGCTACGACGAGGCGATCCTGCTCGACGAACGCGGCTTCGTCTGCGAGGGCTCCGGCGAGAACATCTTCGTCGTCCGCGAGGGCCAGATCGTCACCCCGCCGCACGTCGCCTCGATCCTCGACGGGATCAACCGCAAGTCGGTGATCCAGATCGCCCGCGACCTCGGCTACACCGTGGTCGAGCGCGACATCGCCCGCGCCGAGCTCTACCTGGCCGAGGAGGTCTTCCTCACCGGGACCGCGGCCGAGCTGGTGCCGGTGCGGGAGATCGACGACCACCCGCTCGGCGACCCGGGCGAGATCACCCGCCACGTTCAGGCCAAGTTCGAGGACGCCCTCTGCGGCAAGGCCGAGGAGTACCTGGAGTGGCTCGACTTCGTCGTGGACCCCGAGGCCCCCGACTCGGAGTCGATCGGGCGAATTACCCCCGCCGCATAGGCGGCCGGCGCGGCACGTCCGCGCACGCGGGCTTCGGCCCACCCGATCTTCTTCGACTCGAAAGGCAGCGATGATGGAACAGGTGAAGCTCTACGACACGACCTTGCGCGACGGGATGCAGGGCGAGGGGATGTCCCTGTCGGCATCCGAGAAGGCCCGCGTCGTCGTCGCCCTCGACAAGCTCGGGGTGCAGATGATCGAGGCCGGCTTCCCCAGCTCGAACCCGAAGGAAGAGGAGCTGTTCGCGCGGCTCTCCGAGCTGGAGCTGGAGCAGGCGACGATCTGCGCCTTCGGGATGACCCGCCGCCGCGACACCGCCCCCGAGGACGACCCGGCGCTGCGGACGCTGGTCGGCGCCTTCACGCCGGTGGTGACCCTGGTCGGCAAGACCTGGGGCCTGCACCTGGAGAAGGTGACGAAGGTCTCGCGCGAGGAGAACCTGGCGATGGTCGGCGACTCGGTCCGCTTCTGCCGCGAGCAGGGCAAGCGCGTCGTCTACGACGCCGAGCACTTCTTCGACGCCTACCGCGACGACTCCGGCTACGCGCTGGAGTGCCTGGCGGCGGCGATCGACGCCGGCGCCGAGAACGTCACCCTCTGCGACACCAACGGCTCCAGCCTGCCCGACCAGATCGCCGCCGCCACCCGCGAGGTCGTCGCCAAGCTCGGCGAGCGGGCCGAAATCGGCATCCACGTCCACGACGACGCCGGCTGCGGGGTCGCCAACTCGCTCGCCGCGGTCGCTGAGGGCGCGCGGATGGTCCAGGGAACGATCAACGGCTACGGCGAGCGCTGCGGCAACGCCAACCTGACGACGATCCTGCCCAACCTGCAGCTGAAGCTCGGCTTCGACGTGGTCAGCGCCGAGCAGCTCGCCGCGCTGACCGAGACCGTCCACTTCATCGACGAGCTCTGCAACGTCGCCCAGAACCCCGACGCGCCCTACGTCGGCCGCAACGCCTTCGCCCACAAGGGGGGGATGCACGTCGCCGGGGTCGAGGCCGATGCCCGCACCTTCGAGCACCTCGACCCCGCCGCGGTCGGCAACCAGCGCGCGATCCTGCCCTCGGAGCTCTCCGGCAAGGCGACGATCCGCGCCCAGGCCGAGCGGATCGGGCTCGCGATGGACGACGCCGAGGCGGCGCGGGCGGTCGAGCAGCTGAAGCAGCGCGAGCACGACGGCTACCACTACGAGGCCGCGCCCGCCTCCTTCGAGCTGCTGCTGCGGCGCGAGACCGGCGAGTACAAGAAGCTCTTCGAGCTGGAGAGCTTCCGGGTCGTGGTCGAAAAACACGCCGACGGCGAGGTGACGACCGAGGCGACGATCAAAGTCGAGGTCGATGGCGAGCGCTACTTCCAGGCGGCCGAGGGGAACGGGCCGGTGAACGCGCTCGACCGCGCCCTGCGCGGGGCGATCGCCGACCGCTACCCGCACCTGGCCGACATCGAGCTGACCAACTACAAGGTGCGGATCCTCGACGAAGCCCACGGCACCGGCGCCGTCACCCGGGTCCTGCTCGACTCCGCCGACGGCGAGCGCGAGTGGGGGACCACCGGCGTCTCGGAGAACATCATCGAGGCCTCCTGGGAGGCGCTGGTCGACTCGCTGGAGTACGCGTTCCAGTGAGTCCAGAGCAGGCGACCGACCAGATCCCGCTCGCGCAGCCCGACATCGGCGCCCGCGAGGAGGAGCTGGTGCTGGAGGTGCTGCGCTCGGGCCGGCTCTCGCTGGGGCCGATGGGCGAGCGCTTCGAGCGCGAGTTCGCCGCCTGGCTCGGCGTCGAGGACGCGGTGATGGTCTCCAGCGGCACCACGGCGCTGCACCTCGGGGTGCGGGCGCTGGGCTGGGGCGGGGGAGACGAGGTGGTGACCAGCCCCTTCAGCTTCGTCGCCTCGGCCAACTGCCTGCTGTATGAGGGCGCGAAACCGGTCTTCGTCGACGTCGAGGAGGAGACGCTGGACCTCGACCCGGCGGCGGCGGCGGACGCGGTCGGAGAGCGCACCGCCGGCCTCCTGCCGGTCCACATCTTCGGCTACCCGGCGGCGATGCCCGAGCTGGAGGCGCTGGCGCAGCGCCACGGTCTCGGCATCCTCGAGGACGCCTGCGAGGCGCTCGGCGCCGTCGACTCCGAGGGGCGGGCGGTCGGCGCCCGCGGCAACCTCGCCACCTTCGCCTTCTACGCCAACAAGCAGATGACGACGGGGGAGGGGGGGATGATCGTCCCGCGCGACGCCGGGGAGGCCGCGCGCCTGCGCTCGGAGCGCAACCAGGGCCGCGCCGTCGACATGGGTTGGCTCGACCACGACCGGCTCGGCTACAACTACCGCCTCTCCGACCTCGCCGCCGCCCTCGGCGTCGCCCAGGTCGAGAAGCTCGACTCGCTGCTCGAGCGCCGCGCCGCGGTGGCGCGGATGTACGAGGAGCGCCTGGCGTCGATCGAGGGGGTTCGCACGCCGATCCCCGGCCGCGGCTCGGAGCGGCGCAGCTGGTTCGTCTACACGGTTCGGCTGCCCGCCGGCGCCGACCGCGACGCGACGATCGCCCGACTCGCCGAGCGCGGCATCGCCGCCAAGGCCTACCTTCCCTGCATCCACCTCTTCCCGCACCTGCGCGAGCTCGGCTGCCGCGAGGGCCAGTTCCCGGTCGCCGAAGCCGCCGCCGCCGACTCGCTGGCGCTGCCGTTCTTCCCGGCGCTGGGCGAGGCGCAGGTGGATCGCGTCTGCCAGGAGCTCGCCGCAGCGCTCGGCCAGGGCTCCTAGCGGCATAATCGCCCGCCCGATGTCTCGCTTTCGCAAGGACCCCGACCCCCGCTTCTGGCGCCTCAACCGCTCGCTGGCCTTCGACGCCTGGCTGGCGCCGTACGACATCGACCAGTCGAAGGCGCACGCCCGCGGCCTCTGCGGGATCGGCGTCCTCAGTGAGGACGAGCTGGCGCAGATCGAGGCGGGGCTCGACCGGGTCCGCGCCCGGATGGCCGAGCACGGCTTCGAGTTCGAGCCCGCCGACGAGGACATCCACATGGCGATCGAGCGCCTGCTCGGCGAGGAGATCGGTCCGCTCGCCGGCAAGCTCCACACCGGCCGCTCGCGCAACGACCAGGTCGCGACCGACGTGGCGATGGTCGTGCAGGCGCACTCGCTGCGGGCGATCGAGCTCTGCGGCGCGGCGATGCAGCGGCTGCTCGGCCTCGCCGAGGCCCACAGGGACTGGACGATGCCCGGCTACACGCACCTGCAGCGCGCCCAGCCGGTCTACCTCGGTCACCACCTGCTCGCCTACTTCTGGATGCTGGCCCGCGACGTCCTCCGCTTCCAGTTCGCCCTCGACAGCGCCAGCGTGATGCCGCTCGGCTCCGGGGCGCTGGCCGGCGTCAACTGGGAGATCGACCGCGACTCGGTCGCCGCCGACCTCGGCTTCGCCCACGTCAGCCACAACTCGATCGACGGCTCCTCCAACCGCGACTTCGTCCTCGACTACCTCGCCGCCGCCTCGACCTGCGCGATGCACCTCTCGCGCCTCGGCTCGGAAATCGTCATCTGGTCGAGCAGCGAGTTCGGCTTCTGCGAGCTCGACGAGTCCTTCTCCTCGGGCTCCTCGATCATGCCGCAGAAGAAGAACCCGGACTCGGCCGAGCTCCTGCGGGCGAAGAGCCCGCGCGTCGCCGCCTCCTACCAGACCCTGCTCGGCGTCATGCACGCGCTGCCGCTCACCTACGGCAAGGACATGCAGGAGGACAAGGAGCCGCTCTTCGACGCGATCGACACGATCGAGGCGCTGCTGGACGCGACCGCGGGGATGCTCGACGGGATCGAGTTCCACCGCGAGCGGATGGAGGCCGCCTCCGGCGACGAGATGCTGGCGGCGACCGAGGTCGCCGACCTCCTGGTCCGCCGCGGCGTCCCCTTCCGCGAGGCGCACGGTGTCGTCGGCGGCCTCGTCCGCGACGCGGTCGAGCGCGGGAAGAGCCTCTCGGAGCTGACCCCGGAGGAGCTGCGGCAGCGCTCCGAGCATCTCGACGACTCCTACTACGAGGTGCTGCAGCGGAGCAGCTGGCTGGAGTCGAAGCGGATCGCCGGCGGCACCGGCTCGGTGCCGTTGGCGTTGCAGATCGAGGAGGCGCGGGGGACGCTGGCGGCGGTGCAGGCGCGGGTCCAGGAGGAGCGTTCCTGACGCGCCTGGAGCGCGAGTTCTTCGACCGCTCGGTCCACGACGTCGCCCGGGACCTGGTCGGCTGCACGCTCCTCTACGACGGCTGCGGCGGCGTCATCGTCGAGACCGAGAGCTACGAGGCCGACGACCCCGCCTGTCACGCCTACGTCGGCCTGACCGAGCGGACGCGGGTGCTGTTCGGGCCGCCCGGCTACGCCTACGTCTACCTCTCCTACGGCATCCACAGCCTCCTCAACGCGGTCGCCGAACCGGAGGGCGAGGCGGCGGCGGTGCTGATCCGGGCGCTGGAGCCGACCCACGGGGTCGAGCGGATGCGCGAGCGCCGGGGCAGCAAGCCGGACACCGAGCTCTGTTCCGGGCCCGGCAAGCTCACCGAGGCGCTGGGAATCGACCTCTCCCACAACGAGGCCGACCTCACCCGCGAACCCTTCCTGCTGACACCCCCTGCGGGACCGTCACCCAAGATCCTCGCCGGCCCCCGCGTCGGCATTACCAAAGCGGTCGATCTGCCCTGGCGCTTCAGCGCTGCCGCCAACCCTTACGTCTCCCGCCCCCGCCCGGCAGCGGCCTGATCGCGAAAAGGGGGACGGGTGACCCTCCCCAGACACTTAACATCGAGCCATAGCGAGATGTGTCTGGGGAGGGTCACCCGTCCCCCTCACCCAGCGGTGACGCCCCCGCCCCCGCCGCTTTCCGGGGCGGCTTCGGGGGTCGCTTCCGGCGCTGCTTCGGCTTCCGGAGCCGGTTCTTCGACTTCGGGTTCCGGCGCCGCTTCGTATTCGCCTTCTTCGGGCACGTAGCTTTCCGTTTCGCCTTCGGGCACGTAGCTTTCGACTTCGCTCGGGTCGAATTCCTCGCCTTCTTCCCGGGCCGCCTTGCGGGCCGCCCGTTCGGCCGCGTGCTGGGCCTGGATCTCCTCCCAGGCGGACATCACGCTGGCCCAGATCAGGGCCGGGAAGGTGCCGCCCATCACCGGGCCGCCGTTGTAGAGCGTGGTCATCGGCGTCGTCGAGTCCGGGTAGCCGACCCAGACGCAGGCGGTGGCTTCCTCGCCGATGCCGCCGCAGAACCAGGCGTCGCCGTTGTTCTCGGTCGTCCCGGTCTTGCCCCACTGCCCTTCGGCCCCGATCTGGGCGTTGGTGCCGGTGCCGCTGGAGACGACGGTTTCGAGGATGCTCTTCGCCGTTTCCACCGTTTCCTGGTCGAAGACCTGTTCGTGCAGGGAGTCGTTGTCGCCGCCCTTGATCGTCTCGCCGTCGTCGTTCGTCACCTGCGTGTAGGAGACGGGGCTGTCGCCGGGCCGCGGCGCCAGGGTGCCGCTGACGCGGTCGCCGTCGTTGCCGATCGTGCTGTAGGCGTAGGCCCAGCCCAGCGGCGTCACCCCTTCGCGCAGACCGCCCAGCACCATCGCCGGGTTGGTCGAGATCGGGTCGGCGTAACCGGCCTTGTGGGCGGTCCCGGCGATCGCCGAGGTCTTCTCGCGCACCGTCTTGCCCTTCAGGCCTTCCAGCGCCAGCGCCGCGTAGATCGAGTTGTCGGAGTTGGTCGTCGCGCAGACGATGTCGCAGGAGCCGAGGTAGGAATCGCCGTCGTTGGTGACTTCGAAGACTTCCTGGTTCTTTTTGCCGAAGTAGAAGGTGCGCGGTTCGGAGGGGAAGACGGTGTAGGGGGAGATGCCCTGTTCGAGGGCGGTGATCAAGGTGAAGGGCTTGATCGAGGAGCCCGGCTGCCGGTGGCCCTGCGTCGCCAGGTTGAACGGCCGCGTATCGAAGTCGGGGCCCCCGACCATCGCCTTGATCCCGGCGTTGCGGTTGTCGATCACCACCACCGAGGCGGTCGCCGGCGAGTAGCCGAGGTAGGAGTTGACCGCTTCTTCGGCCGCTTCCTGCAGCTGCAGGTCGAGCGTCGACTTGACCTCGAGCCCGCCGAAGAAGGCCTTCGAGGCGCCGTAGCGTTCGACCAGCTGCTGGCGCAGGTAGGCGGTGAAGTAGGGGGCGCGGGAGTCGAGGCTGGGCGGCTCGATGCTGGCCGGCGAGGGGAGGGCCTGCTGCTGGCCGTCGCGCAGCTGTTCTTCGGAGATGTAGCCCTGTTCGGCCATCCGTTCCAGCACCAGGTTGCGCCGGGCCAGCGCGTTTTCCGGGAAGACCTTCGGGTCGTAGGCCGACGGCGACTGGATGATCCCGGCCAGCAGCGCCGCCTCCCACGGCTCGAGCACGGCCGCGCAGGGCTCCGTCTCGGTGCCGCAGCCCGGGTGCGCGGTGCCGAAGTAGGTGCGCGCGGCGGCCTCGATCCCGTAGGCCCCCTGGCCGAAGTAGACGGTGTTGAGGTACTCGGTGATGATCTTGTCCTTGCTCCAGTGGCGCTCGAGCCGGTAGGCGAGCGCCGCCTCCTTGAACTTGACGAAGAGCGAGCGGTCGCCCTGGGCTTCGAGCGCGTTCTTGACGAACTGCTGGGTGATCGTCGAGGCGCCCTGGGCGGCGCTCATGCTGAGGATGTCTTTGACGAGGGCGCGGCCGATGCCCTGGAAGTCGACGCCCTCGTGTTCGTAGAAGCGCGCGTCCTCGATCGCGACCACCGCGTTCTTGACGTTGGGGGAGATCTGGCCGGAGCTGAGCAGGATCTTGTTCTGGTCGCTGCTCAGGGTCCCGATCGTTTCCCCGTTGGCATCGACGACGATGCTGTTCTTCGAGGCCTTGTACTGGGCGAAGTTGTAGATCGCGGGGAGGTCCTGGGAGACCGCGGCCATCATCCCGAAGACCATCGAGACGACGGCGAGGATGCCGAGTCCGAGCAGGACGAAGAGGACCCGCAGCTTCTTCAGGCGGGGTTTCTGTTTCGGGGGAGGAGGCGGCGGGCCCGGCGCAGTGGTGGGGGCCGGGGGAATTGGCGGGATCTCGCCGCCGCTGCCGCTCTTCCGGCGCTTTAGTCCTAGGACAGCCATCTAGAGGCAAAAAGATGCTCGACGTCCGTGACGGACCGCCGAGCGAAGGCGGCAGTCTAGCATTGCGCGGATGTCGGATTTGACCCGAAACGCCGTCGACGTGCTCCCCGAGGGGCGGCTGCAGGAGCAACTGAAGGGCGAGAAGCCGCTGCGGGTCAAGCTCGGGATCGACCCGACCACGGCCGACATCCACCTCGGCCACACGGTCGTGCTCGAGAAGCTGGCCGAGTTCCAGCGGGCCGGCCACCAGGTCGTCCTCATCATCGGCGACTTCACCGCCCGGGTCGGGGATCCGAGCGGCCGCTCCAGCACCCGGCCGCTGCCCTCGGCGGAGGAGGTCGAGGCCAACGCCGCCACCTACCAGGAGCAGGCCTTCAAGATCCTCGACCGCGAGCGGACCGAGGTCCGCCGCAACAGCGAGTGGCTGCGGATGGAGCCGGAGGCGCTGCTGGGCCTGCTGGCGCAGACGACCGTGGCGCGCCTGCTCGAGCGCGACGACTTCCAGAAGCGGATGGCGGCGGGGCAGCCGATCGCGGCGCTGGAGCTGCTCTACCCGCTGCTGCAGGGCTACGACTCGGTCGCGGTCGAGGCCGACGTCGAGCTCGGCGGCACCGACCAGAAATTCAACCTCCTCTTCGGGCGCGACGTCCAGACCGCCTACGGCCAGCAGCCGCAGTCGATCATGACCCTGCCGATCCTCGTGGGAACCGACGGCGAGCGGAAGATGAGCAAGTCGCTCGGCAACTACGTCGGCGTCACCGACCCGCCGCAGGAGATGTTCGGGCGCCTGATGAGCATCCCCGACGCGGCGATGGACGAGTACTACCGCCTGCTGCTGGGCGGGGAGCGGCCGCAGGGGCCGCCGAACGAGGCGAAGCGGGAGCTGGCGAGGCGGATCGTCGACCGCTTCCACGGCGAGGGCGCCGGGACGGCGGCCGAGGAGCACTTCAACCGCGTCTTCGTCGAGCGCTCGGCGCCCGAGGAGATGCCCGAGGTCGAGCTTGGCGCGTACCGGGCCGACGGCAATGGCCTGGTCCACCTGCCGCGCCTGATCGCCGGCGCCTTCGGCCTCAGCAGCAGCGAGGGCCGGCGCCTGATCCAGCAGGGAGGGGTCAAGCTCGACGGCGAGCCGCTGCCCGCGCAGCCCCTCGACCTCGAGGTCGATAACCTTGACGGGCGCGTGCTGCAGGTGGGGAAGCGACGCTTCTGCCGCCTGAGGGCCACCCCCTAGACAGCCGCCGTCTGCAGTGCTATATTTCTCGGTCCTTCTTGGGGCTGCCTCGGCAGCCCCAAGCGCTGAGAGCGGCGAGACCCGTCGCGGAGGCGCAGTGGTCTTTGAAAACTGAGCAGCGTGCACTCCGCGGACCGAGCAACTGGTCTGCGGAATGTTTGAGCCCGACCCATTCGGTGCGCCAGCGCGCCGGATGGTCTTGATTTACCTCGTCATGTCGGCCGTCGTATTTGTGTACTCGGCGGCCAACTGAGATATGACAGGCTCTCTGTAGAAGTACATTTCACGGAGAGTTTGATCCTGGCTCAGGACGAACGCTGGCGGCGTGCTTAACACATGCAAGTGGTGCGACGAACCAGGGCTTGCCCTGGGGCAAAGCCGCGAACGGGTGAGTAACACGTGGGTAATCTGCCCCGATGACCGGGACAACCCGAGGAAACTCGGGCTAATACCGGATGTGGTGCACAGGCGTAAGCCTGTTCACTAAAGGAAGCTTCGGCCTCCGCATTGGGAGGAGCCCGCGGCCCATTAGCTTGTTGGTGGGGTAACGGCCTACCAAGGCAACGATGGGTAGCTGGTCTGAGAGGACGATCAGCCACACTGGGACTGAGACACGGCCCAGACTCCTACGGGAGGCAGCAGTGGGGAATCTTGCGCAATGCGCGAAAGCGTGACGCAGCAACGCCGCGTGGGGGAAGAATGCCTTCGGGTTGTAAACCCCTTTCAGGAGGGACGAAGGCTCACCGGTGAATAGCCGTGTGAGTTGACGGTACCTCCACAAGAAGCTCCGGCTAACTACGTGCCAGCAGCCGCGGTAATACGTAGGGAGCAAGCGTTGTCCGGAATCATTGGGCGTAAAGCGCGCGTAGGTGGCCTCGTAAGTCCGCTGTGAAAGTCAAAGGCTCAACCTTTGAAAGCCGGTGGATACTGTGGGGCTAGAGTACGGAAGAGGCGAGTGGAATTCCTGGTGTAGCGGTGGAATGCGCAGATATCAGGAGGAACACCAATAGCGAAGGCAGCTCGCTGGGACGTTACTGACACTGAGGCGCGAAAGCGTGGGGAGCGAACAGGATTAGATACCCTGGTAGTCCACGCCGTAAACGATGGGTACTAGGTGTGGGAGGTGTCGACTCCTCCCGTGCCGTCGCTAACGCACTAAGTACCCCGCCTGGGGAGTACGGCCGCAAGGCTAAAACTCAAAGGAATTGACGGGGGCCCGCACAAGCAGCGGAGCATGTGGTTTAATTCGACGCAACGCGAAGAACCTTACCTGGGCTTGACATGTTGGTGACCGCCGTGGAAACACGGTTTTCCTTCGGGACACCATCACAGGTGGTGCATGGCTGTCGTCAGCTCGTGTCGTGAGATGTTGGGTTAAGTCCCGCAACGAGCGCAACCCCCGTCCTATGTTGCCATCATTTAGTTGGGGACTCATAGGAGACTGCCGGTGACAAACCGGAGGAAGGTGGGGATGACGTCAAGTCATCATGCCCCTTATGTCCAGGGCTACACACGTGCTACATTGGCGCATACAAAGGGCAGCAATACCGCGAGGTGGAGCAAATCCCAGAAAGTGCGCCTCGGTTCGGATTGGAGGCTGAAACTCGCCTCCATGAAGGTGGAGTTGCTAGTAATCGCGGATCAGCAATGCCGCGGTGAATACGTTCCCGGGCCTTGTACACACCGCCCGTCACACCACGAAAGCGAGCAACACCCGAAGCCGGTGGCCTAACCGCAAGGAGGGAGCCGTCGAAGGTGGGGCCCGTGATTGGGGTGAAGTCGTAACAAGGTAGCCGTAGCGGAAGCTGCGGCTGGATCACCTCCTTTCTAGGGAGATTTCTCTAGAACGTCGACCGGGCTCCCCATCAGCTTTGCTGGTGGGAACGCTGCTCAGTTTTGAGAGACCACCTCCGGAGACCCCGGAGGTGCGCCTCGGTGGACCTTGAAAACTGCACAAGGCCAAATTCGAAACCCACTCAGGTGGGTTTCGAGGGTATTTAATTACGATTCACACCTAGTGTGAGTCGCTCACCGTCAAGATAGTAAGAGTTTACGGTGGATGCCTTGGCACCAGGAGACGAAGAAGGACGTGGACGGCTGCGATAAGCCGCGGTGAGGCGCTGAACAGCCATTGACCCGCGGATCTCCGAATGGGTAAACCCGACGCCGGTAATGCGGCGTCATCCGGTGGTGAATACATAGCCGCCGGCGGTGAACCGGGCGAACTGAAACATCTAAGTAGCCCGAGGAAAAGAAATCAACCGAGACTCCCTTAGTAGTGGCGAGCGAAAGGGGATCAGCCCAAACCTGGCAGGTGTAAGCGGGCACGCGTTGCCTGCCGGGGGTTGTAGGGCGTCATGCTCGAGCTGTGCCTAGCTCGACGGCAGTTACCAAATCAGGTGTTAGCCGAAGCGAGTGGAACCTCGCACCACAGAGGGCAATCGTCCCGTAGGCGAAAACGCACTGATCTGCCGATTGACGTTCCTGAGTAAGACCGCACCCGTGAAACGCGGTCTGAATCTGGGGGGACCACCCTCCAAGGCTAAGTACTACCTGGTGACCGATAGTGAACTAGTACCGTGAGGGAAAGGTGAAAAGTACCCCTGAAGGGGAGTGAAATAGTACCTGAAACCGTAGACTTACAAGTGGTCGGAGCACCTTCGGGTGTGACGGCGTGCTTTTTGCATCACGAGCCGGCGAGTTACTCGTCAGTGGCAAGGTTAAGCGATGAGCGGAGCCGTAGCGAAAGCGAGTCTGAACAGGGCGACACAGTCACTGGCGGTAGACCCGAAACTGAGCGAGCTATCCATGGGCAGGCTGAAGCGGGGGTAAGACCTCGTGGAGGGCCGAACCGACCTAGGTTGAAAACTGGGCGGATGACCTGTGGATCGGAGTGAAAGGCTAATCAAGCTCAGTGATATCTGGTTCTCTCCGAAATATATTTAGGTATAGCCTCGAGTAATTGTGTTGTGGCCGTAGAGCACTGTTTGGATTAGGGGCCCTACCAGGTTACCGACTTCAGGCAAACTCCGAAGACCATTACATTTAACTCGGGAGTCAGTGTGCGGGGGATAAACTTCGTACGCGAGAGGGAAACAACCCAGACCATCAGCTAAGGACCCCAAGTGTTAGCTAAGTGGCAAACGATGTCCGAATGCAGAGACAACCAAGAGGTTGGCTTAGAAGCAGCCATCCTTGAAAGAGTGCGTAACAGCTCACTGGTCAAGTGTTCGGGCGCGGATAATTCAACGGGGCTAAAGCTAACCTCCGAAGCTATGGGTGTGCAGGCCTGCGGGCTCTGCACGCGGTAGGAGAGCGTTCCAGTCTGCGTGAAGCGGGACCGAAAGGCACCGTGGAGTGGCTGGAAGTGAGAATGCCGGCATGAGTAACGAAAGTGGGGTGAGAATCCCCACCACCGATTGTCCAAGGTTTCCTGAGTAAAGTTCGTCTGCTCAGGGTTAGTCGGGACCTAAGGCGAGGCCGAAAGGCGTAGCCGATGGCCAACAGGTTGATATTCCTGTACCACGTCGTTTCCGTTATGACCGATGGGGGGACGGGGAAGGGTAAGGGAACCCAGGCGATGGTCGTCCTGGGGCAAGCACGTAGCTAGTCGCTGTAGGGAAATCCGCAGTGGCGTTTTGACGCGAGGTGCGATGCCAGCTGGCTTGACCGCCGGCGAGTCCCCGATCCCATGCCTCCAAGAAAAGCCTCTAGGCAGGATTCGCGTGCCCGTACCGATAACCGACACAGGTGGACAAGTAGAAAATACTGAGGTGAGCGAGCTAACTCTCGTTAAGGAACTCGGCAAAATCGTCCCGTAACTTCGGGAGAAGGGACGCCCCGGTAGGGTGAACTCCATACGGAGGGAGCCTGAGGGGGCCGCAGTGAATTGGTCCAACCGACTGTTTACCAAAAACACAGGGCTCTGCTAAGTCGTAAGACGACGTATAGGGTCTGACGCCTGCCCGGTGCCGGAAGGTTACGCGGACTTGTTAGCGCTTCGGCGCGAAGCAGTGAAGCTAAGCCCCGGTAAACGGCGGCCGTAACTATAACGGTCCTAAGGTAGCGAAATTCCTTGTCGGGTAAGTTCCGACCTGCACGAATGGCGTAACGAGTTGGACGCTGTCTCAACGAGAGGCTCGGTGAAATTAAAGTCTCGGTGAAGATGCCGAGTACCCGCAGCTAGACGGAAAGACCCCGTGAACCTTTACTGCAACTTGATATTGGAGTCTGGGGTATCTCGCTCAGGATAGGTGGGAGACTGTGAAGCAGTGGCTTTGGCCACTGCGGAGTCACCCTTGAGATACCACCCTTGGTGCTCTGGGCTTCTAACACCGCGCCGTGATCCGGGCGGTGAACAGTGTCAGGTGGGCAGTTTGACTGGGGCGGTCGCCTCCTAAAGAGTAACGGAGGCGCCCAAAGGTTCCCTCAGCACGGTTGGAAATCGTGCGTAGAGTGTAAAGGCAACAAGGGAGCTTGACTGCGAGACCGACGGGTCGAGCAGGAACGAAAGTTGGGCTTAGTGATCCGGCGGTAGCAAGTGGAAGCGCCGTCGCTCAACGGATAAAAGGTACTCCGGGGATAACAGGCTTATCGGTTCCAAGAGTCCACATCGACGAACCGGTTTGGCACCTCGATGTCGGCTCGTCGCATCCTGGGGCTGGAGTAGGTCCCAAGGGTTGGGCTGTTCGCCCATTAAAGCGGTACGCGAGCTGGGTTCAGAACGTCGTGAGACAGTTCGGTCCCTATCTGCCGTGGGCGCTGGAGAATTGAGAGGAGTCGTCCCTAGTACGAGAGGACCGGGATGAACATGCCTCTGGTGTATCTGTTGTCCTGCCAAGGGCACCGCAGGTTAGCTACGCATGGAACGGATAACCGCTGAAAGCATCTAAGCGGGAAGCCGTCCTCGAGATAAGCTCTCCCATCCCCTTGAGGGAGTAAGACCCCTGGTAGACCACCAGGTTGATAGGCCGGCGGTGCAAGCGCAGTAATGCGCTCAGCCGACCGGTACTAATGGGTCGAGGGCTTGACGGATATTTATTTACTCTTGGTCTTGTGCGGTTTTCAAGCTCCACCGGGGCTGTCTCGCAAAATTTCCGGTGGCGCATAGCGAGAGGGAGACACCTCTTCCCATTCCGAACAGAGCAGTTAAGCCTCTCAGCGCCGATGGTACTTGGAGGGCAACCTCCTGGGAGAGTAGGTCGCCGCCGGTTTTTAGGTTTTAGCGTTAAGCCCGGGCCGCGCACGTGCGCGGCCCGTTTGCGTCCGGTGCAGATGGCCGGCGTGGGCTGCGGAAGAGGCCGGATTCCTCGAGGAGGTTGCAGTTCGCGCTGCGCGCGATCGCTCGGGTGCTCGGAGCGGTTTGGCGCTTGGCGGTTGCAGGCTCCCCACAACCCTGGCGAGTTCTCCCAACGGGCTCCAGCCCGTACTCGCCGAGGGTTGCGAAGTCGATCATGAGGTCGACGGCGTCGGTCAGCCGATCGGTGATGTTGGTCTTCGAATCGAACATGGGTTCGTAAAGGTAGGGGGCACCTCGGACGGCACCGGGATTCTGCAATGGCTTATGCAGTGGATACCCGGAAACGGCTCTGGCAAGCCAAAAGCCTCACGGCATGCCGCAGCGCTACTGGCCGCCAGTAGCGCTGCGAACCCCAGAAGCGCGTTTTCGGGGACGTCTCAGGAGCTTCGCTGCGGCTGCTTGCCGCGCTCCGTGACGTCGCGCACAGAAGATCCTATGCCCTCCGAGCCCTTCTCTGCAAACCGCAGGACCAATTTGGCGACCAGCCCGGGCCGCTCGACGTTGGGGGAGTGGCCTGCGTCGGGGATCAGATGGGTCTCGGCGCCGGGAACCCCCTCCGCGTACTGGTCGAGGGCGCGCTGGGGGTCGTCGACGACCTGCTCCTCGGCGCCCATCAGAACCATCAGCGGCTTGCCCGTCGCCGCCATCCGCTGCTCCAGCGGCTCTGCGTTGAGGAAATCCTCGTTGCCGCTGGGGGAGCTGTCATAGGCGCTGTAGGTCAGCCGCTTGACGTCCTCGACGAAGGCATCGGGCACGTCGAAGCCGGGGGCGAAGGCGACCTCGAGGCCGTCCCGGACCGAGAAGTCGGGCTTGATCTTCCACAGCGCCTCGCCGATCACCGGCTGGAAGGCGAGGCCGGCGATGAAGCCGAGGTCGCCGTAGGAACTGTCGGGCGGCATGTCGATGATCACCGCCCGGTTGACGAGGCGGGGGCTCTGCTCGGAGAGGGCGACGGCGACCGAGCCGCCGAGCGAGTGGCCGACGACGGTCGCGTCTGCCACGCGCAGTCGCTCCAGGGCCTCCGCCACGACCTCGGCCTGGTTTTCGGGGGTGTAGCCGGAGCTGGGCTTTTCCGAGCCGCCGTGGCCGAGCAAATCGACGGTGACGACGCGGTGGTCGCGCTCGAGCAGCGGCACCATCCCGTCCCACCAGTCCATCGCGCAGCTGAAGCAGTGGATCAGCACGATCGGGGGCTTCCCGCGCGGCCCTGCTTCGTCCACCTGGATGTCACCGCCCGGGAGGTCGAGGACGCGGCCGCCCGCGACGGTGACCTCGGCCCCCTCGGTCTCGCCGTCGACGACGAGGGCGTTGAGGACCAGCAGCGCGAGCAGCGCCAGGACAATTCCGATGCCGACTTTCAGCCGCGTCCCCATGGCGGTCGTTACCCTAGCCGGAACGATGGAGAAGTTCGTAATCCAGGGCGGCGCTCCCCTCTCCGGGGAGATCACCGTCGCCGGCAACAAGAACGCGGCCCTGCCGATCCTCGCTGCCTGCCTGCTGACCGAGGAGGAGGTGCTGCTGCACCGGGTGCCGCGGATTCGCGACACCGAAGCGCAGATCGCCCTGCTGGAGAACCTCGGGGTCGAGGTCGCCTGGGTCGCCGGCAACAGCGTCCGCCTCTGCGCCCGCGAGGTCGCCGGCGGGTCCGTGGACGAGGAGCTCTCGGGCAAGATCCGCGCCTCCTTCCTGCTCGCGGGGCCGCTGCTGGCGCGCTTCGGCGAAGCGAGGATGCCGCCGCCGGGGGGCGACTTCATCGGCCGCCGCCGCCTCGACGCCCACCTCGACGCCTTCCGGGACCTGGGGGCGAGGGTCGACGGCAGCCGCTGGATCGAGCTCAGCGCCCCGACCGGCCTGCGGGCCTGCGAGATCTTCATGGACGAGCCCTCTGTGATGGGGACCGAGAACGCGCTGATGGCGGCGGCGCTGTGCCCCGGGGAGACGCAGATCTCCAACGCCGCCTGCGAGCCCCACGTCCAGGACCTGGCGCGGCTGCTGGCGAAGATGGGCGCGCGGGTCGAGGGAATCGGCTCCAACGTGATGACCGTGCACGGCGCCGAGAGCCTCGGGGGGGCCGAGCACACGGTCTCCTGCGACCACATCGAGGTCGGGAGCTTCATGGCGCTGGCCGCGGCGACGGGCGGCGAGCTGCGGATCCGCGACGTCGAAGCCGGCGACCTGACGATGGTGCGGCGCCAGTTCAAGCGGCTCGGGCTGCGCTCGGAGATCGAGGGCGCCGACATGCTGGTTCCGGCCGGCCAGCACCTCCAGGTCGAAGCGGACGTCGGCGACGCGATCCCGAAGATCGAGGACGGGCCCTGGCCCGCCTTCCCGGCCGACCTCACCTCGATCGCCCTCGCCCTCGCCACTCAGGCGGAGGGGGAGGTCCTGATCTTCGAGAAGATGTTCGAGAACCGTCTCTTCTTCGTCGACAAGCTCGTCGCGATGGGCGCTCGGATCACGCTGTGCGATCCCCACAGGGCGATCGTCAGCGGTCCGAGCCGGCTTCACGGCGAGCGGGTCGAGAGCCCCGACATCCGCGCCGGCATGGCGATGCTCATCGCCGCCCTGGCGGCGGAGGGCACCTCGGAGATCGGCAACATCCGCCAGATCGACCGCGGCTACGAGCAGATCGACGAGCGCCTGCGCGCGCTCGGCGCCCAGATCGAACGCGTTTCTGCGGAGGTCCCTGCTTAGCAGGGATTTTTCTCCTGCTCTCGTAAGGTCGGGCCGATGATCTATCCGATTCCGCCCGGAACGCGCGATGTGCTGCCCGACGAGATGCGCGAGCTGCGCAAGCTCCAGCGCGCGCTGATCGAGGTCTTCGAAGCCCGCGGCTACGGCGAGGTGGCGACGCCGGCGCTCGAGTACGACGAGGTGATGGCGCGCGGGGACGGCCGCGCGGCCGGCTCGTCCTACCGCTTCTTCGACGAGAGCGGCGAACTGCTGTCGCTGCGCTCCGACATGACGGTCCCGATCGCCCGCCTGGTCGCCAGCCGCTTCGCCGGCGGCGAGCCGCCCTACCGGCTCTGCTACCTCGCCAGCACCTACCGGGCGGTGCGACCCGGCAGCGGGCAGATGCGGGAGCTCCTGCAGGCGGGGGTGGAGCTGATCGGGGCCTCGCCGGTGGAGGGGACCGTCGAGGTGATCGAGGTCCTCGAGGCGGCGCTCGACGCCGCCGGCCTCGAGCGGGCGGTGATCGGCCTCGGCGACGCCGACCTCTACCGGCAGCTGCTGGAAGAGCTCGGGGTCGAAGCGGGGGCGCGGGAGTCCGTGCTCGCCAGCCTGGCCGCACACGACCTGGTCGGCCTCGAGCAGAAGCTGGTCGAAGCGGGGATCGGCGCCGAGCGGGCGCAGACCTGCGTGCAGCTGACGCAGCTGCGGGGCGGCAAGGAGGTGCTGGAGCGGGCTCGCGGGCTGGGAGGCGCAGCGGTCGAGCGGGCGCTCGCCCGCCTCAGCGAGACCTATGGCGAGCTGGAGCGGCGCGGGGCCGGCGAGCGGGTTCAGATCGACCTCGGGCTGCTGCGCGACCTCGGCTACTACAGCGGCGCCATCCTCGAGGTCTACGACCCGGCCCTCGGCCACATCCTCGGCGGTGGCGGCCGCTACGACGGGCTGATGGAGCGCTTCGGCCTCGACCTCTCGGCGGCGGGCTTCGCCCTCTACCTGGAGCGCGTCCACACCGCGCAGATGGAGGAGTCGAGGCGGGGGGAGGGGGGCTCGTGAGCGCCCCGGCCGCCAGCCGCGCAGGAGGCGACGAGCCGCTGAAGCTGGCGGTTCCCCGCGGTGCCCTCTTCGGCGAGACCCTCGACCTCCTCGACGCCGCCGGCGTCGACACCTCGGAGCTGCGCGGCGACTCGCGCTCGCTGATCTTCTCGACCTCGGGCTTGACGCTGGTGACGGTGCGGCCCTCCGACGTCCCCACCTACGTCGAGGCCGGCGCCGCCGACCTCGGCATCACCGGCAAGGACGTGCTGCTGGAGCAGTCGGACCGGGTGGTCTACGAGCTCCTCGACCTCGGCTACGGCCGCTGCCGGATGGTCCTCGCCAGCCGCACCGGCAAGGACCACCTGGCCGAAGCGCAGCGGCGGCTGGGGATGATGCGGATCGCGACCAAGTACCCGCGGATCGCCGGGCGCTACTTCGAGTCGACCGGCCGCCAGGTGGAACTGGTGGAAGTCAAGGGCTCGGTCGAGCTGGCGCCGCTGATCGGCCTCGGCGACGGGATCGTCGACCTGGTCGCGACCGGGAGGACGCTGGAAGAGAACGAACTCGAGGTCCGCGAGGAGATCGTCGAGTGCACCGCCCGCTTCGTCGCCAACCGGGTCGCCCACAAACTGCGCGCGGCCGAGATCGACGAGCTGACCGCGAAGCTGCGCGAGGCGAGCCAGCGATGAAGGCCCGCCGCTTCGGCTGGGAGGGGGCGGCGGAGACCGCCTGGGCGCTGCGCGAGTGGGCCGTCGCGGAGAGCCCCGACGTCGACGTCCGGCCGATCGAACGGGAGGTGCGGACGGACGGGGACGAGGCGGTGCTGCGCCTGACCGCGCGCTTCGACGCGCCGGCGGCGAGCTTCGGTTCGCTGCGGGTCGATCCCGCCGAGACCGCCGCGGCGCTGTCGGTGCTCGAGCCGGAGCTGCGCGAGGCGATGGCGCTCGCCGTCGCCAACGTGCGCCAGGTCGCCGAGGCGCAGCTGTCCGAGGACCGCCGGGTCGAGCTGCCGGCGGGGCAGGCGGTGAAGCTGCGGGAAGTGCCGGTCGGGGCGGCGGCGATCTACGCCCCCGGGGGCCGCGCCGCCTATCCCTCCAGCGTGCTGATGTGCGCGGTCCCGGCGCGGGTGGCGGGGGTCGAGCGGATCGCCCTCGCTTCGCCCCCCGGCCCGGACGGTCGCCTGCACCCGCTCGTGCTCGCCGCGGCGGCGCTCTGCGGGGTGGAGGAGATCTACGCGATGGGCGGGGCGCAGGCGATCTTCGCCCTCGCCTACGGAACCGGGACGATCGAGCCGGTGGACGTGATCGCCGGGCCCGGCAACGCCTGGGTGCGGGAGGCCAAGCGCGCCGTTTCCGGCCAGGTCGGGATCGACTCGCTGGCGGGGCCCTCGGAGCTGATGGTGATCGCCGGCCACGACACCGACCCGGAGTGGGCGGCGCTCGACCTCTGCGCGCAGGCCGAGCACGGGCCGGAAAGCCCGCTGGTCCTCGCCGCCGTCGAGGAGCAGGTGCTGAACGCGATCGCCGCCGCGGCCGAAGCCGCCGCCGCCGCGCGGGAGAGCGTCGCCGAGGCGCCCCTGGCCCTGGTCCAGGTGCCCGACCTCGAGGCCGCGATCGACCTCGCCAACGCTTACGCGCCGGAGCACCTGGAGCTGCTCGAGACCGACGCGGCGCTGATGGCCGACCGCGTAACCACCGCCGGCTGCGTCTTCGTCGGCCGCCACGGCGCCACCGCCTTCGGCGACTACGTCGCCGGCTCCAACCACGTGCTGCCGACCGGCGGCGCCGGTCGCTACGCCGGCCCGCTCGGGCCGGGTGCCTTTCGCCGTCGCATCGCCAACGTCGAGATCGACGCCGCCGCGGCGGCGGAGCTGGCGCTGCACGCCGACGCCCTCGCCAGGGCGGAGGGGTTCCCCGTCCACGGCGAGTCAGCGATGATTAGGCGACGATGAGCAGGACTTCCCAAAAACAGCGACAGACGGCCGAGACCCAGATCGAGCTCTCGCTCGACCTCGACGGGGGCGAGGCGAGCGCCGAGACCGGGGTCGGCTTCCTCGACCACATGCTCGACCTGCTGGCCCGGCACGGCCGCCTCGGCTTGAAGGTCGAGGCGAAGGGCGACCTCGAGACCGGCGCGCACCACACCGTCGAGGACGTCGGGATCGTGCTCGGGCAGGCGCTCGACGAGGCGCTCGGCGACCGCGCCGGGATCCGCCGCTACGGCTCGGCCCTGGTGCCGATGGACGAGTCCCTGGCCGAGTGCGCGATCGACATCTCCGGGCGGCCGCTCTGCGTCTTCGACGCCGAGCTGCCGACGACCTCGATCGCCGGCTTCGACACCGAGCTGGCCGAGGAGTTCTTCCGCGCCGTCGCCAACAGCGCCAAGCTCACCCTGCACGTCTCCGTCCGCTACGGCACCAACGCCCACCACATGATCGAGGCCTGCTTCAAGGCCTTCGCCCGCGCCCTCCGCGTCGCCGTCTCGATCGACCCGGCGGAGAGCGGGGTGCCGTCGACCAAGGGGACCCTGAGCCGGTGAGCACCCGGATCGCCATCCTCGACTACGGCATGGGCAACCTGCGCTCGGTCGAAAAGGCGCTCGAGCACGTCGGCGTCACCGCCAAGGTGACGAACGAGGCCGAGGAGGTGCGGGCGGCCGACGGCGTGATCCTGCCGGGCGTCGGCGCCTTTCCCCGGGCGATGGAGCGGGTGCGCGAGCTGGGCCTGGACGAGCTGATCCGCGAGCGCGACAACGCCGGTGTGCCGATCCTCGGCATCTGCCTGGGGCTGCAGCTGCTCTTCGACTCGAGCTCCGAGCTCGGCGGCGCCACCGGCCTGGCGACGCTCGCGGGGTCGGTCGACGAGCTCGAGGCGCCGGGGCTGAAGGTCCCGCACATCGGCTGGGCGCCGGTGCGCTGGGAGCGCGAGTCCCGCTTGGCCGAGGGAATCCCTTCGGAGACCCCCTTCTACTTCGTCCACTCCTTCGCGCCGCGGCCGGGCGAGGAGGAGCTGCTCGGCAGCGCCGAGTACGGCACCCGCTTCGCCTGTGCGGCCGAGCGCGACAACGTCTTCGGCGTCCAGTTCCACCCCGAGAAGTCGAGCGCCGCCGGCCTGCGGCTGCTCTCCAACTTCGCCGGCATCTGCGTCTCCTCGCCCGTGGCCGGCTGAGCCCGCCGCGTGATCCTCTATCCCGCCATCGACATCCGCGGCGGTCAGGCGGTGCGCCTGCTGCAGGGCGACTACGAGCGCGAGACCGCCTACGACGCCGACCCCGTCGACGCGGCGACCCGCTGGGCCGAGGAAGGGGCCGAGTTCCTCCACGTCGTCGACCTCGACGGCGCCAAGGCGGGCGAGCCGCGGAACCTCGAAGCCGTGCGGCGGATCGCGGCGGCGGTGGGGTGCCCGATCCAGGTCGGCGGCGGCCTCCGCGATCCCGAGTCGGTGGCGGCGGTGCTGGCGGCGGGGGCGGAGCGGGTGGTGATCGGGACCGCCGCCCTGCGCGACCCGCAACTGCTCGATACAGCGCTCGAGGCCCACGGCGAGCGGGTCGTGGTCTCCGTCGACACCCGCGGCGGCAAGGTCTCGCTCTCGGGCTGGACCGAGACCAGCGACGTCGACGCCCCGGCGGCGGTGGCGGACCTGAGCGAGCGTGGGGTACAGCGCTTCCTCTGCACTGCGATCGAGGTCGACGGGACGATGGAGGGGCCGGCGATCGGCGAGCTGAACCAGATCGCAGCAGCCACCTCAGCCCAGGTGATCGCCTCCGGCGGCGTCGGCGAGCTCTCCCATCTGGAACAGCTTTCCCGCGAGAGCGCCCCCAACATCGAAGGCGCGATCGTCGGCAGGGCTCTTTACGAGCGCAGGTTCAGCGTGGCCGAGGGGATCGCTGCTTTGCGGTAGGGAGAGCTCTACGCTTCTTTCATGGCGTTGAAACGAGTGATCCCGTGCCTGGACGTCGATTCGGGGCGAGTTGTCAAGGGGACGAACTTCGTCGGGCTGAAAGATGCCGGCGATCCGGTGGAGCTGGCGGAGCGGTATGACGCCGAGGGGGCGGACGAGCTGGTGTTCCTGGACATCACCGCTTCGCATGAGCAGCGGGAGACGATTGTGGAACTTGCTCGGCGTACTGCCGACAATGTCTTCATCCCGTTCACGATCGGCGGCGGGATTCGGTCGGTCGGGGACGCGCAGGCGGTGTTGGATGCGGGGGCCGACAAGGTCTCGGTCAACTCGGCGGCGCTGGCGCGGCCGGAGTTGCTGGGCGAGCTGGCCGATCACTTCGGCGCTCAGTGCGTGGTGATCGCGATCGACGCCAAGCGCGAGGAGGATGGCTGGGGGGTGTATGTGAACGGCGGCCGCAGGCGGGTCGAGGGGCGGGACGCCGTCGGCTGGGCCGAAGAGGCGGTCGAGCGCGGGGCGGGGGAGGTGCTGCTGACCAGCATGGACCGCGACGGCACCAACGACGGCTACGACCTCGAGCTGACCCGGGCCGTGGCGGAGGCGGTGAGCGTGCCGGTGATCGCCTCCGGCGGCGCCGGCGAGCTGTCGCATCTCAGCGAGGCCGTGGTCGAGGGCGGCGCCGATGCCGTCCTCTGCGCCTCGATCTTCCACTACGGCCACTACCGCGTGCGCGAGGCGAAGGAGCAGATGGCGGCCGACGGGGTCCCGGTGCGCCTCTAGCTAAGTGCCCTGACGATCATCCGCGCGATCGATCATCGTAGGGCGCCTATGGACGATCTAGCCGTGGCGCTGCGGCAGGCACACCCCGAGCTGGAGGTCGTGCGGAGGGAGGCGGAGGGGCCGGTCTACCTGGTCGGCGGGGCGGTTCGCGACCTGCTCCTCGACCGCCCGCGAGCCGACGTGGACCTGGTCGTGGTCGGCGACGCCGCCGGCCTCGCGGCGCGCCTCGGCGGCGCCGAGGTGGAGCACGAGCGCTTCGGCACGGTCAAGGTCGAGGTGGAGGGGCACGAGGTGGACATCGCCTCGGCCCGCACCGAGACCTACCCCGAGCCGGGCGCGCTCCCCGTCGTCGCGCCGGCGGAGAGCATCGAGGTGGACCTCGGCCGGCGCGACTTCACGATCAACGCGATGGCGATTCCGCTCGACGGCGACAGGCGCCTGATCGATCCGCACGGAGGGCGGGCGGACCTCGAGCGGGGGGTGCTGCGGGTTCTCCATCCGCGCTCGTTCGAGGACGACCCGACCCGGGCGATTCGGGCCGCTCGCTACGCGGCCCGGTTCGGCTTCAGCCTCGAGCCCGAAACCGACCGCCTGATGCGGCGCGCCGACCTCTCGACCGTTTCCGCCGACCGCCGCCGCGCCGAGCTGGAGCGGCTCGCCGCCGAACCCGCCAGCGGGGTCGCCTTCGGGCTGCTTGCCGGCTGGGGGCTGATCGACCTGCGCGACGACGGCCTGAAATTGGTCGCGGCGGTCGAAGAGCTGCTGAGATCCCCGCACTGGGCGGAGTTCGTCCCCCGCGAGGAGGCGCTGGTGTCGGCTGCCCTGGGTCCGCCCGGCGGAGAGGAGCTGCTGGCTTCGATGTGGCCGCCGAAGCCGGCGGAGGGGGTGGACATCGCCGGCAAGCGCGATCCGGTCGAGCTGATCCTCGCCCGGGTGATGGGCGCCGACTGGATCGAGCACTACCTCACCGCCTGGAGCAAGGTGAAGCTGGAGATCGACGGCAACGACCTGATCGAGGCCGGGGTCCCGCAGGGTCCGGCGATCGGCCGCGGCCTGCGGGCGGCGCGGCAGAAGCGCCTCGAAGGCCAGGTCTTCACCCGCGACCAGGAGCTCGCCGTCGCCCTCGAGGCGGCCGAGGAGGGATAGATCGGCCTTTCTGATTTGTTACCGGGGTGGAGTGGCGTAGGCACAATGGCCTCAGGTGGCTGGAGGCCGACCTCGGCAGCGCCCACGCGGCGTTCTCAACCCGGCTCGGGGGCGTCAGCGAGCCGCCCTTCGACACCCTCAACCTCGGCCTGCTGACCGACGACGCAGAGGACGCCGTGGTCGAGAACCGGCGCCGCCTGGCGGCGGCGCTCGGCTTCGACCCCGAGCGGATCGCCTTCGCCCGCCAGGTCCACGGCACCCGTCTGCTCGACCACCGAACGCAAAGTCGTGGTTCCTTTTTCACCGCATACGTGCAAAAGGAACCGCGGAAGGTTCCGGAGGCCGATGGGCATGTCGTCTCCGAGCCGGGAACGGCGGCGCTCGTCTTCGTCGCCGATTGCCTGCCGGTTGCCCTCGCCGGGCCCGGGGGGGTGGCGATGGTGCACGCCGGCTGGCGCGGGCTGGCCGGGGGGATCCTCGGGGCCGGGGCGGAGGCGGTGGAAGCGACCGCGGCGGCGATCGGACCGGGGATCGGCCCCTGCTGCTACGAGGTCGGCGAGGAGGTCTTGAGCGCCTTTGCCGATCTCGGGGAGGGAGTCGCGAGGGGGCGCATGCTCGACCTGCCGGAGGTGGCGCGGCGGCGGCTCGCGGAAGCCGGAGTCGAGCGGGTCGAGTCCGCCGGGCTCTGCACCAGCTGCGAGGAGGAGCTCTTCTTCTCCCATCGCCGCGACGAGGGCCGCACCGGCCGTCAGGCGGGAGTCGCATGGCTGAGCTGATCCACGGCATCGACCCGGCGAAGGTCGCGGCGAACCTCGAGGAGGTCGAAGCGCTCGCCGGCGACCGGACCGAGATCCTCGTCGCCACCAAGTACGTGCCGCTCGAGGAGATGGGCAAGCTGGCCGCGGCCGGGGTGAGGCTGGTGGGGGAGAACCGCCAGCAGGACCTCGCCGCCAAGCACGAGCGCTGGGGAGGGGCCTTCGAGTGGGACTTCATCGGCAACCTGCAGAGCCGCAAGGTCAAGCAGGTGCTGCCCCTCTGCCGGCTGATCCACTCGGTCGCGACGGATTCGGTGCTGGCGCAGCTGGAGAAACATGCAAGCCCCGGGACCGAGGTCCTGGTCGAGGTCAACGTCGCCGGCGAGGAGGGGAAGGGCGGGGTCGACCCGGAGGAGCTGCCGGCCTTCGTCGAGCGCTGCCCCGTCCGGGTCGCCGGCCTGATGACGATGCCGCCGTTCAGCGACGATCCGGAGCACTCGCGGCCCTATTTCGCCCGCCTGGCGGAGCTCGCCGCGGCCAACGGCCTGGAGCGACTTTCGATGGGAACCTCGCAGGACTGGCGGGTCGCGATCGAGGAGGGGGCGACGATCGTCCGCCTCGGACACGCGCTTTTCGTGTGATTTCGCTCGAAATCTGGGAATAATCTGTAAAGGAGTCGGCCCACGGAGGCCGAAACACGCGGGACAGATGGCCCTACGAGACACCTGGCATAGAGCGCTGGTCTATTTCGGACTGGCCGAGGACCACGACTACGGTCCCGAATACGAGGAAGACTTCGAGCCCGAGACCGGGACCGAGGAAGTCTTCGAGGGCCGCCGCGAACGCGGCGAGGGCAGCTCTTCGGTGCGGCGCCTGCCGACCTCGCGCCGCCCCCGCCGCGACGAGATCGACGACATCTTCGCCGACGACGAGCCGATCGCCGCCAGCCGCACCCGCACGCTGCGCCCGGTCGACGGCGGCGGCAACGGCGGCGACATCCAGGTCCACCTGGTCATCCCCCGCAACTTCAACGACGCCCAGCAGGTCGCCGACCAGTTCAAACGCTCGGTGCCGGTGATCCTCAACCTGCAGACCGCCGACCACGAGCTCTCGAAGCGGATGATCGACTTCTGCTCCGGGCTCACCTACGCCCTTGACGGCGGCATGCAGCGGATCGCCGAGAAGATGTTCCTGCTGACGCCCCGCAACGTCGAGGTCTCCGCCGAGGAAAAGGCGAGGCTGATCGACAAGGGCTTCTTCAATCAGTCGTAGCGGCGCTGGATAGTCTGCGCCCATGATCATCGGGTTCGTGGGCTCGGGAAACATGGCCGCGGCGATGGCGCGCGGCTGGGCGGGCGAGCTCGAGGGGATGCTGTTCTCCGACAGCGGCTCCGGACGCGCCCGTCAGCTGGCCGAGGAGCTGGGGGGAGAGGCGACCTCCAACGCGGAGATCTCCGCCCGCGCCGACCTCGTGCTGCTGGCGGTGAAGCCGAACAAGCTCGACGAGGTGGCGCCGGAGCTGATGGCGGCGAAGGAGATCGTCTCGGTCCTGGCGGCGACGCCGCTGGAGCGCCTGCAGGGGGCCTTTCCGGGCGCTGAGCACGTCCTGCGGGTGATGCCGAACGTCGGGGTCGAGGTCCGCCAGGGCGTCCTCTGCATCGCCGGCTCGGCCAGCGGAGGGGCGCGGGCGAAGCTCGAGCTGCTCGGGCACGTGGTCGAGATCCCCGACGGCGACTTCGACGAGGCGACGGCGATCATGGGCTGCGCACCGGCCTACCTGGCGCTGGCGGTCGAGGCGCTCGCCGACGCCGGCGCCGCCGCCGGGCTCGACCGGGAGCTGGCGGGGGAGCTGGTCGTCGAGACGACGGCGGGCACCGCCGAGCTGCTGCGGCGCCGCCATCCCGCCGACGTCCGCAAGGCGGTCACCTCGCCCGGGGGCAGCACCGAAGCCGGCCTGGAAGCACTGGATCGCGAGGGCGCCCGGCGGGCCTTCGAGGCCGCCGTGGAAGCCTCACTGGAGAGGATGCGAGGGTGATCCCGCTCGCGCTCAACCGTGGCGACGTCGCCGATTACGTCAGCGCGATCTTCATCGTCTACCTGATCCTGATCTTCATCCGGATCGTCGCCTCCTTCGTGCCGCGGATGCCGTATCGACCCTGGCTGCGGGCGGTGCTCGACTTCGCCACCGAGGTCACCGACCCCTACCTCAACTTCTTCCGCCGCTTCCTGCCGCCGGTCGGGGGCGGTGGCTTCGCCCTCGATCTCAGCCCGATGATCGGGGTGATCCTCCTCATCATCGCCCAGGCGATCGTCGTCGGCCTGATCCGCGGGTGAACGCCGCCGCGCGCGCCTGGATCCTCGCCGCCGTCCTCTGCGGGCTGGTCGTCGCCGCCGACCAGGTGGCCAAGGCGGTGGTCGAGGCACAGCTGGTGCCGGGGGAGAAGGTCGAGGTGCTGGGCCCGCTCGAACTGACCCTCTCGCACAACCGCGGCGTCGCCTTCGGCCTCGCCGGCGGGGCGGGGGTCGGCTTGGTGCTCCTCACCCTGGCGGCTCTGGCGGTGATCGCCTACCTCTTCGCGCGCAACCCGACCCGACCGGGAATGTGGATCGCGGTCGGGCTGTTGGCCGGCGGCGCCCTCGGCAACCTCGCCGACCGCATCCGCGCCGACGCCGTCACCGACTACATCGACGTCGCCTCCTGGCCTCCGTTCAACCTCGCCGACGTCGCGATCACCTGCGGCGTGGCGCTGCTCGTCCTCCTCTACTTACGCGACGCCGAGTCGGAGGCCGGCGATGGCTGAGGCGGAGCTGCGGATCGTCTACCGCGACGAGTTCCTCGCCGTCGTCGACAAGCCGGCCGGGCTCGTCGTCCATCCCGCCCCTTCGCACACCGGCCCGACGCTGGTCGACGAGCTGGCGGAGATCCTCGGCGGGGGAGGGGACCCCGAGCGGCCGGGGATCGTCCACCGCCTCGACAAGGGCACCAGCGGCCTGCTCGTCGTCGCCCGCGACGACGAGACCCACGCGGCGCTGCAGCGGCTCGTCCGCGAGCGCGAGGTCGAGCGGGCGTACCTGGCGCTCGCCGGCGGCCGCCTCGCCTCCCGCACCGGGACGATCGACGCCCCGATCGGCCGCTCGGCCCGGCAGCGGCACCGGATGGCTGTCTCGGGCGCGGCGTCGCGGCAGGCGCGCACCCACTTCACGGTGCTGGAGCTGCTGCCGCGGGAGACCTACCTGGAGGCGCGGCTGGAGACCGGGCGCACGCACCAGATCCGCGCTCACTTCGCCGCGATCGGCCACCCCCTCGCCGGCGACCCCACCTACGGGGGTGCCGAGCGCTACGGCCTGCAGCGCCAGTTCCTCCACGCTCACCGCCTCGCCTTCGAGCACCCGCGCACGGGGGAGGGGCTCGACTTCGCCTCGCCGCTCCCCGAGGACCTCGCGGCGGCGCTGGAGGCGGCCCGCACCCGCTAGCTGCACCGCTCTACAATCTGCCCTTCAAATCGACCCTCGTTCGATCGCGAACCGGATCCTGCCTGGCCACCGCCAGGTCCCGGCGAGCGGGGCGGGGAGCTTCACCAATAAAAGGAGAAACAGGCAATGCCAGAGGCAGAACTCAAAGAGCTGCTCGAGGCCGGAGTCCACTTCGGCCACCAGACGCGCCGCTGGAACCCGAACATGCGCCGCTTCATCTTCGGCGAGATGGACGGGATCCACATCATCGACCTGCTGCAGACCGAGGCGCTGCTGGAGAACGCCCGCCGCTTCGCCGGCGAGCTCGCCAGCGGCGGCGGCACGGTGCTCTTCGTCGGCACCAAGAAGCAGGCCCGCGACACGGTCCAGGAATGGGCCGACCGCTGCCGGATGCCCTACGTCAACAAGCGCTGGCTGGGCGGGCTGCTGACCAACTTCAACACGATGTCGGGCCGGATCGCCCGCCTCCACGAGCTCAACGGCTGGAAAGAGGAGGGCAAACTCGACCTCCTGCCGACCAAGGAGCGGATGGGGATGGAGGCCGAACTGGCCAAGCTCGAGTTCAACCTCGGCGGCGTCCGCGACATGGACCGTCTCCCCGACGCCGTTTTCGTCGCCGACCTGAAAACCGAGGAGATCGCGGTCAACGAGGCGGCGCGGCTGCGGATCCCGATCATCGGCCTGGTCGACACCAACTGCGACCCGACCCCGGTCGACTACGTGATCCCCGGCAACGACGACGCGATCCGCTCCTGCCAGCTGATCATCGGCACGATCGGCGGCGCAATCGAGGAGGGCTCCTCGGCCTGGCGCGTGCAGGAGGAGAAGCGGATCGCCGAAGAGATGGAGCGGCGCAAACGCGAGGAGGAAGAGCGGAAGAAGCGCGAGGAGGAAGAGAAAGCGCGGGTTAAAGCCGAGGAAGAGAAAAAAGCCGCCGAAGAGGCTGAGAAAGCGGCGCAGGCCACGGTCGCGGCGCAGCAGAAAGCGCAGCAGGACAAAGCGGCTCAGGTCAAAGCTGAGACTCAGAAACCGCAGGCTCAGGCGCCGCAGGCCCCTCAGGCCGCGGGTCCTGTCTCCGATACGGCCCCCTCGCCCGGTGGCGAGGGTCCCGCATCGTCGCCACCCGCGGCAGAGGCGCAGGAGGAGAAAGCCGATGCGCCGGCCGCTGAGGAGGCGGCTCCGAGTGCTGCGGGAGAGCAGACGCAGGAGAGCGCTGACGAGGCGCCTGCTGAGGAGAAAGCTGAGAGCGAGGGGGAGTCGAAATGAGCATTACGGCCGCTGACGTGAAGGCGCTTCGGGATCGGACCGGGGCGGCGATGATGGACGCGAAATCGGCGCTGGTGGAGGCCGACGGCGACGTCGAGCGCGCGGTCGAGCTGCTGCGGGTTAAGGGGCAGGCCTCGGCCGCCAAGCGCGAAGGCCGCGGCACCAACGAGGGCGTCGTCGCCGCCTACATCCACGCCAACGACAAGGTCGGGGCGATGGTCGAAGTCCAGTGCGAGACCGACTTCGTCGCCCGCAACGAGGAGTTCAAGGTCTTCGCCTACCAGGTCGCCCTGCACGCGGCCGCGACCGCGCCGCAGTACGTCTCCACCGAGGAGATCCCGGAGGAGGAGCGCGAGGCCGAAAAGAAGGTCTTCGAGGAGAAGGCGCGCGAAGAAGGCAAGCCCGACAACGCGGTCG
>Ga0247774_1000026_pt1 | contig 64672 bp, 59 predicted proteins | sample UWRJL001104B6_FD_179933 | JGI IMG/M metagenome (GOLD analysis project Ga0247774, IMG submission 179933) | Plant litter microbial communities from Arlington Agricultural Research Station in Wisconsin, United States - UWRJ-L001-104B-6 | ecosystem: Environmental > Terrestrial > Plant litter >...
TCCCGAGTTCAGCACAGTCCTTAAATTTTTTTTCTTTCACGACAGCAGCAAGGTGCGAGAGGTGTGCGCTTGGCAAAGAAAATTTCCTTACCTGCCCCGCCCACGCGCAACATCGCCAGTTCCGTCCTGCAATACATCAGAACATCACCTAGTCTGACCTTAGAAGTCGTTGCCTCCATGCCAGGCGGCCAGGACGCCAAACACATCACTGATAGCATGCACACCCAATTTGTCGGACCTTGTCTCCATTTTATGAATACCGATTTTGGCAGCACTGTAATTTACCCGAGACTTCGAGGACTGGCAGGCTTCGATAGGTTAGGCTTCTATTGTGGACACTAGCTCGCAAGCTCCAGGCTTCGAGTCAGATCTATGCTGCTAACTCCCCAAGACTAATGCCCAGCAAGAGTGTTTCCAGTCAACGAGGAATCCCAGCTTCTTTCGTGGCCGCCGCCAACAACCTTTGTCGGTCTGTCTATTTTCTGCAGAGGTAGTCTCGTCACACACACCAGACTGGACCTGTGCTTTCCAGCAGTGCCACTCGGTGTGAGCATCGCTCCACATGGCTCCCTTCTTCCATGCTTCCCCACAGGAATTCCAATCCCTGCAGACGTGGAGTAACCCTGCGCTGTTGAATGACCTTGAGCGGACCAAAAACAAAGAATGAGCCAGGGATGATAACACACGTGTCTGAGATGCGAACAGGTTCCCTTGCTTCGCGGGGCATGTCTCCCAAAAAAGGGAAAAAAAGGTGAAAGTAGCCATAGCTACGAAGGTACTTGCCAGATAGAGGGGGCTCAACAGGTGCAGAGCTACGGATGCCGCCTTCGAAGATGCACGCCACCTGAGAATGCCCTGAGTTGCTAACCAGCGCCTCATGCGGGCATCCCCACAATATGCCTCGATCTATCGACATCAATATCGCGGCGGGGAAGTACGGCAAAGCCGGATAGTCGACATCATTATGGGGACGCCCTTTCTGTGCCTCACCAGAGTAGCGTGGCGTAGCTGGTGCTGAGCACCGCCATTCGCAATATATTGATTCCAAGTCGCCTGGCTGGCACAAGTTTATGGCAGAGCTAGATGCCACCAAATAATTGGTTGGCGAAGCATCATCCATGAATTTAATACTAGCACAAACAAATCAAGGCAAAGTTATTGAAGGGATATATGTTTGTGTGTGGCAAGCGTCTGGATGTCTCTTAATCTTTGTCGAAAAATATCGTATGGTATAGTTACATGTGTTTCGCAGTACGTGGGCTGCAAGTGGTAGCAAAGGGTGTGACCGGCACAGAATCTTTCTTCCCTCAGCTTTCCTCTTTGCCCTTGTGCTCGTGTACTGGGGTGCTTAACTGGCGCGAAACAGGTTTGGCCTAGAAGCGAGGAAAAACCGACAGGAAATAGCAAAAAAATAAACACATCGATCCCAAAGCCATTCAGCAGAACACTCGGTTATTGGCCGACTCCCTTGCAGGAGGAAACACCAAGGTCCTTCCGTGTCGCAGGAGAGCTTCGAAAAGGAAAAGAATGAAAGGGACATCGAACTTGTATCCTGACTGATACAATCAAACCCCAAGAGGAAGTAGAAAAAAAAGGTGTGCGAGACACGCACATACGCCGCCTGGCAGGACGAATTGCCGTGCCCCCCTGTTCGTTCGAACAGGAAAATCAATCCACCGTACACGCCACGCACTGATTCCAGTGGTTCCGAGTTCGCTCTTTCCTTGTGATCCGTGCCTTCTTGAGCTTTTTCGTGTCATGATGCTTCGCTGATATAAAACACTCCACCTTGAGGGAACAAAAGTCTTTTGGGTAAAAAATGGGGGTGTTGTACAAGAAGTGAAGAAGAGTATTGAAAACGGAGCGAACTGATGCTATCCGCCGACCGGCATCCATGTGGTGTGGTTGACCGGTTATTCAACTCCTAATAACCCCAATGACCGATCCGCTGCTACCCCTAGCGGGGCGATGTGCGTGAGAGCCCAGAGAAATGATGATTTCGTAAGTCGTGTCGGCATGTCATGAAAGTGTTGTGGTTCGGTCAAAGGATTCCAAGACAATCCATTCATTCCGACCGCTTCCGCTTCTTTGTGTTGTCGTGAAGATCATCTTCTGACGACTCGCTGCCACTGCCGGGCATTTCGGCGGCGACCTGGAAGAGAACCTTACCGTAATGGCGGTAATCTTCGGGGTTGCCCATTAGCGGCTGGGCATACATGTGTGCCTCGTGATCTTCGATCAGATCCATGACGATGGCGCCGCTGCCATGCGTACGAGCATGCTGGGCGAGGTTGTCACTCCTGGAGAATTTCTTGCCGCACTCGTTGCACTCGAAGGGCTTCTCTTGGGTGTGGAGGGATCGGTAGTGGCGCTTCAGGTGTTCCTGGCGACGGAAGCGTCGGTTGCAGAGGTCGCAGACAAACGTCTTGCTGGGGTCCTCGGTTAGGGACTGCTTGCGGCCACGTCGGTTGGCGGGAGGAGGATTGGGTGGATGGGAGCCATCAGATCCAGAGCCGTTATTCTTAGACTCGGAGGTCTCGGTCTCAGTGCGTGATGCTTGGGCCGCGTCGGCGGACTGGGTGCCCGAGGCGGCGGCAGACATCTGAGGCATGATGGCTTCCTTCTTGGGCGACTTCCTCGCCCTCTTGTCTCGGTGCGAGTCGCAGTCGGATCCGGACTCGGATTCTGTGGGCGTGGCCACGCAGGGGAAGGAGAAGGCCTCGTCACAGAAGCTCAAATCGTCGCTGATGAAGCTGTCGTGACCAAGAGAAAGGACGCTCGAGCCGGTGGCGGCACGAGGTCTCCTGGCGTCAGAGGGAGCGGCAAACTGGTCGAGATGGATGAGGGATTCGAGGTCTGATTGGTCCTCAAAGAGGTCGTTGACAATTGGTACGTGGTCAAATGAGAAATCGGTCTGTTCCGAATTGAAGGGCGCCTCAACCTTGAGGTCCTCGGTGGCCAGGGCGGGGGCGGAAGCCGAGTTGGTGAGATTCCGGGGATCACAGAAATCCACTTCGTGCTCCGACGACGCGACAGAGCGGGCGTACGGAGGTGGCGAGGGAGAGAGCGACGGGCAAGATTCAGGTGACGAATTTGTCGTGGATGAAGCCTTGACGGGTTGGAAGGAGTACACTGCCAATTGGGTTAGCGCCAAAAAATTCTGTGGCCTTGCGTACCAAACCAGGGAATTGCAACAAGGCGGGACGAAAAAAGCTCCACTTGGAAAGAACGTTCCGCCTCCCGCCTCGTGCTAAATGCCCAAAAGGGTCGTTCGAGGCAGGAGCCACCAAATTATTTCTCCGATGGGCATTTTTCCAGCCCGCCTCTTTTGTCGAATACTGGTTCAATCTCGATGCATCGAACATTAACTAAGAAAATTAAACTTACTAGGCGTCAAGGGTGGGGAGGCGGCGGAAAAGTCAAACTCAAGGTTCCTGAAGGCGTCGAATTCTGACTTGAAACCGTCGAGGCCAGAGAACATAGGGTTGACTGGGGTTTGCAAATGGTCTACGCTACCGGGGCTGCCAACGGCACTTCCCGACGAGGAAAGCGGCGGCGTCTGGGGGTAGCAGGCTTCCGGATCTCTGATCTCAGTCGTCTGGAGCATGATGCAAGGCTTGAGAGCCAATGGCTGAGGAGATGCCATAGGAGTCATGGCTGCGGGGACGTTGCTGTACAGAGTCGGTGCCTGGGGTTGCGAGCAAGCCGAGTTTGGCCTCGAATAGACCGGCGTCGACGGAAGAACGGGGACGTTGGGGTACATCTGGTGAGGCTGGAACTGCGCCGGCTGCCTCTTGTCGGCATGCTGGTAAAAGACGTATTGCTGGTGGCCCATGACATGGGCGTTCATCATGGTCGGATCCATTGCTACTTGATCTGCATTGTCCTGTTAGCCCATTGTGTGCTGGCCCATCCAACACGCTGCCCTGACAGGCCGTCGAGTGAACCCACCTGACGAATTTCGTTGACCTTGGTGCTGTTGGCGTTGATTTGGAGCTTCTTCTCGTGGTATTCAGAAATTAAGTATACAATTGTTGGTGTAGTATACACAACTGGTTTTGACGTGGCAGGCGGCCTAAGGATGGTACGTTTCGGTTCCCTCGGGAAAAGAATGGACGACAGGACGCTGTGTGCAGGACCTGACTAGGAGGAAATGACTCGGTGTATGGTGTACATGAACTTCGTCTTGTAGAGATATTCTCGCTTCGTTTATTGTTTCGATCGAAAATGTCTGCGTCACGGCTTGACTGGGAAGGACAGACGAAGGAGTGGTTCGATATAAAAAATGAAGGGCAGGAAGAGTGAACAAGTTCGACTATTCCAAAAAAAAAAAAGAACCGAGTCACTTGAAAGAAAGAGTAACCGAGTTATGTCATGAAGAAGAAAGAACCACAAGCACTAGAGTCGACAGACTGCCGATCAGTATGGCGAGGGAAGAAAAGAGTGTAACTGTAGGAGGGACCCCGACTCATATAAACTCGAAGAGGAAAAAAATGATGCCCGGCAGTCAGGGCAGTCTCTAGATAAAGAAAAGTCTTGGACACTGGGGCTAGCGATTGGCGGCCAACCAAGCCAAGCACTGAGCATCAGCCAGGTACAAGGCACCGACCACTTTTGCTGTCGGCCCCTCCACGCTGGCTTCCCCGTGGTCTGTCTAGTGTCTGCAGAGGAATTGGACATGGGTTGCACTGGTTGTACTTCGTACATCCCTCGAACCTCTGGGGAGGAACATGAATGGCCGATGGGTGGTGCTGCGGTGGGTCCCAGGAACACGGGCGAAAGACCGGTGCAGTGACTGAGTCGACCCCTGTCTGGGCGTGTGGAGACATCAGATGGGGTGGATTTTTCACGCTCGCCTGGGAGACTGTGAGGGCAGAGGCGAGGGCGTGTGGGGCGTGCAACTGCACTCCACCATCCACACTCCACCTGCCCAAGTGCCCCAAGTCCACCACCTCTGGCGACTGAACCACTCGCGAGGCGCAGCTCTGCTTCCGCAGGCCGAAATCCTATTTTTGCACCGCTGTTCGGAAGTACCGTCCCAGGTCGAGGTACTTGCGGCCCACGGCGCGTCCTATCGATACCGATGGTGGGTCCTCCACGGTAGAGGACCCTGGTAAGCTCCAGCTGCACCAGTGCCAGCATCAACCAGCAACCGCTGGAACCCTCCCGACAGTGGCCAAGCCCGCTCTCTGTCTTGCCTGAGCTGGAGCCGGGCGGGCCAGAGTGCCAGCGCTTTGAGCTGGTGCCTGCTGGAGACGTGCAGCTCAAAGAACTTGCCCGGCAGCGCTGGCTTGGCTTGCGCCGGCGTCTGCATTCAGTCGGCACCAAAGCGATTTTTGCCTCTGGCTTGTTCACATTCCTTCTCGCTCTCGCCGCCTTGAACTGCGGTGCAGGGCATGTGGGCTTGCCGTAAGGGCTAGAGGAACAGCAGAGGGCCTCCAACTGGCCGGCCATCTCCTGCACTCCTGCCGCCGGAGAGAGAGACAAGTTTCTACCACCAAACGCAATTAACGCCGTGTTTCGTCAAGAGGGCTGTCGGACGGGGGAATGTACTCGACTGCATGGCGAAGTGTTTTATGTGGATGAATGCTGCCCTTGGATCTATTCGTGCCGGCAGAGCAGACGGAGACTTTGCCGTCAGTTGCTTGTACCACCGGCAGCAGTATCTACCTTCTCGACATTGAGCAGATGGTCTATGTTAGCGGTGGAATTTTGTTCGAGGACCCAAGCAATGCATAATGCCGATGGTTCTGTAGCATAATAGGACAGATCATGTTTTGTTCTGGCGTGCTGAATGTCGCCGCCGTTGCCCACAAAATTTGCACAACATAGCTCGAGCCAGCCAGAGCGACGGGTGCATTCGGACTTGCTGTTGAAGCACAGCCATTCGCTGGTGTCCGTCACGTCACACGGTGCTGGGGCTGGCCAGTCATTGGGAGACTTTGGCATCTGGGCGGGAAGATGGATCATGGAGATGCAAGGTACGGACGCCATACGGCTGCCTCAGAGGTCTATTGCCATTTCTCGGCCCATTGCACCTCGTGGGGCAGACACATTGGGACATCTGGGACATTGCAAACCGCCCACGGCAGTGTGATACAGCCTAGACGTTGGCGGTACCGCCGGCTGACCGAGACCGGGTGGACTGCGGGCTGTCTCTCAATGGTGGTGATGAGGATTTTGCCTCGCTCGAAGACCCGTCATCCGCGCTTGCTACTGGGCGAACCGCTCGTCGTTAAACTGGCCGAACTGACGACTAGTATCATCTAGATTCGAGCTGATGCCATTGACGGCTCGACAGACGAGACAATCCAGCAACCGTCGTCGGTCGTATCATTGCCGAGAAGAGGTGGGAAGTCCTAGACTTGCCCCTCCAAAGACCGTGCATGGTTTCTGCCTCCTCCAACCCTCGTCGGACCTCCACTTTGCTGAGCCACGAAAACTCCCGAGATGTGCGATGCCGCGCACATCGCAGCCGCATGGCTGGTGATCTGCCCTTAGCATTAAAATTGGTTGCTGGGATTGCTGGTCTGCATATTTCATGCCCAGCACCCACGCACCCACGTCTGCTATCACCACCTTTTCTCGTGTGCTGCTAGATAGCCGATCTTGCTCGTAGGATTACGTACGAGGAGTACCTGCGTACCTTCATACTTTGCAAGATAAACCTGGGACTGCGTGCCTGCCTGTCGTCTAAGTGCAGTGTGGTAAGGCGGGGCAGTGACAAGAACGTGTGGAGGGGATGACTTTCTAAGAATAAGCCCTCTCTGATCATGTCGATGGGTTGACATGCAGATAGGTGTCGGGTTAATTTGAATGAAGATGGCACGCTGCCTGCTACAACTTGACAGCTATTTTCGTGTATGATGTTCTTGATCCTTCGTGTATACTAAAATTGAACCATTTCACCGTTCAATCAATGTTGGTGTTGCCTCCTCGAGAGGGCAAAGTATCATGACGAACACTGGTACGAGCCACGAACTACGAGCTGCGAATTGCGAACTGCGAACTGCAAAGAACGAACCCTCGACTTTGCCAAGAAGGCCTGCATTTGCACCTTTTGCACCCGGAAGGTTTGTCGGGCTACTGAAATCCTGCGCTTTTGATCTTCATATTCAGATCTGCCATATTAGATCGGTCAGATACCGAGGGCCGTTTGTGGCCATTCTGTGGCCTCTTTTGTCTCCCTCTCTCCGGTCTCGTGTTAATTCATGTCGCCTGCCACCATACTGTGCCTTGCATTCTTACTGGGGGAAGAAACGCTCAGAGTGTGCGGCGTGTCGCCAATTGAAATCAGATGGCCCGGGTGTGCACAAGTCACGAAACACAAAAATAATGACTGAACAAAGGCCGGGTCCAATCAGAACCCACCGTTTCCTTTTATTCCTCATCAGCCTCTTCTAAGCCCACCATCCCGCACGCAAGCACTTTAGCGACCACCAAGTCAAGTACGAATAGTCTTATTACCTTGCCATTTTCGGCATTCTTCGTCGAGCCTAGCCGATGCTGCATGGTGACGGCGACAGCGCCAAAATATGCCAGGCACAAGGCAAAAAAAATCGCTCTTCGCTTGCCCCTCCACCTTGTCGACTTCCACTTGCTTCGAAATCGTCAATCCCGCCATCGGAAAGTCGCAGGTCGCAAAATGGGCCTGGCGGGCGGCGGGCCGGCCAATCCATATCGATAACACTCTGCTGACTCGTCACATCAAGCTTGTCACTGGAGCGTTGGGCCTGTCAATCAGGGCCTGCGATACTGGCACCTCCGGCCTGGGCTCCATGGCCGCTCTACCAGGTCTGCGCTGTTCGTCATGGACCGCGCGCTTTCCGCATCCCAAGAGTTAGGTCAGAAGAGTGTGTATTTAGAACCGCCGGCGCCTTGATGGTCGAGATCGGGATCTTCCCCATTCACAACGCCGCTGGACCCGCGCGGCCTCCTGCCCGTCCTCGTCGATGCAGGTCATCACTCTTCCGCCACCCTCCGGGCCCAGGTTCGTGCCCGGACCGGCACGATGGGGGTTACCTTTTACTTAGAAGTGGGGAGCGTCAAAATTCTTCATCTGGCGTCTCGTGAAGACGGCATCATCGCTGCAGAAGAAGCGAGCCTGGGTTACCAGAACCTTGGACTAAATTTGTCCGCTCCATATGACACAAAATACCATACCCCTCCCGGCATCTTGTCATGTCACGCCAGCTTCGGAGCTCCAGGTGAGGGCGTTTATGTTTGGAAGCGCTGGAGTAGATCGATAGAGCGCTTAGGGTCAGCGCTTTCTCCAGCGACAACACGGAGCATGCCGCCCAAGCACCGTCCAAGGGCCTCCAACCAAGGCCAAGGCAAATATTGATTCATGCTCGTCCGGCTTCAATGCGCGCCGGCCCCGTCTCTGGAGAAGAGTTCGCCACGTCCAAGTTTAGTTTCACTTCCACCACCCATGTTGGAACCTGGGATTTAGACACAGGATGACACCGCGATTGACTTTTTGATTGATACACCATATATTTGTCCGGCCAGATCGACGCGGCCAGCAACCCCACGTCCTCTCTCAGTATTCTGCGCTGCGCCTAAGTGGCACAATCCTGATGATTGCTTCTATTTACGTCTTTTCAAGAGTTATCTCTTGACAAGCGTAAGCACACATTGCTGAATCAAACATGAGCAGACGTCATTCCACTCTTCTGGAGTATTATCGCGGTATCTTAGCACAACGACCATGTCATTTTTAGAATGTTATTCTTTTTGACAGGATCACCAAACTATCAAGCATCAATTCGGTCCGTGGGTGTAAACAAAAGAGCGCATGAAACGCCCATCCTTCAAGTTTTTCAGTCGTTGCCCCGAAGCAGTGCCAATGATTGTACCTAACCCTGAAACTAGGCCAGATTGAGGCGGGAATCTAACACATGTCCATTCGGATCTAGATATTGAATTTGATTCCAAAACGCTCATCGTCGGGCTTTGCTTCCCCTTGTTGCTTTTCTCCGGACCATCCTCCAGCTCGTGTCGTCAGTCTAGAATCCGCCGGACCGTCCATCCAAACGCACTTTTCGAGGCGCAGGATCTTCCGGACTGACCTACCAGCCTAGTATTGTACCAGGCTGCCGGCTGAGAGCCAACGGTCGAGCTCCGGCCGAACGCCGATTGGATGGAATGAGAATGGGAAGAGTCCAGAACAGAGAAACAATTCCGCCGTCCATGTTTGAGGCAGACAGATGCCCCAAAGGACGATGTCAAATGGGATATATTCGTCTGCAGTCTTCGGCTGCAAGCTAAAATTGACGCAAAGGGAAATCGCCTCCGACCGAAGGCGACTCCGGTTCGCCCACCTCGAACCACTTACTGCGTACACTTCCTCGTGCCTGGTACTGTAAACTAAGCCACATCAAGCCACGCCACAAAGCCGAATCAAGAAATGCATTAGGAATGTACAGAGTCATGAGCGCGGGAATTGAGCTAGCGGCAAAAGCACGAAGCTGGTTGAATTCAGACGGAGTTTTGCCGATCGCAGGTGCTTCCAACGAGTCCAATTGGTATTTTTCGGGGCGTCAGCGTTTCTTTTAGTCTCGCGGAAGCCGAAGGACTCTCTGCTGGTCTGCCGGCCTATCACGCTGCCTCGTAGTTGAAACATTGCTCTGCATAAATAATCCTAACCATCACAATTTTCATTAATATTTAACACGGTCCACGGTCCACCCTGCGCTGCAGCTCGTTTGTTTCTGCCTTCTCCGCTTTGGTGGTGCGACACACGAGGTGACGAGGTCACCGACCCAATGCACGAGAGAAGTAGCCGAGGGGGTAGAAGCGTCCATCTTCCCTGGCGAGTTCTGGTCAAAGCGGCACAAAGTCTTGTGTACGTGCTTCACGCTTCATACTGGAATTGTACACATCCGTGTTGGGTACCTTCGTACTCATTCCCGCCGTCGTCCCTTACTATCGCTGCGGATCGATGCCTCGGTCAGAGCTGAACGGTAGAGGACGCAGCACTTGCGCACTGGAGTGCAACAGTGGATGTCTTCATACAGGCCATGCATGGGCAGATGCCTAACACAGCACCTTGTTCATAATGTGTTTCGAGTTACCAAAGTCGCACTAATGGACACAAGTACGAAGGTATTGCTGCCATGGCTTGCACTTCCTGGGTTCCGCAGGATTACTGTGCATTGGCCAAGGCAATAATAGGGCGCTCTCACGGTATTGGAACCGTGGCAAGTTGCAACACGCAACGTGCCTTGCTTGTTTGGTTGTGAAGACTAACGAATGCCCCAAACCTCCAGCGAAGGCAATTCAAGGGGGGGAATAGTGTGCCTGCACGTTGGTAACGTCCTAGTCCAAACTCGATCCGAGCAAAAGGAACCTTATCGTCGTCGTGGATCCCGTGTCTCCCGCGGTGATCCCTCGTAGTACTCTAGAGCGCATTCACGCGGGACTGGAACCCTTCGGCCCTGTCAAGCCCAGGGTCAACCTCACAGCCGGCGTCATCCTAAAGGAAAAGGAAGCAGATGGAATCAACACCATACTCCATCGAACAGCCCAAAACCCACTAAAATCGCAACAAGCTGATCCAGCCGCGTCGGGTCAGGCTTCGCAGGAGCCTTGGAGCTTGGGGGTTGGAGTCTGTCGGAAATGCTGTAAGAGGGATCCGTCGGCCGCCCCCACCGTCGTCGAGTTTTGTCTCTGCCATTCTGAGTCGCCCACTTTTCTTGCCTCCAACCATCCAATCAGAGAGCCCATGCGGCAGCATGGGTCGCCTTGGTCAACTTGTGGAGACTACAGCTTCCCAGCGTCCTTTTTGGGAGAGTCTTTGAATCTTTCTCCACAAAGTTTGACGCTAGAGAGAAGAAAAGTATCTCTGCGGGACGAGATACCTCCTCATTTTGGAATCGCATGAAAATCATTCACATGGGGCTGGGAATAAGAGAGAGAGGTACTGGATACACACTCAATAGGGTAAGCGAGGCTGGTGTCAGAAGTACACGGCACCTTGGATGCTGAAAATCCCATCCGTTGGATGCAAAGGCCGTACCTGCATGACAGGCCGCTGCGGTGACCAGCTGCAGGAACCACAGCAGCAACTAGGAGGTTCAAACTGCAGGAACAAATTGAGAGATTTTCTTTAGCAAACCCCATTCTTGTCACTGCCAAATTGCCTCTCAACCTCTCTCTCCGCGGCACGATCGAGACGAAAGAGGCAGGCGGAAGGCAGCATAGGACAGCTTTGATGTTAGAGAACCAGAACCTTATCTTAACTTGCACCAAAAGACTTCAATTTGCATTCGCCACAATCCGAAATGCACCCGGCTCACCTTTTTTTTTTTTTTTTTTCTTAATGCGGGGCTGGTTCTGTAACGGTGCGCCTCCCCTACCCTGGCTTGTGTTGAATTGTTCGTTCGCCCGAAGGAAAGTTCTTTGACGGCGAGGGGACGCCAACTTTGAAGGGGTCGAGACGTCTTGGGTCTCCACTCGGGTGGCAATTGGAATTCGGACCGCGTCCGGCCTCATCCACTCAGGTTCAAGCTCGATTCGTGAACGGCTGCAACTAGCCCAGTTGGATGGTTTATCGAAATCAGTCAGCATCGCGCCTGTCACATCTCACAGTCCGTGAACTGTACGAACCTTCCCACTCGATTCTTCGTCAGGCCTCAGTCCTCAGTAGTCATGCTGTAGTGCAAGCCACCCCAAGTGAGCAGGAACCACCGGGACTGCATCTGGGCTCGTGCTCAGAAAGACACAGACCTTCAACGTTCGACCACATACATCGCGGAACCGGCAGGTTGATGCCAGCAAAGCCCACAGCCACCGGAGCCAGGGAGCCCCTGGAAGCTGCCCCCGGCCCCTGCCAGAATGGGGAGGTTTTTCGTTCGGTTGACACGTTCCTGCGCCCACCAGAACCAACTGGGCGGACACAGAGCAAAGCAAACCCCCGCCTTCGACATAGGACGATCCCCAGTCTTGCACAATGACAGCAGCCAACCCCGAAGGCTAGTCGATCGTGACCGTCGATTGACTCGTCTCGTTTTCGCATTGACGCCTGCCCGAGTGTCTATCACTTCCGTTCAGCGCTGCCCATTTGATACAACGACGTCTGTGTGGTCAATAAAAGGCTGCTAGTACTACCATTACTGCTTGCATAGTGTATTAGAGTAGTACCGAGGTACGAAGGACTATCCTTATGATCCTCGCACTTTAAATATCAACCCACAATCACCGCGGCTGTGGTTGTGCCGCAAAGTTGCGATCAGATGGTCTATACCGCCAGCAGCACAGATTCGCGTAGGAAGCTTAAGCCAAAAGCAGTTTGATGGGTTGCAGGTCCTCTATCACTTTGCAATGAAGAATCCAGCAGTGGCCTGAGGCCCCATCTTTTGCTTCTGACGTTGCCTTTTGCAGAACAACGCGTTCCGGTTAATAGCTGGGAGACTCTCCGTCTCCGTACCCTCATACGTGTTTGGACAAAGCAGTCTCTACCAGTAGATGGTACTTCGTAAAGTCGCATTTCCCCAGCCCAGCCTTTCCTCACCCGGCGCCACAGCGGACATGGTTGGAAGACAGCCGCGCCGGCGTCGAGACTACCACGATCCTTCTTGCCAGGAAATTCTGGTGCGAAAGCCCAGGCCGAAGCGGCATACCGTCAAGATTAAGGCCTGTGGAGGGTTTCGATCTGGTGGCTGTACCAAGAGTCGAATGAATCTCAGATCACTGGACGGGAACAAGATGTGAGCCGTGTCCTCCCTGTCGAACAAGGTGTTTGATACACTGGATTGCTTCCCACTTCCAGCAGCTTCTTCTTCACACGGTTCACACACGGAAAGGAAGGAACTAAAAGGGGCTAGACCCAAAGCAGGCAGTTGGATCGGTCTGATTGGCCCACCGCCACCACAGAACTGAGGTTTGGGCGGGCCGGATAGGTAGCCGTGGCCCGCTCCCTAGGCCGTCGCCACCAGCCAAATCCGACGGGCAAAAGCAGTCAGCGGTGACAGGGGCTAGAAACGGGGATTTCCTCCGACTCGAGCCAAGCTAACAAGCCCTTTATGTTGCCCCGGATTTTGCACCTTGCCTCAAATAAAAAGCAAGACCACCATTTTATTTTTGCTATCCTCAAAAGTGGAGCTCCAAGCGACCGGAACGTGGGTCCCTCGACTGATTGTGTGGAAGCGAATATTTTGGACTGGGGCCAGCATGATTCTCGAAGATCCCCAAATAACTACCATCCCTTGCTGCAGGAAGCGGTGCCCTCTTTCTCGGTGGGCCGACGTCGTGTAGGACTCTTGGTACGCATTTTGCTCTTCGTGGTTTTCGAAGTTAGCAACTTAGTAGTCCACCAGTCAAGTGCAGTACGACTTGTGAAAGCCTACCATTTGCAGGGACTGGTGATATTTAGCGTCCACGAATGGTGCTAAGTACTGGGGTGGGCAACGCAATCTAGCGAACGAACAAACCAATGTCGTGAACGACTCTGGGGAGCGGCGGCGCTAGCGGGGGTGCTAGCAGCTTAGTGGTGTGAGCTACCAAGAGTTCATACTTCGTCGGCTCTACCACTATTGTCACTTGCAGACCCGTAGTGGTGGCGTTCAAAATCCTCCGCCAAAACGACGTTGGACAGGGTTGAAGACCTTGATAGCCCGGAGCTTGGTACTGTCCTCTCGACGTTGAAACGCTGTGTGCCGATGTTTCTGGAACAGGAGGAGCAAAGGCTGCAAAGGCGGGGCCAAGGAGTGAGAGGATCCGGGTGAGACCTAACGCGACAAGGGTAGAAAAAATTTTTCTCCGTCTCTTCGGAGGCGTATTTGTGCAGTGCGATATTAGTGCGTTCAATGGCTGCTAATTAGTATGTAGTCGGACTGCCTGTGTTCGCATGTCAATCACGGTTTCTGGTTCGTTACCTGCCCAGGCGACCGTGAATCACGCTACGAGTAAACATGCAATGAGGCTTTTCAATGTGTATCATCAGCAGCAAACAAACACACTTTGTGCCAGCACCCGGCAAGGCCCTGTTCATCCCTAGCAGGAGTCCCTCCGGCCTCCGTGCCTCCTCCTCGAAAGAGACAGACCGACAGGGTTGAAAACTGTGGTGGCGAGTCCTCCTGTTCGAACATGGAAGCGACCGTTGTGGCTTTCGGAAGCATCGAGGCAATGGACTCCCGAGTCTGGAGTTACATTGATCATGCGTGGCTGTCATGGGCAAGCTGGCCCTGGCCAGCCCAGCCAAATCCTCTCGACGAGGGCTTGAAGCGGTCCGGATGCTTGGTCCGGGTCGGTAGCGACGTGGGCAGGCAGTCACAGCAAGGTGGCCCTACCTCGAGACCCTGAGGGAACGAAAAAGAAATGTTCCCTGTTAGCCGCAGTGATGTGAAAGTGACAGTTTTAGCTAGGTGCCTGGATGGCTTGTGCCTCTTGCCACTGGGGCTCAAACTACATTGGGATTGCACTTCATAGTCTCCGTCAGTGAGAATTTGTCGATTGGGGTTCAAGGCAAGCAATTGCGGGTGAAAGTGAGGTTTCCAGAATTGCTCAATGATATAGATATTGAAAGTGCAGGCGCTAACCACTTTTATCATGATCGAGCAGGAGCTCGATGCCGTCTCATTACAAGTTGTAGAGCTCTACTTCGAATCCCAAATACGCCCGTAGCATTCTACCTATTAGTCCAGTTTGTCCAGTTTGTGCCGTCCCATTGGGATGAGTAGCATATTGTGAGCTAGCCCAAATGAGTGATCGTTGGCTACTACATCGATTCCCAAAGTTTGCCCTTGTTCCGCCGCCAGTCCATGGGCCGCGCAGCCAGCCACCGACTTCGCGCCTTTCGCGACTTTCCATACCTTCGAGAAGGTTTCAGACGCCCCGGTGGTTCGGTTTGGCAATTTTACCTACCGAACATTAGCATCAGAAAGAATGCGTTACTTGTTGCATTGTCTCGACTACTCCCCATTTGTTGCGGGAGCCAGATTCTGGTGGTGTGTGATGAAGGACCTGCCATTTCCGGCAATGGCGTTATCACGGATGTTCGTTGCACGATACGGCGCAGCGGTCACAGAACAAACATGGGGTTAAGCTTGAATTCGGAGGTGCGTCTCCCCCAATTCGACCCAAGCCTGATCCCCGCGCAACCGGCAACACCCAAAGGATCGTGTCTTCAACAATTCATGCTAAGACCCCACGAGACAGAGCGGGGGCACCTCAGCAAACAAAAGACCTCAGTTGCATATGTGTGCACCGAGGAATGCCTACCATGCCCGGCTACCCCACTACCCACTGGGCTGGCCCGCAAACGTCGAAGGAAGTCTCCAGCATTTTCTGTCAGAGAAGTGCAATTGTCAAAGCAAGAGTCACCTGATGGACTGAGTGACTGGCTGAAGGGCAAAATGGGGAGGGCCTGTCAGAACTTAAATCCAGCAATGCAAGAAACCTGGGGCACAACTCTTACACCTTCTTGATCTTCAATGATGACAGAGGAGTGGTTTTCGGACATGCAGTGGAGCACGTGCTTAGGCTCTAAGCTCGTTGGAAACATCGAGTGAACAATTACGTCTTGTTCGACCTCGAACTGATCCCAATTAAGCCATTTGCGCCGACCCGTTCCAGCCTTCTGCACAGCGCCGTCGGGCTGCAGTCGGTGAAGCCTCCCATCTCCTTCAAACACGTGCGTCCGAAGAAAGGTCCGAACCCGCCATTTGACAGATGCGACTTCATCCAAGCTGCCTGGCCGATTCTCGTCGGTCGGGATCGATTTCGTGCAGCTGACCAGATATATTTCAACCCGAAAAGGGAAACCCCAGTGTCTCGGTGAAAATATCCCAGCGTCTGGTTCCTGCATGTTCCCCATATCTTCCGACATTTCCACAATCGTGTGTAATCGGGCCGCTTCTTCCTCATCGGTTCACTGGCCGTGGGCGCAGCTTTGGTGAATTTCTATTCTTCGCCATCAGGGCCGGGCGGGTCCAAGATGAATCCATATTTTCCTTCCTGGACCACGGCCTTCTCAAACACCTCAATGCGGCCTGCTTGGTGAAAGGATCAAGCAGGTCGAATTGACTATTGCCAAACAAAGTACCCTCTTCTAGACTGGGACTTCCACGCCGTCTCTGTGCTACCAACTGCACGCGGTTCCCTCCTATGCGCTACAGACGCAACCGCTCGCTGGCTTATTCGGCGGGACGTGGGATCACGGCTAAAAACCCTCATCGTCGGACGGGGGCGACCCACGACACGGGGACAGTTCGGGGAGCGACGAGACATCCCTTGTTGAATTTGTCGCCGGGCCAAAAATGCCTACAGGTTGCAGTGGGGAGTAATCCCGTTTTTCTTCATAGAAGCACGGGAAAGGAAGCCACCATCATCTCTCTGGGAACACATCCAGGTACGGGGGGAATAGACTTGCCCGAACGGGACAGGAGACCGCTGGATTCAATAGACTGTACGAAGCCATTGGCGGGGAGGCCAATGGAGTTCAAGCAGGAGCTTTCTTTGACACCTTCTCGAAGCAATTTTAGCGTGGGGGGACACTCTCTTTTCATCGCAGCAGAATAGGCTACCCTTCGAGTACTACTCGTGCTTTTAAAGAGATCATGTCTCTCATTACCACTAGCAAAGACGGTGAGAACTATAAGAGAGCATGAGCGAGCGAAAAAGTAATTGACGATGCTTCATTCAGGAGACTGTGGGACTTGGAAGAGGATCTTGGGCGAGCGGAGCTGACTCTCTCCTAAATATTTTTGAGGACTAGTCGAGTACTAGGGTTAAGACTTGCATAATCGACCAAAGGGCCAAAGCATGCAGGTGAATGTCTTCCGCGCCTATCTAGAACTAGTAACCTGACAGGAACTCGGATAGCGATTTTTCGGTTTCTTCGTTCGTACATCAACGTTTGGGGTGGACAAGGTTGAGAATATCTTTCTACTAGTACTTACTACTCGAGGGCTAACAAGCACTCTGCTCGACAGTTCTGGTCTTCTCTGGAACATGGACCTCTGAAATGATTTGTCCCCGGAGCCCGGACCTCGATCATATAGTCTGAGGGTTGAGAGAGTAAAATATTGAGACATGACCTGCACGTTTGCGTTCTTGCGTTCGTTTCGTGGCACTCTCTACTTCCAGTTTGCCACCCGATACCTTACGATTCCCTCACAATCCTGTAAGCAGTGGAAGGCAAGCGGCTTGCGGCGAAAAAGAAAGCAAAAGCATACTATTTCACACGCAGAGAAATAGTTCCAGGATCTAAGACGTGGGACGTCTCTAAACTGAGGACCTGTCCAGCCATCCGGGGTGATCCTAAGACTTGGGGGTGCGTGTTTGCTTTGCATCATCGTTTCTTTTCTTGGTTGATAAGGCATTGGTACCTGTGCAGATAATATGCTCTCCCTGTCCCTTAGGACCTAAGGAAAAGCATCTTCTATCGATAAGTTGTATCTTTCCTTTTGTTTCAATGGCCCTGGGGAGTTGCAGAGAATGTCACTGAGAAAGCAATGCGAATGCATGTACGCGACAACGACGAGCGTTCGCTAGATTGAGGGTTGGACGAAAATGCCGCGGGGTTCGTACAGAATTATCCGCGGTCAACTTGGAGCTGATCTCAGGTCCATCCCACTAATTACTATCGATAAGGCTGACTGACCTTTTCTGAGTAGGAAAAGCTGTGACATGCCGTGAGTGCCGCCACCGTGGGGGCGTCCTGCCGACAACGAAAACGGCATTTCCTATCTCGGCGGCCCTCCTGCTGTCCTCCCAGCTTTCTTTGGGATGGGTAGTATACCATTCACTTCGCGCGGGATTGTTGTGCGATTATCTGATCTGGAGAAGAGGAATCGCTCTGCCAGCTGTACTCTCGTAGTGCTGGCATCCGTTCGTATTGCAGAAATTAAGCAAAGCCTAGTCTCTAGAACTTTCGGGTCGGAACTCGGCAAGTTCTTCTGCACCGAAATTGAGGATGGCCATCTGGGCATTCTGCAAGGTGCCACCACCAAATCCAAGTGTCCCGCGGAAGATTTTGAAAGGTTCAGGCAGTCGGGACGAGGTTGGGAGTTGGAGACCCACGTCCGCATTCACCGGCTGCAAGACGGCCCTGTCTCCATGCCATCGAGATGAAGCGAGCCATTTTCCCACTTCGTTTTGCCTTCCTTCTCCTTGTTCTTGACTTTGTTTCCTGTCAAGTACTTCGTTTCGTTCAGGCAGATGCATGGCGTGCCTCTTCGGTGTTTCTACTATTCCCGCCATGGCACCACAAGCTGCAGAAAACGGAAGAACAGCAACTGCAGTAAGCATTTGGCTTCTTCCTGCCTCTCTCGTTAGCCACCTTGGGAAGTCGCTAAGGACGCGCACTTGTTTCTCATGCAGCTGCTGGACTACGATGGAGGTGATGGCCCGGCCCCTTGCAGAAGCCAGATCTCAAGCCCGTCACAGCTCGGAGAACATGTCCTTCATATGGAGCAATCGCCAGATCATCACCGGACCGATCACGTCGCGACACCAGGTCCGCCGTCCGTCACGTTCCTGGCCACCGATAATCGATTCCGCATGGACCCGCACCGCCAGCCTCTTTATGCAGGAACAAGAGTCAAATCACGTCATATCCAACATTCTTGCGGTCGCTCCTGCAGCTCCTGCACAGGTCTTGCAGACACTTCTGCACATCCTTGAGATCTGGGCCAGTAAAGATCCATTGAATGCAGCGGAAAGTGACTGGGCTGTGCAGAGGTGCTCAGAAAATTTTTCCAGGAACCGAAACAGACGTTTACTAATGAGGAAATTTTAGTTGGCACCAGCAAATCGGAAAGGGGTGAGTGTCGCTGTTTATTCGTCAATCCCGACATGAAAAATTTTGTTACGTTTTATGGATATGGCGGGGATCCAGCTCTGGAACGGCATCAACGTGGTCTACTCCCCTTGCACGTATTTCTCCTGATTCCTCGAGAGACTATTTTCGTCTCCTGCCTTGCACACAACCTGCGAGCTCTGTCTGGGCCATGAAGCCCGAAACTAGGGACCAAGCAGGATGGTGTTTCGTTTTCGTGATTCCTGCCAAATTTTGTGCAGCGTCAAGGAGACGACGCAGAAGCGGGCGCCTCGTTCATGGTGGCAGCCCGGAGCCATATTGAAGTCTGCAGCAAATCATGTCGGAACCGAACCAGAACTTTCAAGGCGCCATACTGTGGAATCCGCCGGTACTTCTAGTCCACGCAGCACGAAAGTTGCAACCGTGTCGCGTCACCGCGTACCGTCGTCAGCCTCAGGCACCGGCTCCGCATCCGTACATACAATTATATTGCTTTGCCCTGCAAATATTTGATGCAAGAATAGCACACCGGCGGCCCGCCATCGCTTGTCTGATGACCCACTCTACCACTCACGTTAAATGGCCAGCATAGGTATTCCATGGGGCGGGCTTTCGTGCTGGTGCGGCTACGGGACGCTGCCCCGCGTGTTGGACGATGCAAGCATCGCCACTATCACAATGCCGTCTGGAGCCTTGACGCGGCCTGACGCGGAAGAGACACACGGCTTGTGAAGAGCGCGCCAACCCCAGCGTCGAGCAACGATCAACGGACGGACGCTGGAAGACGGCAAAGAGGTTTGAAGGACCCATCCATCCTCGGTTCCGTGTTGAGTTCTCCGTCTCCTTGGGGGCTGGGCTTGCATTCGGTCGTCCATGCGCACCGGTCTTGTGTGATCCAGCCTTCTTCTACTGGCCAGAGCTGCAGATCGTCAGTCTAGAGTACCAAGTAAGGATTCCCTTCCGTCTTGGACTTGGGTTCCGAGGTTACACGGCAAAGCACGCCGGTGACAGCAGGTTTGGGCCCGGCTTTGTCATGGAAATGTCCCCATCGCGTCCTCGACATGACTATTTTCGTCTAGAGTTTGTTACGGCAAGCTAGAAGGGGCTGCAAACTCTGTACTGGGTACATGCTCCCACCGGCATCGTTCCTGAATATCTATCTGTCCCGATCAATGCCACTTCGGGAGCTGATCTCGGACACAAGTCAATCTTCATTGGTCCCGATTTGGCAGTTGCGAACTTTGCTTCGGCAGATGCCAGAGGTGGCTCAAGTTAACTTTGAAATAGTTGGAGCGGAGGATTGAGTTTCAACCCTCTACAGCCCACCTTAGCCACAGCTGGCTCCGAAGCACCTGGTCAACATGGTGTTTTCAGGCGCTGCGTAACGCTTTTGTCTCTCCAGTCCTGATCAAGGCTCAATACAACTGCCGCGATCTTCTGAAGCGAGGAGTTCAGATCGGAAGACTCTCATACTCGGTTCCCGGATAGCCAGACACACGGTTTTCGCGAGATCTGCCATGTTGTCCGGTCTTGATTGAGATCGCCCACCGTCAATGCCGTTTGCGACGCGATACCGACGATGCTGAAGGCATTTTGGCGGTACCGTGGCGATCGGGTGGTTAATCCCGTGTCCGGGACTTGATCTCGGTCCAGGAGCCTGGAATACCGCATCCAAAGACTCCCCAAGTATCGACGCTCAAAAGAGTACTTGGACGATCAGCTTGGATTTTCCTTGCCCGTCTCGAGCACCTAAGAGGAACAAAGCAAGTGATGGGTGCCCTCACGCATGGCAGCTTTCTTGCGGGCTGTTTCGGCCGCTTAGGCAAGGGGTACGGACTAGCAGTATGGAAACCGTTCCTTATTCAACACCCGGCTTAGGGGACGCTTGCTTGCGACAAAGTCTAAGTAAGCTCAGGGACTAACGGGTGCATTCTGCGTCAAGCGCCGCACATCGGGACGATGTTTGTCTTCGTGGGCGAGCCAGATATGTCCACGCCTACCTTCGTACCTTCATGCCTTACACTTCTTCCGAGTGGCAGCAGAAGAAACGAGTTGTTTTACCTAGACCAACAACGACACGCATAGAGGGACACAAAAGAAAGAAGAAAAAAGGGCAATGCACCACGAAAATAGTCGCTTTCGCTCAGTATCCAACTGGCTTTGACTAGCAAGCCTGCCCACTGCTGGAGTAACCATCCGTATGCTGGTGCCCTGTTATCGCACCCACGTTTCTACTTGCAGTGGTTGCAGAGGCACAGAGCGGCGTGAGCCACCGCTACCATAGCGCTCCACGGGCATATTGGTGGGTATCCGTCGGGATTGCGGGGGGGACGCCCGTAGCATCCCCTCCCTTGCCTCCCTCCCTGGCTGCCGAGTCTTTTATTTCCATTTACGGTCTGCAGAGGCAAAGGAAATATTTTTCAAGCCTTTTCTTTCTCTTTCTCTTGTTGATAAGATTGTGGCCTGTCTTCTATGACGGTAATTTTTTTTGTTGCCTACGTTGCTTACTCTCTGGGAAGGAATGAAAGAAAAAATTGACTGTGACAAGTCTAGGAAAAAAATTCTGTGTGGAGGGGTAACAGACCGGTCGCTTGGGCCCACTCGTTTCTTCGCCGCGCCGCTTGCATGAAGAGGGGTGGGAAGGGCAGAAGTCAACGGCGGGGATGATGCTGCTCGTCAAAAAACCCACGAGGGCACAAAGCAAAAGCCATGGTACTATTATGTACGGCGTGTATAGGCTGCAAGGAGTCGAGGACAGACATTAACTTGAGTCGATAAACGGGAGACGAAGCTACACACGTAGGTCAGTCTGCATGCGAGGACGCTGGAGCGTGCCCGTCCGTCCGTCCTTCAGTCAGCCGAGGATTGGCTCTTACTACAATGTAGTATCCTACGCTTTTCTGTTCGTTGTTGGAGCGGGGTCAAAGTCCTCGGTATTGCTGGCATATGCCGGTTCTCGTGCCCTCTTTACCTCCGCTTTGGGCTCTGAGACGCACGTGCTTTCATGGTTACTAACAGAATATGAACAGAATTAGGATGGACCCCGCGCCTGAGAGGGAGAGCACTCTGGCATGCGGAGAAAAGTGTATATCCAAGCGCAACCAAGACTTGGTCTTTTCTTTGTCCTTTAGGTGTGAAGGGGCGGAGCGATGGGGAATGTGCATCTGACCGACGTCCGGGAGAGTGGTGATGGGCCAGAGGTTAGCGGTACGAAGCCTTCTACCTGTTAGACGGGTGAAGAATGCAGAGTCAATGAGCATGGTAAGGAGCGCTCCTATCATGATCAACGGCTTGTTCAAACAGTTGAGAGCTGCAGTGTGATGATGCTTTGCAGTCTGCGAGTTGAATGTTTTCTCTTTACTCGCTCCACTTAACGTGGATACATCTATGATCCATGCCTAAGCACATCGGCTTGGCCACATCAAGTACAGATAAACAAAACATACAAGCACAGGGCAGATGTCGAATGTCATTAGGAATTTTCAAATCACCAAGCACATCACTGCGAGTAAGGGAGGCGTTGTGTTCCTGGTCCTGTTTCTGATCGGCTCAAGTAAGAGATGGTTGATACGACGGTATGCTACGGTACGTTTGCGCTCGAGGTCTTCTCTGGAGAGACACACAACACGGCAGAGAGTTGCAGTCGTAGAAAGACCCTCGTGCTCCAAAAGATCCCCCGGATTTTCTGTGCGCTTTGAGGTTTTGGGAGGCGGGGCAGCGCCGTGAAGGGAGAATAGTTTCAGACGGCCATAAGCCGGTGCTCGTGATGAGAGAGACAGAGTAGCATTCGACCGGTCGATCGAGCCCCGTTTTGACAATCACGTCGTCAAGAGATGCCCAGTGGCTTGGACTGTGCGCATACACGTCTGCTTCGCGCAGATCTGGGATGGAAAGAGTATTACAAGACTCGCATGTGCAGGGGGAGGAGCACGAACACTGACAAGGAATTACTCGGGCCTGGGTACGATGGTGCTCGCTGCAGACACTATTGGCCCTCGGGCCGCCATTTCTGAACAACATCGCGAAGTGGGTGTGCCTCAGAGCTTGTCTCCATCAGTATCGCCATTTGATTCGGAGTGGGAGGGGCGGCAGGGTGAGGTGAATGCTGACAGTGAGGCATATCACCCCCTCCTGGGAGGGAGAAGATGAGCCATGTCCGCGCTGCGTCTTTGTGTGTGTGGAAATGTTTGTGGGCTGCTGGATGCCTTAGTAAGGGGCTGTTTTACATTTCTCTTGGCTGGGAGACAGACGCCGTCACTGGGGAGGGAAGGCGTGTAGGCATCCTGCAAGTAGATCTACCTGATGGAGGCTTGAATCCACCATAGAGTATGGCAGCTTGGTCAATATTCGTTGTCTATGAAGGCCCTGGACAAGGTATACCAAATGCTTCGAAATCGTTGTCTTGTCTGAGAGATTGGAGAACGCCAGTCGATGTTTGAGACGCCCTCCTACACTGCTTCAGGCACCGGCTGATTCAAATACCGTCGGGGATCGCCTTAGTCACTTAGGTCATCGACTCGAATGCCGGTGGTAGGATATGTGCTTAATGTTCTTCACAAGCAATCGAGATACAAAGGTTCATGCTGCGGGTCAAGGCGCAGAGGCCGAAGGGACAAAGGGGCAAAGGGACGGAGAATACGTTCGTGGACATTGAGTTCGAGTCGTTGAGACACGAGTGATGGCCGAGTTGAGCGTCACCCTAGCCGAGGGTAGCCCTAACAATAATTAGATTCATTCATTCACCCCAGATGGTCCAAAAGGGTGGTTTGGGCATACACTTGACGTGAAAATGTTGACGTGTTGAATCTTGAATGATGGGACTATTGTCAGAGCGGCAGGAGGAGCCTCCAATTGCCCTGAGGGACGACAGGCTGTGGAAGCCTATTTCCATATCGTGATGAGCTTTGTGCGACGTGTCTTGGAGAGGCTTGCTCCACTGCGTGAATTCGTCTTTCCCTGGTATTTGGAAGCGACAGCTATGCCAGAGAAAGCCATACATCATGGAGATCTACATCGCAGCAGTATCCAGAGTGTCTCCTCAGAGAAGTGGAGATTAGAGTTCGTTGAAACCCGAGATAGGCTAAGGAAAGAGCGTAGTGTGTAGTACATTGGGGTAAGCTAGGTCAGGAATCGGGGACGTACAAAGCAGCTAAGGTTTGAAATGCTCCTGTGCTCTGTCTATAGTGTCACCATATCTTGCTACATGCCATCTGCTAAGGTACTGGATTCTAGCGAGCGTCCCATGGCAGAGACCGTCCAAACCTGGATTTCTCAGTTCTTGTGGGCACTTCAGAGGTAGGAGTTTGATGTTCCAGGCGTTATAACGGTTTTGTTTTGTCGTTGGTTGATGGATAGCGAGTTAGCTAGATGCGAAGCCTCGTCTTGATCTAAAGGGGAGATACAACTAGCAAACCTCTAAATGGTTCAGTGCCACAACGAATCATTTGTAATTTCTTTCTAGAACTCACATCGTGCCTCTCATGATCACGCACGTTTTCCATTTCAGATATTGGGAGCTCAGCTCTCAGCCTGCGTTGATGTGCTCCCAGGCTCCCCAATTCACTAAACCTCCTCAGGGCATCTAAAAGCATTCGAGCCTAGAGGTCATATAAAGGGATATATAGTAGTCTATGGCTACAACGCCAATGGAAGCATTGTAGCTGAAGCACTTACTCGGGCTTGGACAGCACCTTGGAGCAAAAAAACGGCCGCCATGTCGTATCATGAACGATGTCAAGGCCGTTCTTCGAGTTGTCCATATCCCAGGCACTACATCTATAACCCCAAGCCTTTCCCGCGCAGCCATGGCGAATGGGCATGTCCAGCATGATTCACGACGCCTAAGGAAAGGTGGTTTTGCCGTATGCCCTGCTTGCCGCTGAGAACCACTTGCTATGGCAAAAGACTGGCCACCCTTGAGGGATCCCAATGCACGATGCGATCTGCCCACGTATCCTTGATTTCCGAGTTGCATTGTAAGAAAGCCTCGCCTTCAGTTTGTGTTACCGCATCGGCAGCAAAGAGAAGTCTTCCATTCAGAGTTAGTTAATATTCACATGAAGGCTACCAAGCATGGGTGAACTGTACCGTCGCCATTGATACTACCATGGGAGGAACCTTGACAAAGGCTTCTAGTTTGAGCGTGACATAAGGGCGGTCCTTTATTGAATGCACATCTACACAGGGGAGCTAGTAGAATATCGGATTCCGAGTCCTGCTGAGGAATGGAGACGGCAATCTGGCCACCATCTTGCAACTTTTCTGCACTCAAGTCCCGCACGCACGCCGTTCTCTTGGTCGGCTTCGCCTCCGAACTGCGACGCTTAGTGGCCAGGCGAAGAGGGGCCTGTTTAGACGACGAGGCGATTAATTACCTTTGCGACATGCAATATTGCCCACAAGAAAAGATTGCGCTGGTCTAGGAGGCCGACGTGGAGATCGCCTTCTTCCCTGCAGCTCCTCATCTACAAGGAAGCCCCAAAGCCCGGCCTGGTAGTTGAAGTTCACGATAATAACCTTCCCGCGAGATTCTTCGACGGTGGTTCGGCCATTGATGTTGCGAATGTACCCGCCCCCTGAATAAAGACTTACGCAGGCAACCTGGAACTTTCCTTGGCATGAGACGGTGTCCTGACATTGACGAAAATGGCAATCTTCACTTCTCCCGTATTGCAGACAACGATCAGTGTCCAAACAGATGGGGCACCAACGAAGAAGGAGGGAATCAGCCAACGCGAAGGAGATGTGCCTCGTGCCCTAGCTAGACCGGGGTGCATTGTGGAGGGTCCTCTAGGCTCTCTATCTCGGCTCACCCACTGGCAGCGTTAAATATCTCATTCCCAGGTATTCGTAGATATCAGGGTCTACATTGTGCTCTTCGAAAGTTGCATATTGCAGTCAAACTCGGGTCGCTGGACCTTGTTTTCACCAGTCGACACTTATCAACTCTCATACCATCGCGGATATAAGCGAGGCTGTTTGAAGTGCCAAGTTCTTTGGACACAACGTCACAAAATGGGCGGTGCGCTTGCTGCACTACTTGCCTATGTCCGGCGTCTGCCTCGACCGGCTCCGTCGTCTCCCAGCTACCAGCCCACATTGACTGCGACTCGGTCACGATTCGGTTCCAAGACGAATGTGGTGGCCTGCAGGCCGAGCACCCGCATGGTCTGAGTGACTTCATGGACGCTCCGCCCATCGAAGGGGTGCTCGTCCTCACATGAGCGACGTTCTGATGTGGTGCAGCAACGACTCCCTCAAGTTGACCATGCGCCGCGTCACGCTGCCGCCAAGGGCCGACGGTGCTGCCATGGAGAGTGAGACAGGAGTAATGTCGAGGTCGCGATAGTCGATTCCCTTCTTTCTCACACCTGAGTCGGACACCACCATTGAGTGCCTGTCGGCTTGTAGGGATGCGAACACCGCCACGCAGGAGTGCATCTCATGGAAGGACAAAGACTCTGCTTCCATCCGGTCAAAGCTGACGTATCGATGACGGCTGCACAATCTTTGAGAAAACATGATTTGAGTCTCCCGAAAGTCAGTCTTGCGATTTCTGAGTAGAAATGCGCAGTGGGTTCCTGTCATATTGTTTATCTTGTAGGGAGTATATGATATTTTCTACGACATTGGGGTAATGTCAAGGTAATATATATAGGGATGACACCTACCGCTCTATTATTCTCCAGGTTTGCGAACCGCTGAGTCTCCGTTACACAAATATTAACTCCCGGGATACTGTGATTGAGATGGGTTAACGGATGATATCTAGCCCCGTTTAGTGATGACTTTGTGTGACGAGGCGCTGCTGTCGGGATTGCTCTTCACAGACCTAGTTAGCCCGGGAGCGATTCGCCGATGGCGCTCGTGGACAAATTTAGATGCCAGCGGCCGATATAATCGGTGTTCGAAGATTTCGATAGAATTGCAGAGGACCACTATCTCGAAAAGCTGATTCAATATCGGTAGGAGGCGAAAGGCTTAGGGGAAGAAGGATGCCGCTTTTTCATCAGCCGTGACAACTCAATCTTCACTTTCAGATGGCCCGTGCACGGGCCACGGCACAGCTGGAGTGTTAGGGGCGCCACGTCGAATCGCTTGGCTCTGGGGTCTGACACAGCCCAGAGGTGCTGATTGTTTCACGAAAATGCAACCCTACTTTCGTGGGTGCAAGGTATTGCAGAGGTTGTGAGAGGCGCTTGGGGATGAAACAACAGCGCAAAGCCATAATGTCTGCTGAGTGACATTCCGATGATGCCAGAAAGTATAGGGTTCTCCCCTGCATGTCAAGGAACGGGCTTCTATATCCAGCACTAGAAGTACGGGTACTTCCATCCTCAGATAATTGCAAGGCAACCCAGAGTAAACTATGCTGCCGTACGAGGTGCATTTAGCACAGTCTAGCTGAAGCCGGCCAAATGCCGCGTTTATTTAGTCGTATTAAATGATACCATGCTATGTTGGCGTTATGATAAAATCGAATAAGCAAACATCGCCCATTATGCTGATCATTGCTGAAGGGCATGGTCTTGCAGGAACATCGCATTTTGCCGCAGCGTCTGCAATAACAGACTGCTTTGTCGTTCGCGGTCCATACGTCCCCGCCTTCCTTTCAGGTATTGGATGGTGGCACAGAGCCGTCGTCAAAGTACCGATGTTGACGGTTTAGGGGGTGTAGTGGTACTTCGCTGATGCTGAGCCAGTGAAGGCTCCGCGCCAGAGTACTCCTGGCTCGCCTGGTCTTGCTAGTGGTACCGGCAGTGGCGACATGCAAACAACGCCTTCCACGTTTGACCTTAGCCGACGTTTTGCGCGGGTTGGCTGACGTCCTGCTCTTCCCTGTCATATTAGCGGCCGGAATTCTTGCCGTTTCTGTTCGTACAGCCAATCTATTGATCAAGACTCCGCCTCCATTTGGTGTTCCATTTTGGGTCAGACAACAAATTCCAAGACCCCATATCCTCGCAAAACCACCACGTCTCGCGTCGAGTCCTCCGGATGATCTTCTGCTGGACTATCAACTAGATGCACCGACTCCCGACTCGAACGCCAACATGAGAAACTGTAACCCGATTTTGTAGGGACTCCGATCGCTTCCCGTCCTCGTTTGGCGCCATCACCATGGCCGCCGCAAAGACCGCGGCCGACGAGGTCGGCTCTGACGGTCGGCGGCCCTCAATAGAGAAAAGGCGGATTATTGTCGACGATGACAGCGAGAGAAGAGCAGAGTGTGAATGTGCATTTGATCGCCTACCAGACGAAATCATTCAACAGTAAGGTGGACATGTACTTCTAGCTGTTGACGATGCTAATGCGGGTCCAAACAATACAGGATTCTTCTTGCCACCGATCCCAACTCGTTTGCTTCGCTGGTCTTGATCAACTCGAAATGGCGACGCATCTCGCAGCAGGCACACCTTTACGCTTACCACCTTTCCATGTGCCCATCATATGTAGCGAGTCATCCGAAATTCACTACGACCGGTGTCAAGGACGAACAGCTGGCGCGGCTGCGACAAGCCTTTGCGCGTGAGGTGAAGCGGAACCTATTCGAGGCATACCTGCGGCCGACTGAGACGAAAATCACGCTGGTGTCGAATTCGATTAGTTCTTCGTCTTGTCCCGGCGGGGAGGGCATGCAGTTCAGTCCGTCGCTGAAGGGCCATCACGTCCTAGCCTACAACTCGTCCCGGATATACGTTATTGATGTCCGGGGACCCAGCATCGAGGTGAAGAGGGAACTGAAAATACTGAGGCGGCCAGTTTCGGCATGCATTAAGGATGATGGCCTGTTGTTGGCTGTCTTGTCAACTGAGATGCAGGTTGACGTCTACGATCTCGAAAAGTCGCCGCCGAAACGAGCACAATCCATCATCCTAGATCGCAGTCCTCGGACCATTTCCCTATCTCCGTGCGGAAGGGTTCTTGCTGCTGCATACGAAGGAGGCATCGAGGTGACGTCTCTAAACCCGAACGCCATCACGACAGAACGACGAGCGGTAAAATGCGACGCTGTAGATGCGTTAGCCTTTTCATTCGACGGAACTCAGCTTCTGGGAACGACGATCCATTCGCTACCCTCAAATACTGTCATTCTCACAGCCCCTTATTATGACCCTGGAAGTCACATGGACGACGATGATATCAGTTCCATGTGGACGACATCAATCTTGTTCCCCAACACCAGTAGAGACTGCAGTCACGCAGTTCTTATCCAGGAATCCAGCCACGAGGAGGCTGCCTGGACTTTCACTTACGACCGCAGCTTCGAAACCTTCCGTGCTGTCCGAATCGACGACTTGAGAAACGGGACCACCTACTTCACTGGTCCAATCCCAGAACCGACGTCTCAGGCAAGACTACTGCCCTGCACCCTGCCATCGGCGAGCTACATGGGAGAACTAGTATCGGCCGGGTTTCAGGGGAAAGAGGTTTGGCTGTACGGCGTTCCCGAGGATCTTGACGCTGTTCCCCAGACGGCATGGCAGGCAAATGATGCCGAGTCCTCTGCTGCAGCACTGGGCAGACGGAACAGCGGCCTTCAACGCACTCCGTCCAGGATTCAGGAGTCTGCAGGTAGCAGGGTGCCTCAGTGGCAGATAATATGTGACAAGCTGAGGAATACTTTTGTCAGTGGGAGCAAGGTCAGTGAGCTGGAGGGTGTCAGCAATGTGAAGTGGGTTGCGGGATTTGGTAGCTCGTCAGCCAATGAACGGTTAGTTATTACGGCAAAGGGAGTCAATCCGTCGAAGCCCATCACCGAAGAAGACGACATCGACTTTGTCGACGGCGGCAGGATAACCCTGCTCGATTTCGACTATGGACTTGTAAATGGAGAGAAGCGAGAAATTACCATTGATGTGGGTACCAAGGAACCCGAGGTCTTGGAGGAGGAGCAGCGCGATATGGCGACCGAGGTTGCCATCGTTCGACGGCGGACTGTGGCCCAGCGAAGGGGCGGTGCAAGAAGCTCCTTGATTCGTTCTGCTACAACGGCATCGGCACGAGGAAATCTGCTGGCATCGTCAGTGCCGTCCTTACCGTCAGCGCCTCGGGACGACGCTGCCAACGACAATGACGACGACCCACTTCAGCCCCGAAAGATTGGCGTGCCCCCAACGGCGCCTGAGAGGATCGAAACGCCCGGTACAGAAGACGGCGAGACGTCGTCGATGCTCGAAGAAGCATTGGATGCCCCCTATTCTCATGCCAGCCCCCGGTCCGGTACTACGCTTCGCCGAGCAGCCACGGCAGCTGCTATAAACCGCCGCCTACACCCCCAGGGCACAGGTCGCTTCGAATACCGCCGTGCAGATGGAAGAGCCGAGCATCCTCACGAAAGCGATGCTGATAACTGGGTACCGCCGCCACCTCCCTATCAGCGGGACGATCCAGGCGACCTCCCTGCCTTCCTGAGGCATGCTGCCATATCGCCCAACGCCATGCCCGCGGGTTCCTCTCGCCGTGGTCTCCCGCCCGCCCAGGCCCGTTCAACTGATCAAAAGCCGCCACAGCCCGAACCGGTCAATATTGGGCGTTGGCCTAGTGCTCGGGCTGCTAACCCACCTATCCCGCCGGTCCCCGCCCTTCCACCAACAGTCCTACCACAGCCACAGCGGACACAAACGTACCCGTCGCCTCAACGCGAGTTGGAATCGTCGACGGGAATTTCATTCACACATCAACGCATTGTTAGTGACAGTACGACGATACGACGGCCGCAGACAGGCAGCAGCACGCGACGGCCATTATCCAGTCCCGGTATTCACATTGACGACAGCGAAATGTACGACGTTTCACCTCCGGACTCGCCTAATCTTGGGCCGTCAACCCCCAGTGACAGAGCAGGGGATCCGGAGGAACGACGGGAATTACAAGCGCGAAGGGGCAGCTTGGTCTCGTCCATGTCGTCACCGCATACCAACCAGACGCCAAGGGCCAGCGCGCTTTCTCCAGTATTGCCTCCTCCGAGTCAGCCATCCTACCGAGTGAGCATAAGGGGACCATATAACAATCCCCTCGCGCTGAATCCTCCGCCCCCCCATGGAGTTCCTGGACTGCCACACAGGGGCCCTATTGGATCGCCGTCGCCGCCGCAGCCGCAGCCCGTCGCAGAGCCAAGTCAAAGGGAAGGGCCGCCCGCATTGGACCTCCATATCCCATCACCCACTCTTTCAGCATTCGGATGGAGCCGATTCATGGCGGATGGGACCAACACGGCGCCGGCCATGAAACGTCTGTCAAACTCTGTTACTTGGCCAGGTGGTCCCGCCGACACGGCACCGGGTGCTGGTGGCGTTGCTGGCGCCGGCAGAGGGGCTGGATATCCTCACTCGGCACCAGTCCGCCCTGATGGACCTTCAGGGTTTCCACCAGCCCCAAGACCAGAACAGATTGCGCGTCTGAACAACCGAGGAGACTCCTCCCCGGCAACCAATCGGTTCTCGGGTGCCTTCCAAGTGCCGAGAGTTCCGGTTGGTGGCCGCAACGACGACTCGCCGCGTCGAATATCGGGCCAACAACAGCTACCCCAGCTGCCGCCTCTCGCACTTTCAGCAGCAGCAGAATGGCAGCCATCCCCGCCCTTTCCGGATCAGCCCCTTATCATTAGCACCCCGACCGGTGTCTCGGGTGCTTTTGACCCGCCCACTCGTCAAATCTCGGGTCGCCGGACAGACATGCCTCTGCTAGCTCCTGTTCCACAGCGCCCTCGACCGCGGCCAGGCAACGGGCCAGTACGGCCCACTGTTGAGCGACTGGAGACCATCTACAGCGTAGCTTCAGGAAGCAATGCGGCCGCCTGGGGCAACGGGCCGTCCTCGAGGCAACCTAGTCTCAGCCGACGTAAGAGTCGGGCCCGGGCGCGGCGCAGCGCGAGTAAGAATGTCAAGGACGCCAAGAAGCGAGACTGGGCAGCGCGCGGCAAGAGCAAGAAAAAGGCCGACCAAGACCAAGGGAGCAACGGCGGGTGGTCCGACATATCACCGCCGTACAACGAGAAATCCAAGGATAAGAAGTGTGTTGTCATGTGAGTCAGCAGTCTTGCGTGCCTCTGACTGTACTTGCGTAGGCGTGGCATGGTCAAACGGGTGGTGTGGAGCTTGGCATAATATTTCCTTATGCGTTTTGAAGTCGGCTCGGGGTCGACATGGTGCAGGGATATCTTGGGGCAAGGGGGGTTATACACTAAGCTGCGCGATTTTATCTCCCCGAGACGGGGACACACTTGTTTTTCTTTTGTTACTACCAATGTCGTGGTGGCTAGACTGATTTGCTTCGCGGGCACCCTGCTTTTGCCTCGGTATATGATATTTCCACCCTGTAGAGAGAGAATATACATTGTTCCCAAGCTTGTACCGTCTTGTGCTCTCAATCCATTTGTGTACGGAAGGACTGGACACATACGTGGCATGGAAAGACTGATCGCCGCCCGTTGCTATTCCTATGGTTTATATGTCATTACGATTACTGGGCGCCGTTCACAACGGGGCATCTACTATGTTTGGTGCCATCTATCCTCCCGTGGCTCCTATTGCTTCAAGACATTCCAAACATCTTCCTTGCTATGTAGAGGAAGGGCTCTATCAGTTCTAGTGCGAGTGGATGCTTTGGATGCCATGAGCACGCCCTAGCCGCATTCTTCGAAGTCGTAACTCGCACAAGATGCTCTAGCGAGTGATTCCTACCATCTACCCGAACCCCAAATTTGTTGCGCCTGCCTATTGGGCATTTCCCTTCATCCCCCTTAGGGATAGGTGATGATGCTGCCGAAATATGTACTTTCATCCAAGTCAAGTAACCCCTCTCCACCTCGCCGATCAGAATAGTAAAGGAGTCCGTCACCTCTAGTGCGTTACCTGCACCACCTCGGACATCTCAGACCCTTGGCTCATCGACGGCAGTCCCATCGGTCGCAGCTCGGCGCCTGTCCCGCTCTGACCCCGTTTCCGGCCGGAAAGGAATCTCGAGACGCCACCGGGTCCGGTCGTGGCATGTGTGTTGCTTCCATCTTGCGACTCGAACAGGCTGAAAAACTTCCTTTTTGGCTTGCTAGAATCGGCGTCGGTGTCAGCATCAAGCCCCACGTCCTCAAAGTCATCCTCCTCTGCCGTCGGCTCGGTCTTGACGAATCGATCGCCGAGGGGATACCGGTGCGGGCGAGCAAAGTGCGCAGAGTCGAGGGACTGTCGTGCTGGCGCGTCGAAGCCGATGACGGGTGATCTTGCTGAGATGTCCTATATTGGGGAACTGAGTTAGTGATTGTGGCTGTTGTACGAGACAGCCTGCGACTGCGAATAGAGGCTTGGGCTAATAATGAACCAATCTTCGGAAGCTTCGGAACCAATGGGGTTGAAAACGCAGCCGTGGAAAAACGTACAAATGAGCGCCTGTAGGAATCAAATGATTCTCTGGATATGGGAAAGTGCTCTATCTCTCCGCCACTGCTCTGGGCGTCCGAAGATGTCCTTGATGAGAGGTACCTCCGTGACCACAGGCCCTTTTCGGAAGCGTCTTCAGTTGGTGAGGGCTTCGCGATGCGACAAGTTAGCGCAAACCACACAAACGGGCCAAAATTGCATATTCAGCAATTCGGCAGTCGACGACATACCGGCAGGTACACTCCGCTGTCATTGACAACTATCATGAGGCCAAGGTCAGTCAATTGTCGTCCGTTTGCATGTGGGGGGTCATCTGATGGCACCGCCCACACGAGCGACTTGGTAACCCGAGCAATGCTCACCACTCAGTTTGTACGAGCCCGTATCAATGCTCCGCCCGCTGCTGATGCTCAATGCCGAAGAGGACTTCGAGCCTATCGTGTCAACCCTCTCGAAGCCTGGCGTCGAAGGATCCTCGCCTGGCGGGACATTCTCATCTTGAATGATGTTTAAGGCAGCAGTACGTCTGCCAAACAGATTTCGAAGCGGCATTGTTTCGTTTCGTTTCGTCGATCGAGAATTGAGGATTGCGGGGTTGATTTTCTCAATTCCCTAAGCGTTGCTTTCCTTCAGTAATGTATTTAGGACTTCATTGGCGCAGATTTGGTCAAAGGGTGTGACCGGGGTTTAAGAAGGGTCTGTTGAAAACATGAATTCCGGGAATCCACTTTATGATATCTGCATGGCCTAGAACTGGGAAGTTGGGAGTGGCAAGATGTGCCAAGATCGTACTTTCAGCGGGGCAGTTTGGATGAAGAGCAATTATAAATGCGAATCAGCGACAGGGCAATGCCGCAAATGGAGGCATGGCGCCGCCCGGTGCTCACTGTTCTGGTCCCTGGGCACCTGCCTTGCTGTCCCGCAGCTGCAGCAGCACGGCCTGCGAGACTTGTATTGTGTTTTGACATCAGTAATGTGGCATGTCACTCTACTAATTAGCCAAACGAAAGCATGACACGGATTACATGATTGTCATGACATCGTCAACATTGTCGGCTTGAGTAAGGCGGTGCATATCTGTATGCAACCGTTATAGACGACTGCAATATCCCATGGTAGCAGGGTAGCTTGGCCGCTTGAATGCGTTGGCCGATATTTCCCCTGCACAGGAAAGGGGAGCATCAACAAGGAGTCAGGTGTGCTGTGCAGCCCAAATTTAGAGCCCAATCCAGCCGTCCGCGAAGCAGGACATGAAGAAGCGAATGCAGGCGTTGGTCAGATAGGAGGCGACTGCTGATCTGGGTTATGTACTTCGTGCTTGTAGTCTGAGTCGGCGCTCGGCCGGGAAGGGCGATGTATCCTCGTAGGCGCATCTCGGAACTATCGGACCTCCCACAATGCCGATGGAGGTCGGCGCTCCTCGCCTTTCGGGATCCTCGTGGGTCTTGCCGTTTTCGTCACACTCTCTATCGCTCCCTAAATAACTACCATATCCCCACCAAAAAAACTGGCAGCGGTCGTATTGCACGGCCGTGCCAACGAAGACAGCAATATTGCATAGCCTGATGCCCATCGTAGAAAGGGATACCGTTATTCCTGCGCTGCGTCAAACTAGGCAGAGTGAGCACAAATCTTACCACTCTCGGCCAAATCGAGTTCAGATCTGCGGCCCGTGATGACCTGTCAAGCTTGCGGTGCACCATGCAGGTGGTGCCTGTCAATCTCCAGACTACCACGATGAACATGCATTCTAAACATACCCGATACTAAGAGAATTTTCTTTCGCCGTCTGTCAATTGGACAATTCTAAGTATCCTGTCAACCAGATGCAGAATGGCTACAAAGCAAAATCCAGAGTGCAGATGAAGCCGTGGGTCCGTCTTGGCAGAGATTTGGTGACTTCATTTGATGCAGATCCTTCAAGTTCAAGTTTCCAAGAAAAATAACCTGAAAAACGCATGAACCCTAACCCTTGAGCCTGCATTCGATCGACCGATATCTCGAGGGCATTACCGTGGTGGTTGTTTCCAGACTTATAAATACCAGGCACTACTCGATCATCTGGGCTAATGTTGAGGACCCGTAGAGCACTATTTCGGCGGTAATACCATCAATACATTCCAATGACCAACAGCGGCTAACAATTTATGATACCTAACCATCCATGACGTCGACTTGAGACTTTTGTAATGCGGGGCCCCGCTCATAAGTCTTACCCTACAGATTCACCATCTGCTTCATTCTCTTCATAATCATGACTCTCCCTGCTTTAGTGTCCCACACCCGATGAGGCGCTCCGTCGACAATGTCCCAGTGTTGCAAGTTTGCCGTCAACTTGCTGAGATCTCGCTGGGCTGATTCCCAGTTTGAATCCTCTTTCAGCTGATCGCCAGACGTGATGACGGTCAGCGGCGTGTTCTGTTGTTGGATTGAACGACTACTCTTGATCTCTCTTTCGGTGAAAGTATTGGCAGTCAGCGACTCCTGCAGCTTCGAGAAGATGAATTTGCCTGACTGGCGAGATGATGTGCCCCAAATCCTGTCGGTGCTTGATCGCCCCTTGAAGATGGCTGCTGGTACTCTGTCGAGACCGAGTGGACTAATGATCCCCCGAAGCCAAATAAGGAAACGGCGGAGACCCGAACCCACACCACCGAGGTAGTCCTCGTGAAGCGGGTCTATGAGGACAAGCCCTTTGACGCTATTACCGTGCTGGGCCGAAAAAACGCGAGAGTATATGGTCCCGATGCCAGCACTGACTATGACCCATGGGCCTCGCTCTCCCGCCTTGGCCAGAGCTTCATTCATGGCCATGACTTCCATTCCCGCTGACATAGGAGATGGTGCCGCATCGCTCCAAGCGTACCCTGGCCGGTCAACGAAACAGAATCTCGAGATAGAGCCATTCCTTACCGACTCTTCGGCAAGCTGCCAAAGACCATCTTCAACGGCATCTTCCCCACCCTCTAAAAGCACAGTCGGAAGCTTGTTTCCCTTGGAATCGGTAATGTTACCTTCGCAGTGGAGGTGTATTCGATAGGTACCCGCGTTGACCGAGTATCGTTTGCCTGGTGGCCCAGTGCTCCAATCGACCGCGCGGATGATGAGAGTAATAGTCATAAAGATGACGCAGCCGAGAAGAATGACCAAGGCTACCCCCGAGGTGCCAACTTCAAGTCTCTCCCGCCAACTTCGATTCATCTCCGCGTGCCCCATCATTTCCTCCTCGACTGTGGCTTTGCCGTGCTTGACCACTATGTCGATCAAGACGGTCCAAAGAACCATCAACAGGCACCAGACGATGCTAACAATGCCGACGATGTCTTCCTCGTACCGGATTCCCCCGACGGCCAGCGCAATGATCATATCAATGACGACAAAACTCTGCACCATAATATTAGCGTCTTCTCTAGCCACACCAAAGTTTTAGTTGGTTGGGATACCGCAATGATGGAACCCAGAACTCGAATTAGCCGTGCTGGTGCTGCAAAGAATATGAGGTGGAAGACGAGCATAGCCAGAGCGATGCTGGTGTAGCTGAAGCCAAAGAAGACCGATCCAGGGCTGTGAAGATGGGGTAGCGTTAGGAACATGGATATGAAGAGCATCAGCCACCAGACCGCCGTGAGAATCGTGAAGACGATAGTAGCGATCCAAGCGATTTTGACTCCAGTGTCCTGATAGGGTGACAGATTCAGGGATTCCGATGCCGTCGGTTCGACGGAGCTGCTGTCAACCCTGTTGGGGAGGAGACGAGTGTGCTCATCGGGAGCATCATCCGTAGCCCTCTCATCCTGGTTGCTCGACTTGCTATTCGACCACAACGGCATCTTGAGCTGAAGTTGAACTGCGAATTGTGTGTTGAGTTCTCGAGCCTTTCTCCAAAAAGGTCAAGAAATCGTTCAAGGCAAATGAACGAAACCAAAAAGGAAATTCCAGGAAGGACCGATGAGTGGAATCTCTGCGGGGGGGAACTTGAGGGATGGAGGTACAGTGCAAGTCTAGGATATCGTCTACGTCATTGCGCTTGCCATCGCGACTACCATTTGCGGCATGCTGCGGCTCAACAGGTAAGTCCTCCCCACCTGATTGGACAATTTGTCGAAAACTCTCCTCCTTCAACAACCTCGGCGGGCAAATAGCTCCGGTAAGGTCTCTTTTTAACTTCCGCGACGGTAGCAACGCGAAACCATCACTGTTGCCTTCTAATTATTCTTTCTTCCCTTCATCATTGAAGTCTATCTGACTTGCTTTAGGGACCTTTTTCCTCTTAAAGAATCGCGAACCGTGGAGCGTGAAGCATGGCAAATTCGTCGTGGAGCAGATACCTGAACTTCGAAGCCTGAATTCCCATGCTTGATCCTAGCATCACCTTCCAAGCTGTGCGACAAAGGTGGCCGCTTACCACCTACCCTGGTAGTAGGCACAAGATGCAAGGCTGCAGAGGGCAATATTCGTCAATTTCAGAATCCGATACTATCTCCATAGCTCAAAGACAATTCTACCTTTTTTGGCTTTCTCAACCTACAACCACGGATGTACTGAGTGATGGGATATCAATATTTTGGGCCATCTTTGTTATAATTCTCCCACGGCGTAATTGGGTTTACCGCCGTCCCGCTTGACCCCGACCCGGTTTGAGAAGTTCGAGGAGGCTCAAGACTCTGAGACCGCCGAAATGGAGGGACCTCGTTGGACCGTTTTCTCCACGACTTGGTAGATCGTGGTCGTTTTGCCTCCGGAGGAATCTCGCCTGTGGGAGCCCCCAACTTGGCGTGTCTCCGAGGGTCATTGTAAGAAATGCCTCTTTCCGAGAACAACTCCTTCCTATGGGTATTCCAATCTTTGGTGGATGGGTCGCTTAGGGTTACCCAGGATTTGATTTGTGTAAACCACCTCGTCGCCCAGGATTCCGGTCTTGCTCCTTCAGGAGGCAAATGCTCCTTCTTCCAACTACTTCGAGGCGCCGTTTCGTGCGTGTATGTAGCGACTGACGCGGGTTGGGATGGACTAGGACTGGCCGGGTCCGTTTGATTCTTCCTTCTTTTATGCTGGGAAGAACCAATCTCAGATTCTGCACCACCACTCGGCTGACAGCCTCCTGTTCTTTCTGTGCTGGAGTTGCAGCTATCCATTCTTGGTGGAAGCTCAAATCATGATTCCAGTCTTGTGCGAACCAATGAGCTCGGCCAACTGAGTTTTCAACTGATGAGGACACGAGGCTCCCACCGCACCGCACCGTACCGTCTCTGGAGGCTTGCTGAATGTGTAAGCTGCATTCTGTGCTTATGAAAGTATCATACCTTCTTCTAATTCGCCCAAGTTGTATAACTAAGGAGACTTACAGATGCTTGGAATGGGATCTCGGGAGGTTAATGTGATGTGAGTATGAACCCTAGAAGTGATTGATACTGCTGTGGACGCAGAGTCGGTGAGCACCGTTGCGACGTTATAATCCCTTTACATTAGTTGTTTTAGGTGGTGTTAGTGGGAGACGGCATTCCAGGTGAGATATTGAAGGATCCTTTTGGAGTGCCATGCTATGAGGTGGAATCGTGAGGACGATGATGACGTCACAAGTCCTAGCCGTTCGATGAAACGACTCGTAGGAAAATAAAAACAAATTCTGTCCAACAGGGACAGAATCGGTTCAAGCCTGTCTCGCTGAACGCGAAGGAGAGACTTGGATCGCGACCAAGCGAAAGGAAGACCTGTGGGTTGGGCTGAGGTGGATTCAAAAAGTCGAATTGCGGACATGAGAAGCGGGAAGAGCCGAGGAGCCTGTAAGTGGGCAATTGTGTTCTAGGCTACGAAGTAAGAGCACTGGAAACAAAAAAGCAATGCAGCGCCGAAACTTGAGTGTAAACTTAGGGCGAGGTGTGCGTGCTGCGGCGAGTGAATGAGAAAGAGAGCTTACGAGCACTGACAGCCGTGCTGCGACAGATACGTAGCAATCCCGCTTGAACCGGATAGCTGGTGTGTGCTCACTTCTTGTAAGGATTCTGAGGCTATGCTTTCCTGAAGATGAGCTTGTTTCGTTGGATCACACGTCAGAGACGACGCCGTTTTCATGGAGGATCCGCCAAATGGGCGGTTGGCTTGTTGCGGCGGATTTAGTGTCGATTCCTTGGCCGTCATTCTTGTGAAAACAAACTTTACCATCTGCAGGGACCGTGCGCTGGCACAACTGCCAGCACTCCCCTGCTGAGCTTCGTCGGCTTGCCCAAGCAACCAAGTTAGCGGTCAAGGAGAGCTAGCTTCACTAGTCGCCCGAGTTGGAGATGCGACTTGAGAGTAAGCCCAGCTGTATTTTCGTACATGCAACCTGGTTCTCAATATAGCTAGCCTTGCAAGCTCGTCGTGCCTCCGAGCCTCGTCTCCCCACACATACTAAAATATTCTGCTGGGTTATCAGGCAAATGGAGGCTCTTTCGACAGCTGTACGGAGTGATTCAATCGTCTGACACAAAAGGGGATCCCTTCGGCATAAGAAAACGTTGTCTTGCTTAATTGGACTCTTTCTAGGCGTTAAGGAGACCATCGACTTTAACACTCCCAATGGCAATCGAAATTTAGAACACCATAACCCTCGGAAGCTCCTGCGACTACCTTTCGTAGTCGAGCGAAATGCTGGTAGTTTTTTCCGTACTGGTCAAATGGGGATCTACGTCCTCACCATGGCTTCCTTAGCTCTACAGCGTTGTCAGGTGAGCGAATGGCGGGGTGGTAGGAGCCTTCGTCTACTTCTTGGCTCGCCCCGCTTGTTGTTTGGTGCTTCACTGAAGGACACGCTTCAGGCATTAGCTAGCCCTAGTGGGCTAAGGAAAGCTGGTGGCATGTCGATGCACGGCTGGAGGAGATTGGACTGATCGATCTTTCTGTTTGTTGCGCCAGCTTGCGGCAACAGACCCTGGCGGCTAGGCGTCGGCACCAGAGACTGTCACACTGGGACTCGAGCGCCGGCCTCGTCCACCAATTTCCCCCTAAACCACCTCCAAAACAGTATCAACCGCTTAGCCGCACACTAAAAACCAACCGCTATCTTTCGTAAATAATCAATATTGGCGCTGGGCCTGCGTCTACTTCTGTCTCTTTTTGTGTCGACCAAGAGGACGACGAAGTCGCATTGAAGCCGGCAGCGGAGAGTCGACATCCGTCGTTGGGCTCTTGAAAGTCCGAGCCTTTCCGTTTCTCACGTCTCAATCCCCACCACACGGCCCAGGGATTGATTGGTAACTTCCCCTCTCAGACTCCAGAGTGCCAGCAACTGCGGGAGTGCAGCATCTGGCACGGCGGCACGGCCCAAATATTACAAGGTGGCTTGCAACATCTTGCCCAGCCGGTCACGCGAACTTCGCCAGCCCAAGTGCGTGTGCTCTTGAGAAATCAGCGTTCTCACGACGGAGCCTGGTACGGTGACACCCCAGGCACTTAACTTACGATAAATGCGAGATCTGCGAGAGCTGCGAGCGCTGCCAGAGCGACGGAACCGATAACGCCACGGAAAACCCCCTCCTGCTGCCCCGACTCCAAAGCCGACGTCGTCGACTAGTGTGAATTCCCCGCTGATGCGGACCCGTCCGTCGCTCCATCATCTATTCGATAGCCGGGGCTAGACAATTCGAACCCGCTGCCCCCAATCTGCGGTGTCGGACGGGCGACAGCTACTGCAGCAATTGAGCTCGTCCACCGTGATGGCAGCCGACTACGGCGGCGGATCGCCTGGCGACCGATACCACGCCGCTCCGCCAAAGGTCGACATCGGATACCCAGGCGAGCGAAGCTGGCAGAATGGGGGCCAGACCATGGCACCAGACAAGCGGGTCGCATCTCCGGCCCTGCCTCACAATCCGGGCACGCCAGGAGCTCCCAGCTCGGACTGGGACGTCGACCCTCGACGGAATGACAGGAACATGGCCAGGCCAAGGAACGGCGGTCGCTCCGGCAGTGGCCAGGTGCGAATATGTAAAAAGTGCGGGCTGCAGCTGACGGGCCAGTTTGTTCGGGCTTTGGATGGGACCTTTCACCTGGATTGCTTCAAATGCCGTGTAGGTTGCATACGCTTGTCCTTCGTCCATCTTCATCTCCCCTTCAACCTCAAGCTCGCTACTAACCATGGTTCGTAGGACTGCGGCCAGATCGTGGCTTCCAAGTTCTTCCCGGCCGACGACGAGAACGGCGAAGGACAGTACCCCCTCTGCGAAACCGACTACTTCCGAAGACTGGGTCTGCTATGCTACCAATGCGGCCAGGCTCTTCGTGCTTCGTATATCACGGCACTGGATCGCAAATACCACGTCGACCACTTCACCTGCTCTGTGTGTCCGACCGTGTTCGGAGCATCCGACAGCTATTACGAGCATGACGGCCAGGTGTTCTGCCACTACCACTACTCGACTCGATTCGCCCAAAGATGTAATGGTTGCCAGACGGCCATCCTGAAACAGTTTGTTGAGATCTTTAGAAACGGTCAGAACCAACACTGGCACCCCGAATGCTACATGATACACAAGTTTTGGAACGTTCGACTTCGCCAACCGACCGACGAAGCTGTTCAGACACCGACCCAAGACGACGCGGCGGCACGAGAAGTCATACGAGAAGAGGAGGAGCGCATGGAGGAAAAGGTCTATCGGATCTGGAGCGTCCTCTCGACCTTCGAAGAGTCATCCGCTGCTTGTATTTCCGACATGCTTCTTCACGTTAGTAACGGCGCCTATGTGGATGGAGTATTGGTAGCGAAGAGGTTCATCGTGCACGTCGAAGTTTTGTTCCAGTCGGTGGATCGACTGGATGGCACAATGCTGAGCCTAAATCTTAAAGGTGAGTAGCTATGGCATTTCTGGACGCGTTCTCCATCGGCCCTGCCATTTGAGCCATCTAACATTTTATCCTTAGGCATGTCGTACGGACGAGAAGCCAAGCTTCTCTGCAAGAAGATCGTTTCCTTCTTCTCTTTGCTGTCTAAGACACAGGACACGGCGTCTCGGAAACTAGGTGTGACACAAGAGCTGCTCTCTTTGGTGACGGGGTTGGCGCACTACCTAAAGCTCCTGATCAGGATCTGCCTTCAAGGCGCGTTACGGCTTGAGAGGGAGTCGAAGTCTTCGCAAGGCATCTACCAGTTCCTGGACGACTTGGGCAATCTTGAAACACTCAAATCGGAGGACACTTCACTGCAGATCACGAGCGGGGCGTCGAAACTTTCGGCAAAAGATTCGGATCACTGTGCGCACTGCCACAAGTCTGTCGAGGACGAATGCGCAAGGAACGGAGATCTCCGGTGGCACATCGGATGCGTTTCCTGCGTGCGGTGCGGGAGAGAATTAGGTAGGCAGCTTCAGGATGGCCGTTGGAATGCCTTCGACGGCAAGGTCTACTGCAACAACTGTGTCGCCATTGCAACGGAAAATGTAGCGCCGTTCGAGCATGTGTCGAAGTTGCAGCAGTACGTCTTCCTGCTAAGGGTGGCTCTGGCTCGGCTGCTAGACATTTTGCGAAGTCACGGAGCCTTACCGCAAGGTTCGGAGGAGGGCGGCCTTGCGGATGGCCATGATGCCGAGGGTCGGAGAACCTCCACGGACAAAGAGCCGCCGCACCTGAGATCAGACACGAGATCGAAATCTTTTGCCGGAGGCGGGACACGAGACCACCACCGCGAGTCGTCATACGAAAACACTTTGCATGACGTTAGACGCCTCCGAAGCACGCGATTAGATAAGCATCTGTCATCGAGCTTTAGGAAAGCCCGAACGTCGAGGATCATGGACGGACCTGAAGGCCGAAGTGCCAGGCCGGGCTCGGCAGGTGCTGATGACCAGGGTCGTGGTGACCAGAACCTGCAGATTGTCGAGGACAGGGGCCACGACGCGGCCATGTCCGACACCATGTTCGGCAACAACGAGGGCTTGACTTTGGATGATATTCCGCGAATAGTAGCTGCCGAGCAGGTCAGGGAAAAGGCCAAGCCAGCTCAGCAAGGTCTCTTTAGGGCACCGGGCGCCGCATCGGATTATGCGGATTATGCACCAGGTGGTCATCAGCGCACGCAGTCGGCCGGCAGAGACGAGATCCGAGGCATCGGCGAAGCTGCACCTCAACGAGGCAGACGATTCTTTTCCGAACTATCAGGGCTTGAGTACTTTATTGTCCGGCACTTGGCCGTGTTGACGATGCAGCCCATGGTTGTAGACGAGTTTACGCTGGAGGAGCTGCTCGGCTTTATTGAATCCCGGAAACCGACTACATTCTGGAAGAATCTCAGCAAAGCCTTCAAAAACGACAAGAAGGCGGCCAAGAAGAAGGGCATCTTTGGCGTGCCGCTCGAGGCCATCATTGAGCGCGACGGTGCTGACTCGACAGACGGCGTTGGGCCTGGCACCCTTCGCATTCCTGCCATTCTTGACGACATGATCAGCTCGATGCGGAAAATGGATCTTTCCGTCGAAGGCGTTTTCCGTAAAAATGGCAACATCAAGAAGCTGACAGAGCTTCGTGAGACCATCGACAGGGAAGGTTGTGATAGCGTCAACTTTATGGAGCAACCCGTCGTGCAAGTGGCAGCTCTTCTCAAACGTTACCTCCGCGAACTCCCCGACCCGCTCATGACGTACAAACTCTATCGCCTCTGGATAGCGGCAGCCAAGATACCCGACGACGAGAAGCGGCGCCACTGTCTTCACTTGGCGTGCTGTCTGCTTCCCAAGTGCCACCGAGATGCTCTCGAAACTCTTTTCTGCTTCCTCAAGTGGGCCGGGTCGTTCCATCAAGTTGACGACGAGTCAGGCTCCAAGATGGACATCAAGAATCTTGCCACGGTCATTGCCCCCAACATCTTATTTGCCAATGACAAGGCGCCCGCTCTCGACAGTGACCCCATGTATGCCATCACCGCCGTGGAAGGACTAATCAACTACCTTGAGGAGGTGTGCCTGGTAAGCGCCCAGAAAGCTCCATTATGATTGAAAAGACGTTGGCTAACCCGGCGAAGGTACCCGACGAGCTCCTGACCATGCTCAATGACCCGTATCTCTTCAACAACAACGGCGAGATCACCACCAAGGAGATCCTAAAGAGATTCCAGGATCGCCAGGGACAGCGGCAACCACCGCTGCCTAGTGACGCGAGCGAGGTTCCACACAACCGCCCGGACACATCGACACGCCCACCCCCAAGACGAGTTGACACAGACCCGTCGCTCTGGCAGCAGGAAAGCACGGTACAACGGATGCAAGAACCTAGCCTGCCCTACACCAATTCCGGGCAGTCCACGCCCCCGCAAGCCTGGCGGGGTCGAGATGAAGGCGCAGGACACGTGTCGCCATACACGCAGCAATTCGACTCTGATCCCCAACTGGCGCCAGGCGAAAATGATGGGCAAAGGAGGGAATGGCGCAATTCGGGCTGGGGAAGGCAAAATGGCGGTGTCGCTATGGGGAACAACTTCTAATGAGATGGTGTGCCACCGGCTCTGTCGATATGAACATGGCAGTGCCGTGGCTAAGATTGCCTTCACCCTTGACGCTCATCTATCGCAGCATTATTTTGGGTCTGACTTCTTCTTGCTCGGCCATAACGATTACGGATATGACAAAACGACCGTCTCCTTCGACTCGAACGTCAGCAACATTGCTCTGTGGTATTTTCTCTCTCTGCACTGCTATCAACTCCAAGACGTTGGATTTGAGATGCCGGGCTTTTTTATACCCTGCCGAAACGAAACCTTACACTTTCGAACTAGGCACCCTTTTCTTCTCTTCTGCGGCTACGGCCACACAGTTGCCATTTTCGATTTTAGGTTATAATCCGATTTCTTATAAAGAGCAGCCGACGAGCCGTCTTTGGAGTTTGTTGTCTTTCCCGCTTGTTCTTTTTTTTCTTTCGAAGGAGGATTTCATTTCTTTCTATCATTCCTGCCTTGCCTTGTTCCCTTCCCCTGCTGGTACGTCTACTCTTAGCGGCCCGATCTCGATTTGCTCCCCTCTGTCGCTCTCCTTCATTGGGGCTGGCACGGAATCGCATAGGGATTCGTCGGGAAGAATGGGTTGGGAGATAGGAGGGAGTTATCGGCCCTGGTTCATGTGTGTGGATGTGGAGGCTGAGGTGGGATGGTGCATGTAGATTTTTATCAAAAAGACCAAAAAGGATACCTGTAGGGAATGATCTGTTAAATGGAATCGATTAAGTATGAAAAGCAACAGGTTTTTTGCGGCGGTCCACCTGGCATGCCAGCCGTCTTCAATGGTCAGTTACTCCGCAGTTATTTGTGAAGTAACGTGCAGTGGCGTCGGCTAGCTTTCGACTTGAAACCGTCTGACTATATATTATATACTACTGTCCAACAGTCAAGGACTGGTGGTAAAATGTGCACAGCATATTACAAGCTTCATCCGCTCGGGTATATGCCATGGATAGCGTACAAGGAACCGCAAGCTGGTCATGGGCACGTTATGGGCGTGCATCCATGTTCATGCCTTGATGGGCGTCAGCTTCCCCTCCTCTCTCAGCACGTCCATGTACCAGTCCACAGAGCGCTGGATCCCCTCTTGCAAGCTGTAGAGGGGCTGATATCCTAATCTCTCCTTGATCTTGGAGATGTTGTGATATTTGGCTATGGTCGAGTAGAGGATCCTCTGGCGGTTGAAAGACGGCGTCTTGCCGAGAAGACCACAGATGACCTCGTTGATCCAGCCGAGGCCGAGACCCAGGTCGCTGGGCAGCCACCAGTCGGCGTTCCTCCCCTTGTTCCTCCCCGCCGCCTTCCAATAGGCGCGGCAAAAGTCCCAGAAATAGGTAGGCGTGTCGTTGGTGACGAAGAAGGCTTCGCCATCGACGCGCTCCGTGTCGAGCGGGATCGTGGACGAGGCGTGCGTGGCGAGCAGGTGCTGGGCGGCTAGGAGGTGGGCGTGGGCGGCATTGGGCGCGTAAGTGAAGTCGAAGAGGTTGTCGTTGTCGCCGACCTGGACGTTGCACCGTCCCTCGAGGTAGAGGTTGACCATGTGCTTCGTGATGGTGGCATCATTGGTGCCAAAGATGCCCGCCGGCCGAATCGACACCGTCAGCAGCGGGCGCTCGGCGGGTTGGCGGTTGGCTTTGAGGACGAGCTCCTCGGCCGCGGCTTTTGTTTCCGAGTAGTACTCAGTTTGGAGCTCGCCGCGGATGACGGGGAAGCGTTCGTTGGCGTTGATGAGATCCGTCGCGTTGTCACAGACGATGCTTGCGCTGCTTGTGTAGACGAGGGCCTTGACACCGTGGTTCTGGCACGCTGTCACGATGTTCTGGGTTCCCTCAATGTTGACCTTGCGGAACAGCTCGTGTGCCACGGCGCCCTCCTTTTGCGGGTGCGGTGAGGCTGTGTGGATCACCACGTCGGGTTTGATACGGCCGATGACGGCGTCGGTCGCTTCTGGGTCGGCGATGTTGCCTTCGTGGTAGGTTACGCCGGGGCAAGTCAAGCGTGGCTTTGCAATGTCCAGCACAGAGACGTCGGCCTTCCACATCTCGAGCAGCAGCTCGACGATGCTGTGGCCGAGCATCCCCGCGCCGCCCACAACGAGCACCTTGCCCAAAGAAGGCTGCAGCTTCTTCTCCGTCGACATTGCGGCAAGAGGTTTAGCTCTGATCGTAGATTGAGCTTGGAAAAGTTTTTGGTGGGGCCGTTTCGAGGCGACAGTTAATGTTGGTGGACGAAGGTACTATCACTGCTGCAGCTTGCCAATCTCTGTCCAATCAAGTCTTGCAAAGCTTGGGAAGCGGCGCCGGGCGAACAGTGTGAAGTTTGGGCTACTTAGAGGACGGGTAGATAAATTGGCTATAGATCTATATTTTCTCGCAAATTAGGTCAATTGAACAAAATTATGTAGATAACTACTGCGTAATAGCAAAATGGAGCCGCTGAAGAAAGGTGATCTTCGGGTTTTGTATGAGACTGAGAGGCCAATCTCCTGGGGTAAATGGAGTCGACACGTTGCAGCCTGGTTGTGTTGCGGGCCTGCTCTTGCCATCCGGGACGATGAGCCGCCTCGCACCCCCTGAAAGGCAGGTCTGCAAGGAGCAGGTGTCCACTGTCGACAGCGGAGCCTTCTGGTAGGCGCGTCGAACACGTGCCTGGGGAGACGCGGGACGTTGCTCCGATGGAGGGGCTGCGGCCTGATTTGAAGATGTTGCCCAGACAGGAGCAAGGTGTCGCTTGTGATTCATTACTACTGGTAAGAGCTTAATTCACACTTTTCTTTTGACATGTTTATATTGTTTGCGTGATTTTTATAATGACCGAACACGACTTGAGGGCGAAACTTGACGCTCTCGCTCACCTGGTTCCCTTGCTCTATTTTGGCGATTTTGGACTCTATTCTCTTTATTTTTGGCTTGTATGCGCAACTTCAAAGGCTGCGCCTTGAATAATGCAGACTTCTACGTGGAAGGACGCCAGCCATGCCCGCCATGCAGCCTGCTGGTGAGAGAGATGTTGAGATTTTGGTCCATATTGCGGCACCCGGTGCGGCAAGAGACGATGATGCATACCGAACCCTTGCTACGGACTATCTAGCGTTCCTACCGAGTACGAGACGAACGATCTACGAGCGGCGAGACCGGCAGGAACATGATGTTTCCAAAGACTCACTATTGCCGTTGCTAGATGACCGAAGGTCGACGAAAAGGCCGAGAGAGGTACAGGCTATTATGCATGATTCCCAGGCCGGGGACGGTCGAGGATCGCAAACTGCGGATAGGAATGACCGGCTAGGTGCGGGCGAGCCAGTCTGGACTCGGAGGACAACGGTCGATACTCAGGAGCTGGCGTCGGCTGACACGCCGCCGTCATCGGATAGGGAAGAGAATGATATCAACACTAGCTCTCGGAACTCTCAGAAGTTTGGCTTTCACCTCCGACGAGATGCGTTAGACATCACCGAATCGCCTTTTCTCTCCTTTCGCAGTGTCGCGGACAATCTCGCATCCCCTAAGTTTGCCGTTAAAGCTCACCACGCACAAGTACCATCTACACCACCCGAAATCGCTAGTGGGGCGGAGATGCAGGATTCGCAGATTAGCGGGTCGAGAGTGTCTGACTCCCAGCGCCAATCCCCATCGTCAAACTCCATAATTTCCGAGATACCAGACTCTAATCCGAACGATGTGCTGATGCCGGAGCTCAACTCACCCTCTCGCGTCATGGAGCACTTTCTGACCACCATAATGCGCTCTAAGTCCAAGCCGCCGCGCTCACAGGCTGGCCCTGCATCATACGAGAATGGCAATCGGCAGCAGCCTCGGGGTCAGTTGGAGGCGAGGCGTAGAAAACTAAACAGCACTCGCATAGAGAAAACGGAGACCGTCCTTGTCCCCGGCGCCAAGGAGAAGGACACATGCAAGACGTCGGAGAAGGAAACTCCGTCGTCGCTTACGACTCCAGTGGCGGGTGATGGTGTTGAAGTGAGCACAGTACTCGAAGCCCCAAGGATGGAAGAAGCCGCCTCAGAGGATGAAAGGGACCAGAACGAGACTAGACCGACTGAGGTCTCTGTAGTCAACAAGCGGGCCGAAACGCAGACCGAGACAGGGGCTCCGCCGACACCGTCATCGATGTCGAGAAAGCGTACTCGCAGACAACTCGGAACAGGAGCTAGTGGTTTGATTAGTGACTTCTCGGACTCGCCCACTCACCCCGCCCCGATAAGCGTATGGTCTTCTGGAGATATAAATGAGGGTGGTCAAAAGAAGCGAGTGAGGCTTGAGACGGAACGTCTGGGCCCTCAAATTTCACGCGCCGACTCAGAGCCGCTTCCAAACCGCCGCCAAGCAAGCGAGGTTGCCCGAACCGTAGCCCTGACTCGAAGTGTTAGTGATCAGTTTCCTCAGCGGACTCAAGCTCCCGAGTTGCAGGTGCAATTCTTCAGCGCGTTGGAGATTTGTCCCCCAGAACCGACCCCGAGTTTGAACAACATCGAGCCCTCATCACTCGTCACGTCCAACCTTGCGAAGCTTGCGGCCGACCTGGATCTGGACAAGAGGTACCGACCCGGTCCGCAGTCCCGTACGTTGCGACCTTTTGAGCGCGGATACTGGCTTCTCGACTGCGATGGCTGGGATGAGAAGCTGCGGCACGCCGCCTGGGTTTTTTTGTCAAACTGGGTCGGGAGCGGGCTGGCAGGATGGGGCACACGGTGTTGGAGGGACGAGAAACACAGCTGGATGCGACTGTATTGCTTTGGGCAGGTTGCTGGCCATACATACTTGCTTCTCTACCTCGCCAGCTGCCGGAGGGTGAAGTATACGAATGTAAACTGGATTTCCGGAGGCGACGTTGCCGTTACGGCGTTGGCAAGGTCCTGAGGGAGGACCTAGAATGACTGATGGTGTCCTGGGAGGGATGCATTGGATTGGCGTTTGTCGGGCGGTGATCTTGGTTGGCAGGCTGAGACATTTTAAGGAAAGCATTTACATATTGGATGGATGAGCATTTTCAAGCTTTGGAAACTGACATTGAGGGCTGGTGGAAATGGTTGGGCATGAGAGCAATGAAGAACAACCAATTATGGAGGAATCGGGTATACTAGTAGGGGATGGAACAGGCTGCCTGTCGTCTCCTTTATCTTCGCTATGATGGTATCATGAACGTAATGAAGGAGCATTTTCTATACTTGACTCCGTTTGGAACCCCGTGGCACTGGTTGACCAACGAAGTTTCTTCGATTCATACTGGACGAAACCTAAATGTACAAATCTCCTCCGAGCTAGCTGGAAAGGACCACAACGCCGCTCCGTCCAGACATAGGGGAGTTTGTAAGAGTACCTTGTTAACTACTTCTACAGTAGGGAAGGGAATTTACACCGCCGCCGGAAAGCCGTCTGTAATAATCATGTTCCTACCGGTTGCCCTTTTGGTTTTGATTGCTTTTTCGCCTGTCCCCCTTTCCCTTCAAGTCGTTAAAAGGAGTCACCGGACATACGACAGGAATAATAAATGCGCTGACCCGGGGGTCCTCACCAATTCCCAGGAGTGGCAGGAGAAAATATACCAACAGCTGCTAGGCGGCCTTCAGTTACATGTAGGGCGTATTTGAAACGCTAAAGGGTTTGTTTCGTGCAGGTCGTTCTTTCAGGTCGTAATGGTCTTCATGGCAGACGCATATTTGATCGACTCTGACTTGGCCATGTCTTGATAGGGCTGTAATTGAAATATTAGCATTAGGTCCGGTAGAGCATGATATTATAGACGGGCAGGACCAAATCGCCGTACCTGCTTCTGGCTTTCCGGGAGACTCTTCCACTCGGATGCCAATGCGGCAAACGCTTCAGAGGCCTTCTCCGCAGCTAGTTCTCCCGTTGCCCACCGCGCCTTGACGAAGAGCGCGTACGCCGTCAACGGACGCTTGGGAAGACGCTCATCGGTGATCTTGCGCAAGGACACCTTGTACTTTCTCGATAGACGGGCGCGAGCGCTGTTGGCCACGAGGATAGTCTCCGGCGGGTGGGATTCAACCCAGGCCTTGTAGCTCGCATTGTTGGCGAGCTTGTTGCTGTAGGCAGTTTCTTGCAACTCCTGTCGTTTTGGCAAACGTTAGTCGAAAAATAAACACACCCTCCATAGCGCAATTCGTGCCAAATTTCTCGGGAGGGACCTTTATAGGGCTGTAAAAAGCTACTCACCTGTAGCTTAGTGTCGGAGAGACGCCTGAACTCGACGCTCGCGTCCTTCATCCTTTGTTGCGTTTCCTCCATCCCCTTGGAGCCTTTGAGCTTCGACTGCACAAAGAGAACCCAGGGGGTATCTGGCAACTTGTCAGGTGATCCCTTTAGCAAAGCCTGTTCCTTGAGTCCTTTCTTCTCAGCCGCAGCCTTTTTCTCAGGCGAGATGGTCTTCTTCTTGGCGACGAGCTTCTTCTTAGCCGGCTTCTTCTTCGAGACCTTCTTCTTTGGCGCAGGCTTCTTCTTCTTCGCCTTAGACTTCGTAGTCGTCTTCTTCGTTGCCGCGGGGAAGGCGAGACATCGTGTTGTCGAGAGTGGTCTTGTCTGGATAGCGGCGGCGGCGGACTTGAGAAGGGTGGCTGATGAAGAAGGGACCTTGCACACCAAGAGTGGTGTCACGCAAGGGAGTATCGAAGGCGCGATAAGGCGCCTGAGAGATGCCCTTCCGACGGCTGTCAGCATCATGACGGCGTGTTCCGCTCTCACGTTGGCCTTAGGCGTGGACGCTCTTTGTTTAATCGGGTTCGTCGAATGGTTCCGCAAGTTCGGTCCGTTGTCGCGTCGCCAGTCGTGACTGGTCACCAAAGACTAACTGACGCAGGCTTCAGTCTCCTCAATTGGCGTGCCTCCGTTGAAGTTTCGAGCGCGGCGTCGCGTACGTATTCACGAGTAACTATCAAGTCTGTTCAGGTGACAAAAGATAAATAATCGCTTCCTCGTCAGGCTTTGTGGGGAAGGAGCATTGGGATCAAATAGTTACCTGGTTCGGGGAAATTTGGTGATTTAGGACATGCGACCAGCCTCCGTGTTTTAACCAAGCTTCTTGTATTATATACCTTCTAAACTGCGAATTTTACGGTCAGAAATTTAGTATCGAGTACCTTTATGCGTTCAGCATGAAGCTGACGCGGGAGCAAATCATCAGACGCAGGTCCCGTCCAAGCTTCCGACGTCATGCTGTCCTCAGGCATCCAAAATTCTGCAGGGCTGCAAACGGCAATGCAGCCGAACTGGAAGGCAGCATTTGGACGCGAAGCTTGTCGCTGGCAGTCTGCACTAGAAGAACAAGTGACCTGCAGCCGCAACCTCCACAAACAGAAACAGCAACGCTGCCCCAACCGAAAGTTTATTCCGTTGACGACATCAGAGCAGAACTATAACTATTTTTGTCCTCGATCCTACGTTCAATTATCATTTCGTGTTGCGACCAGCTCAATCTTGACAGACAGCCAAGGGGGGAAATCGGACGTTTCGAGGCTTACCAGCAAACAATCGTTTGTCGAACTACAGACCTCCAGGATGGATCACCGACCTCAAGCTTGGGGCCGGGTATGTCCTCGTTCGCACATATCATTGACCAATATGGACTAACATATTACTTAGCCACGAGATGATGTTTATGGTGCCTACGACCACTCATATCTGCAAACCTCAGCAGGACCTACTCAGGCGACCCAGTCACCTATAGTCACTGGCACGTCGGTAGTAGCGATCAAGTTCAAGGATGGCATCGTAATGGCAGCCGACAATCTAGGTATGATTACCCATTCGTATTTTACCCTTCTTAAGCACCCCTCGGATAGATAAGGTTACACCTCGCTGACCGTTACCACCTTTTGTCCACAGCATCCTACGGCTCACTTGCTCGCTTCACCGACGTCAAGCGCCTCCTCCCTTTTGCCTCCAGCTCCATCGTCGGCTTCGGCGGTGACGTCTCGGACATGCAATACTTGACACGCCACCTCCAAGACCTCGAGACTGAAGAGTCGTACATCTCCCCCGATAAGCCTCGCATGTCTGCCGCCTCGTTGCACCGCTATCTGTCCAAGCTGATGTACAGCCGCCGCAACAAGTTCGACCCCCTCTGGAATCAGCTCTTGGTGGGTGGCCTCGACGAGGATGATAAGCCCTTCATCGCCTGCGCCGACCTCCGCGGGACTACCTATTCAGCACCTTGCCTAGCTACGGGATATGGTGCCATGCTTGCTGTGCCCATCATGCGCAAGACAGTCCCTGACGACGCGGCCGTTCAGAAGGTGACCCAGGAAGAGGCTATTGCTGTCATCAAGGAATGCATGAAGGTGCTCTTCTACCGCGACGCCAGGAGCCTGGACCGGTATTCTATTGCCGTCGTCACGAAAGAGGGTGTTGACCTCAAGCTGGACGAGAAGCTGGAGAGCCAGAGCTGGGCATTTGCTGAGCGGATCAAGGGCTATGGAACCCAAGTCGTGTAGGCTGAGCCTCTGTAGGAGAGTGATGCCGAGGAAGGGAGAGACCGAGGCTCATAGACAGGACGGCGACTTGCGGTGGATCGGAATGGTGTCATCTGTACTGTTTCTAATAGGGCAAATACAACGCTGGCTTCTTCTGCCGTGGTCTCTGTCAGCGGTCTCTGCCTGTGTTTGACAGGGGGATTCCAATCCTCCTTGACGCACATTTTGCTATATATTCTTTCGGCTCTGGCGCCTCCCTGGCCATTTTGGGCGGTGGGCCGCTCATCCTGTCCGCCAAAACGATTAATAGCAAAGTAGTTCTCGTAGCCTTCGGCCAGTGCTGTGGCACGCGCCCATGCTGACAAAAAAGGCGCCATGGAGTTTCACATCAATAATGTCCCAGCTGCAAGGACAAGATCTTGAACGGGGAACGTCAAGGCCCAGGGGCTTGCTGTAACTGCACGTATACCGCCTATGGGAAACTCTGTCAATTCTGGCATCACAGGCATGTCCCAATTGTCATCTCTAAATCCAAACAGTTTCCTTCCCTCCTCCCTTCGTCCCCCGACAGCTCGACATATCCTATGTAGAGACGAGTGTAGAATGGGAAAGAAGATATCTAAAGCCAAGATAACACTTGATTCCCAGACACCACGTCCCAGTAGTGTGAACTACCTCTCCTGCTTTTAGCCTTTTCCTAGCACGTGTCCTTCCCATTGAAGATGACGCCAGATACCAAGAATACATGACGGCCAGCCTTACAAAAGTCCTCTCCTGCTAAATTCCTTCTACATCCGCCTTTAGCGCGCACCGGAGATTGACTACTCGACGGTGACAGACTTGGCAAGGTTGCGAGGGAAGTCTACATTAAGGCCTTCCAACACAGCAAGCCAGTACGCAATGAGCTGCAGAGGGATGACGTTGAGAATACCCTGGAGAACATCGACGGTACTCGGGATCTCAATCTTAAGGGCCTGGCTAGCGTTGAATTCCTCGTCGCCAGGATTGCAGATAACGATGGGCTTGCCACCACGAGCAATAACTACGGACGGTTAGAAAATGCAAGACAGAGCAGGGGTAAAGAACGTACCTTGCTGGTAGGCATTGAGCGACTTCTTGAAGAGCTCATCGCGGGTAAGAATCATGATGATGGGCAGGTTCTCGTCAACGAGAGCAAGCACACCGTGCTTTAGCTCACCGGACATGACAGCCTCGCAGTGAAGATAGGAGATTTCCTTGATTTTTAGAGCGCCTTCAAGGGCAGTAGAGAACTGAAGACCGCGTCCAAGGAGAAGGATGGACTTCTGGCCCTTGAACACATTCTGGCACAGCTCCTTGATGGCAGCATCCTGAGTGAGGATGTCCTTGATATGGCCCGAGATGCTGGCAAGGCCCTCAATGATCTCCTCTCGCCTCTTGGCCTTAGAGGCTCGATCCTCGCTAAGCGAGAGAGCAAACATGACCATGGCGATGAACTGCGACGTGTAGGCCTTGGTGGAGGCAACGCCAATTTCAGGGCCGGCGTTGACGTGGACACCACAGTGGGTTAGGAGCGAGATGGACGAACCGACCACGTTGACAATACCGACCGTCAGCGCACCTCGCTCAAGACAGTACCGCAGGGCCATGAGCGAATCGGCAGTTTCGCCAGACTGCGAGACGAAAACGCATGTATCGTCACGGAAAACAGGTGCCTGTCGGTCCAAGAAATCGGAAGCCAACTCAACTGCGATGGGAATCTCGGCAAGCTCCTCAAATATGCCTCGAACAGCCATGCATGAGTGGTAGCTGGTACCGCAAGCAATGAAGATGATTCTTCGGCACCGGCGGATTGTGGTGATGTACGAGCGAAGGCCACCAAGCGTGACGGACTTGTTGTTAATATCGAGACGACCACGCATGGTGTTGACAACTGATTCGGGCTGCTCGAAAATTTCCTTCTGCATAAAGTGGTCAAATTTGCCCTTCATAATCTCCTGGAGTTCGAGCTCGAGCGTCTGGATGGTTCGGACGTTCGAACTGCCATCAGCCTTCTTGAGGCGATGGATGTTGAGCGAGCCTTCATGGATGTGGGCAATGTCGTCGTCCTCGAGATACATGACCTTCTTGGTATGTTCGACAATTGCCGACGGATCGGACGAGAGGAAGAACTCGGTTGGCATGGGCATACCATCGTCTGTCATGAAAGCTCGCGATTGCGACCGGTGGAGGAGCGACTTGTCAGGGGCCGCCAGGTTGATGCCAAGCGTGTTGCTGCTCTTCTTAAGGGCAACATTTTGCGAGGCCGTCTCGGCGGGGAGAGCGGATGTCTCATCCGAATACTCGACATCGACAAAGTCCACCTTCATGCGCCTCTCCGTCTTGACGCCGATGACCAGCGGAGAACCCTTCCTGGCGGCAATGACCTCGTGCGGGTAGTGCACCGACTTGATCAGCAAGCCGTAGGCACCTTCCAGCTCCTGAATAACAGCCTTGGCCAGATCCGTGAAGCCTATTCCTGAATTCTGGTCGTGGATGTACTTGGCCAGTTTGGCAATGCATTCCGTATCGGTATCCGTCTCGAACTTGAAGCCCTTGCTGCTGAGGAGCGTCTTCAATTCCTTGTAGTTTGTGATGATGCCATTGTGGACGACGCTGAACTCCCAAGTAGGATCCGACCGATGGGGGTGACAATTAATACGCGAAGGGGGCCCGTGGGTCGCCCATCGAGTGTGAGCAATGCCGGCGTGCGAGTCGAACGTCTTGGTCAGATCGGGCTTGGACTCCCCGATCAGCTGCTTTAGCTTCGCAACCTTTCCCACTTCCTTAAAGGCCAACACCTCTCCCTTCTTGTCGCCGTCAATGGCCAGACCGGCCGAGTCGTATCCGCGGTACTCGAGGCGCGAGAGGCCTATCGCGAGAGAACTACCGTCAGCTTGTTGAACCGAGAAGGGACTAGAATAGGGGCAGAGCGGGGCAATTGTTGGGGAGACGATGTGTCCGTCCAAGGCGAGCTCCGTTCATTTGCACATACCATTGATCAGAGTGTCTAGGATGAACTTGCGGTCCTTCTCCACCAGGTAGTTGATATATCCGAATATTCCGCTGTGTAGACAGCAATTGTCAGCTTCAGAATCCCAATTGCATATGCTACCTATGTGTTCCTGGCTCCAAGCTAGCCGGACCACCGCTTGCCTTCTCACAGCTCACCAGGAACTTTTTGGTGGGGCGAAAGGCGGGACTGTCATACCACATGATTGCTGTGCCGTGGGCTGTTGGACTCGGCCGAAGAGTGCAAATCGAAACGATTGTGTTTGGAAAGCAATTGAAGGGGTAACGGAGGTCTGTCTTGTAGACAGAGAAGAAATCACTTGAGGCAGAGAAGTGGGCAGGCAAGGGTATAAGAATTCCTGGAGGATGGGTGGTTGTCCTGTCAGCTTTATGTGAGGCTTAGGTGGTTGCTGCTGGGGGGGCTGCGTCTTTGTGGTGGGGGAACGTGTGGATCGGCCTTGCCGTTGATCTCTGCGGCTTGCCTTGAAGGACCATCCAGCTCTCTCCTCTTGGCTTTGTTTCGGCATCACACTAAAGCATCCAAGCTACTGGCTAGGTAGCTCTACCTTGCATTGAGAGCGTTCGGGCCATGGAGTGGTTTATCGTACAAACTTTGGAAACCCGCAGCCTCTGAGCTTGTGTTCAGAAATTTCCTATGTATGTATGTATGTATTCGTAAGGGTCGCCAATAGATCCGCCAAAACTCGAATTGGATCCGCAATATGGTCCCAAATGGCCTTCAAGTTCAGATTATACACTGTGATGGCCAGGGTCGCAGCTGTAAACAGTACTGCCGCCACGACCCCCAAAAGAGCTGGCTGGCGGTAGCAGCAGCCGTTGCCAGGCTCTACAGGCCAGGGTAGTGGCACGGTGGTTACGGGTACTTGCTGCAATGACCAAATCTACTTCTACCTGCGACGGATTTGGAGCTGCCGCGACAATCCGAAAGCTTCTGAACAGCTCCATTGATTGTGAGTCCATGTCCCAGACTACCTGCATCTCTAGATTAGAAAGAAAGATGCTCAGTTTCTCACCATCAAGCCATTTCAAAGTCGGCCATCGATCAAGGTATCAGCGTTTTCCTGCTCGCTAGTCTACCTTTGTTGAAGCTTTTTGAATGTCGATCTTTGGACGCCACCTCGCGCCACGACAAGAATCATCTGCCTCCGGTTGCAGCTTTGAAGCAACGTGCTCCGATGCGTCGGTATGGTTTCTTGTTACCGCTCGCCAGCCTTCTAGCTCCCGAGGCAGTCCTTGGCCAAAAATCTGGTTTCCAGTCGCGTCCGACCAACCATCTGCACTTAATGCAGGAGCTGAAACTGGGACAGACGGTAGCACGCATATGGTGTCGGGCACCTGTGGCGCGCTGGGATGGAAGCCGTGAGTGCACCCTATGTCTGTAGCCAGGATCGTGCCATCGACCCGGATGCTTCATATAACCTCAGAATAACCTTTATACTAGCAACAAAGACCCCCATTAGGTTTGAGTTGTTTTCTACAATTGTATGCCATATATGTATACTTCCTCAGCCGGTATTGCCTTCGGGTTCAGGCGAGCTTGACGTAGCCTAGTTATCCATCTCGTCACATCTAGCCGTCAACTAGACGAGGACGAGACACATCCGTTTACGAGAAGAAGCGATCACACCTTCGTGTGAATGCTCTAGAAAGAAACCCATGACCGAGTTTAGAGTAAAAGGGATTCTCCCAGTGGTTCTAAAGTGAAATTTTAGTCTGTGAAGGTACAGCCTCGTTCAAGAGCATCCAAAATCAAGCCGAGGGTCCCGAGCGGCAAAAGAGTGGGGACTTGGCTCCGCCACGCAGAAATCGACCAAGTATTTTGTACAGCACAAGCCATGAGAAGATGCGATGTGACCTTCATCCCCGAGGGAAAAGAGCAGGGGAAGAAATCGGGAAACGGTATGGCAGGAATTTGATGGATGTGAGGCTGGCTGCCCCAAAGACGCGCGAGCTGGAATCCTACGAGAGCAGATCACGCACCTCAGGATGCCTGTGGGCAGCTGAAAGATATGCCGCTGGTTTCAACCGTCTCTAGCGACAAGGACAATGAAGACCACGGCGTGCCTGCTGTCTCTCGTCTTACATACATGGCGCCCAGAAATGCGCCTAAATGATACTGAGCATAAGGCTAGCGAGTCCTTAGATCCAATAGGAGAGTTTTCAACGACCAACATCGTACCTCAGCTCTTCATGATAACACAGCTACAAGTCATCTATCAGTGTGAGAGTCAAGAGATGTGCGAGACAAATGGCTTGTTAGGGTTACGGGCGTTGATTTTAAAAAGTGGGGACCTTCGCGGAAGCTGTTTGGCGCCTGGGATATGAGGCATTCGTTGCAGATCCGGCTGCATGATTCGGGCGAGCAATCCGCGGCTTGTGAGAAGCCATCCACCCCGATCTCGAACTCCTTTCCGAGCTTTTGCAACCACATACTATCAAGTCGTGACGAACATATTCCCAATCAGTCAATTGGCTTTGCATGCCCAGTTAGAGGGTAACCGCCATCAAAATGCCGACTCCAGAGTCTGAGATGTTCAAGAAGCAAAAGCCGCAGGTGCCGCCAACCTTCGATGGGGTCGACTACGACGACGACAGAGCCTTCAAAGCCGCACAAGATGCCATAATACGGGAGCAATGGGTTGGGGCTATGATGATCCGCCTTGTCCAAGGCGAATTGAGTAAATGCTACAGGAGGGAAGGTGTCAACCACCTAGAGAATTGCGGAGTCTACCGAGGTATGCGGCCTTGTTTTTTTTACGCGCAACGCATTCAACGAGAAGAGCACGCGAGCTAATTTAGTTAATTGCCGTTGCAGAAAGATACCTACAACTTCTCCGAACGAAAAAGGTCAAGGGAACCTTGGCCTTGCAAAAGAACTACTTTGACCACCAGGAATGGGAGATGAAGCGAGAATTTGCGCCGAAGAAGGAGGAGTCGAAATAGGGAACGAATACTAGCGAGGAGAAGAGTATGGCGAGACTTAGCGATATGGGGCGGAGCAATCTGAGAATGTCTCTTGAAGGTTGGCTCCGCTGCTGATCGTGGTATCATGCCACCTGTGCAACAAACCATCTCCCGATTGTGTACCTCGATGGCGAGTTCAAACAGCCTTAATACAGTTCGTGGATCACTCAAGCCTTGTTGGTTTCCATTTCAGGCACCTCCAACCTATCTACTAGAAAGTACAGTTCCATTAGTTCTGGATTTCCTGCGATGGCGGAACTACAACAGGAGAGGCTTCCAACTCGGTGTTCAAGGAGTACCTGCTTTGGGTTGAAGGAAGATGGCTTTGTCTTATGCACAGACACGGCTACTCTATCTCTCCCTTTAATCAGTTTCCAGTTTTTTCCGCTTCTTTGCAAATCCCTTTGCCGTCCTGGATACCTCCTTGCGTGCCTTGATACATTGTCAAAGGGGAGAATGTGGCAAATCGCTATATTAGGGTTAGGGCTATGTCGGCTTGAATGATGTTTGGCCCGTGCGCTTCTTCCCATCGACCTGGCAGAATGTCGCGACCTGCTTCAGCACATATCAGCAAAGTTTAAATATCAGTGCCCAGTGTCGCTCACCGAACTTCCAACCAAGCACCTACTCGTGGCTGGTTCCTCTCCGCCGTCTCCGCCATCATGCGACTCTAAAAAATTTATCATCCCCTCCCTACCAGCAAGACGTATTCTCGAAAAGCACCACAATGGCCTCTCCGCCCCCGATGCCTGCTCCAGTCTCTCGACCGAAGCTCAAAATCAGCGTCTCACAGACCAAGATTGGGACGCCTACTCAGTCGGCCGCTGCTACGCCCTTAACAACACCTGGTGGGAGGACCAAAATTGTTCTTAAGGGTATCGCTTCGTCACAGACGCCCGGCGACCAGTCGAGCACACCTGCGACTGTCGCAACTCCAGTCACATCCACAACGACGAAAGCGGGCAGGCAGACGAAACCGACTGCGAAAAAGAGGCAGCACGACGAGCTTGGAGACGATCCCGCACCAGAAGTGCGACCACCGCCTAAGAAGGCCAAGCACATCAAGATCCTTCCCGTTACACCCAGCACGCCGAAAGATGCCGGACGATCCATCGTCATCAAGCACATTGGAAAGGCACCGAAGCGGCCCCCTGGTGATGGATATGACTCGGAAGCAAGTGACAAGGAGGATGATCCTGCTATCGAGGAGCAGATCATGTTCCGTATGCTACCAGGAGAAGATTGCGACTTCCTCCGGCAGCAGGTAATGGAGAACAAGCTGGGATCTGGGAAGGAAAATCCTGGGTTCTCCCTCCTATGGCTAGAGGAAGAAACGAGGCGAGCTCTTGTCACCGTCAGAGGACAGGTGTACGTCGGTGTGCTGGTGGACCTGCCAACCGTCACCGAAGGAATGAAGACGTTCGACAGGAAGAATATTATGAAGACCGCCGACATATCGCAGATGCTTCTCATATTTCAAAAAGTGGCAAGCGCAGACGAAGCAAGGAAAGTTGCCCTCCCCGCCACTCTTGAGTCATCGTTTAGGTGGCCGCACGGAATAACACCACCGATGCACGACTGTGTTCATAGGCGCTTCTCCAAGAAGATCAGCCGCAAGGAAATTGAGGACAAAGAAGCCGAAGTGGAGAGGCTGCTGAACATAGATCGGCAAGCAAAGTCGACGAGGTACGAATACGTCGACGATCGCTCAGGCAAGACTCCTGCACCAGACGACGAAGACGACGACGCGGAAGGCGAAGAGGAGGATGGCTACTTCCCGCACCAAGGTGAAACGGAGGTTCCTGTAGAGGACGACCCGGACTTCGAGGAGGCTCTGGAAGCTGCGTTTGAAGAAGTGGAGGCGGAGACCCCCGTGACCCAGGTAGAAGGCGTGACACCCATAACAGCGGCCGCCACCCCAGCTACAGGCATCAGGGAGACTGTCGAGACCGATGAGGGTACTAGTGAAGAGGAGGATGACGACGACGACGATGACGATGATGATGAGGATTTGGGTGAAGACGAGCAAGCGAGGATGGATGAGGTTAAAGGCGTTCGTGCCATGATTGCGGATCTCAGGTCTCAGCTGAAAGCCAAGGAAGCAGAGCGCCAGAAAGCCATCAACGCCATCATTATCAGGAGGCTCGAGGACAGCATTCGGAAGCTTAAGTCGGAAATTCAACTTAAGATGTCTTCGATTGGTGAGGAAGAAGATGAGCCCGAGGATGATTGAATAAGTGGATACCCAATGCTTCAAGTTTCGCGACCCTGGGATAATCAAGACATTATCTGCAAGCTAGCAACAGGCACCTGGTTGTAGCAAGGACCAAATAGAATAAATATACACCTTCACGGTCCGTCTCGATGGGCTACCTGGTATTTGGAATCAGAAGTCACCAAGTCAACCAAGTGCGATCTGGTAAATTACACTTTATGCGGGTTTCACAGTTGCTATCTTTACATTTGTACACACACAAATCGTGACCCTCTTCTCGCTTCCTGCGGTGCGTTAAGCCATTCCATTACCTCCACCGTTTTACATAGACCGCAAGAAGTTGTTCTCCTTGATCTTGCGCTTCCTGTCGGCCCGCATGGCCTTCTTCAGCTCCAGCCGCTTCTGCTCCGCCTCGAGCACATGCTCCAGCGCGCCGTCCTTCCCATCCGGCAGATTGACCGTCTGGCGCTCGAGCGGAATCTTGGGCGCCAGGGACTCGACGTCCCCTGAGGCCATAATCCTTTCCATCCGCTGGCGCTGGCGCTTTGCCGCCAGCCGTCGTTGCTTCTTAGATTTTGCTACACGTAGCGAACCGCATGGTTAGCCTCAGACAGAAGTCCAAAAGCGAAGAAATAACTTTCGTTTCATTAGGTATAGGGGAGTGGGGACGTACAGAATTCCTCGGCCGTGACCGTCGTATCTGCTTCGGGCTTGGGCGGGAGCTCGAGGCACTTCCACAGCCATTCCGGGTACGCCTCGTCGGGCAGGGCGACGGGGTCCTCCTTGCCCTTGAAGTAGTTCAGACCTGTGAGGACGGTGCCGGTCGGGCAGATGGACCTGGGCTCCGCGGCCGGCGCTGCGGGACGGGGAGGTGCCTCACCGAGGGCAGTGGTCGGGGTGCTAAGCGGTGGCATCGCAGATGCTTCGGTAGCGTTGCGGCGCGCAGCAAGGATGGAGAATGGTGCCCTTTGCGGTGGTCTCCGGACCAGGGCAGATGCCCTCGTGAGGCATTGACGGCAGATCATGGCGGGTACCGGGAGCTGGGGGCTAGGAGTCGAGCGATTGTGGTTGAGGAGGAGAACAGAAGAGAGGCGTGCTTTCGTCAAAGAAAGTTCAGATGTGGATGCACGAGGAGCTAGCAAATGGCCAGCTGTCAGCACCTGCGAGCCACAAGACAGGCGCATTTTCCCCAGCGCTGCGATTCCGTCGCGTCGCAGTCACTTACACCCGAAATTTGGCGCGAGCACATAGCAGCAAGTCTGCTAATTTATCCTCATAAATATTTTGAGATAAGCGATCACTGTTGAACCCGGCAAAGTCGGAAGAGAGTCTAGCTAGGGCTTTCAAAGCTAAGCTCGAGGCCCGTACCGCGATCATGAATTCGCGACGCGACCCGAACCGCAACGAGCTCCATGAGCGCAATATGGACTACACCATCAAGGAGCTCCAGCGGCAAATCAGAGAACGCGAGCAAGAGCTCGCCAGGGTATGTTCCCGGGGTGCCAAGTCTGATGATTCCCAAGTTACTGAGTCCACGGAAAATAGCTACGCGCCGAGGCCCAGGGGCTGCCACCGCCCAGCTCACCGGCAGAAAGACTTGGTATAATGAAGATAGCTTTCGAGGACCTCTCAACCTCAGAGCCCTACCTGCCTTTCTCAGACTCGGTCCTCCCCGCCATTCTAGCTCTCAAAAAGACGCACGAGAGCATCGCCGTGTCGCGCGCACACCTCGCCCTTCAGGCGCCCGTGCTCACAGAGGCGCGCAAGCAGCTGGACACCAGCCGCGCCGCGCTCGCCGACCAAAAGGCCCTCTCCACGGCGCTCGCCGAGCGTGTTGCCACCCTGAGAGCCGATGCGGATGGCGAGATGGAGCAGGACCCGGACGAGCTGGCGCAGCGGCGCGTGGACGACCTCGCGGAGCGGAAGAAGCGCTACGACCACGAGCGGCACCGGCTGCTCAAGCTGCTGCGCGACTTTGTGGACGGCCGGCTCGCGCCCCTCCTGGCGGCGGAGCAGCTGGGCGGACCTGTCGTGGGGGACGCCATGGAGGTGGAGGGTGAGAACCTCGCGGCCGGGTTCAACGCGCAGGGGAGGCCGAAGAAGGCGAAGGGCAGCACGGCGGACGAGGACAGGCGGCAGAGGAGGCTGGATGAAATCTGGGGTGCCGTTCGGGACGACCGAGAAGGCGCGAGCGGTGGGCGCGGCGGCGGGAAGGAAAAGGAGTGGGACGAGGTGGCTGCGGCGGGGAAGGAGATGAAGGAACTGGTGATGCTGCTGCTGAACCAGCTCATCAAGGCGAAGGGAGACAAGGCGGCGTCGTACATCGAGGTCACGAGGGAGAGTGCCGCGGCGAGGTTTCTGGTACGGTCCAAGGTTGCGCAGCTGCATCCGCGGGATGCGACACGGTTGCGATTGGTTGACTTTGGGCATGAGATTGATGATTAGTTACGATTTTTTTTACGACGACCTTTCATGATGCGACGACTGATGACTGTAGCCTAGCTACGTATTCTAAAATCTCTTATCCTAATGGTCCTGCGATTCTGATTGTCATGACCCTCGTACAGCTCCCGAAGACGTGGAAAGCCCGTATAATGGAGGGGATTAAATGATGTCAGTCGGTTCTGGGAACAAAGATAGTAGGCCAAAACTTGCAAGGACAACAAAATTGTCAAAAAAGGCATGGCGAATAACTCTCGGACTACACATGGTCATTGATGAAGCTTCTCTTTGGGGAGGACAGGAAGGCCGAGCAGCCATTGTTAAGCAGCTACAACTCGTACATAGGCCCCTCTTAAGACGCTTTCGAGCCTACCCTGACCTGACCATCAACTCTTAGCATTAGAATCGCCTCTAATTTAAACCGCCTCCTTCCCGACTCCCGGCACAGGTTTCTTGCGGTCATTTGCCACCTCCTGGCCATGCTTGTCATCTTCGGTCCTCGTCGGATTGGGCTCTTCCTTCCGATCTTGTTCCCTCTCCTTCGCGATCCACTTTAGGAAGAGCTGGACATCTCTCGCAATCTGCCCAGGCACCGCCTTCGCCTGTACCCACCGCGGCAGCACCCCTTTTGCATCCGACGCCGTGGCCATGATCCACTCCACCCGCTTCCCATCTGGAAGCCTCCGTAGCCTCTCAACACTTGTGTATTTGGCGGGGACTATGCCCTTTTGTTTTGAAAACTCGGCATCCTTCTCGTCTTGGAACCCATCAAGCGCAATCGAGACGACTAGGATTTCTCCAACGTCAACGCCACCTCTTTGAATGCCTCCTCCTTCCCCTCGTCCGCCTACCACCCCGGACGCCAAAACCTTCACCACCGCAAACGCCCGATCCTGCAACGGGCCCCCCAGCTTGTGCCTCGTCTCCCTCACCTCCAGCCCAAACGTCCCCCACC
>Ga0247774_1000027_pt1 | contig 64100 bp, 63 predicted proteins | sample UWRJL001104B6_FD_179933 | JGI IMG/M metagenome (GOLD analysis project Ga0247774, IMG submission 179933) | Plant litter microbial communities from Arlington Agricultural Research Station in Wisconsin, United States - UWRJ-L001-104B-6 | ecosystem: Environmental > Terrestrial > Plant litter >...
TGTGGGGTGTGTGGGGGCATTTCTTCCTTGGCTGCAATCCTCTTCTGCAAGGCGGCCTATTAACCGCAAAATTTGAAACGAAGTTTGAAGTCACGTCCTTTACAGAGAGGCACTACTTGGCACTTTGTCAACACTAGGCAGGGACGCGGAAGAGGAATCCATGAGTCGGTATGTACAAACTTCAGCTCCGAACAGAAACTGGTTCGACTGCTGGATTATTTTCTCACTCCCCCTGTTCAGGTCGGCGACTTACCAAATGTTGTTCATGCGGAGGTGCCTGTATGTCGGTTCTGGTCTGAACTTGTTGATTTGCCATTGGAGCTTATCAGTACCAGTGATAGTAAAAATGTTTGGACTTTCCATGAGACGTGTATTCCTTGTATTCGGTTTGTGGCGTGTCCTCGTCTCATGGCCAATCCCGACTGCCCCCGTATCTCCGTCTCGGATATCCCAATCTATTTGTCGCGGCTGCTTCTTATACGTCGCACACTCGCAAAGAAGCGCTTTCAGGTGACATACGACTCCCCTTCTCATGCGCAACCTGGCATGCATGGAACGTCCCTCAGATCTTCTAGAACATGGAGTGGTTGTTTCGAGACTAGTGCCGACAAGCCTTTCCCATTTTAGATACTGCTCCTCCCTCGTACCAGCATTACTTGGTTTCTTTCTCATGCAGAGAAGACAGCCAGCCACAAAGACATCTGGACATCGGATTTAGCCCTTTCCGTCAGATTTTATTTCCTCCTCTTTGACCTGGCTTGTCTGGTTACGGACATATGAATGGCGTCAATGCCCCGTACTGTCCGACGGTCAGAACGGGGAGTACAAAGTAATGGAGTAACCATCTGCGTACTCAAAGTACATTTGCTGTACTCCGCGCTGAATCACCGTACTAGAATAAGCATTTCATTGTCCTATGCTGGCAGATCCATGCTACGGGACGTCGTGCTTGTCGTCCCGCACAGAAATAGGACGGGTTCCATGCAGGTAAGCCAGCGCCAGCGTGTTAACACAGCATCCTACAGGAGCCCGAGGCGCTTTCTCATTATCACGTAGGCAATGTTACACGCGGGAGAAAGCGAAGCCATTCGGAAGAAGTGCGATCAATGCGCTAGAATGTGAAGGACAATATTGTGACAACTGAATGACGACTTCCACATCCATGCTCCATCGGCGAAATGAAAATCGAGATGTCTTTCTTCTACCGACCACCAAGTGGTAGGTACTTGGTTCTCTTTCTAGATAGACACCTTCTGGTGGCTATCCATCTGTAGTATTAGACATCTGACTCTGTACCTGCTTACGGAATATCTCCCAACCCGATCAAACATTAGCAGCACAAGCACGAAACTCTCTGGCAGCCAACCAGCTTTCCTCTTCATCTGCTTTCCTACTTCCATCCTTTGTCATATCGCTTGCTTCTCCACCACTCTCCTACTTTGAGATGTATGTGCTTTTGGTCAGTTCTCTTAGAATCGTTGGCGGGGTTGCCATTTACTTTCTGAGCAGCGAAACACCAACCTGGTCTCCGCAGGGGAGGACGGCGTAGTGACAGTACGTCCTTCCAGGTGTCCGATCTGGATATTCATTTTCTGTACTTCGCAAGAGTACCGCATGCAGACCTTCTCAGCTCTATTCGTATCTAGTCCGCCGCAAGATAATTCCCTCAAACATGGGGGGTGGTTTTGGCGTGGCCCCAAATTTCCTTCCCCTGTGGGCTGGACCTGCCTTGGCTGGTATTTCCCCTTCGCGAGATGTTTAAAATGAGATGATAGCCAATGGAAACCGAGCTTTTCAGCCCCTTCAGCCATATGCAAGCAAGTTCTATTGGGGCTGAAGAGCGTGAGGCGAGTCTGGGAGCGAGTAGACGAGCAACGGAGGAGGGTCACGAAGGCTGTCCCTGATGGACCGATTACTGGACACCCAAGATTAAAAGGGTCAGATCGATTGTACTTCTGCCTAGTAGCTTTTCGAAGCGAGGAAGGAAGGGGCATCTGGTCCTCGTTCAGTTATCTGTGGTGTTTCGACTCCCGGAGAGCCCCTCGCGGTTGAAGGCCTGTCTTAGGGAAACTACAATTAATCTGCAGACTTATTGCTAGTGCTACTAGTGTCTTCTATAGCAAATTCGCAAGACAAAAGTACCTGAATTTCACACCCGCGGACAGAGTCGGATGATTCCCCACAATACACGCATCGTTGATTGGGATGCCACGCTTCTGCTTCACCTGCGGCGCGATCCCGTCCCGGCTTCCCTCCTTCTCCGATGACAAGCAGATTGCACCTGTAAATAAATCTCTGCAAAATGTCAGTTAGGGTGGGAAAAATCCAACAAGCCACCCCCACAAGACCGAAGGTGTGTGCATTTATCAAGCGCCATGGTGTTCGCAAGCCTAATAACACTTGGAAAAGGAAGGTTAGTGCTATTGCCATCACAAACCACGGTGCAATCTATATATCAGGAGATAGGGCAAGAGGGTGTGGCCTGGCATTAGGGATATCACGAAACGAGATGGGAAGGAAAATGACCACTAGATGGAAGAAAAGAAGATAGCAGGGAGTGTCTCTTAACTTGAAGGCTGATTACAGGTCGGTGAGCAAGCAGGCTCTGGAATCTAAGCTATCATGTCACCTCCATTCCGATACAAGGATTGGGGGTCAATTGGCAGAAACTACGCTCTCTGCCTACTGGCTTGTGTGGATACAATATGCAGATGTGCTCCGGCTAATGCGCACCTTCATCGTAGTAGCTGCGATTACCTTCGTAGGAGCCGGCGCACAAAGCCGGATGGTTGGTCTTGAAGAACCACAAATGTATATCATGCTGCATTGGCCCGGCTTCTTTGCGCATAACAACCCTTTTCCCTTCGATCAAGCCCAACGATGAGCCTTGCACCAAGGCAGCGGTGTCACTTGATCATAGCACAGTTCTTCAATCTTGACATTTCCAGCGCTCCTTCTGCATGAACATGCGCGATGAACTCGCCCGGAACCACCATGAACACCTACCGCCTCCCGCGGACTCGCAGTAAACCATGGAAGTAGGCATGGTATGTATATTCTCGCGTACTTGATAAGCTCGTCTTGTGTCTTGTCGTGCCAGCCTGTCTGCCAACGCTTGGTACGCTACGAATCTAAACTAACTTATACATAATTTTTCATTAGGATGCCGTGATATGGAAATTTCCAATAGCCCAAGCTCAATTCATCCTTGACGTTGTTTCGACTCCGTTTCTGCCTTCCTCCGAGCCTATGCTGTAGACATGAGCAAGCGTCCTTGCCACCCTCCGGCGGCCGAATTCCGAGGACATACGAACACGGCTTCGTACCCTGTGTCCCGGTCGCGAGAGGCTTCTTCTGCCATAATATGATGAGTCCTAGGTCCCCGCCGTTAAAACACTTCGAGGTCACGGCCAGAGGGTCGTCTGACTTGGTACGAGAGGATAGTATGGTCCCGATAATGGAGTACGAGGCGGTAGGCGTTTTCGGAGCTTCGTCGCTGCTCATCTTTCAATTTCAGATCGTCATCTCGAATCACTTCTTGCAGCGGTCCAATGGCAATGCCGAACAGTGGGCAATCAGGCCGGAGGCTCCGTTTCTCCTCTTCGTTCGAGGGTAGCACTTTTTCTATGCAAAAGCAGAGGTGGCTCGTTGACTTGGTGTCCGCTTTTCCTCCGCCGGCTTTGGCTTTCTCCGAATAGAGATTGGGGCTGAGTTTGCTGCTAGATTTGACCAATGATACTAGCATCACCCGCCCTGCCTGGCTGCCAACGGCAACTAGGGCGAGCTCGGGCACCCAGGCCAACATGCTCAGTCTCTTGGAGTAGTCATATATGTTCCTCCCTTGGAAATTCAGGCCGCACGGATCTAGGCATTTGACTCTGAGTGGATCGCGCGCCAGCAGCTCGATGTCGGTGGCCGACGTTACCAAGAGGGCAACATGGTTGTCGGTGCGCTGGCCCTCTCGTCTGGCGTCTACCGTGATCCGGTTGCTTTCTATCTCACGCTCCAGCCACGCTTTCCATTCTCCGGCCGTCTTGGGCACGTCGTATGTTACTCCGTCGTGCGGTTTATAGATCATCCCGAGCCGGGGTGAGTCCACATAACCAAAGCTACCCGTGATTCCTGGCACCGAGTCTAGGGGCGCCGATGCTCGGAGGAGGCGGTCAAATGGCGATCTCTTGAGCCTCCGGCGGGACAGTCCTCCAGTAACCGTCGACGATAGTACGTCACCAAGAAGTGGGTGGGAGTGGGAATCGGGCATTGTGGTATGTTCATCTTCCTCGAACTTGCCAAAGGATGCGCCCAGCTGCTCTCTCGGCTGGGCGTGCCCTTCATGGTCACTGCTCGAAGACGAGTGTTCTGCATCTCCAACAGGATACTGAAGCGCCCCGAGAGATAAGAACTCGGCGATGCTTCCATCCTTGTCGTGATCCTGATGGAGAATCTGCCTTACGCTTGGCATGTCGGGAGGTGCAAATGGAGTGGTGTTTGGATGGATGGTTTCTGCATCTTTGATGGGAGGAATATCCACAAAGGCTTGGTGAGGCAGGGCCAAGACTCCCCAGAGAAAGCCTCGAATTCTGGGTTAACATTAGAAGATGCTCGTGTGTGAGCATTAAACCAACTGAAGCGAGGAGGGGCTTACGTTAGACCGCTCGGGTCCTCGAAGGAAAGGCGCCTAGGCGGCGTTCTGGACTGCCATATGTCCAACAGCCACTGCCAAATTAATTAGCGACGAAGGGACGCGGGCGGCACCTTGGAGTGTGACCTGAGAACAGGCTCTATCGGGAAGGGTCAGGGCCTACCAAGTTGCAGTTGATGTCGACAGCACAAACCTGCACTGCAAAGCCTTCAGGGTCGCTAATAAAATCAATAGAAGGGATGTTGTGACCGTCATCACCTAGCGAGAGCACAATTCTCCACATCCTCTTTCGAGCCAAGACATTAGCTTCGGGCGATGTTGGTCGCCATCGCGGTCGGAAGCCAAGCTTGTCCACCAGGGCCAGGGCAAACACCGTGACCTCGTGGCGGTTAGAGCTCACGGCGATAAGCCTAGACTTGGCGTGGACGGCTAAACCCCAGGCCGAGTGACCGACATTTTCATGGAGGAGCGGCCGTGGAAGACTCGGAGCCTCGGCGCAGCCAGAGTTCCCTAGTCTCTGGATAATAGCCTCCGCAACGCTCTTTGTAGAATACGCAATGACGTCCCCGTCATCATAGCTCATGACGACTATCTCCAAGTAGCCCAAGAAGCCCACTTTCATGTTATTTACCTCGTGGCCGTGGCGGGGTTGAAGGTGCCCTTGCATGGCGTGTGCATGTGCTGGTGGCCGGAGCACGAGCCGTGGCCTCCGTCCGAGTATTTGCGTCTGCGCATTATTAGGGCAATACACGGCAATACGCCCGCGATATGCCGTGAAGTAGAGGTTATACACTTGGGAAAGAGCTGTCAAGTTGTTTCTCGCCGCTTGAAGCTGTGGCACTTTGGGAAGCTTGGGATCGGTACGGGTATGGGCCGGCCGAGGAGCACAGCTACCTTCGACACCATCATCGTCATCGTCTTCTTCTTCGCTCGACGGGTCACCCGCATTCAATTCGGTCCAGAACTGTTCATGATCGGCGACAATCCTGGAGGAACCGGGGCCGAACTGCACAACCATCTTGATTAGCCTTCAGAACGGGTTCTACGCAAATAACAGGAAAGAAAGGACCGGCAATTGATCAGAAGAGACACGGAATAAATTCGGATGCCTCACCCTTGCGTTTGCATCTTGAACCTTGCACTTGCCAACCCAGAGTGCCGGGTACCCATCAGGAGCCGGCGGAGCTGACATGATGGGTTCTTGGTATAATTTTCGTTTCATACATCGAGACCGTCTCGTGTTTCGCACTGGGATGGTTTGTGCAGGCTGAGCCGCTTAGTCCACGTAAGATCGAGTTTGACCAAGAGAAGGGGCAGTTCAATACTCGGCATGTTTGCTCGCATCATATTCGTACTCCGAGGCTACGAAGTTGGGTCGAGGTCTTATCAAGCGCTGCAACATGATTTGCCGATATATTGCCGTGGACCCTCCCCGGACGACCGCGCTTCGTCATACGACGACTCGGGTAAGCTAAGAAGCCGAGTCATGGGAGCATCAAGAGGATCTATGTTCGCCCTAACCCTAGAACCGCCTCGGTGAATGACAAAGGGCATTTTTTGGGGCAGGTCGAGTCCTGTCGAGGAGACCAAATAAGGTGCATACCAGTCCTACGATACACGACAGAACGAGGTGCCGCCGCCGGTTGTATTATACTTGCTACATGACAACTAATTCTGTGGTAGCCGCCTCGCAGGTTTCTAACAAAATGCAACCTATCGCAGCAATCCGCATCTTGAAAGCAGTGACTCCAATTTTCAACATACAATGTCTAGGTCCTGTCGTCCCGCCGGGCCATGTCATCACATGTAAGAAACAAATTGCTAGGCTAGTTTAGCTCCACTAGAATAGGAACTGGATGGGGAGCGTCTCCCAGATGCGTTTCTCGCAGCCAATATCTGCTTCGCCGCCGTCCTCTTCATCTCGAACATGTCGCTTCTAGCCCGCTCCCTGTCTATAAAGCGCTCACGAAGCGCGTGTTCCTTGCAATGGGCATCCAGAGCCTCCTTGTAGACGCCATCATTCTTGCACCTTCTCTCGGCTTTGAGGCATATTTCGTCCAGTCGGCGGGCAACGCCGACATGTACTGGTTCGGGCGTCGAGTCGGGGTTGCGCTCTACCCTGGAGCCTCCCCAGAAACACTTGAATGTTACCTTGGCTTTGCCCAAGCGCTCGGAACCCCAGACAACCAATTCATCACCATGGCAGAGCTGGATCCAATGGTGCGATGGGGATGACGGTTTCTTCGAGTCGTGAGACTGAAGCATATAGTCGTTGATCCAGATGCCGTTGGTGGCCTTGGTAGATATATAAAAGTGGTACTCATCCTCGTCGCTGCAGCTCCTCTGCCACGGATGCGGACCACGGTCGCGTGCGGCATCGTAGCCGTCCTTCCAAAGAAGTATTTTGAAGGCATACTTCGGGACCATACTCTCACTCCTCTTCTCAAACACATGCGTGTTTTCGAGCCCGCGACCCCAGGAAAGTATCGAGTCACTTATGGGGAGACGAATGCTCTTGATTAGTGAATCGTCAGGTGCTTCGAGGACCCCGGCTAGTCGATTCTGATTCAGGTCATCGGGAACAATAATGCGCTGTTGTGACTCGGGCGGGAGTGTGTCGGGGATCGAGTCGGGGATCGAGTCGGGAACCGTGTCGGGAATCTCTTGGGCGGCAGCATCGGCATCGAGAGCCACGGCCGATTCCCAGCTGTCGTTGTTTTCTCTCCAGTTAGTTGGTGGGAAATGTTTCAAGGCCAGCTTCCAAAGTCCTGAATCCCCCGGAACAAATTCTTCGCCTTTCTGGCGCGCAGCCCTGCGGAATACGTCCAGTTGCAGCTGCGTCATCTCGGGGTAGGTCAAATGGTATGTCTTGGAGTCTCTGCGATCCCAGAATATTGTCTTGTGGACGGGATTGTCGATCTGGCGACCGGACCCGAGTCTCTGAATGGCTGGAACGGACGCGAGCAGCTTCAGCTCTTCTAGCGGCACATCATCGGGGAGGGAGCCCATGTTATTCTCGGATTTGAGGCGCTTGAACATCGGTTTCTTGCCCTGGCTAGCATCGAATTCGTCGCTCGTGTCCAGCGCGGGCTTTCGCTTGCTCGTGCTGAACTCTGCCACGCCCACGACACGAGAATCGCTGCTGGAACGGATGCTAACGCCGCCCATTGCCGAGTCGGAACCGCCCAAGCTCTGCGACGCCACGTTGTGCACTAGGCTCTGGAGTTGGTCGAGTGACTGGTTTTGCGAGCCGCTCGAAACACGCGCGCCGCCTTTGGGCTGGGACCTTCGATTCGGCGTAAAGTGGTCCGACTCAAAGCTGTCCGGAATCTCCGAGTCTGCATCTGACCCTAGGATGACGGTCTCTTGCAGGCTGTTGGCTCGAGACAGGGGAAGGTTTAGTCGCTCTTCGGGAATGACACCCGAGCTTCCGATTGCCGAGATGTTGACCTCGCCAAACAATCTCGGCCCCGTGCGGTTCGATTTCTGACGAGACTCCTGGTTTTCCTTCTCCGAGTCATTATCACTCAGATCCTCTTCCATCATGTCGTCCCGAGTCAAAGCGAAGTCAATCTGCTCTATCTCATCCTCGCCCACCTGTCGTTGCCCCGCTCCTTCGCCAAGGCTGAGCTGCGAGGCATTCACCTCGAGCTCGTCGTCATCTGAGATTTCATCCAGCGACTCTGTGAAGCCTGGTTTCTGACTAAGTCCCTTGCCGCCGAGCCAAGCATGTTCCCGCAGCTGCTCGACGGTTGCTCGATTCTCGGGGCGTCTCTGCAGCATCAAGCCCAGGAAATCAATGCATTCTCGCGAGATGCCGGCTTCTTCGAGGGGCCGCGTATCGAGATCGGACGTCATTATCTGATGCAGCAGTTCGGCGTAACTGGTTCTCTGCCGAACCGGATATGGTGGTGATTGTGTCAAGGCATAAAACAAGACGCCGCCGAGCGACCAGATGTCAACAGCATGATCGTATCTCTGACGCGCCACCGGCCGAGATGCTCTACTTCGGGGTCGGCGTCGACCATCGAGGTCGTACTGGTTATATTCTGAATACACCTCGGGAGCGCAGTACAGCAAGGTGCCGCAAAAGGTGCGGAGGAAGGTGTCCTCGTTGTCCACCATCTTGGAGAGGCCAAAGTCGGTCAGCTTAAAACACCACGGATCGAACGAGCTGACCAGGATATTGTCGGGCTTGACATCTCGATGGGTGATGTTGTTTTGGTGCAAGTAGCCAAGTGCACTAATCATTTGCGACGCCATCACCTGCACGGCTGGCTCGTGCAGTGGGCCTTGTTCTGTTATTAGCTTGCCCAAATCGCCGTGGGGTATGAACTCCATGATGATGATTAGGAGACGGTTGTCCCATTCGATGTTTTCGATATAGCGGACAATGTTGGGCTGCGCGGTGTTGCTGTGTGAGCGAGCCGAAAGTATGAAAGCTTGAAAACAACGAGGTAGAGCGGGAAACTTACGTGGTCGATCTTCTGCATTATCTTCATCTCGTTGTCCACCTTCTGGTCCAAGATGCCGTTCTTCATGAACCGTCTCTTGTCCAGCTCCTTAGCTGCGTACGGAATGCCATTAAATTTGTCGGTCACCTGGTACACAACAGCAAAAGCCCCCTTCCCAATCATGGCAACTCTATTGTACTTGTCCGAGCCGTTCCAATCCAGCGAACGGCGCTCGCGAATAATGTCCTGCGTGGTAATTTCCTGCGTGATCTCTGCCTTTGGATTCCCCCCTGGCAGTGGTCGTCGCGCAGGCGGTTTGGCGGCAGCAGCGAAGACATTCGGCGGTCCGGTAGGTCCGGGAACGATGGTTCTGGTGTTCTCCTGCTCTCGATCCATGGCGCCAAGTCGTCTGAAATAGGCATCGAGCTTGGCTCTGTAAGCCGTGTCGTAGTCACCATCCCTCCGAGGTATCCGGACGAGGAAGTCGAGGTCCATGTCCACGTTGTGCATGAGAACTTTGATCTTGGAGCCTGATGATAAGACTCTTCTCGTAGGTCTATCATTGGTCGCTTCTTTCCCCTTGAGGTGGATATTGTCGACGATGGTGCCGTTGGTGGATTGATCTTCGAGCATGACAAAGCCGAATTCGTTGACGTAGATGCGAAAGTGGACGTTGCTTAGTCGCTTCAGAGGGTCGTCAACGAAGCAGACGTCACATCGTGCTGCGTTCCGGCCAAATAGGATACCTCGTTGCGCATCCTTCGTGGGAGACGAGAGCTTCAGGACAATAACGTAGTTCCCCGTCGTCGGCGGCGCCATTTCGAAGTGCCTTGCATCATCTTCGAGGTAGTAGTCCTCGTCCACCGCTCTCATCTCGTTCTTCCCAACCACGAACGAGTCATCTTCGGAAGCGAGGCGACCGACCTCTTTTCGGGCTTGGGCTGACTGTGGATAGAGTACGCAGATTATATCGGATATCTCGTCGTCCGAGAAACCCGAGTTTTGCTTGCCCTCTCGCCTCGGATCGACGGTAGGTTGGGTTGCTACACGCCGGCCAAGGTTAGCAAGGTAGACCATCACGATGGGAATCGCTATCTGGTACTGGGCTGGTTGGACACCGCCTCGGAGCCGTTCAAGGTTGAAGGGCCCAGGCAAACTTTGTAATGGAGGAACGTTGAACTAAGTAATGGTTGTAATACGTACCTTGAGTGGGCTGGTCGTCGCCATTTCCGTCCATTGGTGCGGAATGTGGCGACTTTGGACTCCCACCTCAAACTAGCGGCGAAAATGACTAGGAGTAGATGATCGAGACTTTGGCCCTCGGAGGTGCCTAAAATCCAACCGCGATGGCGGGGTGAGCAGTGGGCTAGGCTCGCCAGCCGACTGAGGCAGCAATGCGACGGCTGGAAGGCTAGGACTGAGATTCCTGCCGGCTCCAGCTGTGCGCAATCATTCGAAAACCGAGACTTCGCGCAGTCGCCTCTTCGACAAACGAGTTTGCTGTTCGCTTGGCCTTTCCGCTCCGAAGGAGGGATCGTATTGTATTCACCGTAGCAACGGATGGAAAGCGCGTCGATCGGAAAACAGCCGAAAAAAACCTCGGAGTCCAACCCAACAGTATTGCTGTGGTTATGGTGTGCTGGTCGCCATAAGAAAAGTTCGAGAGCATCTGGGACACGCGATGATCACCTGGCTTAAATCACGATGGTTCGCGATCTGGTGTCATCACAGGACGTGCTGTGGTAGAAGTTCTTGTCTCTAAAATTTCGAATCGGGAGCCAGGCATTGGAGGGCAAGCCACCGACAAATCCCGCCTGTGGAACGTGCACCCAACCCCTGCAGCATCCAGTGGGCTCCCACGTTGGCCCTTCCCCGCCATTAGCGGACTATTGATCGACCAGACACATTGTGAATTCCCACCAGCTGACAAGATACAGCCGATTGCACCCCACAGTGCGCCATCGACACCATCGTGAAGCACTGCCGGAACGCGGAAGACGGCGTCTGGTGCCGTAATTGGAGTCGCCTTCGGGGCTCCTTCCGCGGGTTTGCTTTTCCAGCCACTCCGCGTTTTGATTCGCCAGCTAGCACGGTCCAGGAGCCTGGTTGCAGCACTTCAGGGCGCTGGACTGCATGCTCGGTCAACTTGCATACTGTGCAGGTACCTTGCACTACCCATACCTCCCGCTTCCAGGTTCACGCCGCACAATAGGCAAAAGGTAACCAGGAAGCTGGGAACAGATTACGAAGTATGTTCCTGGCAGTACACGGGCGCCAACAGGACACCAAGCTAGCTTTGTGTGATCCTAAACGGGAATTTTGCTTAGCTGCTAAATTTGGAGTCCTGGCACGGACGATCTTGGAGTTTGGAGACTGGATCGTGTCCTGAAGGGCGGTTTCAACGCGATGCGCCGTCAAAGTGTCAAATGCGGTAAATGGACAGTTCGAACGGAAGGGGATAGCAAACGTGCTGTGTACACATTATCCGTGATTGTCAACTTTTCAATTCATCTTTCCATGCGACCCGAAACTCCCGTCGTTAAGTATAGGAGAAAATAGTGCTCTAAATTCCCAGCGTCATCTCTCCAATCGGTTCATGAGCACCTACTCCTCACCCATGAACCCCTGCTCTTTTACATCTCCTATGCAGCTGTGACCATGGCGTGTAAATGTGACTATAAGGGCCTTAGAATGCTTGTCCATGGCCGGGATATCCTCCGGCTCCTCCCGGTCCGCCTGGGCTTGGAGCCCCCCTTCCTCCCTGTGAACTTTGCGGATGTGGGCCGCCTCCTGGTGAATACGGACCACGAGGGGGCATCATGCGGGGATCAGGCCCAGGTGATTGTGGCCCAGGCGGTAAACGGGGGCGCGGGGGTCCGTAGCCCCGTCCCCCTTGCGGCCCCGGCGGCCCGTGCGGGTAGCCAGAGCCCATGGGGGGGCCATATGGACCTGCCTGTTGTTGATTGGGAGGCCCGTACTGTGCATGGCCTCGACCCATATTTGGATGATACATTCCCTGCGGCTGTGTCGGCATGGCTCCGCTTTGATACATTTGCTGCTGCTGCTGTTGTTGCTGCTGTTGATAATACGCTGCCTGGGCTTGACGCTGGTTGATGGCATGTTGGACGACTTGGTTGTTGACGCCCTGCTTGATCTGCTGCTTCTCTCTCTCCCGGGCCTCAATGGCGCCAACCAGGCCGGCCCCTTGCGGAACATTACTGTTCCTTGCCATGTTAATGAGCGGGGTGCCCGTCACTCGGGCTATGTGCTCCTGTTCCCGAGCCGAGAGGTTTGACGACATTTCGCCCGTGCTTCCAGTGTTCAAGGCCGCCATGGCACCCTGAGAGCTCGGCCGTTGCAGGAGCTCAGCTGAGCTACTCCGAGAATGTCGTTGGTTCATCTGGTAGACGGCGTCTTCCGAGATGGTACGTGACATGGACGGTGTTGGCGTCGTCGATCGCCCCAGCGTATTGCCAGATGGACTTCTCGCATGCGAATAGAGCGGTGTTGCCGCTGCGCGTTGCTGAACATATTGCTCCGCACTCACGCTTTGGCCCTGTTGTCCGCTCGCTCCGGGCGTTGCTCTACCCGGCTGCCACGCAACGCGCCTGATGGCATCGTTGGACTCTTGTCTGGAATGTCCTGGGTCGGCTCCGCCCGGGAGCCCTGCGGGCAAGAATGGGCGTTTCTGGGCATCCTGGCCATGAGGAGGCGGCGGGGGTCCACTTGGCGTTGAGGCGTTGGCACGCTGAGAATCAAAGTTTACCGTCGGCCCAAAGTCGACGCTGGGTATGTTGTAGTCAGAAGCTTTGTTGTGCAAACTTGGCACTGGCGGCGGGAGCTCGCCGCCGCCCACTGTCTTCAACACTCCGGCCCGTGGTCGTTCTACCGATGTAGATGTATCTGTGGACTTGCGGGTGCTTGAATAGTCCGGACTGGTGGTCGAGTCTGCATCGCCGTAGTGGCTACTTTTTTCGCTGTCATGACGGTGAATCTCGTGCCTCGGCAGTGGTGGTGCCCGTCCATCGTCATGATAAAAGCTGCTGGCGCCGCTATGGGTACTATCTTGGCGATGGATTCCGAGACCGCCACCGCCCGCCATTGGCGCGTTTGAAGGCTTGCTTTCGGGGTAGTGGCTGCTGGCTCCGCTCCTCGTGCTGTCCTGGCGATGAAAGGCCGCCTGCTCGGGCATGGGAGAGTGGTTGTATTCTTGGGGTCGTATCTGGGCCATGCCAGCTTGGTTCAGCATGGTGGTCTTGAAGCTGTCTGCGCTGGACGCCGACAGGGGAGTGGCATCTTGGACGTTTTGGACAACGTCCATCTGATGCGGGACAGGTTTCCTGCTGATCTGGGTGGGCGATGTGTTCAAGGGTGGCAGATACTCGTTCTGGAGGCTCGAGGAGCCTTGGGGCGGGGAGCGAATGTTTTGGCGGTAATTGGTTCCCTGCGCGTTTGGACCGGCAGACTGCCCACCGTGTCCGGCCGGCGGCGTTTTCCGTGCATGGTCTGGACGGTAGTTCCCAGGATACGGTCGCTGCGGACCCATGCCGGCGGCGTGGCCGGGTGGAGGCCCTCTAGGTTCGAGGGGGGCGCTTCCAGGGGGTTGTAGGTTGCCCTGGGCATCTCGCACGGGCGGTGTCCCTGCTGGAGGCGGACCGTGGGGGTGGGTGGCAAAGGGAGACTTGGATCTTTGAGAGCCGGCGCTCAAGGTAGAAGGCGGCACGCTCGAGGTCGACTGGGAAGAGACTGGGGATATCAAAGCTTCGCGAGAGCGATTGTCGTTAGCAGATATTCCCATGGGGTTGGCGTTAGGATGTACCGGATATCTAGGGCCGGCGTCGCGGCCGCGCCTTTGCGACGAATCGTCTCCGTAGGCATCGGCCGGGATAGCCACTCCACCAGCCTTTGCAAGCTGAGATAGCGTGGAGCTGGAAAGACGACTGTTGGCCCTGCGCAGCTCGGGCGAATGATAGGCCTTGGCTCCAGGGCGCGACTGAGGACCATGGTTGAATGCAGGCGGCCGAGACACGGGCTCGGGCGTTTCCAATCTCCTCATACTCTCCAGCTCCCTGACGGGCGTGCTCCTCGCCACTCGTTCGTCGTCCGAGTTCATAGGTTCCGGCGTGCCTCTTCCGGCGCGGTCCTGCAGAACGCCCCTCATCGGCGGCGGTGCGTGGCTCGACGAATAATTGTCGTGGTGTTGCTCGCCATAGCCTCCAGGCCCGTCTCGGAGGGTCACGCCCCCGCCTGCATGCGGATCCGAATTATTCCGCACATGGCGAGCCGCTGGGCCCCCGGTGCTGCGATCCACTGGCGGGGCCGAGTCGTTTCGCGCTAAAGGCTTCTGGTTAGCTGAGAAGGATCTGGAGGTCCACAGCGGGGCCGAATCGTCAGTAAACCCGACCTGGGGAGTAGACGCACCAGTGTTGGATCCAGACCCGAAGCTGAGGCGATTGCTCTTCCGGCTCCCACTTCTGCGGTGCGTCGGTTCGGTCTCGTTCATCGAGTTCATTCTCTGGCCCGTGAGGTCCTTCATTCGCTTTCGCCACTCCCGCTCCGTCCACTGAGCGCTGCCATCCTCCAATATCAGGTTGGACACGTCCAGAATCTCGAGATAGCCATATCGCTTATGCTTCGGCATGGCGAACATGAGAGATCTCGAGTCGAGAACGCTCGCTACCAGTCGCCCCGGCCGCCCGTACAGGCCGAACGTGTCCCATGTAGGGAACAGGAACCGCAGCATCATTTCAAAGCCAGTCACCATGGGATGGGTTTCCGGCATGACGAAGACAAAGCCTTCCGTCGACGATGGCGGGTCTGAGTGGATTGTGATGTTGCCTTCCAATTTCAGCAGGGTCGATCCATCGATGAGGGACTTGGCCTGCGGGTATATGGCGTAGGCCGAGTATGCGTCGGTGATGGACGCAATGGGGCGAGCCTTTTTCTGCTTTTTGCCCTCCTTCTTCGAGTCGTAGAACTGGATGGTACCCTTGAGCACCGGGGCATGCGATCTGTCATAGGGCGATCGTTTCTTGAGCTCCTTCTGTTGCTTCTGGTACTCTTTCTCGTCGGGCGGAGAAATCACGCACCAGCAGCGTCTCCACGGGACGCCGGCACCGAACCGAACTCGGACCCACTCTTCCGTCTTGAACCTCGTCCGATCCATGATGACGTTGATGTTGTTCAAGATCTTGCCCTTCCCAGCTATCAGAGCCCCCGTGTAAGCTTCCTGGAGGGTAGTTTGCTCATACATGGCCAATCTGATGGCCGCCGTCCACTGGATGAGGGAGTGGTGCGAGCTAAAATGGAGCAAGTACCGGTTCCGGCCGGCCGTGGAAAGACTCAGGATGTTTTGCAGCGGTTGCTCGTCGTCCGATCGCGTGGGAAGAGCCTCGATCTATGCCACAGACTGCGGTTAGCTAGGCTAGCGCCACAAGCCAAGACTGTCGACCGTAATTTACCATCTTGATGGATGCGTCCGTGAGATTGATGAACTTTGGCAACACCTCGCCATCCTCGCCGGCCGCATCTAGCTCGGCCGCATCCCATAGCGAAAGGACCGTTCCGACAAGCTGCGCAAAGCACTCGGTCCACGTCCTGTCGGGGTTTGGTCTCCCCTCTGCATTTGTGGTCAGACTCTAACTACTACTACCTCGGAGTTGCAACTTTATGTCCCAGAGGCTACGCACGTGTGTTTTGATCATCCAGCTTGAGGAAGTAGCCTTCATGGTAGAGCTTGTTCGCGTGGCTGTTGAGAAAGGTGAAGATGGGCTGAAGCTCGGGAATGGTGTCTTCGGTGATGTCCATCATGGGCGGTTGGTAGGTCATGACCATGGAAAGAGGTCGGGAGTTGCTTCTCTGGTGACCGTGAGAACTGTTTATCGGAGAATCGTACATTGGGGGACCATAGTCTGCCCGGTCTCCTCGGCCTGGCGTGCTTGTTCCGGACTCGGGTGTCGATGGCGTGTTTGTGAAGGGAGGATTCGGCTCCCTGAAGGAAACCGTACTGCTGCCGTAGGGTTCGGCCGAGGCAGGTCGGTTGTGGTGGAAGGGAGGGTTGTGGGGAGGCGACGACGTCGGTGTTGGCGATTTTGAATCCCTTTGCGCGCCTGAGAATTGCGACATGAAGGAGAGAACTGGAAACAAGAAAACAGGGCCCGTTAGCATTGCCAAAGTAATAAGACACGATCGCTAAGCTCCGACCATTGCAGCTATTGGCTGCCCGAGGTGAGGCCTGCAATTTGCCAAGTTAGGTGGCACAACCACTCGTGCGCACTACACTGGAGGCGCGGCAAGTCCCAAACTCAAAAGCAGCTTCTGCCGTCCACAAGGTGCGAGAGTATGATTTCACTGCTAGTATGGAGGCTCTCGCTTCTGCTCTCCGAGTTTTGCAAGCTTGCCGTAGTCATTCCTGGGCATATTTGGTCACTGTGACAATTTGTGGGCGGCACCCGTACAGCCAATGCTGATTTCGGCCTAGAATGGCCGCAGGGAGGCTGGTCACAAGTGGGGAATAGCGAACACCGCATCGTGGTCGCTCTGGGAAGGGATCGTACCTCGATTTCTCCCCATCTTGACGCCTAGCCCCGAATTCGAGGCTTTCGGAGAGCGAAAATTAGTGTAACAAAAATCCAACACCCGGCGCCTGATTTGCGATGTTTGGCGCGTGGGAACGGGGTTACGGAAGGGACGGAGGAAGTCGGCGGATAGGTTCAGAGAGTCAAAGCACGAATGTTGGAAGCTTGAACGCGAGGGAGGGAAAGTTCAAAAAGCCTCGCCAGTTGCTGCTGAGGAAACATGCAGAACTAAACTGAAAAAAAAAAGAAGGAAGGAAACAGACGTAATGGTGCAGGGTCGTTCGGTGGTGACGGCGACGACTGATTTTGTACTGATTCGTATACGCTGCCACTCGGCACTCCGGAGCAACCAAGCAGCCAGACTCGAACCGTGTCCGGAAGGTGAGGCCTCTATGCCTCCGACCTAGTTCAGCAACGCACCAGTAACCCGTTGGTACCTAACTCGTATAAAGTCAAGACGGTATGACGGCTGGGTTATCTGCGTGCGCACTAATAGTAGTACCAAGCATTCGAAGGTACCTTGAGCTCCACCTAACCGTTACAAGTCACGCACTTGCGGAGCCGTATGCCTGTTAGCAAGTGCAAGAGTGCGTCATGCCAATGGGTTGGCTTAAGTCGTCACGCGGTTTTGACGCAGAAATGGTGGACGTTGTCCGCTCTTTTCCCGGCCCTGAGGTATCAGGGTGCAGACAACACGCCAGCTTCCAAGCAACCTGCAGAGCTGACAGTTGAGGTTTTGCGGGTGCGATGTCCGCCGAAGTCTGGTGGCCGTCAGACGCCTTATCACCCCTTTGGCGCTTTCATTTCTTTCTTTCAAGCTTGCAAAATGGGACGAGGCCATTTACTCCGTAGGTAGTACCGTTCTGATCGGGTTTCCAAGCAGGAAGGTACTGGCCGTGCAAGGTAGCCAAAACCAAGCAACGACCGCACACGATGGACACAGGGCTAATGAAATATTTTAACATGATATTAAAAATAGACCTGTTTCTTCCTTTGAAGCTTTGGCTCGGGAGAGCCGCACAACGAGGAGAGCAGAACATAGGCGACTTACATGACAGGGACTTCACAATAATTTATGTACTCACTCGAAAGGCAATTGTCACTAGCAAACAAATAAAACTTTCCCACCGAGTACGAAGGCATTCATCGCACCTTGTTTGAGGCAATCACTAACGCCATTTAGCAGTAGTACCTCGTACCTCTGGTGGAAGTCAACCGCCGGTTGCTAGCTTTGCGTGTGGAGCCCTTGTAATGTTCTACCTGAGCACACTCGGATGGCTTGGAAGCGGAGAGGGATCTCTAATCAGGTTTGGACGCGCAAGCCTCGACAAGCCTCCACTGTCTCGAACCGGAACTGAGGTGGCGCACGCAGGATCCGCATGTCGCTGAACTTCCAAAGCTCGGCGCAGGCGCAGGCCGTCATCATTTGTTGCTGCAACGTGCGTCGCAAGAGCTCGGACTTGTTGGTATTCATTCCAATAGGAACGATGAGCGCAAACCAATGGAGCACAAATGAAGCACTGAACAGTACGCTAGTACTGGACTGTTCCCTGCTTGATCGCAGTTCGTACCATGCAATCTGGTCAGAGGGCGACACGCCTCCGCGTAACCCGGGGACTTTGGACTTTCTGGACTTTTCGCTCGCCGGATACTGCGGCATCGTCCAAGTCGCAGGTAACTGCATTGTTGTTGCCCAGCATTATGAAGCTGCTTTCCCCCGACACCGTCATCATCCCGGTTTCTCGGAGTATTGCTCCTTTGCTGACTTCATTCTAAAGTAAAGCCCGTCTTACACATTTCATGAAACCACCGCAAGGGATGTCCGGGAGAAGGCCAGAGTGACATCGAAATCAGTAATAACCCAGACAGCGCCCGCTGGATTCTCAGACTACCTGGCATGCTCTCGTGCTGTGAAAAGAGATGTCTTGGCGTTCCAAAATCCACGGTTCAGGGCTAGCGCAAAATATCAGGCAGGACTCTAGCCGACGAGGTTTCTAATGAAGCCTGCGTTGTCAAATATGGGCGTCATTTTGTCTCACTTGGACTGACGGAGCACTACAAGAAGCAGATTCAGAGAACAAACTTGAGTGAGGACGATTTTCAAGATGCAGGGAAGCCTAGTGGCCTTTGTATTTCATGGTATCCCTGCAAAAATAACTAATGCCTAATACCCTTTCATCGTCAATTGCGCCGTCAAGGTTGGTTTGGCCTGATATTTGGCCGAACCTGGTTCCTGGGCTGGTGCAGGAGAGTTTGGCGAGTTGTGGTGCAACCCACCATGGTGCGGTCCCTGGAGGTCCTGCTGGGTCCTGGGACTCCTGGTGCCAACTGTAAAAGAACTTGGCGGGGCAGTCCTGACGTAGAGCCTCAATCTCGACAAGCACCTCGAGGTCTGCAGCTGGGTTTCATTCCAGCACTGATTCCCCTGTTTGAGCATCTCCAGCTAGCCGGACCCAACTGCACTTTAGACTTGTCAATTTCTCCATCGAACGTTTCTGTCTCGTACACCGTCCCGGCGGATGCTCCTTCTGGTCTGTGGGAATGAGAGCGCTACGGCCTTGCTCCCTAGCAGCCGCGGCAAGATTTCGATCGACAACGGCGGCACGGGTCTCGTTCCTCTCGGTCTGTAATTATTCAAAGCAATGTCTTTCTCCCGCAAAAGAGGATGACGATGTCTACGATAGATCGCCAAATCTACCAAAGCTTCCGTTTCGGTTCGAATCTGGCGTGGCCGTGTTTGCCAAAAGGCCCGCTCGACCGTTCCCGCCTCCCTTCTTGTCCCTGCCATCAACCTCCTTCTCCGAGCCCCTGAGCACCTTTCACCAAAGTCGGGACCGTCGACCCAAAGTAAACGGAGAGCTCATTCGTGGCCAAACAAACGGAGATGATGCTGTGTACGCCAGCGACTACTTTATCTGCACCAACGACGGAGTCGGTGCGTGGTCGTCTCGGCCGCGCGGTCACGCCGGGTTCGTCACGCTGCTTCTTGCGCTGATGCGCTTCTTGACCTTGACTCTGACCAAGATGCCTCGTACGCCGCAGTCTATGGTCGCGCTTGATATTGCACTTTTGGGTGGCTGCCATGGAGGAAGATGTCCTGAATCCGCGTCCGGGCAATGCATACCATCCCGATCCCATACTCTATCTCGAAAGGGCCCTTCAACGAACGATGGAAGCTACGTCTGGACCGAACGAGTACCACGGGACTACCACGGCATGCGGTGCCCAACTCCACTATAAACAGACAAACTCAGGCAAAGACGATGTTGCGCCTGTATTATATGTTACAAACCTGGGCGACTGCCAGGTCATGGTGCTTCGGCCGAGTGAAAAGGCGGTGGTGTTCAAGACGAAAGAGCAGTGGCACTGGTTTGATTGTCCGCGCCAGCTGGGTACTAACAGTCCCGACACCCCACGTGACAACGCGGTGGTGGATATTGTAAATATTCATGCCGGAGACATTGTGCTCGCCATGTCGGATGGTGTGATTGACAACCTATGGGAGCATGAGATTGTCCAAGCCGTCATTGGTGCAGTTGAAAGATGGGAGAAGAGAACGGGAGAGAGCCGGACCTCAGGCCTTATGGCCTTCGTGGCCACTCACCTAATGAATGCAGCCAAGGCAGTTGCCCTCGATCCGTTTGCTGAGAGTCCGTACATGGAGCATGCTATTGAAGAGGGGCTCGCAAGTGAAGGGGGTATTACTCATGACCGTACCTGGCTTTCTCTCGCTGACCTTACTGACCGTGACCAGGGAAACTTGACGACATTAGCGTAGTGGCGGCGCAATGTATGAGAAGCGAAGATATTATAGAGGAATCTGGAAGGAGATGATTTTTCCATTAAATTTGGGGGCGTATATATATTGATACCATTGCTGTGCTCTGTATCCGCTTTCAAATAGACATCCCGCATGATAGACACCGTCTTGGGCTATTTTGCACTGGTTCTACAGTACTGTGGTACAGAGGCACAAAGACCAGACGCATCAATCGGCTCCTATCAAGGCCGGGAACCACAAGGAGTGCATGTCAGAATTTTCTCGCCAAGGCCTCTTCTGTATGTACGCTCATCTGCGAATGGTACGGGTCCAGTGTTTTGACAGGAGAAAAGATACTCCAACACTTGAAAGTTCTAGTGGGGTGCGCCGAGTGGGGTAGTTAGATGTGGGGTTCCCACCAGAGGGCCTTATCGCCCCGCTGTACGAAGTGACGATAACAGAATTTTTAAATTTTCCGTCTTCCGTCGTCGAACTTCTCTAGCCCAAAAGAAAACAGATCTGCCCGCCGCCCGGTCAATAAGAGCGCCTGTAGCTACGACTCTCCTACCCCCTCCCATGAAGAATAAGGCATAATGGGGAAGAAATCAAAAAAGCAATACCGAAGGCTCATGGCCGCCTAGTGAGTTCTCGTTTGCTTGCATTTCTGGTTGAATATGCGAGGTCATAGCTAATCTCGCCCAGTGAGCGATTCTTCGGGTTCCATAAACCATACCAAGTCTTAGGTTGGTTTGGCGGACTTTCCCACTATCCATCTCGGACTTTTCTAACATGGGCCAGTTGATGCCGCATTTGTACAGGACTTTTCGAAACGCAAAGATGACCTAACGAAGATGCTCAATATCACCCTCCAAGGGGACGTTAAGCCAAGTACGAACAGAGCTCCTTCTCGGCGGAAACATAGCCATGAGGCCTCCCCATAACTAGTACATACATATAGAAATCATGCTGACTACTCAACTCTTCGTGTAGTGATCACGCAGTGCTCGATCCGTCATCTCTACGCCCTCAAAGAGAAAGCTGCCCAGCCCCCGAGGTCGTCCAAACCGATCAGCAAAAAACCGGCCTCTATTGCCGTCACCACTGCTGCTGCCGCTGCTGCTGCCACCGCAGAACCTGGCACCTCGGTCCCCAACGCCGCTGCCGCTGACGCAGAAAAGGCCATTGACCTCGCCAAGTTGCTCGAGCGGCGGTTCTGTGGTCACCGGCCCGACGAGTACCCCGAGCCCTTGGACACACTCGACTGCCTCCGATCCGTCGTCGACGTTCATGGGCGAAACAAACACCGGTACGTGGTGGCGACGCAGGACGTGGCGGTGCGACGCGCCCTGCGGGATGTGGTCGGAGTGCCACTCGTATACGTCGAGCACGGTGTCACGAAGCTGGAGCCCATGGCGCAGGCAAGCGAGGAGGATCAGGTGCGGGAGGAGAAGAGGAAGTTTCGAGAAGGGATCAAGTCGCAGATGCCGCGGAAGAGGAAAGACAGGGACAACGAAGAAACAGCAGAAGGGGCGGAGATTGATGGAATGGCCGAACCGCCTAAAAAGAAAAAGGGAAAGAATTACGGCAGGGCAAAAGGTCCGAATCCATTGTCGGTCATGAAAGGGAAGAAAAAGCCTCCGACAGAAGCGAAAAAAGTACAGACCTGACAGGAGATGAACATGCTGGTCAGGGTCGAAATGGGCAACTCCACCCCTGAAACAGAAGACGCAGAAGGTAGACGTAAGGCAAGCAGGCACAGCATGTAGAATTAGGAAACGAGTATATACCCCAGCAGGATTTTATGGCGGCGTTCGTATACAATGTTGATCCTAGCAGACACATTGGCAAGCTACACCCAAGGTGGGTAGGTTTCCGTTGAGGAGCCTACTACCAACATCTATGTCGACGGATTTCTCTCCTTGCAACTGAGCGCGACGTTTGCCTTGCATGAAGCTCGCTGCAAAACATGACGCACCGCCAGCGAGTTCAAAGAAATGGAGTTCTCTAACATCGCCAGGTAATGGCATGTTGAAAAAGATCTAGCCGAAATGGCTACTACCTTTACGTTGCAATAGTGTATTTGGCCCCTGACACACGAAGAATTATACGGTGAAATATGTCATGTTCATTTCGTCACTCGTTGGCTCTCCTTCTCCCAAACACCTCTATGCCGCCACTTTCTCTTTCCAAACTCGCGCTTTTCTCCTTCATGTTACCAAGCATAGTCCAAGCAATCCAGCATTCCATCCGGCTGTTGCCCTCGAGACACTAGTCCAGTGTCACATCTAGCCAGGGAGGTAAGACCGCCATCTAGAAAGATAAAGGTGGTTTTTCCTTTCCGGGAGATGACGCGTACTATTAGCATTCCCGCTCTGGTGGTACGTTGACGGTAGGGGCGGCGGCGGTAGTTGTCTATCCGCCAAACTAGCGGAAGAAGATGGTGATGGCACACGCGTCTTCCGACTGCTGTAGAAGCCGCCTGGGCCGAACGCCAGCAAGGGCATTTGAAGATGTTCCAACCTGGACACCTTTGTTCCCAACTTCATGCTCGACGAATCAGCTCTCTTGGCGAACTAGGCGGCGCGATCCAGATGCCGGGGATCTCGACGCCCGACTGAAGGGCGCGGATGCCAAACGGCACCTCGCCGGGGCGGTCCCTAGTGGTTACGCCGGCCTTGCGCATCGCCACGATGTGGGCGCGCTTTTCGATGTCGATGACAGCTTGTTTGCGCATGAGGTAGTCGCTCCGCCCGAGTCTGATGAAGCCGGCTATGAAGACTAGTACTATTGCCACGACGAGAAACTTTGAGAGAGGGATAATTTCAGCGAAAATTCCAATTCAGGCCAAAGAAAGCTTAGATACCAAGCCGCGTGGGGATTGTGACCTCTGAGTTAATAATAAAAATCGGGGGGTATGGAAACCTACAAATGACATTTGCTGCCACAATTCCCACGAGATGAAGAATTCCCCTGCCATGACCACCTCGTTACGGTATGGGATGCATGTAGGGATTCCTGCTGATGAGTGTTGGTTTTATATCTCTCCACCTATCGAAAAGATATGAACCTCCTGCCGGTTAGGTGCTAAATAGGAGGGTAAACGGGTACCTCACAGTAGAGCGTTTGGGCCTGATCCATCCAAACCTCTCAGTCGAGCGCTCATGTTTCTGTTTCTAGAGGAGCACCCCCCTGGCCAACAATTATCCCCCTTCTCCCGCTCCCACCAAGTCCAATTTCAGCTTGCAGGGGTTTCTAGACCCCCAGCGTTTCGGGAATGAATGGCTGTAGAGAAGTGGTGTAACTTGCCCTTTACTCGCTCAAACTCGACGTCACCTAGATCTCTGCTCGTACAAAAATTCACCGAGGCGTTGGGAGCCAATGCTGACGGGAACCTCAGTGGCAAGAAAGGAGACGTGATGCAGCTTAGCTAGCGACCCAGTGCGATCACAAACAGGAGTGAAGAATATTCGCCAGCCACGCGGGCCAAAGGGACAACGGAGCAGCGTATGATGTTGTTACAATATCGAGCAGCTTCCAAGGGAATATGATATGTTGTCAAAGAACGTCGAGGAACGGATACATCAGTTGCCAAATACGGAATCAGTAGTAGGCCAGCCAGCACCTTACAGGCGGAAAAACCAGTCAAACGGGAAGAAGCGGAACACAAGCGATAGTACACTATTCTATCACATAGGCAGTCAACTGGGCAATCGCAGATTTTGTATGAAACAAAGCCATGTGATGTGATATGGATACCGGCATTCGCCTACCTCTTTTTGTATTTCTGCTCATGGCACCATCTCCCACCAATGTACTTCCACGTCCTTTATTTCCAGTCTGTAATTACTACAGGGGTAAGAGACTGGCGTCCCGCCGTCTCCAAGCCGTCTTTCGATAGGTGTAAGAGACGCAGACCTTCTGCTCGAGTGTCTGGCTGCCACGGATTCCGGCAGCGGAAGCATTTCGGATGTCTTCCGTTGGCAAGGAAACATATTAGGATTGGCTTAGACTAAGCAGTTGCCGAGCCTTTCGATGCATTCCAATACAGAGTGCTAGTCGGCTGCCTATTCGGACAAGCTTTTCCATGTTGAATGGCATCCGTCACTACGCGATCTTGAGCAATCGCCCCAATTTTCGGTCTATACCTAAAATAACAATGATAAAGTCTTATGGTGAGGAGAAGGACAGCCTGGCGCTCGATTCAGTGGAATGAGTAGTATTCCGAAAACTCTAACATTCCCAGTGACTGGGAAAGTCGTCCATGAGACTTGCCAGGAACGAGATACTTGGAAGTGGCGGCATTGGATAGAGTCGCGGACGTTCTGGGTGGATTGACGCCCAGCACCACTGCCAACCCCTGCCAATGCAGGAAAAAAAGCCCCTGCCCCCGTTCCCGCTTTGCAGCGGGGACTGCCCCCACGGTCTCCACCATCACGGTCCCACGGTGTCACGTGCTAAAGAGAACTTCTCCTTGCAGGTTCGCATCGACTCGAAGGCTGCTCTCGGGTTCTTGACCATTTCGACGCCCTGGAAGTGATATTATTGGTCAGCCCTGCAGATAACGCGACTGCAATCCCGAATCGACATGCGGCCGACCCCACGCCTCTGGCAAGCCTGCCGAATCACGCTCTTCACGAGGCCTAACTGCGGGCTCTGCGACACAGCAAAAACAGTTCTGCAACGCGTTCGGACTGAGACCCCGTTTGCCTACAGGGAGGTTGATATCGTGGGAACGCCGGAAGCAAAGCCATGGAGAGATCTTTATGACTTTGATGTTCCGGTTGTAAGTCTCTCTCCGATCTTCACTTGCTCTGAAGCTTGACCCTTCCGGGCTGAGCTCTGGGATGTGGCCTGGTACTAAGGATGTTCGGCTTCTAGATCCACATAAGCAAGATTGAGGCACCAGAAGAAGACGCAAGGCGGGCTTCCAAGGCCATTAAATTGATGCATAGGTTTTCTCCCGAGGAGGTCCAGGACAGGATGCGAGAGGTTCAAGATGCCTAACTCGGGAGCCGGTGTCAAGGGATGCTTGCGACAATCAGTTTGGCATGCCTCGCCAAAACCTCGAGCAGTTGATCCTTCTTCGAAGTTTTATGAAACTAGGATCCCCTTCCTAAGCTTTCCGCTGGCCTCCAGCTCTCCCAATTGTCCGTCAATCCATGTGGCTACTCCGGCCAACCACTCTTTCCCGCCGACGACGCCCCTAAACGCTCGCAGGCACTCCCATGCCACCTCGGCCCTGCCAAGCCTGCACTCGTAGCCCCCAAACCTCCTCGCCCTCACTTTGCTCCTCAGAAGGCCGCATGCCACCTCCACGAGCCGTCTCACCGCCCGCATCCAGAGTCGCTTCGGCGGGCGTCTCTCCGTCGGTAGGCATCGGACGTACGCGTACGTCTTGCGCGCCGTCTCCTCGAAGGCGCTGGCGAGGTTCTCCCGCGCCGCAGGGATGCCGTTGTGGGCTGTGTCGTAAAACATCACATGCGACTGGATCTTGAATGCGTTGATGGTCTTGCGGAGGAAGTTGTGACCGGGCAGGCGCGTATCGACGGTCAAGGCATTGGATAGGGTTTGTGGTTTCGACAAGGCTTTTCCTGTGGATTTGGCCTCTTTCGCGGCCATGGTCTTGCTGTGGTCTTTGGAGATGGCGAGGCTGCTAGGATGGATTAGGATGCCGCAGTAGGGGAATGGCTCGGCGGGTGATATGCTCGCGATGGCCTTGCCGTTGATAGTGACGGGAAAGTTAGTCAGGGACTTTGCTGGATTGATGGTCACGCCATGAGACGGGACACCGTTGTGCAACGTTTGGAGGAACCGGGTGGCCGTATTCTTTTCAGTCGTAATGAGCAGAAAGTCGTCGATCAGCCGCAGGAGCAGGCTGCCCTCGTCGCCCCCAAGGAAACTGAGACAATGCTTCTCCATATCCGCGTAAAAATAGTTGCACAACAAGCTGGAGACCACGGAGCCCTGAGGGACGCCGGTTTTCTGCCGGTAGTACTTCTTGCCCATCTTGACAAGATTTTCCTCCACGTGAGAAGATAGCAAGTCGATTAGGTGACTGGTCTTGTAGGACACGCGGGACGCCTTGTCGACGAATATGGTGTTACCGTTGGCTGCCGCGAGCTCTTCTGTGAGACGCCTGGGAAACGGTCTGTGGTCTCGAGGCGGTAGGGCGACGGTGCGCCATCTTTTAGAGGACCTATTTGCGGGCTTTCCTGTCTTGGAGCCCAGAGCATCGTCGGCACCCTTGATCTCGACGTGCCTGCAAATGTCGTACTGCGTTTCGCTAAAGATGGACTTCATCAAATTGACGACGGCTGATTGAGGGATGGTGTCAAAGGCCGACTGGACATCTACTTTGGCAAAGTATAGCTTCCTCGCACCTCGGGGCAACCCATCCGCAAAACCTTTGATCTTCTCGTACACGTCTGACACGGAAAACATGGCAGAGCCAAGGTGGTGTGGCTCGATTTTCTGCAGCTGGTTAGACCGGCCTTGACGCAAAGGGGCTCCCGCTACACGGCTTACCTTCTGAAGAGACAGGGCACAATGGACTGGGCCCATGACAGAATTGATACTCTGCCCGAGACCGAGAATCTTCTTGTTGGCCTTCAAGGGGACTCTTCTCCTCAGATTCATAATTGGCCTCAGGTTGGTGTCCTTCGGGAGCAGCCTCAGCGTACTGGACCCAAGTCTCCTCGAATCTAAGATAGCTTGCGCATCCGCAGGCTTGATCTCCTCGAACATGTTGGCTTTGAGGGCTGCCATGGCTGGTTCGGTAATCCGACGCCAGACGTCATGCCGAAAGTAGAATAGTCGATACTTGTGTTTGTTTGATTCGGTCACGTAAAAGTTGCCCCGAATCAAAGGAATCAGGAGGGAGTCAAACACGTAGTAGAGAAACTCGCAGAAGATCTCAAGCCGCTTGTTCTTGTCAGTCTGTGACATCTTGCTACCCCTCAGCTTTGCCGGGGCAAGCCACGCTATGTTCGCTAGCTATGCATATTCGATGTATTAGCAAATGAGCACCAACGAGAACCTAAGCCTCTTCTTTTCGATTACCTTTACTCCCTGAAAAGTATCGTGGAGGTTCATGGCCTCGAAACGACGAAGCCTAATAAACCGATTGACATTCTTCATTATGACAGCCCTATTTTCGCCTTGGTCGGGACCATAACCCCAAAAGTCGTTGGGAACGATATCGGACAGAACTGCCTGGCAGAAAGTCGATACCTGGGAAGCGGGAGTCGCCAGGTCGACAAGCGACTTGCCTTCAGTGTCTAAACGAGCTTGCCGCGAGCGCCTCGCCTTGACCGTCTTCTTGGCTTGCTGGGATACAGGTGCCGTGTTTGATTCAGCATCTGTCGCAATGGGACAGTAGTGACGCAAAAGTTCGGCGTATGAGCAGCGACCGTGGAGGACTTGCAGACGTTGAACGAGCTTCTTCGCCTCCCCACGGAGCCGCTTCGGAACCTGAATCTTCAGTGTTGTGCTCTCGCCGTCCCCAACCGAGAAGCGTTTCGAGATCTCGTCCTCTCGGTGGGTGTAATCTTGGAACTTTTGCGTTGTAGTTTTGCGATCAACTTGACTCGTGAATACGTTATGAAGCCCGAATTGGCGCGGAAACACGTAGGCCATCACCCTGGCCGTATTCTCTTCGTTCTTTGCATCTAGTTCGCCTGGCTTGGCCCGGGCAGTGCCTTCGCTAGCAGGAGGGATGAATGGTGCGCGGTTAAGAATATCTAAGGCTTGGTCAGACATTCACTCTTTGGAGGCCGGGTTGCTGCTTACGGATGTGTCGAAAGCCTGGGTTTACATTTCCCGTGGCGGTTGTAGCTGCTTTAGCGTAGAAAATTCGAGTCCGTACGAAAGTGATATCCGACGGGGCCCTGGGGGTATCCATGGGAGTCGATGGCGTCTCTTCCACCGCGCCAATGGGGGGCAGGTCTTGCATCGGCACTCCTAGAAGAGATATGTTCAGCACTCTTAGAATAGATGTGTTGCGATGTAAAATATGCAGCCTTCCATGACTGACCGCTGAGTTGATACAGGTTCCCGACGCCGGCATCGATAGGACTAAATATCCCGCAGTCCAGTAAAAGACCTTTCATCATTTTCTCGCCATCCCGCCCAAGAAGGGCGAGGAATTGCGGCCATGGACGCTCTTTGAGAGCATTGGCACGGTGGTTGGAGCCAAATAGATTAGGAAAGCCTGAATCGACGGTTTTGATGCTTCCCCTTTGCAGATGGAAGTTGTCACAAAGCAAGTGTTTGGGCCGGTTGCCAGATTTCCCTCTTTCCCTTGAAAGAAGTTGCCAAATGGCGTAGTTCACAGTCTAATCTTGGTTAGAAAGGCCGTTTCTTGCATGAATGCTTGGGTTGCACTTTACCTCTCCTTGGGAGTAAATAGCCTTCTCCAAACCGTCAGACAGCGTGACAGCTGAGTTGTTCCCTACTTGCGAATGGGCGTGTCTTTCCTCCGGCACTTCTTCGCTATTATTGGAGAGCAAAGGAGCTCCAACAAGAGCGGAATCAAGAAGGTGGCTAAGTTGGCTTTCAATCTTGGTGTGTGGCCGAGGTGTTGTCCTTCCTAGACAAGAAATCTTTCTTTTCCGAAGTCTGGACGTCTTTGGGAGCTCTTGAAGTACGTAATCCCTCAATGAGAGAACTCTAGGATAAAATTGCCCAAGAATTCGCAAGGAATGGTTGACAGGCTCGCTTCGCGTAGCAACGCGTCGCCGCTTCGTCCGCTTCAGCGAAACGCCATTGAGTTCCAATTCCTCTTCACGGGGCCGCTTGCCTCTTCTTGTTGAACTCATCATGATTCGTATTCAAACCTTGGATTAGGCATCGTCTTCAGGTAGTCTATATCTGGTATAGCCTACAGTCTCGGTGAGCTCGGTGAAGAACGTGTTCCGCCTGGAAGGTCTCCGTCGATGTCTGCTGACCAAAACGGGATGCTTTCGTTCGACAGGACCAAGAGGCGAGAGAGCTCAGCGCAAGCTTTTGGTCACGAGGCATGTGGCGGTTAGTGTCATTAAAGAGGCTTGAGAAGTGTCCAATGCGACGACCCAATATGAATGTTGGACGCGCTTCTACGTGGTCCCCCCAACCGTGGCGTGTCATTGGGCCAAGCTTAGTCTGCTGCGGCAGCCATGCACCGTCCAGTCAAGGCATGAGGAGGCCAGGCGGGGTCAGCTCTAACTGTGGCTGACGCCAGACGTGGCGCTTTTCCTGAGCCTTACCAGCACCAGGCCAGCCCGCCATTGGAAGTGGGGGCGCTTCCAACTCAATCCCTGACCGACCATCCATCAAGACAGTGGATGGCTCGCCATTTTTTCAGACCTTGCAAGTTTTTCTAACAAAGGAATTTCGACTACCTTGGTGCGTCGTAGCACGGCAAGGCTTCTAGAAAAATATTGACGAGATTTTGGTTAACCGATGCAACGGAAGGGTCAGAGAGCTAGATTCGTGCAACAGAGCTCGATAGTGAATGTGGGAGTCTACAGGCTTTGGCTCTGAGTACCTCTGTGCTCACTGTAGCATTCCGACGCCTTGTAACCACCTGCCTGCTGCTTCGCGCCAGGTTGGCGTGCCTATGTAGTACCTTCGTTCGTGTGCACGTACCGACATTGGTGAGCTTTGATGTTCGTGCCTTTTCAGATGCCGGCACCTACTTCTCTAGTCCGCCGATCGCCATCGTGAAGGAATTGAAATAATCATGTCCTTCGAATTTTTTTTTGAGACATTGAATGCTCGTTCAATGGCTTCCATTCTTTCATCGTGTACATCCTTCTGCAGAAATTTTGGCATCCAAGGGATCATGCAGAGTAAGATATTATATGATGCCACCTGCTGAAGTTACCATGTTCTGTTGCTTTTAATAGAGTGTCCATGCTGATGGTGGAGGCTTGGTGGAGGTCAAAATGCAAACACGAATTCCAGCACGGATGTTAGTTTTCCCTGCCTGATGATAGCGATGCATTACAAAGTACGGAGGTACGAAGGTACGAAGGTACTGGAGGAGCGGCATCGGGAGTGGTAGGTGGTTGAGTGGGTCATGAATGCGGATTGCGGATCCGAAATATCCAGACGAACAGGATTTCATCCAGATCAAATTGCGACGAGGAAAATGGCAAATGTCCCGGGATTTTTCTTCGCCATTCCTGAATCCCGAGTCCTGAGCTTCTCCCACGTCTTCGTAAGGGGTCCGGTCACGAGTCTCGGTTGCCAGGGCTGGTCAATCGTATCTATCAGACCTCGACGGCGGTTTTGGCCATTCTCTACTGGGTCTCCGACATTTCAAATTAGCACCGGCAGCAGATTCAAGATCCATTGGCCTGGTACCTTATTGAATGCATTTTGAATAATATATTACTGGAGCTGAACTCAAATAAACTTTTCTCTAGAAACCAGGGAGGCGTTTTTGTATTGTCAGGGACACCACTTGCCCCCGACCCCCTAGCCAGCATAGGGTTGTAACTGGTTTCCTGCATCGCGATTCATGGCTTGTCTTGTCTTCTTGTCGGTGAAGTGAGCTGGCAGTAGGTCTGCCCTTCAGGTCGTCCTTCACCCAGCCTGGTCGTTCCTGTGACCGTCACCATGCCTGCTAGCCACGATGTTCTGCTCAGAGATTGCTTGCACATAGGCTGCAGTGAATCTGGTCATCCAGATTGTAATACCTGCGTGGCTGCTTGGCTGCCTGCCGAGATACCTTCAAAATGCCGTACTCGGTACATTACAATTTCGGGAGATCGGAGATGCTTCAGTGGTGCCGGTGCGCCAAATACCCCCAACGCCCGGCGTATGAGGTACATGCCGCCTAAGAATCCCGACACAGTCGACAATTATCCAGATCTACCAAGCCCACCAACAGTCGGTGTGAGTGGGCTCGGTGCTTCCTGTCGTGGGTTGCATGCAAAAGGCAAGGTACCCTTGCGTCTGTCCGTCTTTGAATGTTACTATTTTTTATGTCCCTGTTGCCCTGTTCTGGCGGCTCCCTGCGGGACTCCGTCACTAGTCCTGCAACTGATAGTCCTTTTTTGCCGGCCCTTCGACGCATTCCCAGCCCAGCCCTTCCTTTCTAGGGATGACAGAGCGGCTTGGGCGCTGGGCTTGGAGCCTCGAGTTTTCACCCCAGCATCCGCATGCGACTACGTCTAACCCATGCCTCAGTCCGAAAAAACCCTGCTGGACTTGAATTGTACCTATGCGACAGTAGCGCGACGAAGTAGGCCTGCTACTCCCAGTAACCAAAGACCTAACGCTTCTGCATTTCCGCTTTCCGCTTTCCGTACCTCCCGTACACAAAAGCCACTGCCGGCGTTTCTGCGAGACTACGCGGCGTCGATTCCTGCATCAACAGCTGGCGCGGTGTACGGTAGTGTCGCCCGAACTTGATAGGCTCTCGAGGCCCCGTTGCGCACCCGCAAGAACGGCCTTGGTCGGTGGATAGCCAAAACCTCCGTCCACCCACTCAGCTTCCAGGCCAGGTCATCAATGAATCCAAGCCCAAACAATCCGTTACTGCCTGCATGGTCGAGCAAGTCGTGACTAGCCCATCCGCCCAACGAGCCTGACGGATGAGCGGGTCACCATGGAGGCCGGAAATCGAGAAGAGGAGGATCGCCTAGGACTGGGCTTGGGGACGGCGCCGGTCATCATGTCCGACTATTCGCACCTACCACCGCTTCACCACCACGGCCAGCATCACATTCACGCCCAAGACTTCGCATCACTTCACCACCAGCACGCCGACTTTGAACACCGCCACCCAGTGTCCTTTCTCGACTCTTCGAGCCCACCAACCGTTGCCACGAACGATCCCCGATCCCAACTTGGCCCCACTCAAATCTCGCCTTCGAGGCTTCCGCACACAAACCCTCACGCTGCTACTGCCGATGCCTTCGCAGCCAACGATCTGGTCTTCGATGCTCTAAATGCCGATGATTTTTATCGCAGTTATCGAGGCGTCGAACACAATTCCATTGCGAGCCCGAATCCCGAAGACGACGAATTCATGGCGGCATCAACATCACGACTTCGAGACAACTCGTCGTTGCGCCCGAATGCCAACGGCACTATACCGAAACACCCCGTCGTGCCTGCCTCGGCTCGAAATGGCATCCGCACGAACCTGCGATCTGTTTCGGCTCCCATGAACAATGACAAGCCCGCGTTTCCGAGGCCAGGAGCCACCAGCGTGAAGGATCTTAAGAAGAAGTTTGACCAGACTGTTGCGGCATCTCCAACCGCGAAGGCACCAATACGGTCTGGCCTATCGCAAAGATCAACCCCGTCGGCGTCTCCAGTCTCAAAGCTGGTATCGGCGACGGCGGCAACTGCGGTTGGAGGCGCCCAGCCATCTTATTCATCTCTTCGAACTTCCACTGATCGCGACCTTGGGTTACAGGAACGCGGCTCGCAAAGATCCAAGTTTGTTCCCGAAGACCAGACCTCAAGCAACACTCAGTCGTTTGCAAGCCGAGTCAGCCGCCCGCGACATGTCGGTGGAGGAAACCCACTTGCTTCCAAATCAATGACACATCTCCCACACAAATCAGCAGCCCAACAGTCCCCTGCGCAACCAGCATCCGGACATTCGGCCCAGCCTCTCCTGTTCGGTGAAATATTACCTGAACAGCGCGATACGCTGACTGTAGGATACGGGATTGAAGGCGCTCGTCCCAGAAGAACATCAGACTCCAGTCTCCTGACTCCCAGTCCACGGCAACAGACTTTTGGAGATGATGCCCGACTCGACGTTCGCCCTGATTGGCACCAGGCCAATGGAGATGAGACCAAAACCCCTTCAACTCCGAGAACCCATTACCGTACGAATAGCGACCACAGCGGGACGCCGAGGGGCAACCAGGCTCAAGTAGCTCGTCCGCCCAACACTCCATCATCGGCTTCTAGGCTGCCCGTGTCGGCGCGGAAGGTTAACAGTCCACCCGGACTGCAAAGCCCTCCCGGTTCTAGGGCAGCGTCCAGGACAGCTTCCCGAGCGGCATCTCCGAACTTAAAGCGCACCCAGGTAAACGGGAAACTTTCGAGGAGCACCACGCCAACAGAGGGTCGTGCAAAAACTCCAACCCAGAATTCTCGACGAGCCGTACCCCAAGCCATCAGCACCTCTACTTCCGGCAACGGAACCCGATTAAACGCTATAATATCACCGCCGCCACCAAAACTCTCTCCGCCGCTTCGTAGCTCTCGGCCACGCCAGCCCGTTTCACTTGCCTCCACCACCAGTTCGCGGCTAAAGCAAGCCGATCGGCCAAAATCGCCCTCCAAATCGTCTAGAAATGGCACGAAAGCGGAAGAGCTACCTCGTAGACGGAAGCTGTCGGTTGGTCCTATCGACTTTGAGAAACGGAGGGAGACTATTAAGCTCGCCTACACCAAATCGATCAGAAATTCCCAGGTCAGCCAGGCAAAGCGGCAGCAGGCAGCCATAAGAAAGAGGACTAGGGAGCTTGAAGTTATCGCCGGCGCCGGCGCGGCCGCGATAAGTGGAAGGGCGACAGGGTCTGGCGAGCAGCCCCAAATTACCCTCGACAGGCCAACACCCGAACACGATGACGGCCCATTGGAGACGGCCAAGGTGCTGCCGCAACCCATCTCTGCCTTGACCGAGAGCCGGAATCATGCACCGGCGGTGGGCGAAGATGCCGACTCTCCAACGCTCGGTATTCCCGGGAGCTTCCCCGCAATGAGCCCACCCATGGAGAGCGGAGAGATTCCTGTCCCACAGTCGGCAGTGTCAACCACGTCGGTAAATACCGAGTTCGACAATGAACCTCAGTCGACTTTCGAGCCTCACCCACCAGCAGAGGACATTTTGGTTCACGAGGCATCAGGTGCGTTGAACGATGGGTCTGGGAAGAGGCAAGCGGAGCGACCGAAAACCGAATACCAGTATCCTTTCGATGACGACGCCGAAGAGCAAGGGGGAGACGACAGGGTCACCATGACCATTGCTCTGGACACGACGGAAGCCAGAAAACTTCAACAAGCTCAGCCAGAGCCCGCAGAGCCCGCAGAGCCGCCGGCGCCTGGCGGTGGGTACGATGAACCATCGGTCCCGGGGGCTTTCAAAGACGAGTATGATATAGGTCTACGCAAGTACGACACATCGCAGTTTGAAACAACGGTCCGGATGCTGCGGCGAGAGTCTGGTATTTCGGAGTCGCAGCAGAGCTCAGCTCCTTTCCCGGATTACGAGTTCGAGGACCCCGAGTACCGGTTGAAGCTCGATAACCATGCCATCCGTCACATCCACCGCGACGAGGATGCGAACACCGACATTTGCACCGACATTGATGAGAACGACAATGAGAATGAGAGAACGGCAGAATACTACATGCGAATGTATGGAGGTGGTGATTCGTCCAACCGGGAATCCAGCTGCATCTCTTCGGACGCAGACCTCGCCATGGATCAGAACGAGCCAACGATCGGCTTGCGTCGCAGTCCCGGGACGTCTCATGGTCTCGCCGTTCCCTCAATGCTTTTGCAAGGGAACAGGTCTAGTCAGCTATCGAGCTATACAGACTTCTCGGTCGAGAGCAGCGAGCATTCAGAGCGGCCAAGGTCGTACAAGGCGCACACATCGCCGTTGACACATCACGCCGCCATGTTCGGTGACGCCAGCGGCACGACGCAGCTCCCTGGTCTTGATGGTCCACACTCGAGGGTGCACTCGTTCGCAAGCGACCACCAACTCCCCGAACTTGACACGGGCGGCGGATTTTCCATTCCTTACCTTGGCAAAAAGCCCCTCACGGAATCCCCTGAGGATGTCGAGCAGCCGACCCATTCTCCGCCACCCGTTCCGCACGAGAGAAGAGAGTCCACTATGGAGGCGCGCATCACGCCTCCCGGTAGCTTCTACGAGCACCCCGGCCAGAGTAGCACCCTGGCATCGCGGCGGGCTAGCGAGGTGCACACCGTTTCGACGGACAACACTTCACTGGGAGGTGCCGATGCCGGCTTCAGCGACAAGATCCCCGTCGAGGGCGAGCCCGGGAGGCCTGGATTGAGTGGAAAGGAGCGACAGCGACTGGTGCAGCGACGAAACGTCATCAAGGAGCTGATCGACACCGAGGCCGTCTTCGTGAGGGACATGAGCATTGTCGAGGAAATTTACAAGGGTACCGCTGAGGCCTGTCCCAAGCTTGACTCCAAGACCATCAAGCTCATCTTCCGCAACACACACGAGATCATCGGCTTCCACTTCGCCTTCCTCACCCAACTAAAGGAGGCCGTTGCGCCCGTCTACACAATGGCCGGCAGGAAGTCTCCCCTCCCTAAAGACGACTCGTCAGTGTCGGAAAGCGTTGCAGGGGCAGCTAACTCGCCCTCGCTGCAAGAGCCCGACGACGAGAAGGACCGCCTCACATCAATCGGCCCCATCTTCAAATCGAACATGGACAAAATGAAGTCGGCGCACGAGGCCTTCTTACGGAACAGCGATCACGCCGCAAAGCGTCTCATACAGATTCAGCAGGATCAGACGGTGAAGGTGTGGCTCAACGAGTGTAACGAAGTGGCCAAGGACCTCACGGCAGCCTGGGACTTGGATTCGCTCCTCATCAAGCCCATGCAGCGCATCTGCAAGTACCCGACGCTCATCATCACCCTGCTGCAGCACACGCCTCAGGATCACCCAGACCGAGCCGAGTTGGTGCTGGCCAAGGACATTCTAGAAACGGCCATCGTCGAGATCAACAAAACGAAGAAGAATTTCGAGCTCGTTGGGCAGATAGTAGGGAGGAAGAGAAAGGAGTCGGACGTGAAGGCAGGCTTCGCGAGGGCTTTTGGGAAGCGAGTTGACAAGCTCCAAGCATCTGGCAACCGGCCGCCCGAGGACGAAGTCTACGCCAGACTGCAAGAGAAGTTTGGGGACGACTACCTACGCCTCCAGGTGGTGTATCGGGACGTCGAATTTTACACGCGTCAAGTGGCAGCCTACGTCCACGAGTTTCTGCAGTATCTCTCTTCGATGGAACTGGTCATGCGACTTCAGGAGAGCCCGTACCCGGAGTTGCAGTCAAAATGGGTTCAATTCAATGTCGGCATGCGAGATATCGAGAAGGTTGCCCTCGAGCAACATGTAAGCTCTACGACTCTCCCCACCCCACTCCCCTTTCACTCGTCCCTTGCAACTATCAAGATGGCTAACCCTAATACCTTGGATAGCTCGCACAAGTCCGCAAGCATGTCATTGAGCCCTTCGAGCTCGTGATCAAAGCATACCATTCCCCGTCGCTAGCCATGAAGAAACGCGCCAAGCGTCGGCTGGACTACGAAAAAGCCGAACAGCTCAGGAAGAGCGGCAAGACTGTGGATTCCAAGCTACGGGAGCTTGTCGAGCAGTACGAGGCTCTCAACGACACGTTGAAGAAGGAACTGCCGAAGCTCTCGGGCCTCACCGTCAAGGTGGGCAACATTTGCCTGGGGAACTTTGTCGGCATCCAGGCCAAATGGTTCGAGATCTGGAAGGAGAAGGTCAAGGTGGTCGTGCCTGACACGCAGGGAGCTCCCGAGATGCACGACATCATCTCGACTTTCAAGAGAGATTACCAATTCGGCCAGGAGACTGCGTCCAAGATCGGCATGCTCAACCCAGCCTACAAGGGCAGGACGTCGCAGTCGACAGGTGTGTCGATGAGCTCAATGAACACGGTGAGCACCGACGATAGCGTAGCGAAAACTCGACCTCGACCGCCGGACCTAGTTCCTCGCGACAGAGGATTTTCCGTCGCCAGCGAGCAGGCGGTTCCGACCTTGCCTACGCCCGACTTCGCCAGACGACACAGCGGACAATTCACCATGTCTCCAACCTCGGCGGGCCCCAGTGCACCGAGTCCCCATCACTACTACTACCGCGACTACTATACCGGCATCGGCGGAGCATATCGCGCTGGCGGAGCGTCCCCAATCACGCCCGACCCATCATCCGGGTCTCGGTCCTTCGCCGCCCCTGGTTCCGGTCGACCTAGCACCGGTCGGAGCTACGATTCGGTAGGCGCTCCCAGGCAAAGCATCGAGTCCAGCAATGCGAACCGAAGAGACTCCAATTCGACCTACGGCTCCAACTACCACGCACCCGCCGAAGGTCGCCGCTTCTCTGGTCTCTTCCACTCGGCTTTGCCGCTGCCTGACGAAGCCGACACGAGCCAACGATCCTCCCGCGCTTCGTCTAGGGAACGAACGCCATCAAGCAGCTACAATGTCCTTTGGCTGGCAGCATCCCTTTTCGAATTTAACATTGAGACTACAAAGCATGAGGCTGGATACCCTTACCTAGTGTACCAAGCCGGAGAGGTGCGTACCACATCAAGTGTTTTTTTTCCATGTCAGGTTTTCCGCATCCTAACACAACTCTCCAGATCTTCGATGTCATTGCCGAAAAGGGCGAGCTCTGGCTTGCCAAGAACCAGGATGATCCGTCAGAGCAGGTTGGCTGGATCTGGTCCAAGCACTTTGCGAAACTTGCCGATTCCTAGGTCACCTCTCCGGAAAATGCAGCCACCGGCGACGGATCAGAGGCGTCCACTTATTATCGACTTCCGACCTTCCCTCGTGCCATGCACAACCCAACATCATCACCACACCTAAACAATCCTATCCTATCCAGCTCTATCTTTCCCCACCACGACCTCCTCAATTACTTGGCGCTGCGGTACTTATCATCAGTACTTTTGACGTTGTTTTCACGTAATGCCGGCATGAAAAGCAAGCGATCAAAAGAGTTCACGGTGCGACGAATCTTGTACGACGACGCTTTTTTCGGAGCTGCACTGCTTTCCAAGGCCACGGTATATAGCAGTGCCGTTTTTGTTGACCAGGCGTTCAGTGTTTCCTTTTCTTACAAAGGAAAAGCAGTCCTTTTTTGCTATGGAACAGGGGTTTTGGAGGCTTGTTTTACAGCGCAAAGAAAGCATTCAGCAATGACTAGAGGAACAGTCGCGAGTCCGTCGACAAGACTCATCAAGCTCATGTGGCGCAATGAGAGGATAGGAAGGTGGCCTGTGACGCGAGACGACCGTGGTCTACCCTCGCAGCTAGAGTACCGCCAAGAAATGTTTGTAGAAATAATGTAGAGAGGCAGGGTTTGTACCTGAGACGAGGAATAAAGAGCTGTAAACTCATACAGTCGCACCCTTTCGATTGACAATTTGAAAGCAAGGCCTCTCTAGCCGGGTGGCTTTGTAGCGTAATGGAAACCAGTATTTTGCAGTGGGGCAGTTTGCATTTCGGCGCAACCGCTGTCTACGTGCATTCTTCCACTTCTCGGAGTTTCTGCGGCGGCATCTTGTAAGACGTCGAGATCAGTGATATTTAGCGGCCAGTGGCTTATACGTCAGGCCGTCAATTTTTATTTTTTTACCATATTCGAAGCATTCTCAATATAGATGACAGGGAGGAAAAATGTCTTACCATGTACGCCACGCCTCTATCCTAGCTTCTCGTCTTTATTTTACCACAGCGCCATTGTTGATCAACACTCAAAACTCGGAGTCAACAACTCAATAGGCCAATGGGATAGTGGTTGTTCGATGCAATTGGGCTGGCCAGGGTAGTCGTTGATCCCGCTACCCCTGAAGAGATCAGATTAGGCATTTGGGTTAGCGATGCGTCAGCGTCTCGCGGGAGGTTTTAACCCTGGTTTGCTGACTAGCTACGTAATCGGTACGTACCTAAGTTGAAGGCCTTTTGGTGGCGCTAGTATTATCTAGGAACGACCCAGCTCCCAGAGTCGTGTCCCCACCGTGTTGATTCTTTCATCGGCCAGACTGTCCCGCGACCGTCCTCGTCATGCCCACGTCGCGACCCAGAGGATCACCTCAGTCTCCTTCTCCAAACGCTGTCGAGAGGCTCCAGAACGGCGAATTGAATATCCGCGACTGGCCAGTTTCAAACTCGGAGGGGCCTAGCGAGGATCGACTTGCGACGGAGAGGGAGCCCCAGAACGGAACAACGGAGAACAAGAAGGAGGGGCGTCGCCCCAACGTAAAGGACGACGACGACGACGACGACGACGACGACGACGCAAGCGAGCAGGGAGGGGCAGGGGACGAGGGCGAGAGGGAGAGCGAGGGCGATTTGACCGTCATCCTCGCGGAGGATCCGGTTGAGATGGCGACCTGGTCGGGACATCCATCCGTCAAGGGCAATTCGGAGGCGGTGCGGATGATTTTGCTGTGCTTCGCAGCCATTGGCATCACGTACGTTGCAGCTTTACCCATGGACGCGGACGCATTCACCTGATGGCGAAGCTAACGAGCATCATTTTCTTCGCGCAGCTTCACGTGGGGTGTCGAGATGACCTGTAAGTTGGCGCCGACGCCCCAGCTTGGCCGGTTTAACATGTGCGGCCTCATGGAAGCTTATGCTGACAACTGCTCTCGCGACTTCGCGCACCAGACTGCACTCCGTACCTCCTCAACCTCGGTCTCACCAAGTCCAACACGTCGCTGGTTTGGATCGCCGGTCCGCTCTCAGGTCTCTTCACGCAGCCCATAGTTGGAGCCATATCCGATTCCTGGACGTCGAAATGGGGACGTCGGCGACCCTTCATCGCCGGCGGGGCGCTTATTGTGGCATTGAGTTTGCTGACGCTCGGATTCACAAAGGAGATTGTTGGTGCGCTGCTGGGCAGCGAGGCCGCGGAGGGTGGTTTCACAATTTTCCTAGCCATCCTTGCTATCTGGGTGACCGATATTGCGGTCAACGCAGGTGGGTAGTCTTCATGGAAACTTCTGGCTCTCTTGTGGGAATTTGTACTGACTAGAACAGTCATGTCTGCGGCGAGAGGCCTCCTCGTGGACGTGTTGCCCATTCAGAAGCAGCAATCAGGGGCTGCATGGTGTAAGTGGTCATGCCATGTGGAGTATGCTGTTCCAAGCTCGTGAGCTGACTGCGGATGACAGACAGCAGGTTGGCAGCCCTTGGCCATGTCATAGGATACGCCTCCGGATCCCTGGATCTGGTAGCCATTTTCGGCACTAGCTTGGGTGATACGCAGTTTAAGAAACTCACCATCGTTGCGGCAACCACCATGTTGTTTACCTCCGGTTTAAGCTGCTGGGCTGTCACCGAGCGGGTTCTTGTGTCGGTAAAAGAAGATCCGGCGACAAAAGGGAGCAGATTCAAGCCGGTGTGGACCGTGTTATCCGCGCTTCGCAACCTACCACCTCGGATATCGGGCATTTGCTGGGCCTATTTCTGGTCTTGGATAGGTACCGCACACCTGCTAGCGCCCCCCCTGCTCGTGGCGCGCGTCTAACAAGGCTTCTAGGCTGGTTCCCCTTCCTTTTCTACAGCACGACATGGGTCGGCGAAACATACTTCCGATACGACGTACCGGGAGGCCAGAAAGACAGCAAGGACGCCCTTGGAAATATCGGACGAATTGGGAGCACGAGCATGACGATATACTCGTTGATAACTCTGGTTGCATCTGTCGTCCTGCCCGTCGTGGTTAGAGCACCTGACGACAACGAGGCCACGAGCCGACCTCCGGAGTGGCTCGCCAAGTATCTGAACCGGTTCGCAACTTGGAAACCAGATCTGCTGACTGTGTGGATGTGGGGTCATATCGTCTTCTCCGCCACCATGATCATGGCGCCTTTTGCCCGAAGCTACCGATTTGCAACCTTTTTGGTTGCCATGTGTGGAATGTGAGTCCAGCGGAGATGTTGGCATTCCGCTGCCGAGCATGCTAGCTAACCTCATCGTGACCAGACCGTGGGCCATCACCATGTGGGCCCCTCTGACCTTCTTGGGAGTGGAAGTAAATAGAATGTCTGGAGCACCTGATCCGTCCCACTCCAGCGGATACCGTCGCATTTCTGGGGCCGATTCGGTAGAGATGGATGAACTCGACAGTGAAGCCAGGCCGGACCTCGCAGCAGACCCGGCATCCACGGAGGGAGAATTGTCTGGCATTTATTTTGGCATTCTCAACATCTACGCCACCGTTCCGCAGTTCATCGGCAGCTTTATCTCGGGCACCATCTTTGCCATTTTAGACCCGGGCAAAAGTCCCGAGCTGTCAGAAGGAGATGCAAAGCCGTCGGACGGCCCGAACGCCATTGCCGTGTGTTTGTTCATTGGCGCCATTTGCGCCGTTCTTGCAGCCGTCATGACACATAGGTTGAAGCATCTGTAGCAACACTTTTGTTTTGGCGTGTCTATCATCTGAAAAGTACGAGTTCCGACCGCTGTCCATGGAGGAATGGGGGAATGGCTAGAGGCGTTGGGCAAGATTGATTAGAAGGGGCTTTCGTGCAAGATTCATTTTCAAGTCTGGAAAACGCTGTAAAAGTACGGGGGGAACTGTATAGACAGGCTGGTAGATGGTGTATGGCGAATTGGCTCTATATGAAGGCTCAAAGATATCGCCTTCGTCCGGCATCTCTCCTTCCACCGTACCTGTTATCGAATGGCTCGTCGTCTGCCTCTTCAATGACCGGCACGGTTTGCATAATGGTGGCCCTCGACTCCCGATTCGTATAGTACCCCAGTACGGACATTTCATCATCATCTGGTTCCCTCACGCCACCTTGGTCTCCTCCCATCTCTTCTACCTCGATCTCAACCCATCCTGACCCCGTGCTCGATCTCGCACCGACAGCTCCAGTTATGTTGGTTCGTTCCTTCCCCGCATCCACCACATCGTCACCTTCCTCTTGGGAGTACACGCTCTCCGACGCGATGCTCCCCCTCTGCTTCCCCGTCGGTGGCGGCCGCTCGAAGGTCGGCGTCGCGACCGTCTGCGTCGCCTGGCTCACCAATCCAACGTCCCGCCCCAGGCTCGAGTCAAGGACGCCCTCCGTCACCCGTATCGACCCGTTGACCTGCACTTGGCCCTCGCCGTCAACGTACGAGACTGTCTGGGAAAGCTCAATGCCAAACACTATGCTTCCTCCACCGCTTCTAGATTGCCGGGGCATTGCCGGGGCGAATCTGAGGCCTGGAGACGAGAACGCCCCTCCGTCGCTCATGAAGAGGCCAAACCCGGGGCGGCGGTCGTCGTCGCCACGCCGCCGGGGGAAGCCTGGGACGGGATCGGCGGTGGAGAAGGTTGTTAGGGGGGTGAAGGAGCTGAAGTCGCTAAAGTTGAAGCTGAAAGCCATTTTGCGAGGTTTCCATCGACGCTTGTAAGTTTAGGACCACTAGCGAGAGCCTACCAACGTGTGCAAAAGGTGATAGGTACCGAGCATACATTGATATCAAACTAAAAAGGTAAAAGTAGATTAAAGTTTTCGGTATTTCGGCAAGTTGTTTTATTTATTCGGCGGCCTACTTTGCTCTTTTGGCAAGTTTGGCTTGGGATCCCTAGGTAGGGTAGCCACAAGCATCGGTTTGAGATGTGTGACACGTTGGGGTGGCAGCAGATTATCATCGTATGATGAAGTATAGATCTGAAGCAGCAGGGGTTGGCACGTGGAGGCTTCGACAAAATTGCCAAAATTCTATAACAATCCACCCAACTTTTGAATATGGAATTCGGCTTATTACACAAACTTTCTTTACAGATACCGCTGATGTTGACTGCCGAACTTCTTCCTCAAATTGGGGTGATTATTCCACTTTAGCAATGCTCTATGGTCTAACACTACGACGACGCTAGCCGACGCACTTCTTCTTGAAGAGCCAGGAAAGAATGAACTTGAAGATGCCTTTGAGCCTACAGTTTGATGTTGTAATTTCAAGACAGTCTATCTTCGTATGAATGAAGGGATTTTGCTTGAATAAAAGGGTGCCAAATTTTAGGGTTAGGACCATAATTCGTCTCTGTCTCCATGGTTCGTACTCTGGCACAAGTTTCCCCTCACTCATACTTGACTCTCAACCTCTTCTCTCGCACTCGTTATATATCTCGTATCTGACACCTATCTCCACGTAGACTTGAAGTTGGCGACATTATCCGTCCACCCTGCTCGCGAATTCTTCATTTCCATCAAGTTGGCGAGAGCTCACCACTCGCAGTCCCACCATGTCGACTGTAGAAAATGAGTCGCCACGACTCCCAACCCCAGATTCCAGGATTCAGAAAGACTTGCTTGTTTGGATCGACTGCGAGGTAACTCTTACTTGACAAACATATCCCTAATTCTTATATTTCGTTGCCTACAATCAACTAGTCTTGGTCTTCTTTGCCTGCCAGAGCTTTTGGAAATTTTCATCACGGCCGGACATCGACTAACACCACACAGATGACCGGCCTGGATCCGGAAACGGACGAAATCCTCGAAATTCACTGTCTCATCACCTCACCCACCCTCGCCATCCTTGACCATGACGGCTTCTCGGCAGTGGTCCACGTCGGCGAAGCTCGCCTCGCCGCCATGTCCAAGTGGTGCATCGACACCCACACGCGGTCAGGCCTCGTCCAAGAGGTGCTCGACTCTACAGTGACGCATGGGGAGGCGGCCAGCGGCCTCCTGGCGTACATCAAGCGGTTTGCCCCGGAGCCACGCACGGCGCTGCTGGCGGGCAACACGGTGCATGCCGACAAGGGGTTTCTCAGCAAGGGGCCTTACCGGGCGGTGGTGGAGCACCTGCACTACCGCATCCTAGACGTGAGCTCCATCAAGGAGGCGGCGAGGCGGTGGTGTCCTGGTGGAGCCGAGAGCGAGGTGGTAAGAGGGGTGCCGAGGAAGATGGGGCAGCACCGGGCGAGGGGGGATATTTTGGAGAGCATCAAGGAAGCAAAGTATTACATGGAAAATATCTTTAAGCCGGCCACTGGAGATGGCGGCTACGGCACCGAATAGGGGTGGAATCGGGTCTTAAGTCGTTCTTCATAAAGACTGGACGACCAAGAAGTACACTGGATTCAGACGACGGGTCCTACGCAAAGAGGATTTGTTAACCTATTTCATGGGCTGGCAGCTCGGCCTACGCTTTGCAACTTTTGCATTGGATCGGCGCCGTGTGCCCCCATTTAGGGAAGGGCTACTGCATCTGGTTGTGGGCCTTAGCAGAACAAATAGACAACCAATCGGGACTTCGAAGAAGGCGTACACCTCTCCAAATATAATGTAACGTTTCCCGACTTAGCCACGTCTCGTCAGGCGCGTCGCCTTCTACATAATGCATGCTATATCTTCGGCAGCGAGGGACAGTCGTGAGGCTAGAGCGAAACCCCACACCACCACCCAACGTTGCATGCATCGAGCTGCGCTAAGCGCCCCGCCTTGAACTACACTTCGTCATCATCCATGCCCCCAACCGAGCATATGGTCCTAGGCATCAACATTACCGCAGGCTGAAGGAATATCCCCATTTTTCCACTTAAAGAATTACTTAGGGCCTTGAATGTTGGGTCATTCCTTACTCTGGAGCCTACAAAGACCCATCCCTTGGCTATGGCCCGCTGATTCATTCATAATAACTCTCTTCTCTACTATACCGCCAGGTCCAAATCCCAACGGCGAGACGCCATGTCACCACCACGAATCCTCATCATCGGTGCTGGCTCCCGCGGCGAGGCCTATTCCCGAGCCATCCAGTCGGCCACTTCCGGTATTATCAGCTGCATCGCCGAGCCCTTCACCTCTAAGCGTGAGCGTTTCGGCAAAAAATTCATCTGGAAGGCCGGCGCGCCGTCCGAAGGACAATCCTTCGTCGGCTGGAAGGAATTTATCCAGTGGGAAACGACCCGCCGAGCTCGTGAGGCAGCAGGGGAACATGACGTCCCGCCAGGGGTGGACGCGGCCTTTGTGTGCGTGCTCGACGAGATGCACCGCGAGGTGGTGGTCGGGCTAGGCCCTCTGGGGCTGCACATCATGTGCGAGAAGCCGCTGGCGACCAGAATGCGCGACTGTGTGGACATGTACAGGGCTGTCCGCGGCGGGGTCTCTGAGGAGCCCAAGTCGCTGTTCTCTATCGGACATGTTTTGCGATATAGCCCTCACAACATTTTACTGCGAAAGCTCATCCTGGAAGATCGAGCCATAGGAGACGTCCTGTCGGTGGAGCACACCGAGCCAGTCGGATGGTGGCACTTTGCACACTCTTACGTGAGGGGAAACTGGAGAGACTCGCGGACCAGCGCTCCAACGCTGCTCACCAAGAGCTGTCACGACATTGACTTCCTTCTCTGGCTGCTCTGCTCACCGGCCAAGCCGTCAGGAGAAGCACATCTTCCGCAGACAGTGTCGTCGGCCGGCTCCCTCCAGTTTTTCAGGAAGCCGCGCAAGCCCGCCGCGGCAAAGGATGCGACGAACTGCCTCTCGTGCCCCCTCGCGGACGAAGGCTGCAACTATTCGGCCAAGCACATATACGTCGGTCCCAAGTTCAGGGGCTTGGAGTCCCAACCCGGCGGCCAGACGGGCTGGCCCACCAAGATCGTTCTGCCCGACGTGGAAGACTACCCAAACTTGGACGCCAAGCGCGAGGCACTCCTTGCACAGCTCTCCGAGGACTACGACTCCGAAACGCCGGCGGCCGAGGTTTCCGCTCGCGGTTGGTACGGCCGCTGCGTGTTTGAATCGGACAATAACGTCGCCGACGACGAGGTCGTTACCATTACCTGGGATGACGACGCCTCGTCCCCCGGCAAGCTCGCCAAGCGCGCCGTTTTCCACATGACGGCGCATACGCAGCGCATCTGCGATCGGTATTCCAAGATCTATGGTACCGACGGGGAGATCGCGGCCGACTCGCGGACTATCTCGGTGACCCGGTTTGACACGCAGTCGGTACAAACGTTTACGCCGACCATTGAGGACACCGGCCACGGAGGCGGCGACATTGGCCTGACCAGGCAGTTTGTTACTGCTGTGGACAAGGTCAAGAATGAGGGGTGGGCTGTGGATACGGCGCAGAAGGAAATCATCGGGTGCACCTTGGATGAGGTTCTGAGAAGCCATGCCATGGTGTTTGCGGCGGAGGAGGCTAGGTCTCGGGGGGCCACGGTGGAATGGTCTCAGTGGTGGGATAAAGAGGTTAACGCCGCCCTGGGCTGATGCTTCGGTCTCATTTTCTTGTGATACGCGATTGTAATTCGAGTCACGAAATGCCACGACAGTCTGCGTCTTTTCCGCATGAGGCTTGCCAATTCGGGTTACCGTCCCACTCAGCTTACTTTTCGAGAAGTAGCCACTTTCCGCACCCATCTGGACACTCCCTTCTTGTTGTCTCGGGATTGATACTCGGCTTCTATTAACCAATCCAAGGTGGTGTCTTCTTCTCCTGTTGAGAGTTGCAAGCCAAAATATAGCCACTACAGCCAGTCTCCCCCACGAATGCCAAAATAGTGTTCCTAGTAAAAACTAACATATATGTGATATGCTTTCCTTAAAACCTTAGTTGTGAGTTTTTAGGTCCTGTGACTAGAAATTTTGATGTAGGATCTTCTTGCCACTATGACACCCTTTGAAAGTCAAAATAATTTTCACATTTAAACCCTACGAGGTTGAGCTCCTATTTAAGTTCTTCTTTCCTCTCTCATCCCATATCCAATCTTCGCGTTGACAAGACGACTTATGCTTACCACACAACATACCGCAGCCTCTCTTTACCTTGCACAACAACAACTACGACACTTCAGCTCATCAAGGTGTTTATTCAGGCACAGTCCCTCTACATTACCTTCAACTCACTTGTTCACCTTGTCGGATTCCTGGAGACTGCACTCGACACAGCAGGGCGACCCTCATTACTTACAAGACATTGTTTACCGAGAGTGTTGTGTCGATTATCTAGAGATAAATCCACGACTCCACCGCCATACTCTTTTATATATCTACAACAATGACACACAGTACAAGTACATCGAGAGCCGCTGCCTTCGGAGGCAAGATCCATAATGCCAAACGCGCAGGCCAGCCCACTCTGGCCGGCTCGAGGATCTACGCCTACATCAACATGGCCTTCAGCGACGTCGAGGTCGGCGACATCATCCTTAGCAAACGACGACCTTGGGCCGTCGCGGCCAAAAGGGCCAACAGGGTTGAGTGCGCCGCCGTCACTAAGTTTGGCGTGCACGGTCTCCGGATCCTCAACCACGAGCCGTGGAAGGCCAGCAACGAATACGGACCGCACTGCCCCGTGAACGCCTTCATGTGTGTTATGCACCGGGACGCCTACCGCTTCCAGGACCAGCCCGACGAGGTGGCTCGATCCCGGTGGAGCGGCTTCATAACGACCGACGACTTTTGCGAGCTTGAGGAGCTTGCAGGACTCAATTTTTCGACGGATCTGCACCGCGAGAGCGTCATAAACTTTGTGAACGTTAAGACTCTCAAGAGAAATACCTTTTATGACGACCATGTGTCCGTCATCGGACGTTTCACGAAGCCTAAGGCGCTTCTGAACATTATGGAATTTAAGCGACAGAACCCCCAGCTTTTCAAGAAGGCGAGGCGGATGTGTTTTAATCAGCGAAACGAAGCTACGGGGGTCCAATACGACCTCCAGAATCCTGAAGAACGTAGGTATCTAGGGAATCAAAGGGTACCCTCTTACGTTCCTCTGGGCAGCAAAAACAGCGGTAGCGGCATTGGATTTGGTGAAGAGAATAACGTCAAAGACGCCAAAGACAGTCTCCTTGCCCTGCCCCCCCCCTTCTTCATCCGAAAAATCGTCTGATGAGAGACCGGCGCCTGTCAAGCCAAAGCTGCCCCTACTCGGAGCATGACTTGGGCCAATATAGCCGCTGCCCCCCGCTTGGTGGCCGGGCGGGGGAGTCCATTGCTGGTAATCGTCCGATAGGGTTGCAGCTGCGACCGCAATGGAGTAATGGCATCGCTTGGCGAACAAAACGAGGAACGTAGGAGGGTCATCTTTGAAGAGTTTGGAACTACTTGGTGGTAGTGGTGGTGGAGAAAGGACAGCATTACGAAGGATTCTGAACATAGTAGAAAACTACCCTGCCACTGGGTAACTTGATAAGAGAGGAGTTGATGGAAAAGGTGAGATTTCTATTGCTGTCGTAACCCGGGCGTTTCTCCACTCTCGTTGGTTGCCTTGCCGTTAGTGTTTTGTTCTGGGCAATAGGGAAATGCCTCAAGTGTATTGTTTGGTAGGGTAAGGTTACTGAAATGGACTTTACTTCTCACTTGAACTCTGCTATGGCTCTTGCTCTTGATTTCAACTTTTAGGATCACTGCTACCTCCCCCCCGGTGTGCATAGAGCTAGGAAACTTTTGGTTGTCCAATTTGGAGAGCTTTATAAATAGGGGAGCGTAACGAATTCATCAACGAGGCAGACTGGAAATCAATGCCATTTACTTATTGTAGTAGGGGTCGTGAAAAATCCTGTTTTGATATCATTAAGTAGAAGAAACTGGGTAGTTCGCTTCTCCTCTCCAACTTGAACCATTTGATGCAGAAGTATTCCAGTTGTAGATGAAACGAGCCAAAGCGAGCTGAACAGTTCCCACCATCTCATATGTTTGTTATGCGTACGTTTCATCACCCTCGTGAACACAATCACTCATTTCTCTGGCCCATTAACTTTGATAGTGACACGGATAGAACGTAATTCTCTATTTTAAAGACTTCTCTCATTCGTTTTATAGCCGTTCTCCACTGGCTCACTCAGCTTCAAACAATCTCACCTCTCCCTTCTAACTAAGTGCCCCGAGTATTTTAAGATATGTATACCTTGCACTTGTCGACATTAAACTAATCACCAGCGGATGCTGCGTCCAAGATCTCTCTCTCTCTCTCTCTAGAAATACATTTATAAACCTTGCACACCCGCACACACATACACACGCGCCGGAGTAGATTTTCTTGCTTCCCGTGTCCCCGTTTGGCCTCGCAACGGGCCTTCCGCCGGTACCTATTTTACCGGGAAATAATAAATACAGACTTGCCACAATACGAGAAATGGGTATATCCGGAGCAAGCAAGGTCGTGACTCTTCTCCCCCGCACCCAAGATTTGAAAAAACCCCCCAAAAAACGACCAGGTATCGTTCGCTTCCCGCTCCCGAAGATTGAAAAATACCATGGTATCCATAGTGTACTCCCCATCCCCATTCCCGACGCTGTGCTATCAATATGGAGCACAAATGGGAGAGCAATTACCCCGGTTGCTGGATGAACTTAAGCTATATTTAGCAGGAAATATTGCCAGCATTATTGCTTCTAATTACTCTCTAATTTCTGTGTCTCCTCGTCGGTCGATCGATCGTGCTTGGTATAAGTCTTGACCATCTCGTCGATGAAAATGGCTGAAACCCTGTAGAGAGTCCACCACTGGAATCGCTGCACAGAAAACGGCCCAGCGAAAACAATATTTTCTTACAAGCGTCGGGGCATCATGTTCTACTACAGCATCAAGTGACTCGAAGAAGTGACATTATTGTGCGACTCCGTTATCAACAAGAAAAACGCAGCTGAAATCGGTGCACCCGACTACGCAGTATTTTCTCGGCCTGCTGGATCCATCGTCTGAGAGGAGATAAAGGGGGTTGTCAATAAATCTCAGGGTAGGCGAAAAGCTTTTCCGTTGCATCACGCCAGCATCCGGCCACAATGGTACGCAAAGGCTACCACAACCTCAACGCGTGGCTGGCGCTGATCAGCCTCGTCATCCTCCTCTCGGTGTGGGCTCCTCTGGTCCGGGCCCAAGACGATCAAGATGGCGGCGAAAGGCCCTGCGGGTTCAAGATCGCGCCGTGCCCGCAAGGGAGCACCTGCTCCGCCCACGACCCTTCCTGCCCGGCCACCCGCGGGGAGAACTGTCTCGGAACCTGCGTGACCGCGACGCCCGCCTGCGGGGGAAAGGGGCACGAGGATTCCCACCCCATTCCTACGGTGGTCGCAATTCCAACAACGCCACCCGAGAGAGAGACCCCGCCGCGCGTGAGCTGGTCGCCGCCGGTTGCCGATCCTGCTGCGTCCGCCGGCGCCTACGAAGACTGCGGGGGCGACAGGCTGGTCCCCAAGAACTGCCCGGAAGGGTACCGGTGCATCGACGATGCTAGGGTCGGCGGGTGCGGCATGGCCTGCGACGCGCCCGGCATCTGCGTGGCGGAGGTGGTAGCCTGCGCGGGTAAGATCGGAAGGAAATGCCCGAAGGGGTTGGTCTGCTACGATGCTCCGGGAGACGGGTGCGATCCCGAGGAGGGGGGTTGGGATTGTGGGGGGATATGCTTGTTTCCGCCTGCCCCGTAGGTGCTCGCTGAGAGCCGGCGAATGTTATCCGAGATGTTTCGAGAACTCGATTTTAGTTAAATACATAAGGTCCAGAATAAGGACTATGGCGATAACGAACACAAACTAAGCCTCTGTGGTGAAGTGCAGTGCCATGCACGCTAAGTCAAAGAGCAGCCCTGAAAGTGGTGAGCTGAGTGATGACCAGGGGCCTCCGTCGATTCCTGAAACAAGCGTTCCTCCCTCCTCCTATATTCCGCCCTGCTCTCAAGAAGAACCAACCTGTCCCAGGGGCAGAGGTTTAACAGAAGCGACAGCACAATGAACTTGTGATATTGGGAAAGCCTCAGGATCCCCCCCCCAACTCTTATCTTTCCAATTCCCTCTCCTTTTTCGTCTTCACCCTCGGCACGTCGCTAATCCATGGGGACCCGATCCTCCGCATCTCCACAGCTAGCTGGAAAAGGTAGTCCAAGCTCTCGCACATCGTTTTTGCCTTGTGCACGTTGTCGCCCCAGACATAGACGCCATGCCGGCGCACCAGAATCGCGTACGCATCGGGAAACTCGTCCATGGCCTCTTCCATGAACTCGGTCAGTTCTTCCTCCTGTGCCGTGTTGTCGATGACGGGGATGCGCAGCGTGTCGTGATACCCCAGGTTTCCCGTCTTGCCCAGTCCTTGCCCGAACCCCTTGATCTGTTCAATGTTGTTGATCTCAAATACCATGCGGCCGTCGCTACGCCCCGCCTGGCGATTGTCTTGCTCTAGCAACAAGGTCACTAGGACCGCCCACTGCGAGTGCGTGTGGATGCAGCAACCTGCGTGCCGCTTCGTGAAGGCCGCGAGGAAGAGCGGCGTACATTGAGAGGGCTTGAAGCTTGGTGGTGAGCGGAGATAGGACCGCGCGGTGTCCGGCACCTGGAGCTTGAGGGACATGACGTATATGTCTGTGTTTTTCATGAGTTCTTTCTGGACCCCGGACGGGGCAATGTACACGAGGTCGCTGTTTCGTTTGCGGATGAGTCTTGGATTGCTCGTCGAATCAGCTTGCTCTAGAGCACGTACCCATCACGGATTGAGCAGCCTCCTCCAGTACCGGTTACCCACCCTAATTTCCAGAACTTGGCACATAGGGAGGGAATAAGATTTGCTGGGTGTTCGGGGTCGTCCGAGGTGACGAGAGAGTTGTTATTGGGTTCCTTGGTCGCTGACGTGGTGTCCATTGCTCAGGAAGTACACTTGGCAACAGTTTCGCTAGGATTGAAAAGGAATAGTTTTCGTATGACAAGTTAGATATCTCGCTATGCAAGACATGTGAAATCGAATCCTGCCAAGAAAGCCCCCCGTAGTTCGTGGAAGGCTGCACATTGGTTATGGAAGGTCTCCGACTGGTGTTGTAGTGTCCGACATCGCTAGTGGTTCCTGCATGTGCCCCACCAACCAGAGCCAAGTAAATCGTTCAACTCGAAAGCCGTTAGAATCTGTTTGGCTGTGCCGTCTTTTCATAGTGGCGCCCTTTGCTCTGACGCATGCGGTCTATTATTTTAGTTTGGTGATTGAGTACTCGTGAGCCTCCAACAGTGGTATCTATATTCATAATTCATCCTTCTCCCCTGACGCATCCTGCGCAGCTTGGTCATCTACCACAGGTGTTTCTCCGGGTTTCTCACCGCCTTCATCGACTATCTTACCAACCTTTTCAATCAACAAATCCGGATCGCTTCCGGACTTGGGTATTTCCTTTTCCTCCCCTACCCTAACCGTTGGCAAACTATCATCCGGCAATCCATCAACCGAGACCTTCTCCTGGTCTGCATGGGCAGGATCTGCCGGACTCGACAGCCCACCGCTCTTTATCACAGCGTTGCCGACCCCGACTGTAGTCCGGAACACCAACTTGAATGGCAGCCATACTAACAGCCACAGCGGCCCGTACAGGAACCTACGGAAAACCAACCAGGCAAGCGTGCTGAGTAGCATGTAGAAAGTCGTCTGAAGGTACCACGTGTCACTTTTCTGCGACCGCATGAGATTCCCCAGTAATTCCCGCGAGGAGGCAAGCATCGAATCTAGCGAGGTGTACGACTCGCCCACGTCGTTGAGGGCAAGAGATGACTGCTCAAGTGACTCGTATTGTGCATGGCTCTGCGTGAGGGCCTGCTCGATGTTGTCGCGCAAACGCGTCATGCTCCTGGTGACCTCGCTGTTGACAGCAAGCTCGGCTTGGTCCTGATCCGAGAGAGCAGACTGGTGGTGCCGTCGCGTGGCTGGGTATGGCGCCGGTGCAGAGGCCGACCCATTGCCCGGCGGTACCTCTTCGATGAGGGAGCTTTCGAGAGATGCTGGTTCGGAGTAGGATTTAAGGAGAAGTTCACGCTCGAGGCGTTGTGCTTCGGCGAGACTCTGGCGAGCAGAGAGCTGTGCTTTGCAGAATGTAACCCGGTGGCTTCATGTCAAACGTGGGTTAGCTAGGCAAACTCCGAAGGAATGGAAGCCATGGAGCCATGCATATATCGTACCTTGCGAGCTCCTTGCCAAGTCGCTCGATACCGTCCTTTAACCTCGCCTTGTGGTGCTCCGTCTCGCTCCCCGGTCGTCCGGATCGGAGATCCTCGACCTCCTCCTGTAATATTTCGAGCTCATCCTCCTCTTCCCGCAACAACTGGTTGATCTCGGAGCTGAGTTCGGCAGAGGGCGAGTTCTCCTCGTCGGTTCGCAAGGGGACGGATCCTGGCTGGAATTTCAGGTTGGCCAGACGGTCGATTAGCTCCTTGAGCTGAGATGTAGACTCCTGTAGAGCTGTCAAACGCTCTTGTAGGCCTTCCATCGACATTGTGCCAAAAATTCGGCGGGTTTTGTTGACAAGGAGGTGCGTAGCAAGCACGAGTACCTTTGGAAATCTGTTAAGTTTTCCTGAAGCACCTCGGTTCTACAGAACATGATTGGCCTGGTGGCAGCTCGCCCAAAACTACCCGCCCAACGTGATATTGCCGTACCATTCTCCTTCTCCTCTATCTCTGTCCTCTCGGATTTTATTTTCTTTATTTTCCTTCCTTGTATTCTTTTATCTATCATCCATTTCCTTCGTATTTCTTTTGTTCTCTCTCTCGGCCCTTTTCTTGCTTTACATCCTTTGTGTTCAGTCATGACAAGTCTTAGTGGTGTGGATACTTGGGACCATTCAGTGACTGCTGGCTGGCTGGCTGGCTGGCTGGCTTGACACTTTACGTAATCCGCCGCTGGACTAAAATTTCTAAGCTTCGAGCTCCGCGACGATCCTCAATCTCAATTGAACAAAAAACAGCACTCGACGGCTCAAGAATACTGCGCCGCAGCCGACAAGGAAGATGATCACCAAATTCTTCACCCATGTTACTGTCAGATTCAACCCCTTCAATGTGAAGGCCCGGTCAGCCCGACTGTTCCTCGCACATTTACCTTCGAAAGCCTGGGAAACAGTGGACGTCAAAGTCAAGGTTATACCGAGCCGGACTTCGACTGAGCCGACATTGCTCAATGTCAAGTTTAGTGCGTATCTTGGCGACGGATTGTGGAGCTGAATTGGCTAACTGGACTGTTTGTAGAAGATGGAAAGGATATGACGATCGATTCCGAAAATCTCACAATCAAGAGCGTTATCGAGGAGGTAGATAGGCATTCTCGAAGACTACAGAAGGACGAGGATTTGTCTGCATAGGCGCAACTGGCAGGGCTGCGGTCTGGACTCTAGTGGCCTCTTTCGCTGCTTGTAGAGATGTGGATGTACAATACTGTACTGGTCTAGGAAGCATGTAATGATACCCATGGCGTTATGTTAGACTAGGTGCCTGTCGGAGCAAAAGGCAATGCAGTGGATAGAATATTTTGAAGGGTCTGATAGTAGTGGCCCAAATTATATGCTTCATTGCAGTTCATAATATCCTTCGTCCCCCTTGATGTTTCCTCTTCCATTTTCCCTCCTCTTCCTTGAATGTCTTCCTTGGCGATTTATTCTCCTTTCCTCACTCTTTTTTCCGCGGAGCTTCTGTGCCGTATATATATTTTTGGACTTGTAGACTCAAACCGCGTCGGAGAGATCTCTGCGTGCAGTAAGCTTGCCTCGGCAGGGCACGGGCCAATAGATCGACAGTCCAGTACTTAGAAAATAAGAATATTGGCGGTGACGCGTACCGGCAGCCAGATTGAGTGATCGAAAAAACTTCCTCCGGCCCGACAATGACGAAAGCAAGGCTTGTATCAAGGTGAGGTCGGCAGACCGCATCGGTTCGTTTCATAATTCGAGAATCACTATTTCGCCTGTTTAGAGTTCTGGAATAAGGGGCATATTCTTCGCACCCAATGCCTCCGCGTCTTACCTTGGCTCTGTTTGGATGGCAAAAACCTCGACTTGTTCAGAGTAGCTTTCGACGTACTTGTTCCTGCTACGCTGGATCGTTCAGCCCCCTGCTGCTAGCTACTGCAAGTCGCAAATCAAGGACACCGCTAATCCTGGTGGCCGCCTTCCATTCGGGCTGCCCTGCAGCCGCGACCGGCCCACTCCAGAGCTCACAAGACCCAAAGCTGCCGTGTAAGACACATATTCAACAATCTCCTGCTACCCCTCCCCCGCTACCAATTGACAACCCTCTTCAAAACCCGCTACTTTCGCCCTACTCTTCTCCCTGCTCCTCGTCCCAACGTCCTCGCATCCAAACCGCCACAATTTCCTCCCGCCATAGAGCTGCGCAGATTGCTCGTCATTTGTGGTCGGGCACATCGGATTCCCATCTATCTTCCGACGGCAACGAGATCTCCGGCATGTCGTATAACCTGCGCAAGGTTGGCTCGCCCAACACCACCGACCACCGCGTCTACATTGAGAGGGATGGCATCCCTGTTTCGCCCTTCCACGATGTTCCCCTTTTCGCCAACCAGGAACAGGGCATCTTGAACATGATTGTCGAGATTCCTCGCTGGACCAATGCCAAGCTTGAGGTAAAGTGGCTCTCCTGAAGATGCGGCCAGTGTGGCACAACTGTTGCAAGAGCCAATCCCTTTGGGTCCACTTGTGGCCCTCAACGTCGTCAACCGAGCCAATGCTAATTGGAATCGCTGTAGATCTCCAAGGAGGAGCTCCTCAACCCCATCAAGCAAGATATCAAGAAGGGCAAGCTCCGATATGTCCGCAACTGCTTCCCCCACAAGGGCTACCTCTGGAACTACGGTGCCTTCCCTCAGGTACGAAAGCTAGGAAGCTGCCGCCAAACTGTTCTGGTGTCGACCGCTTCAAGGTGCTGACGAATTGTTTCGATTATAGACGTGGGAAGATCCCAACGCCGTTCACCCCGAGACCAAGGCCAAGGGTGACAATGACCCGCTGGACGTCTGCGAGATCGGCGAGCTCGTCGGGTACACGGGACAGATCAAGCAGGTCAAGGTGCTTGGCGTCATGGCCCTCCTAGACGAGGAGGAGACGGACTGGAAGGTCATCGTGATCGACGTCAACGACCCGCTGGCGTCCAAGCTCAACGATGTGGAGGATGTCGAACGCCACCTCCCCGGACTGCTCCGTGCCACCAACGAGTGGTTCCGCATCTACAAGATTCCCGATGGCAAGCCCGAGAACCAGTTTGCCTTTACAGGCGAGTGCAAGAACAAGAAGTACGCCATGGACGTTATTCGGGAGTGCGCCGAGGCTTGGGAGAGGTTGATGACAGGCAAGACCGCTCCTGGTAACATCTCAACTGCAAACCTCATGGTTGAGCACTCGACGACGCGTCTCAGCCCCCACGACCTTCCCGCCCTCCCCCCTCATCAGGATCTGCCTCCCGCCAAGATTGACGCGAGCATAGACAAGTGGTTCTTCATAAGCGGCGCGTCTGCTTAGTGGAGAGGATAATGTCGTGACGGATCAGGCTGTTCACTCACCCACGTCTCGGCCTAGCATTACACGGAGAAGGCATCGGAAAAGTTAAAGTCTCATCAACAGGAAGTATAGGCCTCTTCCGGAAGTATATGCAAGAAGAAAACTTTTTGATGCCCCCCCTTATTTTGGTATCGGGCCAGCTTTGTGTGATTGATACAAATGTCCCACGTCCCAAGTGTGAGGCTGCTGTAGCCCAGTTTGTATCCCGTCACCCAGTCCTCTCTATCTCGGACAACATGTCCGCAAGTTCCATCCGTTCCCTGCATTCCTCCTTGTCCACCGTTACTCGCACTCGTCGCAATGCATCATCGCATCTCCAACATGACACGGCTCCCCCAGGTACTCCAACTCCCCATCCCCAAAGCACACCCTCCCCTCAAAGAACTCGCGGGGGTTGTCACTCCCCACGAGGCACGTGAACCTCTCCCTGAAAAAGCCGCACTGCACCGCACACCCCGTCCTCAACCCCCTCTCCACGCACCGCCCGTCAGGCGTCCAGCCCTCCTCGGCCGACCTCGCCGGACACTCGCACCGCGTATTCAGCTGCCGGGTCGACCGCGCAAACACGGACGCGGAGGCCGGGTACTGCGCCCAGGTGTTGGTCACGTGGGTGGTTTCCTCGGAGGGCGTGCGGGACGCCTCGGGCGCGTAGGAGACGGTGAGGTGCAGGATCTGGGTGGTCGTTTGCGGGGTCTGGAGGGGCCCCGACGGGAGGGCGGAGCAGGCGTGGATGAGGGTTTGGTGCTGGGTCGTGAAGGCGTAGGTGCGGATGGTGGTGGTGGGGTCGGTGACGCCTGAGGTGATGGTTATGGGGGGGCCGGATTTTGTTGTGAGGCAGGAGGCGGAGGAGGATGATGATGATGATGATGGTGAGGCGTATGGGAGTGGTGCTGGGAGGTGCGCATCGGGCCTTAGTAGCGGATGTTGGTCTACATCTAGATGGGCGAGGAAGAGGTTCGCGGGCGAGGTAGGTTGTTGAATTGCCGTCGTGAAGACGGGGAGTAAGAGGAGGGCAAGAGCCGTGGTGGTTGATGGCATGATGGTGGCGGTGGTTGTTGAAGGAGCGGCCGTTTTCTCGTCGTCTTGTTCTGTTAAAGGCCGTCGAAATATCTCTAGCTGAAGGAATGATTGACTATTTCAAAAGTTCTTTCGATGCATGTGGACAATTTCGTCTCGTCACGGACAAAGCCTCGAACTGAGTTTGGAGAAGGTGAGAGAGAGAAGATCCATAATTCAGCTAATTTGTTCGCCTCCGACATCATAATTAATTCCGCCACGATCGACCAGACGGCCTATTTTCATTCCCGCGCCCGGTCGCTACCAGCATATTCTAGCAGGCTGATATGCTTGTATGATGCCCTGACGTTTTCGTTGTTGCGGCTAAAGTACTTGTTGGCTGGGCCAAGCCAGTGGACCGGGCTTCGCCCTTGCCTTGCTTGACGTGGGACGGGAAGTCCTCGTACGGAGTTGTTTGAAGCCTCGACCGAAAATTTTTGACAGGAACATCATCCTCAACATCACGAGAGCTGAACAAGTACAGGTGTGACGCTGCAGAGACGGTATATTTTCTTCTGCTGTGGGTATTGGTCTATTTACATAAACTCTATGTCTTTTTGCTAGCTAGCCCAGTCGTCATGTATGTACAGAATCCGAGTGGTATTTTAACCAAAAAAAATTCAAAACTCTATACAATTGCCAGAAGCCGCAACCTGGCAACGGCGTCTACTTATTCTTTGGTGCCCCAGCTCCCCACAATAGCCATCGCCTTCTCGCCCCCATCTGCAATGCGATCGTCTTGAAGAACGTCGGCCATACAGACCCAGGGGTCTCGACTCCCGCCCCACCGCAGGAGCTTCTCCTTAATCCACTCGCCCTTATCCCGGCTCAGGGCCGCGTCGCCCTTGCCCGCGTCGAACACGACCTTCCAGATTCTGTCCGCCAGCACCTTGTCAAATAGGTAGCTGTAGTACGTGCTTCCGTACCCGTACAGATGCCCAAAGAAGCCCTGCCAACTCGTCGCCGGGTCGTCTGGACATACCACCCCCAACCGCCCCTGAATGTCAAGGTAGGCCCGTGTTGAGCTAAACTCCGGCTGTCCAGCCGCGGCCGAGTGGCACTGCTGATCGAGTAGCGCTAGCACGATCTGCCGCTCCGTTTCGAGGCCTTCAAACCGTTTTTGCCTGGCCACGTACGACTCCAATCGGTCCACTTGGATGGTGCTAGACCCGTCCGTACCTGGCGTGGTGAAGAGACCGAGAACAGCGGGGTTCGTCGCAAAATGTTCCATGAAGGTTGATGGTACCTCGGCCAGGTCTGTGGCGCAGCGCGTGCCTGCCACGTTCTGGAAGCGCGTACGAGCAAGGATGGAGTGTACGGCGTGTCCCATTTCATGGTACAGGGTAACCACCTGGTTGTGGTCGAGGCCAATCTCATTCTCTCTCCCCCGAGGAGTATGGTTAAACGAGCATACCAGAGCGATTGTGGGTACCTGCATGACCCTGCCTTCTTCCAATACCGTATCCATGCCATCATTTGCTGCCTCGATGGCAGTCGTGAATGGTAAGGAACCTCCCAAGTCTTCTTCCTGGACTTCTTCCAATTCCTCCGCCGTAATCTCTCGAGAACACCGGAGGGTGTAGTGGGCGGGATTTGGTGACTTTCCTGGCCTGGCAAACAGATCGCAGTAAAGCACTGCAATGACTTGGTTGCGCTCGTCCAGAACATCCAGACGGCGGACCTCAGGATTCCACACCTCCCCGGCTTCGGTCTCTCGATACGCAAACCGAATTCCGTACAGACGCTCAAAGAGGGCCGAAAGGCCCTGTATTACTCGCCCAACGGAAAAGTGAGGGAGAGGACTGGCGAACGGCCGGTCACCGCGCTTCAGCCATGCCCTGTAGAATGCGACATCCCATGGGTCCAGTGTCGCATGGCTATTCTGTAGGTCTGCATTTTTTGCCGTAATGAGCGTTTCGATGCAGCGTCGGGCGATAGGTGCATTTTTCCCTTGCAATGCCGTGAGAAACTCTTCGACAGCGGCAGGCGTCTTTGCCATCATCCTGTCCTTGAGGTTTTGATGTGCATAGCTCTCGAATCCGGTAATGTTCGCAAGCTCGGCTCTGTAGGATAGCATTTCGTCGAGAACCGCCACTGTTGGTGAAGAAGCCGTGTTAAGGGCGAGATATACCCTTTTCCTCCATTCTGGGTCTCGTATCACTGCCAAGCCGGTGCTCATGGAGCCATCGTGAGCAAAAAGACGATATTTTCTTGCTTTGTGTGGTCTAAATTCGGTCCCCAGTCCTCCCATCTTCTCGGCAGGGATATCGATCGATGGTTGTTCCGGCGCCATCGAGTCCAAGAATGACGACCCGGTCTCGCTAATCCTTTGGGAGAGGTCGATGAATCTCTTGCGAGCTGACTCAGAAAGGTGAACAGCTGACTTTTCAAAATCCACCTTCAAAGTCTCGGCAACCATCCTCTCCTCCTGGGACCATGCTGCAGTGACTTCTGGCATTTTGAGCGCCTTGCAAAGCTGTTCGTAGAGGTCGGGTTGAGTATTGAGCCGATTCATATACCTGTAAACCTCGTCCCATGCTGCCACCGCCGCCTTTTGATGTCTCGCGTCCGGATGTACCAGGCGGACAAAGTCGCATAGATCCAGCACCCTGCAGAGGAGGTCACTCATCCGGTCGAGATGCCTGACCACCCAAATCCAATCCTGCACCGACGACGCATTCATGACCTTTGCAAAGAGTTTCTCTGCCTTCTCGAGGTTTCGGCGAGCAAAGACTCCATAGCCACTCGGGGACTCGAGCAATCTGTTCCTGACCAGTCCTGACTTCCTGGTACCTATCGCCATGTTGGCGAATGACCGGGGCATCCGGCGCGGTTCATCGAACAGCTCCCGGATGAGCTGGTTGTCTTTATGGGACGCATCGCCTGGTATATAAACGGGTATCGAGGGTAGTGTAGAAGCACTCGCCTGCGCCAGCCTAGGAAGACTCGTGGACTGCCATCGTCGAGTCCGGAAGGTCTGCCGGAAGACGGCAGCAGAAGCGCATCTGCTAAATTTGATCATGGCACAACGCATGTACCTGGAAGACGCATGCTATATTGGAGACAAAACATCGGTACGGCGAGGAATCGACTAGTCAAGGAATAAATCATGTCGAGCTCAGGGTTTCAAATCTCGAATAACTTTGCCTCAAGGATGTGGTTGCTCAGAAATAGCCGAGAATGTTCCGCCCATCTGCAAGCCGCCTGCTGCCGAATAATTCTCGCTCAGACAAGTTTCTCAATCGAGCACGCGAACAACCAAAGCTCCAATTGAGCCCACAATGGCCGCAAGAGTGCTGCTGCAACGGGTGAGCCTTTCCCCACAGATAAAAATACGTGACGCAATGCTGATTTCTCCCATAGAGAGCGGTGGCGCCGCTGGCGGCCACGATCGTGCTATCCAGCGTGGCCCTCTGGCCCCAAACAGCCTACGCCGAGGCCCCCTCCAAGAAATCCATCTACGACGACTTCGAGCTTCCTCCAACGAACCTCTCCATAGCCTCGCCGCCGTCCACACCATCCCAGGTGGTAGCTACGCCGGCTGCGGACGAAGATGTCAGCCGCCCCGGACGGCCGACGCCGACTGACAGGCTGGCGGTGCAGATCGGACGCGCGAGGATGTTCCTGCACAAGTACACCCTCAAGGCCGAGGATGCCGTCAATTCAACCATGGACCGGGCCTTCTCCCTCGAGCAGTCCTTCACCTCCACCATTGCGTCGCTGGCGCCACCCAAGGAAAGTGGGGAGAAGGTGATGCCGGGGGTTGTGTACGTTCTCGTGGCAGCCATGGCCGGCAGCATTGTCGCGCGCAACCGCAACATCCTCCTCCGGGCAAGCCTGCCCGTAGCCTTCGGTGTTGGCGCGGGCTGGGTGGTCCTGCCCCTCACGATGCGGAATGTCGGCGACCTGGCGTGGCGGTACGAGCAGAGGCTCCCCGCCGTGGCCTCGACGCACCTCAAGGTTCGCGAGTCGATTGGGCAGGGGTGGAACTTTGCGAAGACGCACAAGGATGTCGGCATACGGATCGTGGACGAGAAAGTTACAGATGCTAGGGAAGCTATGGAAGGGTGGGTACGGAAGGGCAAATAACGCGTCCACCAGGCTTTATGGGAAGAAGCAGGATTGTATCATACTCGAATAGACACCTAAAAGATGGAATGTTTTCTTTGTGAAAAATGGCCCTTATCAGAGCAAAGATGGGATATAATTTCCGGGGCCTCTATCTAACCAACGCCGTTGCCTCCCACCAGTTTATAATGCCTTCCTACGAAGTTGCAGGGTTCGCCTATGCGGCTGAAGCCTCTGCCGTCGGCATGTCTTCAACATGCTGTACGCCCCTCTGGGAGTTTATGCTTCTTCGTTTATCCTTCTGGTTTGCCCTTGCCGCGGCCATATCCCCCCCAGCCGCCATTGCCACCCCGTTTGCCTTGCCCTTTTTCGTCGGCTGACGGTGTGATCCGAGCTCCAGCTTGGCGTCCACAGCCTCGGCGGCTTCGAGCTGATGCTGCAGTTGCAGAGTCTCGCACAGATCCACATAACACTTTGCCTGCGAAATGGGCTTGGTATGTACGTGTCTCCCGGGCACCATCTGCGCGAGGAGGAACTTTGTGTTCCCGAATTTGTTCTCCGTCTCCATGGCCAGCCTCATGTACTCCGCCGCAACCTCCTGCCAGGATGCCAAGCCGCCGTCCGCCTGTGACCGGAAGCAGCTGGGGTTCTTCTCCGCCGCGGACGCAAGCATTGCCCCGTCGACGCCGAACTCCTTCACAAGCTCCAGCGCCAGATCCCGGTTCTCGACGTCCCCGTTCATGAGGCACGCCACGCCCGCCTCGCGGCACACGCCGGCAATCATGCGCAGCTGGCTCCGAATCGCCGCTTCCTGCTTCCTCATGGCCGTTGTGCGGCAGTGGATCGTCAGCCCCGTGATGCCCGTCTTGCAGAGGCTCCGCACCAACGCCTCCGTCTTCTCTGCTGTCTCGAGCAGCCGTATCTTGACGCTGATGCCGATCTCGAACTGAGGAACAATCTCCCGCACCAGCGCCTCCAGTATCGCGCACAGCTTGTCCGGTGTCCGTAGCAGTGCCGCGCCCATGCCGCCGGTCGTGCTGAACGGCTTCGGGCACCCGGCGTTGACGTCGATGCCAGCCACGTCGGCAGCGACGAGCTTGGCGCATGCAACGGCTCGGTCAGGATCTGAGGTGCCCACCTGGAATATGAGTCTGCGTCCTTCTTTCTCAGGGTGTAGCTTGTAGATGATGCTCTCCTTTGTGTCGGTGGTTCGCTCCTTTTGCCCGTGGGAAGGGACCCGGGTCCATTCGATCGTACCTGTGGTTTCGTTGACTCGCCGCGACGTCCCGATCATGGCCCTGTCTACCGTTTCCGGACCTAGATTTATTTAGGATTGGATTTCCAACTTAAAAAAAAGTGCTAACCAAGAGAGAACACCCACCCCATACTAGATCTGCTCCATACTGGAGGGCGAGAAGGCGGCTAGGTAGCTCGCCGGATCGAACCATCGGCGCAAGCACGATTTTGTCACGATAGTCCACCCCCCGACGGGGTATGGGCACTTTTTTGATTTCGGCAGCCATATTTCGTATGATATGACGAGCTGTCATGGTTTTTTAACCAGAGTTATTGGTCCTGATGCGCTTGAAATTGCAGCATCCTTATATGCACTTTGTGTGGGGCAGGGAAAGTTAACTTTTTTTTTCGACCGTCGGTCGAACCGTGCAGCTACCTTGAGAGCATTCAGATCAACTTAGGGTTCGGGTTTACACATATGAAGTGATTGATGCCAAGCGCTCGTCCATAAACTCTACGCACATCACCAAGACATCTATCGTCGTGCAAATGACAATCATGAAAGACGTAAATCTCATATTAGGAAATAAAACTACTTGGCCGAAGGTTCCTCCACTAGCGATCTATGTAATACCCTTGTGCGTGGAAGGGGGATAAGGGGGGGAGGGACGTGGTGATACTCACCAGGACCTTGATATGAATCCTGACGACGATTTCATCACCAGCTTGTCGCTGGTGAAAGATTAAACCCTCAGATGCCCCGAACTATGTAGAGCAGATTAGGAACGAGTACATTCCGAATGCTGCAAGATACGCTCCCGATGTAGAACCCCCAGATGTCTCAAGTGAGCCCTCAGAAACCGACTTGACTAGGACACAAAGTATCCATAATCATGGTATCAAAAAGCGCGATGATGCCTCTGTGATCTGTTTCCTTGGTGGCATTCGCCACGAGCCGACGAGTAGGAGCCACGAGCCAACGAGTATGGAGCCACGAGCCACGAGCCACGAGCCAACGTTCAAGTTCTTGCCTGTAAGGCCAGAACTTCTTAGCTTCCTGGTACCTGGGAAGCTTTTGATATTCCGCAAAGCCGACAATAAAAATCCCCGCTTTGAGCCCTCGGATACCGCCTCAAAAGTGTGCGAGAGGCAGTTAATCAAACGTGATTTTGTTTTCGCTTGACGTAGCGTAGGTGTCGATGCGACCACCACGGCCACGTCCTCCAAAGCCGCCACGTCCGCCGCGTCCGCCACGGTCACCGAAGCCGCCACGACC
>Ga0247774_1000028_pt1 | contig 63734 bp, 58 predicted proteins | sample UWRJL001104B6_FD_179933 | JGI IMG/M metagenome (GOLD analysis project Ga0247774, IMG submission 179933) | Plant litter microbial communities from Arlington Agricultural Research Station in Wisconsin, United States - UWRJ-L001-104B-6 | ecosystem: Environmental > Terrestrial > Plant litter >...
ATGCTGATGGATACGTATGACACCATGATGCCGGACGACTTGGTCGAGACCATTCACAGGAAGCTTCTGCTAGAGGGGTTTCTTAAGTGAAAGAAGCGCGTGCAATATCTTTGCATTGCGCTAATATATCCCCCTAACAGTTGATGGTGGTTCGTGGGACGGTTGTCGATATACTCATGCATTGTTGGCGCATTTGTACGCATTTATGCCTTCTGCGTCTTCTAGAGGACAAAGAAAACTCACCCTCGAAACGTAACTGGGCAGAGATAATATACCACGGTGTAGTTTTCGACCAAGTTCTGCTCTATATTGACATCCCCTCGTTTCTATGTTGGGGGTGCGTGTGTCTCCCATATTTCATCATCGTGGGAGAACCCGCAATCCAGTTAGAGACAACGACACTCAACAGTGTAATAGGAGAAAAAGCCGACAAAAAAGGGTTTCCATTCTATCTTTTGTTGCCTCTCACCCCTACGCCCTGATACTTTCTTCTTTATTTCTTTTGCAATGAGTGTAATATGATCAACAAACTTTTGCACATCTCTCAAAGGACCGAATGCTTGACTTCCAATTCCAATATCCCCTCATCACTTCTAGATTTTTTTCCTCTATTAAATATCCCGGACAAGACGGGCCCCGATCCAGGCGTAGGGGTAGTTTCTCTGGTACCAGTTGACGCTTGAGAATCCTCTCGTTAGTAAATGGGCTTTCCACTGGGGGCATATCCAAGGTAGGTCGGTTCAAATGATAGCGATGATGGATGGTGCTTGAACTCACAAGGACTTGCGGCCTGCAATACGAGGGTGGGTGGCCCATGATCCGCCGAGGACAATATTGTGCTTCCCGTCGAAGAAGTCGGCTGCGTTGATTGTCAGCAATCCGGGCTCCCGTGTCTGCCTTGAGAATTCTCCCTCTCCTTTCAAACCCACCAGTCGACAGTTCTAAGAGTGCGCATGTCATTTGGGACAAAACACAGAAACGAGAAAGAAAAGAGAAAATAAGCGGAGACAAGAAAGCAACAGTAAGCTGGAGAGACCTACCCGTATACCCAGGATAGAGTGAAAGCGGCTCGAACCCCTCAAACTTTCTCAACGACGTGCTCGTCCACTCCCACACGCCGCCCAGCTCTGACTGTCCCGCAAGCCGATTTCCGTAGGCTGTGACGGGCGTGGGGTGCCAGTGCTGGAAGCCCACGTTAGCTCCGTCGAGGTCGATAAACAGCTCGGAAGATGAACCATCGTCAACCACCACTGCCGAGGAGGAGGAGCTGGACGGTGGAGTTTCCTCAACGCCACCGTTCAAAAGGTGGCTGTACAGATTTTAGACGGACGGAAGATTAGCTAAGTTCAACTGGCCACATGCAACATGCTCAGGCCCTTTTCATTTTCTTGTAAAGTAGGGAGAGCGGAAAAGGGGTGGCGTTGGAAAAATGGTAGGAATGGATGAGGGGTCGAAAACATACCCATTCACAGCCGGAAGGGTTCTCCCTAGCTTCTTCTCAGCCTGCTCCTTCTTTCTTTCCTCCACGTAAGCATACAAGCTCCTCGCTTCTTCGAAAGTAGGTATCCTGCCACCCATCCACGCCGCACACCGGGCGAGCTCATCGTATGATGCGAATACTGGCCAGTCTAATGCATGCTGCAAAGGGACAAAACCGTACACCGTCCGAACAGCTTTATCCTCGAGGAAGTAGTCCGGCACGAAAACCTTGCCCGTGCACGTCTCGCCGCGGTTGGCGTATGTGGTACCGTTTATGTGGTGGCTGCTGGACCCGTTCCTTTGAGACCCGTTCGTGTGGAAAGACCCGTTCGCGACACCGTTTGCCTTGCTCCCAATTTCATGGTGATCTTTGGCTGTCGAGGCCCAAGACGCTGGTATCTTTTCTGTGCGTGTATTGTACACAAAAGCGGCGTACTTCTTCGGTTAGTGCCAAAGCGAGGAGCAATAACGCTAAGTTGTCTTACCTCTTCATTCGTTATGGGCCGACTCTTGGCTTGGAAGGAGTGTACTGTCTCCCGTCTTGACGGGCACTCATTATCCCTACTCTCGTTAGCCACTGCGGCGCGCTATGCCATCTTAGACATACCATCCAAATTCTTTGTCAACATCGTTCCCGGTCTCAGGGTCGTCTATACCAATTGTAATGGTCTGCGCAGGAACCGTGTGCCACTCATTGGCCACGGCCGCTGCCCGAGCCAACCTTGCCATCTTCTTGAAATCCGGCCCGGGCACCGGCCTGGGTGACAGCGGAGGCGGCAGGGTCCTATCGCTCTGGAGCATCATGTAAAGGAGCGTCTCGAGGTGCATCACCTCGTGCTCGAAACCCACCCAAATGCCGCGCCGCACCTTTCTCGACATCTCATCCTTGACTGCCCCATCATTCCCGTACATATGGCGCAACCTCGCCCTCACCTGCTGTTGGTAGCGCTCAATCTCGGCCACAGGCGGCCACTCCTCCGGAATGTCTGAGTGGGCGTGGCAATGCTCCGGGTTGTCCACGTCCGGATCGATGCCGCGCTCGAAGATTTCCCAAAAGTACCGAGGCTCCGTTGCCACGCCTCCCGTGGTCCGGGTCAGCTGAATATCGAGGAACGTAGGGATGTGCCCAAGGTAGAAGATGCAGGCGTTTCGCAGCCTGATTGGCTTCTCCAGGAGCACCTCGGCAGGCAGCATACCCTTCGTCACAATGTCCCATGCATGCCAAACCGCCTCCCAGTCTGCAAGTGAGGGTAGCGGCGATGCCGCGTAGACGGACGGAATTAGGCCGAATGGCAAACTCGGTTTCTCGAGGAGGTGCAAACCTGCCGCTGGTCAGAACTCACTCTCTCCATGGCAAATATTCCCCTTGTTGAGGTTTACGACACGTCGAAAGTCAAGTCCCAGGCTCAGTGTCCCCATACTGCGCACTTTCTGCTTAGTCTAATCTATAGCAAATGTAGCCGCCCCTCGGAAGGCTTTGTGCGCGGGAAGATCGAACCATTGACTGCTACGCCGGATCGTGCCCGACAAGCAGGACAGTCTCCTGGGCCCGGCAGACAGGCTCCACGTGTCGATGGTGTCATCAAAAGCGCGGGAAGAATGCCTTGTCTTGTCATGGAATCCATACTGTAATAAATGCCCCGTATTTCCTGGGCTGGATAAGAACGGGGCTGGACCACTGCGCTTACCGTATTCGTTGCCCCGGGACCAGTGGCCGATCTCAACCACCCCTGCCATGCTCCAAAGCATATCGGCCTCCTGCCGTGAATACTTTAAGCTCTGCTCGATTTGAATGCGCTCGTGTGCCTGAAGCCTTGTTCCAAGCACCGTGACATCCTCGATCGGCGAAAGAAAAGCCTGATGGCGCCCGCCCTCATCATCGTACACGTACTCGCCGATGACGCGCCATTTGCTCTCATCAAATGCGCGACTGCCAAGGAGATTGTTTGCGTTTGCGAGACCGTTAAGCACAAACCTGAAAAGGTCAAGCATGTGAGTCGCCATGTCCGGCCTCGACTAGGTTTGCACACGCCCGACCTGGGAACGTACCTGTGAGTGAGGCCTTGACTGTCTTTGGGTGTTGGTGATGTTAGCATGACGTATTGCAGCGGACGCAGGCGACCACTCACCATTGTAGGCATGGCTAGGCACAAGTTAGCTTTAAAATAAGTTAACAGAGGAAGGCACAAACCCACTAGACTTTAGCTGCATCTGAGCAGGCATCCAGACCGATGAGCATTGTATCAGACGGCCGTAGCACATCGGCAAAGCCTCTTAGGAACCAGCCAGCTTCATGTCTGTCAAAGTTGCCTGGACCGAAAAAAATGATAAGAAGGCACGCAAGAGATCGAGGGTGATTGGTATACGAGCGAGACGTACCGATACTGGAACCCAAGTACAAAATACACTTTGGTTTGTCGAGTATCTTAGGCTGCTTCAGCCACTCGCGCCCGTCCTCGAAGGTGCCCAGCAGCCCGTGGCAAGTAACCCGTTGAAAGCTCGGCACTTGGGCCAACGTCCGCTCCAGCTCCCTCTCGGAAAGGTCCAAAGCATAATACTCGATGCTCTTCCCGGCATCATCGAGCGCCTGCAGCAGCAGGCACACTTTCCGAAGGTTGCTTGAAACACGGTTAGACACGACCTTCGCCTAGGCAGAGTGAACTCGGGAAGAAACAGACCCACTGCCCAGTTCAATGACCATCGAATCTGAGGGAATCTTGTCAGCCATGTCGGTCGCTGACTGTCTAAGGACCTCAATCTCGTAGTCCGTCAGGTAGTATTCCTCCAGATACGTAATCTGCATCATGTTAGTATGATTGATGACCATGCGCCGGGACATGCCGAGCTGCCTTACATCCTCAAAGATCTGCAAGCCTTCCTCATTATACAGCAGCAAAGTTGGAAGTTTTCGAGGGCCCTTGGCCGGATTGAACATGGATATGATCTCCTCCTTCAAATTCATCTCAACGAGAGAACGTCGGATGTCAATGATTTTCTGCGGGGCTGTCCTCGCACCCATGTTGACGCTGCCTTTGCTCGTGGCCTTCAGGTCCTCGGTTGTGCCACCCAAGGCCGAGGCGGCTTGCGAGCGTATCGTGGTGGGTATCGTGGTGGGCATCGTTTTGTAAGTACTCGCGACGTGAATAGGAACGGATAGGAAGTCAAGAGGTGAGTGACGATGGAGGTTGAATATTGACATTCTAGGTGCCACGGGACCGGCGCCGAGAATCAATTTATAATACTAACCCAAACCGAACCAGGGGCGATGACTTGGACCGATGACAGCACCGTGAAGTGGATGTCGACGAGCAGGCGGGCGAGGTACCTTGCACTTTGGACATGATTGGTAGTGGTACATTGACCAGGTTTGCAGACATATGGTCAGATGAGAAACTGTAGTACGACTAGGCTAGTAATAATAAGTACCTATCTAGAACTTGGTAGGTTTTGTTAGCAAGTCTGGCTTGTGGAGAGTCGTCACAACGAAGTTTGATGCTCTCCAATTTGGCTGCCAACTGCTAGGCACTCGCCGAGCCGGATGATGGCGATCCATCTTGTGGAACATTCGGTCTGGTTCTGACGAACGAGCTTTTGCCTCTCTGTTCGGGCTCTGAGCCATTTTCAGGAACTTTCGGCTTGCGAGCGGCAGTTTATCGATAAGTGTGTAGCGATATACTCTGCAGCTTTGTGCGTGCGTGTGTGTGTGCGTGCTCTGTGTATATGCCTGTGAGTGTGGTGTGGCGGGTTATGAGGCGGCCTAGCTGAAGATTCCAAAGGCACGGCTATGGACCACAGCTAGCCGGGATAAGAGCACACAGTATTGAAACGTGAGAAACCCGCCAGCCGGGAGTCGATGACGACTGCGGGCTGGCAGCGAAGAAACCGCCGAGGTACACAGCTGAGCGTGAAGGTCTTGTACCCAGTACTACTGCTCGGGGCAATTTTTGTCGTCTAACGGCTTGCCAACCTTCAGGCCAATGTCCAAGCCATGGGTCCTTTTCGCCCGCTCGCTCACTTTTAGCGGACTTGTCCGACGTCCAGAGTTGATATGTATGAGTACTTTTGCATTTGGTTCCTTGACCGACGGGACCGGGGGACTCGTGAAAAAGGTGAACACGAGTTGCGTACTAAAGCGGCGCGCGGGCAGGGGCTCAAAGGCACAAGGCGAGCCGAGTTGCTCTAGATTGGCTTCGTTGACGGAAGCATCTCGGTCGTCTGCCGACTCCGTAGCATCGGCTGGTGCATTGGGACCAATTCTTGTGAAGGAGTTTAGAATCTATCACGGGGAAAGCTCTTAGCAGCAGGAACCTGCAAGAGTTTAGGTCCGCACACCGGCTACGATGCGGCGAGGGGCATCACAGAGACCCGCTGGTTCCGAAAATGGCGGCTCAATGGTTCGTGGCAGGCATGGTGTCGAGAACAAGTCCAAAATGAACGAATGCTCTGGATGTCGGGATGAATCTTTTTGTCATAACGCTGCAGGTCAAAGTTGGACGTGTGACCTGTGGAAAGACCTTTAGAGGGGGAAGCGACCCGTCTGAGGGAGCACGGAGAAAGGAGGTTTAGTGCGCCAGGTCACCGGCGTGGGACGTGTGGGAGGCGGCAGGAACAGTGGCAAATCAGGGGCCGATCCAGCCTGTGGCTCCCCACGCCCAACATGCACATTCTATAATGACAAGCTCTCAAATAGTTGACGTGATACCCGAAACTGGCCCTCGTGCCTAGATGTACAGCTAAGAGATATCAAGCCAGCATTTGTTGGTAATCCCCATGTTGCGAGGTAATCTGCTCTTTCCCTCTGGAACGGGAAAAGGACCCCTGGTCACCGCTCATTACCGCCGTGCGATAGCGGTCATAGGATCCATTCTGGAATCGCCGACTCTAAGTTGCCGGAGGAGGCTCCGTTCCTTGTTGTTTCCAATTTGATGTATCAATATAACCGTCAACCATGATGCATATCCGATGGGGCGATTCCACGTAACGAGAATTGGAAAGGGCTCATCGCGCGCCATAGTGATGTGGAATGCATCCAGTAGGCACTCGCTAGGTCCTGAGGCTTGCAGGGAAAATGGCCGGGCAGGCTTCGGCCGGAAAATTCACCGAAGTACAATGTACCGAGCGGCAAAGCCCTCCCCGTGGTTGTCAAGTACAAAGGATTTAATGTCGTGGGTTTTATTACTATCCGCAAGACGTTGACCCTTCTTGAGGCTTTCCCCCCTCGTAGCACGCATGGCAGACCCGCATTGAATGTCGGAGCCTTTTGGCCTTGCTAACTCGGCGGGTGGGCATTTGTCAGGATCTTTTTTGCCAAAGAGCACGGGAACCGTGATTTAAAATAGGCACGTCGTCCTCTTCCCTGCGCATTCTCCCGATACATGTCATGCCGTCGTTGTAAGAGTCTGTAGGAATCCGAGGAAGTGATATTGCAATTGATCATGGTCGAAGTCGGTTGGCTCTGAATATTTCCAAGCAACCTGGGCATTCGCATGCTCCTAGCAGCACAACCTTCGAACCCCCGCAACCCCGCTAGGATGGCCTTAAAAATTCCCCACAACGTAATACTGGATTTGCAGATCCGATCTGGCATCCGATATGACATTCAAACATCTTCCAATCCCCTGGGAGCACCGCTTATTCCCTCCATGTTCGTCCCTAGCGCCTTCTGCACCTACCTTCCCAGTCGTGATGGTTGTTGAAGCCCGACGTTTTGGGAAAGAGACGGCATCCTACTACGTCACTCGGAAGCCACGGTGAGGACTGTCTTCCGAGGATGGCGGGGTTGTTTCCCCGAGCATCAGACGAACCAGTGGGTGCGAGTACGAAATGTCCAGCCACCTAGCTAAGTAAGCGCATTCACCCCCGATGAAGCCAACGCCGGGTAGGGTAATCGGGGCATGGAGACAAGTCCAGAGGAAAAGGCCAGGAGCCGGTCAAGGCATGCGAAAGATGCCATTCGGTGCTGCAAGTCGGCTGCACCTGGCCAAATTGGTAAAAGTTGAATTGCGGGGTTAGGTGGTCTTCCTCGTTCATCTTTCGTACGACCACAATTCCTCACACTGGCTCCCCCGGTTCTGGGTGTCAAAATGTCATCATATGCGTCTTGACGATTCCGATGCTGTAAACCCTACCGCCGTTCTTACTCGGTTAGGCCAGGGCAGCTGGCGCCGTAGAATTCCAATGGCGTTGCCGGTCTCAGGTCCGCTTCGGCCGAAATACGCCGCATTGCACGCCATGGTTCACGTTGAAAGGGGCATTTGTATTTCAGATCGACCCAACCCTTCAAACTTACGAGTCTTGTCTATGGTGGTTCCATGTCAAACCCGATCATCGAAGTGGGCAAAGTCCATGTGATATCATGATGAAGCGGGATCCCCACCATTCCACAAGCCCACGCTGGAGACGCACCGCTGATGTGGCGAGATAAGCCTATCAGCCAACACCCATTCACTCAAGACTAAGAATGAAGTATCGGGCATGCGTGGTCTGCGCAATACAACGGCAGAAATAAATGAAATTGCGATAATGAAAAAAAGTAGTCAAAAAATATGATTCTCCGTATAGTGTGAAGCTCAGATAGTCGCCCGTCGTTTTCATGCGAGTCCCCTAAGAACGAAAGCAAAGTCCCATGTTTGCCGCCAAACACCTTGGTATAATATCCTGATAGTCACGTCCCTCAGAAATGCACGAGACAGTCGCCCGGAAACAAGATATGATAAGAGAGGGGGAAAAAAGGAAAGAGGACTTTCACCGTCCCGGTACAAAACCAAGCCAACCACGCCCAGCCCCCAGCGTCGTTTTTGATGCCAATGATGGACCACCGAGGATATGCAGCCCTAGTGTTGCCTCGCCGCCATCATCTGAGCCCGTTCCATGCTACTCACAACATTTACAGCATTCGCAGCAAGAACGGCATTGTCTGTGTCGGAAAATATGCCTCGATGTTGAAGAAAGTCGGGGACGGTAGCGGCGGGCATCTCGGCCAAGCCGTTCATATCGCCCTGAAGCCCGGCAAACAGTTGCAAGTCCTCCATGACCCACTCTCGACATTGGGGCTCCAGCTTGACAGGGTCCAAGTTCGTCTCGAACTTGGGCAAGTTATCGGGGAATGCTGCGTATTGCTGTGCCGCCATGATCGGGTTGTGACTGTGAGAGAAGTTGAAATGGACGGGCATCAGGGGGCCCAGGTGCGGCATGGAAGAATAGGCGCGATGGTCAGCGTTCCTACCGTCGTCCTGGGCGGCGCCTTGGTCTAGTCCTGCTGCCGCCATAGCGGCTGGTTGCTGCGACTGGTTGATGGCGGTGAAAGTGGATGCGGCGGCCGACCTTGGAGTGGCCACTGAGACGCCGCTGCTGAATGTGTCGGTGCCTCCTGGCGACCCTTTGTCCTGCGTGCTGGCTCGCGAGACATCGTTACTCTCAAACGTCAACTTCCCGCTGTAATCCGAAGGGTGGATGTTGCCGTTGGTCGTTAGGGTAGCACCTCGGGAAGCCTTCCACTCCTCCAGCCCGCCACCTTCGATATTCTGGAATGAATACTCGCTGTTAGCAATGTAGAAATAGCTGTTCACGTCGCGGAACTTCTGGATGTAGTTCTCGGCAGCCGGAAGAAACGTCTTCAGCTTCTGCAACGTGGCAATTGTCAGGGCGGTGGCGCTGCCCTCCACCTGCGACGTGTCGCGGCTTCGGTCCCGATGAGCCTTCAGTTCCTCGTCTGAGTGCATGTGTTTGTTCACATCCATGTGGGGAAAGTGGAGCGCCGTGAGCCCAACAAATGCAGCAGTCCAGACCGCGAATAGAATAAGCGCCGAGTGAGGCAACTTGTCGCCCGACAGCTGGATGAGAATGGCAATGTCCTTGGCCGCCTTGAAAACGAGCTCGGCGCTTTCGAGCCAGAAGCCGGGAGGCGCGGCGGGGAGATGGGGAGGGTCAAGCGGCCCCTCAGGTCGGGCGCAACGGACGGGCAAAAACGGCAGATACTCGCGGTGTATCATAATTTGGCAAATTGCTCCAAGCATGTGGAGGGTGACAAAGATGCCCGTATTTGGATGGCCGCCGCACCGGTAGAAGTTTTTCGATGACAGCGTGAGCGTAGGGGGTAGGCTGGCATAGAACTCATCGAGTCGGTCTCGGAGCTGCTTGAAAGCAGACCCATTCTCCCACGGCGGAAGCTCGCCACGGCGGCGCCGCCCGCCCGCGAAGCTGTACTTGGAAATCTCCCCCCAGAAGTCGACCAGCCGAACAAACCGACCCAGTAAGCTGTCGCCCGTCGAATCCTTCAGGTCTTCGTGGAGATATGCCGTCTGGGATTCCACCGAATTGGAGAAATCCACCTCGGAACAGGGGAGCCGAATCACTCCCAGGTCCGCAGAACGGACGGCCGAGACTCTCCGAGGCCCGACAGCCAGCAGCCGATCCATGATCAAGCAACTGAACATGGTGCGCCTCCGCATTTCCTTCGCCATGGACACATCTTCCTGGTCGGTGGCCGCGTGGTCGATGGGTACTTCTTCGCGACCGAGAACTAGCGCTTGGGCCATCCGAATGGCAATCCCCACGTACATCCACGCTGCCATGCCCGAGCCCTGCACATGCCGTGTCCATTCATGGAGTCCGAGCATGAGGTATGCCTGGATTCGCTCCACATTCACTTTTGCCACGGCCGTGTCGACCATTCCGAGTGCCGTCGTGAGGGCCTTTGCGTAGAATTCCGATGCTGCGTTCGGGTCGGCCGGGTTCAGGTTGCTGCCGGGACGACTCCGCAGCGAACCGCCAGGGGAGCTGCCCACCAGCGACGGATCTATTGCTGCCACGTACTTGGGCAGATCTGGATGGAACCTCGCAGTCAACGTGAGGATGCCGAGGAGGACCAAGTTCAGGTCACGGTCAGGCCTTGTATCCTTGTGCTTCTCGTTGATCTTTTCCTGCAATGTGGGAAAGTGCAGAAAAGGCAGCTCCGTCGAAAAGTGAGCTTTGAAGATATTGAAGATCTGTTCCCATATCTCGCCCCTTAAAAAGGGATACGACAGAACCTCGTCCGTGTACGTGTTTGAACGCTGTTCGAGCCACGTCGAGATGTCCTCAAGCTTCTTTCTCTTCCGCTCCGGGCCCAGATCTCGCTCCGGCCGCGGTGCTTCCGGCCCTTCCGGCCTCTTATTGGGAATAGTCGGTTGCCTCTTTGCCGGCGCCGTCACTTCGGGGTACTTGCACTCCTGCCCCGATTTGATGCACGTCTCGCAAGCCGCATGGGCTCCCTGGTTCTCGCATTTGATCTTCGACCTCCTGCACCTCAGACAGGCGATGCTCGACCGCATCGGAGGCCCCATGGCTCTCGATTTCCTGCTCCGGCGTCCTGCGTATGGCGTGCGTGTTGGTGCAGCCGCAGTGTCTGAGTCTTCGAGACCATGTACATCGGACCCCGCGTCAGCGTCGCTCTGGGCCACTGCTTGTGCTGCCTGAGCCGACAGCTCGCCGAGTTCCGGAGAATCCAGCGGGGAGCCTGGACCAGGTCGGATGCTGAAGTGCTCGTGTCTGGGCCGCGTATCGGACGGATTTTGTGACGGGCTTTTGGCTGTCTCATCGGGATCCGATGGGCACAGGATGCTTGGTATGGAAGAAATGGTGGCGGCTCGGGCCTATTATAGGACCCGGTGACAGGTAGGAAAGAGGTGGGGAGGACGGGGACGGGGGACGGGGACGGGATTGTCCCAGGTGACCGGGCCAGATGAAGGTAAACGCAGCCCGTGGCCGCCCGTGGCGCCTTGTGGCTCTACAAGCCGCAATCCGTAGACGTCGACGCCCGCCAGTCGTCGGGACCAGGTCAAGATGACTGGCTCAAGCCGCTCCGAGATAACGTCGCAGGCGACAGCTGTGAGCGGGAACCGGCTCGAGGCAACGCAACGCGCCCCAACGGAGACCTAAATCCTCGCTGGCTTGTCGGGTTACCACCGGCAACTGGACCTTGACCCGCCGTGTGGAGGCAGAGTGCGCGGCCCAAGTCACAAGGAGCCAAATGCCAATTCCGTTCTCGGGTGATACGCAGGTGGGCGAATGAAATAGAATGGCCCTCTCTCGTTTGTCGAGCTCAATCTGAAAGGGGAAGGGCAAGTGATAGCGCCGCTGGAGAATGGGCTGCAACGGCTGCAACTCGTTGGAACCTGGGCGGGGTTGGTCAATGTTTGCGTGCGGTGTTACAACATCTCAACAATGCAGCTATCCGCTCACGTCTCGGGCTTAATCAACGGTGGCTGCCGCAGACCTTTTGAAGCGGTCGACGGTGGAGAAGCTGGAAGAAGAAATCGAGAACAGCGTTTCGAACTTGGATGCTTCTGCTTGGATTGGTCCTCGCGTCAAAGGCGAGCGGCGAGCGACGTTGAGCGGTGTCCCTCCTTGCTCAGTTGGTCGCGACGATGAACCTGCAAGGTCCTGGAGCTGCGCAGAGCTTGGTTGGGTTATTCCTCCCCGTTGGACAGGATCAATTTGCGTGACCAAGGGCAGGCAACTCGGATAGTGAACGAGCTTTTATCCGCACCTTCACTGCCGAGCCTACGTTGCTCTCGCCTTGTCTTGATGGACGGACGAAGACGGAGAAGGTGGCGGCGACGTCTGTCGGACAGGATGCCAAGCGTGGGGCGGACCTTCCGGCGGGACTGGCGACGGCTTGGGGAGACTGGGGGCTTCAAAGTCTCAGTCACACAAAGGGTCCGGAGCCGTGAGACGATTGGAAAGCTTCCAATGCAATTGCCGTATTCGAAGCCGAGCGAAGATTCCGCGTGCTCGCAGTTGTGTGGAAGCGGAAGCCCAACTTCCAAAAGATAAGCCAGTTGCACTTCCACTTTGACGAGAGTATGGACAAGTATTAGGCAGGCCTTGCCGTTTGCTGTATACTGTGTGCCGTATGCTGTCTGGCTGCTGTGCGAGACTCTGGATAGTGTGGTGCCGCTGCACTTTCCTCTTGGCGCAATTTGCCACAAGCGTCGCTGGTCGTGAGCTTCGTGCTCTGCTACGGCAAGAAAAGAAATAATGGCGTGTGCAACGTTGGCAATGGCAATGGCAATGGCAATTTCCAGTGGAAGCTGCTAAAATTTCTCACTCGTATGGAAAAATCTTGGATTTATGATCAGAGCGGAGGAAAACAAGTGAGAAGCGGGCGGCAGGGAAAATGATTTCTACCAACAGGGCGGGTGAGTATTTTCTTTTCCTTCACCTCTCAGTCCGTCTCAACGACCCAACCCCGATTCATATTTGGTAAGGTATTAGGTAGCGCCGCCGCCGCCGCCGCAACCTCTCAGCGAGAAGCTCCAGGGCCCCAGGTCCTCCAGGCCCCGGCACGGCACACGCACACCACACTGGCCAAGCGCGTGAGTGGCGTCGTGCCCCAAGCAGCAGCTGGGTTTTGCTTCTCGGCAGCCTGGCCCTAGCTGGAACCAGCGATCTGGCTGGCACAGAGTACTAGCTACTTGTAATATTTCGAGGACAGCGCTGATGACATGGTATGCTATACCCAAAATTGTGAATACTAGCTATGTGTCATGGATGCTCCGTTCGCGGTTTGCTGCTCACGCTTCCCATCTTGCTCCGAGTCGAGCAAGCGGGGAGGCCTGCTTCTGGGTTGGTTGCCAGTTACAAGGTACCTCCCTATGAACTAACTGGCCGCGGCATGCCCGATGCAAACACTGCTCACTGTTCGCCGGCCCAAGTCCTGCGCTGCTGCATGCCTTTGGGAACAGTACAGAGCAGTACCTAACACTACTGCGAATCATGGGATTACAACCCTCGTACGTACAAAGACCGTTTCTCAACTTGATCTCCGTGCCCGACTCCCCACAATGGGGTCAGCACCATCAAATTCAGCACTACACTCGACAGAAGCATTCACCAAAGATCACCGTTGACTTTTATTTTCGCTCATTGCGGCTTGCTTTCTGTTGCGCATCGGTATGCAATACGCAGACGCGCCGATACGCAGAGCCAGATGGAGGTGTTTCCAAGTTGGTTGGTGCATGTGTCGTGGCCCGAGGTGTTGAGAGTGCCGTTCCGGGTGCTTGCTCGGGATTGTCACAAATCTTGGGGTGGGACAGACAAGGCTTTCGGCTCGGCTCAGTCTGGTGGCCAAATGTCCTCCAGCATATTGGCTGTCTTTCCCGAGCAGGAGCACTCCACCAGCCCACAAACTTAAAGTAGAGAGGCACGAGAGGCAATGCTATTGAAAAAACGCCGTGGTGGGCTACCGCGACACCATCAGACTTGCAATGTGCCGGCCTGGCTCCGAAGATTAAAACACCATTTCCTTACAGTCGGCCGGGCATTGATCGCTGGTAGACGTCCGGCGTCGATGATAACAAGGTCAATTTCTCACGTGCCTATTCGGTCCCGAAGGGGTAGAGGCTCCCATCTTGCAAATTTGTACAAAAGAGTCCAACTGCTGCCCAATAGAACAGGGACGAGAAATCAGGTTCGCAGTGGCATCATTTGTATCTGTACGGATACTACAATCCGGGAAGGCTTTGAACTGCTCTCTTGATGGGGGGTACGAAGGAGGAGGAATATACGAACGAACCGACAGCTGGTTACACAATTGCGAACATGCAGGACATATCGCGGACCTGACTGGCGACGACCGCTGCTGCGATGAGGCCTAGGTTGCGGATGACGAATCGAGTCAAGCAGTCCAGTCACTCTAATGGCTGGTCCTGGCATGGACGGTGAGCCAAAATTGTTGGAACCCCTGCACTAGGAAACGGGGTGGAAATTTGACAAACCCACGCCAAGGTCCCAAGCCAGGCAGCCCAAGCGAGCGGGCTTCCATTAAAGGAAAGCCGAGCCAACAAACCCGCCCATATGAGATCCAGCTAAGCCGGCAACAAAAAAAGTTAGATTCCAACACAACGGAACAGGACACGGGGGCACTAGACAACGGACACTGAGCGAAGGACAAAACGACGCTCGGTATCGGTCTAGCGGCTCTGAATTAGCAAGCAGGGCTCGTGGCGCGCACAACACGTTTTTGCGGGCTCAAGCGTGTCCAACAGCAACAGTGACGTGTGAGCGACTTCGCATTGGTGGGTGGCAGTCAGCCACAAAAGATCGCTGAGGTCTAGAGCTACTCCCTACTCACGGAGCCCAGCAAGACCACTGCAGTTCCCCACCGAGGTTTCTCGGAAACGAATTGCCGGGCGGCTTCCTGCATGGACCAGGTAGGGAACATTTATCACACCAAAGAAGATCAATTGACCGCAACCAGGTGTCTCACATCATCTTGTCGATCAAGTTTCTTGAAGACTGTACGTGTTTCTGGGACGATATGCGCAGTCAGAGTCGTTTGCAAGTCACGGGGGTTTTGCTCGACGTGGGCGCCTGTGAAACTCGTCAGCAAACACGCTCGAGATTCAACATCCGTGTCAGTCAGGGATAGGTATTGTCAGCGCCTCAATATACGTTGTGATATGGCTAAGCTGCTGGTATTATGAGACTGCTTGATGCTTGAAAGTTGGGGCCAAACAAGAACAGCAGGTTGAGTCCCAAATCCCTCCGGCCTATGTTCAGGAGCGGGGCCATGAGAAACTCATTTTGCAATTACCGAAACTAACATTGGATCGCTTGGCCCGTGGTTGAGTCTGTCACCGATAGACGACCTGGAAACCACCGTCTCGTCGGAGGGGCTCGATGCCGGCTCCCAAGTTCCCCGCGCCAGACGGCACGTCAAATCTGGGAGTGACTTAAGCAAATCCCTGCCTTAGCAAGTTCATCAGGCATTCGGGTCGGCCGATGTCCTTGTCTCCTTTGATTCTTCACGGATCCCGGATGGGGCAGACGGCCCAGAGTTGCTGTTGCATCGCCGGCAGAACCTTCACGACTGAGAATTTTGCACACCCGCCCTTGCCGAACCGTAGAGCAGTGCACCTTCCGACAATGTTCCGGGGAGCAAGATCTGGTGGCACATCGGAGGCGGTGGCTCGATGTTAGCTGAGCCAAGCATCGCCATGTTTGCCTACGCGAGATTCCACTTCATCGAAATTCGCCAAACCGAAGTAGTTCTACGACTGCCTACCGGGTCCGTAGTACTATTCTTCTATCATAACGCCACGTGAGAGCGCTTCTATTCAAAGAAACGCAGGGGCAGCGGGCGGGTCCTCCCCCCGTGGCGGGTCGGCCTCACTGCAGCAAAGCTGACGTGCAGAGTTGTTACGGCCCGGTGAGTTGGTCTTCGGCGTCGGTGGACCCAAGGCGCTGGTGCCATGGAAGAGCTCGGTCTCGGATCCTCGCTGCTAAATGGCATCTCATCGTCTAAATACCTCTAGGAGAAGTCCATTTGATCCTTCCTGTTGATACATTACGATGAAGTACGAGTATTTACCTACGCGAAAGGGACAAAATAGGGGGCCTCAAACTCGCACGATCCTCGAATACTACGGCCTACCACCAACGCGAGCTTCCATATCAATATTTAGCAGGATTACGTCTCCAATGCTCTATTTCTGTTCGCTGCTGACGGGACGCGCTTTCATAAAACCTCCCCGTCAGGTCTAGAGTTTGGACCCTTAAGACCACCTATTTTGCCAAGTCGCCGCCTGTCTAGCAACTAAGTCTCGCGCGGCGAATTTTGCTCCACAGAGCCGTGGCCGCTGCCACTTCATCGTCCGGCTTTGATGGGTAGGGCTGGCTAGGCCTCTGTTACAAAATAGGTGGCAAAGAGCGACGCCAACCCTTCCAAATTTCAACCTTTCGGGCGGCGCAACGGTGAATGTAGACGGCTAGATTGATTCTAGCCCTAGGCGGGGCAATGCGGGGCACCCGCTGCTGTGTTGCAGCACTAGGGAGGGACCCGCACTTCCACCACCTTGAATTAAGGTCAGCATCGCCAGCGCCATTCTCGGGTTTGACGACGAAATCGACATCTAAAACCACGACACATCAGAATTGATTGATTCTGCTGTCGATGAATAGGAAATACCAATGCCGATTTGTTTCACGATGGAAGGAGCTCACCGCCTGCGCTTATTTTCGTCCAAGACGACTCGCAGGAGCCGACCGGGTTGCCGCCGCCAATGACGTCGCTCGGTGATGCGGCCTTCACACGAATTTAAGCGCCAGCGCTCTTGTCTCAAGACCACCACCAACCAAGGGCGGTCGCGGTACTCCACACATCAAACGAACTCTCTTGCGAGGGGACGCCTTCTTTTTATCTTTAGAACTCGGGAAAAGGCACGACCAACTTCCCCGTTTGCCGGTTTGCACACGCGAAGCGACATCTTATTTTAACGGCAACCCTTCCAACGTCGGACTGGCTGACAATCTCAAGCGAGACTGCGACCGTTGCGCCCTTTCCTATCGACGGCGCGGGTCAAATATAAGAACTTAGACTGAACACAGTCGGGCACTTCCACTTTGCGCCATTTTGACCCTCTTTTCGACACCAACATGGCCGGAGCTCATCATGTACGTCAATTGAGAAAGCTTCCGTCCGCCTGCCGAAACCGGTAGAAACAGGCCGCTAACCAACTCTTGAACCAGGACCCCAAGCTTCTCTACGCCATCAATGGCGTCAACGCCTTCCACATCGTAAACGGGAAGGAAGAGTCACTCACGCCAGGCGGTCCGCAGACCCTGTCCCTTCTTATGGTGCCAACGTCTTCGCAATTCGCAGACACCACGCACCTCGGCTCTGTTGAAGAAGACTTCTATCTCCACCTTCACTTGCCTCCCGAGCTCGACCTCCCTCTGCCGGCCACGACACAGATATACCACCAGCCGCCATGCAGCTACTTGATCCCCCGATGGGATCTCGGTCCTGCCAGCGGCGCCTTTACACGCCTTGAGTTCCCTCGCCTAGGCACCAGGAAGGGCCTTCAAGAGGATATCGACACCTTTGAGACCATCCTCGCACAATGTACAGCCTTCTTGGAGCGCGCTCAGCCGCCCAAGGTGAGCTCCAGCAAGTCGGCTTCCACGTCTGTGTCAACCAAGGCGAAGGAAGCAGCTGGCGAGGAGCTCCCGCCCTACAACCCCGCCGACTACAAGCCTGGCGAGGCGTACGCCCCAGGGACTCGAAGCTCCAACGCAGGCGGTCGGATCGTGCTGGTCGACGAAGAAGATGGGAGCGTTATCGGAGAACTCACGGATCAATATCAGCTAGTTGAGGATAGCGGTATCAAGCCAGGGTCGAAAGGTTCGCCTCCTGTTCCTTCTGCCCCAAGTGTCTTCCCGTCAAGCAAGGCTGTCATGTGCTAACAAACAACCAGATCCTGTTGAGATTTCCTTCCCTGCCGATGGCAAAGGTAATATCTCAGTCCAACCCGCATCGCAGGAATACGTGGAGATGGAAATGCATCCCTCCTACCAGAAATCTTCCCTGGTGTCCAAGGCTTCGAAAGCGTCTCGCTTGATTGTCACAACGTCGGACCTGATAGCAAAGACGCTTCAGAGCCAAGCAAACACTTTCGCCCAGAAAACACAGCCAAATGCACAGCCTGTAACCTTCACGCCGGCCGCCCACGATCGCGTGCGTCGAATCAACCAATTCTCCAACAAGGCGGCGTCACTGTCATCAACAACAGTTGGCCAGATTGGAAATTTCGCCCAGAACTTTGGCGCCAGCATGGCGAGAAAGAAGGAAGGCGGCGGCGGCGGACGAGGTTTTGATGCGGAGGGAAATCCGGTCGAGGGATACAAGCCTGGACTGCTCAACAAGAGCTTGATGGCCTTCAACACGGTGGTGGACGGCATCGAGCAGGCAGGCCGCAATCTCCTTACTGGGGCGTCGTCCAGCGCTACGACCGTGGTTGGCCACAAGTGGGGAGCTGAGGCCGGCGAGATATCCCGCCACCTTGGCGGTGGCTTCAAGAACGTCGGTCTCGTCTACATAGATGTGACTGGCGTTTCCCGCAGGGCCATCCTGAAGAGCGTGGCAAAGGGTATGGTGGTGGGCAAAGTGGCCAACGGGGGCGGCGAGGTCATTGTTGGTGGAGGGGACGGAGGCACTGTTGTTATGCCCAGCGATGGGAAGAATGGGCAAGACACCCATAGCATCGCCGACTCCTCCAGCACGGCCACCTACTACTATGATGTACAGGACGGGAATGGGAAACAGCCCGCCCATGCACCCGGCAAATTCCCATGATGCCGGTTCAGGCTGCCGGTGGCCTGGAATACGATGCAGGGTGTATGACATGGTGGGTCTACTGTTTAAGTTCTTTCTTTCTTTAGCAATCTATTTCCGGGCATGGTGGTACCTACAGCAGGATAGTCCTTCGACGACCCTTTTTACTCGAGACATGGATGAGTAAACGATGGAATATTAAAATTTCTTCTATTGCGTCGACTTCGAGACGCTAATTTTCTAATTTTAAACCCACTCCTCACCGCAGGCCTACACAAAAAGGATCTACCTACCCATCGCGATGGTTTGAAAAATGCCAATGATTTAGGGTTAGGGGCGGTAATTTCTAGCTCCACGGAGTTGCAAACAACCCACTTTCAGAAGCTTGACGCGGGGCAGCCCAACAACTACGCGACAAAAAGGCATGCATGGCGGACGCCGCGCTGACCGCTGTACACAGTCCATAGAAGAATCTTGCGAGCGAAAGTGGCATTCTACTATCCAATTGAGCCCTCATACACGTTGAAAGGTCTAGAGGGGTCTTTTTTTACTCTTTTTTGTACTTTTCATTAGTCCTCACATGCCCTCTCGACCGAACCACATACCCGACGACACCCCACGCGACACATGTGTCGGCTCGAGCTTCTAGGCACTTGTCTCCTCCTCGTCCACGACATAGGCCGTTGTCTCAAACGCCGGAATTCCAAGCGTGCCATCCCGCCGACAAAGACGGACGACAGCGCTGCGGAAGCCGGGACTGCGAACGATTCGTCAAGCCGAAAGTCCCTACACCAGGAGACCAACGAGGGGCAAAAGAGGCGTCTTGAAGCACGACTAGGTACCTAAGGCTTCCGACAGCGTCATCCGCCCGTGCTTCCGGCGCTATGCTACAAGAGATCCTTCTTTCGCTCTCCGGACACCCGTCACCGCTCCTCCAGGTCGACAACCATGATGCGGTAGCATTCACTTCGATAAGCCCTGCCGAGAGAGACCTCTTGTCCACGGCCGCGCGGCTCTCCGATCTACACGTGAAGCTTGCAAGTGAATCAGGCAGACTAGCGCGGGAACATGGCAGCGTGATATGCCAGGCTGTGGCGACGACGATAGAAAATGTCCACCTTGCGGCGTGGCGGCGGAAGGTCCTTGAGGTTGAGGAGAAGATACTGCGGAAGGATGCCGAGTTTGTAGGAGGCTACGACATTGTGCCCATAACAGCGGTCATCAACGAGTTCAGCGGGTGGCGAAGGAAGCTAGAGTGGCTCTGGGGTATCGTGGAATTCATAATAAGAGGCGACGAAAGGAGCAAGGAGGACAACGGCGAGAACAATGGACGGGCGATGTGTTCCGGCGCAAACCTAATGGACAAGTTACGAGGGGAACTCAGGAGCGGGTATCGAGTTGTTGAAGAGACGGCATTAACTCTAGTGAAGAGTGCCGAGATGGCGTGGCTGAAGCAGGTCTCGGCCTGGGTTCTCTACGGTCGACTGCCCAACTTTGGTTGTGACGACTTCTTCGTGAGGCACTCACAGGAAGACGGCAAGGCACAACAGTACACATGCGTGCAGAGCCTTCTTCCTGGTTTCGTCCTCCCGTCGACGGCGTCATCGATGCTCTTCATTGGAAAATGTTTGAACCACGCCCGCGTAAAATCCACGCTCGAGTCCGGCCTCGAGGGCCGCAACCATCTCACCTCACAGCTTCGCGAGCTCTCCTCACTGACGTATCCGCTCCACGCCGCCAGCTTTTCCCGGGCCATAACGTCGATACGACTGTCCCTGTCGCGCAACACGTTGCAGAAGCTGCTCCCCCTTTCTCGGGTTGTCGAGATACTGGGCCTGTTTCGGGACTTCTTCCTCCTGGCTCGAGGCGAGTTTGCCATGACACTTACACAGGAGGCCGACGAAAAGAACCGAAACCGGTGGCGTCGGGCAGAGAATCTTGCTTACGAGAAGAAAGACGGGCTCGGAAACGTGGCAGTCAAACAAGGAGAGGTGGCCAGGACGCTGGCCAGGACGTGGGCCAGCATGGGCTCGATGCAGGGGCTTCATGCTGATGAGGACGAGGGCTTGGAGTTGGCAAGGGACCTCCTAAGCTTGCAAATCTCCAAGTCGAAACCGGCAACGCCTCTCTCGTTAACCAATGGTTCGGGAAAGGGCACGAGTACCGTTGCCTCAACACCGTTCAGGAACCTCCTCTTCTCTATCCCCGTCGTTCTCACTCTTTCCGAGATTCCTTCGCCGCTCGACATGTTTCTCGCACCGGCAGACTTGCAAATCTACTCATCCATCAACTCCTATTTACTGTCGATCCGGAGAGCACACATTCGGCTCACCGACCTGTGGAAGATTACGACGCTACGAAGACACCACCCTGCACCTCCGGCACCCCCTGGAGGAAGTACTCGCCTGGGCCGGGCAAAGGTCCTTCTCCTGCGTGAGCGGTATACGTCTCGATCATCGACAATGCGGAGCGCCTGGGTTACTAGCAGTGCTGCAGTGTTCTTTCTTGCCGAGACGGAAGCATACATGCAAGCCGAAGTGGTTGCCGGCCTGTGGGATGGTTTCCACTCCTGGCTCACCTGCATGGAAAGCCAGGCTTCCCATAAGGCTCCGGTAACCGCGCAGCAAAACGCTGCTCAAGCCGCATCGCCCGCCGCCGAAGATGAAGATGACATCTGGCTCTCTACCCCTAACACCAGCGGCAACTATGCCCGACGGGGAAATCGAGAGCCAAACCCAACGCAGCAGCACGATCCCGAGTCTCTTGCTACGGCCCACCGGACCTACCTCCGCGGCCTGACGCTCCACCTATTATTAACGCAGCCGTCTTTCACGGAACCCCTCTACGCACTCCTAGTACACATCGACCACCTCGTCGCGCTGGTCCACCGCCTCGATGCCATCTGGACGTCCATGGACCTCGAGTCCGACGAAGGGGTCGTGGACGCCTTTGCAGACCTCGAGGCGGACGAGCGCAGCGTCAGGGGTGCCCTCCGGGACCTGGAGGAGAAGGTCAAGCGCGGCATCGAAGAGGTAGTCCACGCGCTCCGTGTGCTGGAGATGGATGCGGGATTTGCAGCCGAGTTGGAGAATGGGCGGGGGGCGGATGAGGAGGGTGTCGGCGCAGTCGATGATGAGGAGGGGAGATATGTGCCTCATCGGGTAGGCGGCATCAACCGGCTGCTGATGAAGCTGGATTTTGGAGTTTGGTTTGGAGCTGGGGATGGGCTTCAAATAGAGATGGGGGGACCGGAAGCGTGATGCGTTGGATTGCCGTGCTTGGATTGGAAGAGTGTGGACGAGTGAGCTTGTAGTATTGAGATACCCGGGTTTTCAGGTTTCTGTCATGGGATAACGACATGATTGACCGAGTAGGCTGGATGATACGAAAAGGATGATGGGAAGATGGAATGCTGATGAATTTTCTATTCATGCACTTCGGTCTTGCTTGGCCTGCCAAGTTAGGTAGCACACCGTGAGACTCGAGTACCACAGAGAACACAAAGGTAGACAGGTATTGCCACAAATTCTGTGCCAGACCAAAGCCTCCGGGTTTTCTCGTGATTTCATCCATTACCACGGCATTGCCTTGTGTCAGATGGAGGCTACATGACAAGCACCGTCAGCACTAGGTATTAGTGGAGGCGGGATGGAGGCGGGCCGGTGCCGTGTTATGAGTAGTACCGGAGAGTTATTTTCCTTGGCCGCGGCGGTCTAGCAGCTGACAATTGTGAGTATTTTGGTCAATAGTTTGTCAGATATGTAAGCAAACTGCGCATATGGTGCTTTGATGACTGCTTTTCGGGTGGGAAGATTGGTTACACCGGCAAGGTGGTTTGGTAATACCGCCAGGCCGGACTCGAACTTGGAGGTGAGCAAGGGATGTGTGGTCCTTTATGAGGCTTGCTCAATTTGACCAGGAGGTTGGTTCCTTGGGCGTTATTCTTAACATCGGTTAAGCCGCACGCTCATTTCACAAGATGTGTGTACCTGGCCGCTTTTGAGAACGTCTACCAATATATTGTTTGATGTCCCAGACTCGACCACACCAAAAAGTTGCCAGCTTTATTCGTCACGTGTTTCTCTCTAAGTATCTCAAATCAAATTCCAAACCTCTACTAGAACATCATACACAAATCCCATACTAAAACCTCGGCTTGCAAAATAACAATAAAAACCTCACGCCCCACCCACCGCTTCACCTCACACGTAGCCCAAATCCACACCGAAATTCAAGCACCGATCCCGGAACGCCAGTGATAGCTGCCTTACCGCAGTCTGGTTCCATGCATGTACAGCAGTAGGCGCATGTCAGGCACACAAAAGTGCAAAAAATAAAGAGTTCAGTGCCCATCACATTTGCACATGTCCATCCCGAGTCCTCGGGGGTCGGGACCCTCAATGAGCCGAAGTTGGAGAGGTTGGTTGGTTGGTCGGTTAGAATGAGAACATATCTGCTGCTTCGGTTTCGTTCGTTTCTTTTCCCGTACCTAGCCGTTGGTGGCTTTGGGTCTCATCGAGAATTTTTAGCCTCGGATCCTCAGGATGGAGGGTAGTATAGTGGTGTTCATATGTCCTTTCTGCCAAGCCGCATAGTTCGGTTTGTTTTCTCCAGCAGGCGTACCTATTTCTGCACAGCCTCGAAGCTTTTATCAGGGAAGGCGGTTGGTTGCTTTGCCGATAATATCCCGTTCCTATGTATCCCCGCCGTTCAAGACACTCTCGTCTCTTATTGAGGTTCGAGGAGACGATTGCGCGCAGGCAGCAACGTTTCAAGAACCCTTCTGATATGCCAACACAGCGCTTTCGGAGGAAGTCCCGGTCTCTGGAGCTTGGGAAAAAATAGCAGAGGCCAAATGGGCGAGACGCGGAGAAAATCCAATTTATTCGTGAAGTGTCGCATTAGTCATTCAGATCTAACCGTCATGACAGAAGCTACCGTCACACACATTGGCACCTAAGCCACACTTGATCGTAACTCTCGCCCGATTCCTCCTTGGCAGTCCTTCCCACCGCAGATCCGATGCTTCCCGAGTCCCAATCATCTCGAGTATGCCTTGACAGGCTATGTACATTGCTCGGCTGCCCAGTGCAGTTTTTCTGCTGCACAATACAAGGGTAAAGAATGAAAAAAAAAAAATTGCGCTTTTTCCTACAACCGAAATGAAATGTTTTTCATTTGCGTTTCCTGTGCCTGTTATATCGCACAGTTGCCCTGATATTGGGGCGTTCTCAATTGTGCCAGAGATGCAAGTCGCGCCGTTTGCCCATTGAACCGTTCCGATCCCCTAGTGTATCCACTCCTTCCTGACCCCATACTCCCGAGCAATGCTTTGAAAGGCTCGCCAGATATAATCAAATATATGGAAAGTAGAGGAATTATACAAAACTGCAAAGATTTATGTTAAAACAAAGCTTTTGTGACAACAATGTGTAGTTCTGACGTGACGGGGGAAGAGATCATCCCTCGTCGTGTAAGCCGAACTCTGAAGCTCTTTCCGTCGTGGTCAAGTCGTGAAATGGACCATTGCTCCCAGGGGGGTTATCGTGGCCCTGGTGAAACGGATAACGTATGTGTTTGGTCGTCAATTGCAGATAACCATGGCCAGACGTGCCAGCCAAAAACGTGTAAGAACGGCCCATCGGGGAGGACCTCGAGTGACGTTGCACCCGTGTCGGTGCATGCAGGAATTTAGTAGGCAGGAATTGGATTTACGTATCGCAGTGGACTGCTGCCGTGGTGGTCCGAATGGGATCTGTGTAGCATGGTCGACTTGAGGGCTTTAGGCGTCAGAGGCACGGGAATGCGGTGAGCCTTCTTGGTCTGCCATTTGTCCTTGATGCAGTTGTCGACGAGAGCTATGAGACCAGTGGCGACCACAACACTGTGATTCATTGTTAGTAACAAGTTTGGGCATTTGAGAAACCGAACATGCAAGACTTACTCGGCGACATCAGTGGGAACATCGATGACGGAATCGTCACTGATCCACATGTGGCATGGCGGCACCCATCCGCCTGCGCTGTCGTCAATCTGTGCTTGCGTAGGCGACCGCGACTCGGGAACAATGTGTGCCACGGGCGGACCCGCACCATCGCGGATGAGATGGAACGAGTAGACACGCAGGTTCTTGTCGAAGACGCGCTTCCACGAGTAGCTGTGACCCCACCATTCAAATTCGTAGTGCTTCGAGTTCTGACTGCCCTTGCGCGTTACGTCGACACGAGCGTAGTTGGAGAACTCAAGTTTGATAGAGTTGGTGGGCACCTTCTTTCGGTCCATCGACATGGCGCGGTCGAAGTATTCGTTCAATTCGTCATCGGCGATGTCGGCCGACGAGCTCGAACCAGGCCGCTTGTTGCTGTTGTGACTTGACTTGGACCCAAACAGGGAACCCCCGGAATTGGTTCGTCGAAACTTGAAGGCCGTCGAGACTGATCGCTGAAGCGTTGGCCGTTCGGCTCCAGGCGACGGCGCTTGGCCACCCTCATACTTGCGTTCCGAGTTGCACACCTCGCGTCCCGACTCACGGCAGTAGCGTCGGAGTGAGAACTTGCGCTTGGCCAGGTCATGCATCCGCAGGTGGAAAAGCTGCACCGCTACCCTCCGCCTTCCCGAAACCACCATGTCGACTCGCAGGTTCATGTTGCCGTCCGAAGTGAACTCATCATGCCGGATCGAGAGCTTCTCCGTCGATGGGAAGAGGCGGCCAAACTGTTCAGGGTTGGACGGCCGGACTGTGGGATCCACCACATCCCGCCGGTATTCTGGCAATGGTGGGATTTCGTGAGTGGAGTCATAGCTGCCCATGCCAATATCGTCATTCTCATCATCCGAAGCTAATGTCGAGTCGAACGTCTCGGTTGACGACCGATCACAGTAGCTGGTTGATGGCAATGCGTCTGCCTCGTGCGGCTTCTTCTTCTGGAAGATCTTGGCATCTTGGTAGGCCTTGGTGGGGGAGCATCTTGGGCTGCTTTGTGGTGTTGTTGTCGCAGTACTGTGGGAGTCATTGCTTCCTCTCGAGCCTCGACTACTGGTGCTGCTCACAGACGTCTTGGTGCTGTGTCGTGAAGAGGAGGATGGTGATGAGCGTGCCATTGTAAGGGCAATGTATGAGTGGTGATGTGTAAAGGTTTCGTTGGAATGGGGTTCGAACTTGTTGCCGTGAGGGAGCCTCAAAAGAGACTTCTTGCTATATAAATCATACGGAGCTGTTGGTGGATGAAGTGGCCTGACTCCAAGCTGAGGGATGGTGGAGGTCCGGGATGGGGGCGAAGCTTATAATACAAGTTTAGCTGCTTAAGCTAAAGTGAAGTGCAGTTTAATGGCTCCGTTGGGATAGTTGGGCCAGGGGCTGTCTCAACTCGCTTGCCTTGCCTGGATGTAAGTTGACTCAAAAATGCAGGGCGGTTTAAGGTACGGATGTGAAAGTTTGAAATCGCAAATGTGAAGGCGCGGGTCGAGGCATACTTGACCTGTCGAAGACGGAGATGGCTCCAGCGAAGACATGTACGTACTCCCCAGGTGCGAGTCTCGGAGACTCTATGGTGGTGGTGTGTCGACAGTGCAGCATGGCACGACGATTGGAATTGCAGCATTGCAACGAGGAAGGTCCAGAAAACGGTGTGGGGGAGCCGTCACACCATCCTACATGGGGGTGGGCTGTTTCCCAACGGCGTCAGGCGCGTTGTACAACCCACTGTACGGATACATTCGTACTGCATCAATCTAGGTACTCTGCCTGGTTCTGGGACTCCAGTCCAGCTCGATGGAGCCTGAAGTGCTTCCCGAAACCGCGTAAACCTCCGTCAGACGAGTACGTGTACAACTACTACAACGGACTGGGCAGTGCATTCACTGGGCCTTGCGAATCGAGAGTACCCTACCTGCAAGACCTTTCCCATGCCTTCGCGCTAGCGAATAGATGGTGCCGTCAATTGATGACAATGATTCCCGCTGGTCGCCATCCAGTTCTTGGGCTGCAGGAAGAGCTGCTATGTTCTTTTTGGGATGGCGACAAAAAATTTGTCTCCGAAGTTCGAGGAAGGAACGGCACTGCCGAAGGTTGGTACCCGCATTGTTCTCTGAATGTGGTAGCGACCATTTGGCGCCGGGTCAGCCCGCGAAGGTCTTCTCCACAGCGAACACCCTGTTGGATTTTTCGAAGCTGTTCTAGGCTTCCAGCCCATTTTTCGCCTAGCACTTGAGCTTCCTACTTCGAAGATCACCATCTTGACAGAAAGTTATGAAGATTTTCATTTTCGTTCCTCATCCAAAAAGCCAGTACCAATATGAACCAACCATTCCTTTGGTCCTTATTCGAGAAGGATCCTTCTTGCACGCCTTACACTTTGGTTAGCCTTGGTCGCCAAAGCAGTCCCTGGTTTTGTACAGGCGTAGGTGGGTTTACGGCAAATACGGCGGACTCGTCACATAATTTCTGCCGGCGTACGACGCCTAGCTACAATGCATCTCTAGTCGGATTTGCCAGCACTTTGGCGGCTGGTTTTAGCCGCAATAGGTACCCAACGCTGTTCAGTTGGTGGACAGCTCGATAATCTCGCAGGGCAGCATCAGGGACTTCGCCCGGCCGCCAACCTGACCTGCCACTCAGATTACGCGACGGTGTTGACGGGCACTGACGTATTCCTCCGTTTTTCACATCGAGATCAGTCGACAGCAGGCCTGGATTGGCGGACTTTGATTTCACGTAAATTCACTCTCACGACAGCCTCCAAGCACTACGAATTCCACTTGTTGCTGCTTCTAGAAAGTCCCGGCCGCCTCCTATCTCCGCCGTAAGTACCATCTCCATAAAAGTTTGGAGGCACGAGAGGGAGATAATGGAATCGGAGTGTCAGCTAAATTGCTGGTCAGGGTCATCTTATTTGCCACCCAGGAACAAGCGACGATTGCGCGGCCGTACTAGCTTCCAAGCTTTTTCGCTGCATCCCTCCTCCATACTTCATACTTGGTACTTACTCTCCATGCTCGACTAGATGACGGGCTCTAAGAAGCTGCGAATTACGTGCGAGCCAGCGAGCTACCGTCATTAGGGCCATACGTGCCTTAGAAAAGGAAAAACACGAGAGTGGAAGCTGGATGCGGTTCGTGCAAAGGCCGCTGCGGATGGCGAGACAGGCTCTTTGGCGTGCAGCCATGATTGCCAGCCAACCAAGCAGCGCAATTGCTCACCCGACAAGTAGGATGAGTGGAAGACTGGTGCCCAACCCATCCCAACCCCAGATTTTCCCACATCGAGGCGGACGCTTCGCCAAACCCATTGGCCGTCGATCCAAGAGGCGTTCGCAGCCGGCCCGTCAGGCTACGCACGCGGTTGGATTGTGGGCAAGGAATGCAGCGCCCCCCGATCTCGAGGTGCTGACAGCGTCAGCCGCATGCGAAGCGGAAGCGCTTGAGCTTGAAGTGCTCGGCTCCAGCTCCGAGCCCCATCAGAAGCTCGAGATGAACTACCGCGATTACCTCTCCAAGCAATATTAGCAATTACTCCCGCGCCCAGATATTACCCTCAATTTGGTCCATGTCGCAATGCATGAAGATGGTTGATGCGACCAGCAGTCGGCAGTCACGATCATTCGCTCCGATCTCTGTCAGGTCCTAATGCTCCTAATTCGGACCATGAGGCCCTGGAGTCCTGTGCCAGTTGTCCACAACCTCCTGTGGCAAGGGCCGTCCCATTTGCCCCGATTGATATGGACAAATGCTGCATACGAGCTCATGCATCCAGGTCCGAATTAAGGTCCCCGCTCGCCGTGTGTCGGCCTCCTATTCGCCAGCCCGTGAACCTCGTCCACGCTCCGGGCTCGCTGGAGAGAGACTGTCCACGTGCCATGGAGCAAAGAAAGAGCTCAACTGTGGTCCGGAGCAGGGCTGGAGAGCCTGATTGGATTCCGTTGGATTCCTTTGGACCAGCGTGGTTTCCCTGTCCGTCCGTCACTTTCTTTGCGGCTAGGCAGCATGGCAATGCATTCAGAGCTTAGGCTCTGACTGACCTCTGAGCCTCTTGAAGCTGCCCCGAACCCCCAGGGTCAGTCATATCTATTCGTTGGGCATGGCGAAAGCTCCACAGCGATGCCTGGATCCATGTGGGTCAACTTGTTGAGCCTCTAGGAAGCATGCCATCGAAACCACGAAGCGCGATTGTCGAAAGGTACTCAGGCTCCTCGAGGTGCATCTCGAGTTCAACCGAACACGGGAGGTTGAACATTGAGGTTCCATCTATGGAAGTGATTGTGCTGCCATTCAAGGAATCATCATCCTTCCCGATGGTTTACAGGACAAACGCGGGAGGACTACCTTCTTATTCGTCTAGAGTCGTCGCAGAAGACGATCGCTCCCCAAGGCCACAAGGATGACAGTCGCCACCGGCTGTGACAAGACGTTGGGTCGAAACACCTGGTTTTGCAAGTGCTCTTGTGCCACGTTGTGCGAGAATCTCGATGCCGTAAGCCGGCCTACAAAGGCAGTATCCCAGACTAGTTTAAAACGTCATGGCTACGCCGTGCAAGAGAGAAACGTCTGCTCTAATTGGTTCCGAAGGTAGACCAGTTGTGGCAAGGTTTCATAACACCATCGATTGCTATGGAAGCCACAGGATGGGATTGAAACCCCCATGCTACTTCAAACCACAATGGAGTTGCACAGCATTTCCATCAAGTTGTTTGCCTATCACGAGGATACCAGTATCTTCGAGCACTACTTTGATGGCGGCGCATCGGTAGCCCCTGTGGATGATACGTAGAGCACAAGTCAGATGGACGATTCAGGATACTACATCAAGCAAGCAGCAAGAAGCCAGGCAGACAAGAACCTTAACTCTTGATGCTATCGAGAATGGCAGGACCAAAGTTATCCGCCTCTAAGAGCTCTCAAGGCGATGGACTGATTGCAGCTGCCACCATCTCCAAAGGAGGGCCGTGAATGGCCGTTGTCGCACGACTTGCTGCAGCATCGTCCCAGTCGATTGGAGGAGGCGACCACGGAAACTGGGCCGTCTCCCCCACGAAGCAATGCGGCCTGGGAGCTTTCTGACGCTTGGTTATGAGCTATCCGTTTCCATGCGGGTGTGGTGGTACTTACGAGCGTTTTTTTGTCATGAAGATGTCACATCGGGCTGCCCTTGTCGCGGTCTTTTGCTTGACGCTCCCTGAAGCTTTGATGCGGCTGTCCTGGCTGGGAGCGAAACCCCTTTCGGTCCTTTCGGCAAGCTCTGCCCATCCCACATGCATGGACCTGCTTGCCGTCTCCAGATCTCGGTCCATTGTTTAACGGCCGTCCGGGGTGACCCCCAAGCCGAACGTCTCCTTCCTGCAGCCTCCAAACCTCCGCGATTCGAAGAAGGTTTTCCTATTTCTTTTGTCTCCGCGAGTAGCCGCCAAAAAAAAAAAAGCAAATGGTCGAGAGCCCCCAAAGGCTCAACCAATCACATCTTGAGTGCCTTGCGAATTTGGCCTGGCAGCTCCGTCCCCAGCAGGATGTTCCCGGAACCTTCGGGGAATCTGGGGAACGAGGACCAGTGAGAAATTCCCGAGTGGCGTGGTGGGCACCAGAGTTTCCTGATGGTGGAGTATTTTTTGGCCCTGGTCGTTACGTTACGATTGGACTTTATCGATTGACGGATTGATGGAGGCCGAAGATGCTGATCATCTCCGCAGAATGCGCCGAAATTTTGCCTGCGACAATCAAGTTCGAATGTCGCCATGTATATCGAAGCAAAGGCACAGAATCATACTACCAGTTGTGCTGAGGAGGACGAATCTGAAGGTGCGTCACAAGGTGCTTTGGAGAGCCAGTCTTGGTTCGGAACTTGGGCCAGACCCTCCAGCGTGGCCCTGTCCTACCGTCATTTTTTTTTCCATTGAGAAGTTGCCTTGATGAAGCCGTGGTGACTAGTCGTCTCACGTAGCTTCTAAGACATACGAAGTACAACCGGAGACTTCCTACGAAGATTAGATGTTTACACTGCGGCGCGGGGCGCTGGTGCCGGCCGGAGTAGGCCTATAGACCCATCTTCTTGCGTCGGCATGGGGACCAAAAAATGCCGCGTGGGATCGGAATGAGGAGCAGGCAACTATTGTCCGCAGGGGTTCAGAGTCATGATTAGATCAAAGGCAGGACATCGGGTTGCTGCTTCTTACCGATTTTGGCAATTACGAAGCCCGCAGTGTCCGCCACATTATCCTTAACGGGCTATTTCGGTCGCCTTCCCCACGATGGGGGCGAAATGAGGCTTGCAGGTTGCAGGAAGAGGTTTTTTTTTCTCTTTGGGAGCTGCTCCTAAAAGTTTGCTGTCTCGTGATGGATGCGTTGTTTCCGTCGCCGGTGTTGCTCTGGGACCTGCACGTGTGACGTGAGGCTGAATGCTGATAGCCGGTGTTTACAACATTTTGTCTCACCAATGCATCAACATTTTTTCATCCTGACTAGGCGTGCGTTGTTGATCCGTTTCAAAACTTTTTTATTGCCACGCTAAAGCGGAGCTCACATCAATATCTGTATGTTTCTCAGGTGGCGCTAGGCGAAAAAGTCCCGAGACGATGGTGTTTAGACCAGCAATTGTACCTCGCAGGCTGGTAGGAAGTTGAAAATACCATTTGGATATTCTTACATCGGAAACGTTCCTTTTCGCCTTTCTGATCGTCGAGGCGGGGATGTACAGGGTCCAGTACGTGCCCCGAATAGCAACAGTTCTTCACGGCGTTTAAGTCATACGGGCTCCCGCCAGGTTCTTGGTTGGTTCCTCCTGTCTCCGAGATAGGGGGTGATTTTCAGGATCGTCCTCTGGGGAACTTTACCCCTTCATCGCCATGCGATGGATGAGCTGGCAGTGCATCTTTTTTTTTTGGGAAGCTCTTACCGACTGGAAAAGTCGAAGTTACGACATCATTCATCTTCATCAGTGTACACTGGGATAAAGGACGGCATTCTCTCGGCATGTTTAGCGTACTATGAAAAAGCTTCCAGACAAAAGATGGGGAGACAGCAAAGATGATCGGGTTGTACAAGGCTGGTGCCATTTAGACATATTTCATCATATTTCCATGTTCGCATCCTTCGGCGTGGCAGGAACTGCGCGCCTTCCCTCGCGAGATACTGGCCCTTGGAGAGAGATTTTGGGAGTAAAAATGAAACATGCATGCGTTGCGGTCACATGCCATGGAACAGAAAAGTTGAGCATGGATGGGTCTTCAACTTCGCTGAGCACACAGTCCATGTGACTCCATGCCATTCGGCGTGGCAGCGGTAGACCAAAGCTAAGAAGCGAAATCGGAGAGCCAGAGCCTTGTGAGATATATTTGCATACATATGTTAGTAGGTATGTGGAAGAATGCCTCGGTGGTGCGGAGAGTGTTGGAGAGGCAGTGCCTCTGTTGCCTGGCAGGCTTGTCTCGGATTGGACGCCTCCCAGGCTTCGGCGCCCAGTTAGGGAAGACTGGGTGGCATGTTTAATGACAGGCTCTGGGATGTGGAGAAGGGAATGGCTAGTTTTATTGAGCACCCAATTCCTGAGAGTGGGAGTTGAAACAGGTGTTGAAGCATCGTGTATTGGTAAAACCTAGTAATACTCGTCCTGGGGACGGCTTATATGCTTCAATTTTCCTCTTCACTTGGTAATAGTATCCCAGAGAAAGGGCAAAGCCGATTATTAAAGCCGGTCTCAGGATCCTTCTCGTATGGCTTACAGAGAAGTGACAGAAAGGTTCTATAGGTGTTGCACAATGGTGTCCACCGGGTACAACACCGCTTGTACCGCAAGCTAGGTTCACAGGCGGGCGGTCTTGAAGTGGTGGAAATTCGGTAGGAAACTTCGGTGATAGTCGTGATACAGCAGGACAGCAAAGTTCATATAAATGATCGTGGTGTTTGCCTGGAACAACTCAAGATATGGCCAGTGGTACCCGGAATCTGTTTTTTGGTGTTGCTGCTCTCCTTTCTCCTTTCCCCTTCCTCGTCTCGGACATCTCTATTCTTTATCAGTCCGCGGTCTTGAGAGGCATCCAGGAAAAATATACAGTTTTAGAATCCCATTTATAGAGAAATTTGTTTATTCCTCGTCACTCCATCCTCATTCGGTTCTCCTGCCCATGCCTCCCGGGATCGGTGGTACGTAACAGAAACCCGAAAGCCTGTTCAGAAAATGGATGATGGCCTTTAGTTCTCCATTGACTTGGATAAACGATGAGCGTGCAAGGTAAAAGAAAATACGAAAAACGGTCGGGCATCTAAACCCCATCGTGACAGGCCTTATCCTGTCGGAATTCCCTATGCTTTCTAGAACATCAAGTAAGGAAATCTAAAAGATGAGATTCAACAGCACACCGACCTATCTTGCCTCGTCCATTGTCATCACAAGAGCCTTTGTAGTCTCAACTACTACCAAGAGGATGTAGAACAGATATCGAGCATCACTATTTAATCAGTAGAACTAAGCACGAGTCTAAAGTCGCAGATATAACGTAGAAGGTGGTAAAGGCTTTCAATTAAAAGTAAACAGGCTAAAAACTCCTTCGCAAAGGAAGAATAAAACAAAGTTCCAGAAAGGTAGAAATAAGACAGCGGAAAAGTCGTGAAAGAAACGACACTGCAAGACAACACAAACCGGGGAAAGCCTCCGCGCGGCAACTCGCGTGCGTGTATCTTCTCCGTACGAGGTGCCCCGTCGAATTTTGTCAACACCACTTGCGTAACCACACGCGTCGTCAATCATCAAAACACTGTCCAGTACGGTCTCCTCTTCCGGCATCCGCGCTCAAGCCTCTCCTTCTCTTTCGCAATTTCCTCGCGAACAACCTCCCAAATCTCCGTCACAACCAAGTTCCAGCTCATCTAGGGCTTCGTGTTCCATCCAACCCAGCTCCTCGGCATGATCCTCCAAATCTTCACTTCGCCTGATCGCAGGTCATCCAATTTGAAGCTCTCAAGCTTGACCTTCTTGGACTCGCGTCCCTGCTCCCACGCCCGCACCTTTTTCTTGGTGCCGTCCCACTCGGAAACAACGCCAACGTGGTCGGGCTTGCCCACGTCCATCGAGTATTTTGCGTGCATGGGGCCGTGCTTTCCCTGGAAGCGCGCGTTGCGGATCGAAATGATGTCTCCGGGCCGGATCTCGTCGTTTTGTTGCGTCGATGCATTAGCCATGTTGGCGTAGACGAGTGCGCCATAGGCTCGTGTTCCGACAGGCCGTAGTGCGTCGCGGAACGGCCGAAGGAGGTCAAAGATGAGGCCGTACGGGGTGCCATCACCGACAACCGTGTCCTTCTTGGATGTCACAACATCGTACATGGCGCGGCCGAAGCGATCGTAAGACTGCTCGAGCTGATCTTGTCGGAGATGTCTTGGCGGGGCCTCGTGACGCTGATCAATATCCACGTCTGATGCGTCGTAAGGGTCAAATCTGACAGTGAGGACTGTTTGCGAGTAGTCCATATAAAGCACGTAGATGGTCCTCGTCACCACTGTCTTCGCCCCACGATTAGTGGTTGTCGACTCCTCCGACTCGTAATAGACGTCCTTTCTTCCCTGTAGAATAGGGGGTACTTGGTTCGCCTGCTTCCACCAGCCGCTTTGTATGGCGAGATCAACATCGCCAGCGATAAATCCCGAGTCCATTGATGGCCTGCCTACGTCGGCCGACATCCTGCCGGGTCCTCGTTGAACATCCAGAGACTGCTTCGGTGGCGGCCGCCCTGATGGTGGCGGTGCCGACGGCGCCGCTCTTGATGATTCCCCGAAGTACGAACCTTCTTCAATCTTCGAAGTGGCGGGATGGTAGCCACTTGACGGTTGTGGTGTGACGTATGGGTAAGGGTCGTACTCTTCAGCCTCCTTTGCCGGCGGAGGGGGTGGAGGAGGAGCAGCTCGAGGAGCATCGACAGACTGGCGCGTGTCGGCCATCGGAGGTGGAGGCGGCTGGCTCGGAATTGGCGGGGGAACAGCTCTTCGTGCCGCTGCGCCAGGAATCGGAGGAGGGGCCGACGGTGGAGCCTCGGCCATAGGTGAGGTCGGGGATCGCATTGGAGTCATGTCCTCAAAACTTGATTCCCGACCGCTTGCTTTCAATGCATCCTTGTGAGGCACCGAAGACGCAATGTCGGTGTCATAGTCTCCCTCATACTCTGTCACTTCCTCCTCCTCGCTCTCCTCGAGTGGTCGAGGCGGTGGTGGCCTTGACGGAAGGGCGCCAAATTCGTCCGCTGTAGACTCTCTGCTTAGCACGCCAGGCGGTGGCGGCGGTGGCGGCCTGGTCTGAGATGGGAGTGGTGGCGCAGCGCCAGGGACAGGAGGTGGTGCTCGGCTGGCCCTGTTACCAGGAACAGGGGTGGCTGCACTCGGGGACGACGGCATTCCATAGTCACTTGGCACGGGAGCTGGGGCGGCGGGTGGCGGGAATGTGGGTATTTGGGATGCCGATGGCGACCTTGGCGATGGGATTGAAGGGGGAAGAGGTGGTGGCGATCGCATAGTCGCTGGTAGCTGGTTCCTCGATCCGTCCGGGCTCAGAGTGGGATGCTCAGAGAGTTCATCATCAGACAAAGATCCAGGGCTTGCAGGTGGGGCATCTGCTGGGCGGGGGGGTGGTGAAGGGCGGGCTGCGTTAACATCAGCAATGAATATGGCTCTTTGTGGGTTTAAAGGGTAATACTGTACGCACATTCGCCCGGGATCGGAGGTGGTGCTGGCCGCCCACTAGGCAGCTTGGGAGGCTCTGAAGGTGCTAGAATCCGCGTCAGTAACCAATCTTCACGACTGGATTTGCTAGGATTCGAGCTTGTGAACGTACGCGTCTGCTGCCTATTCTCATCATCATCATCACCAATTGGCTGGCGGGTGGGCACCGCTGGCGGCGGCGCTCTTGGCGTGGGTTCTGGTTCATCCGCCTCAGGCTGCTGCGCGTCCTCGGATCGCCGCGCATGGGACATGCCAGGAAGCGCCATCATGGTGGGAACTGGTGGCGCTGCACGCGATGCAGCAGCTGGTTCCTCTTCCTCTTGATCGTACGTTGGCTCCTTGGGAGCGGTTGGTTTCTTCTTCTTCGGGGCAGCTGGTCCCGGAAACGGCATAAACATGCCAGGCATCCCCATGCCGCCGCTCATCTTAGCCATCCTAGCTCGCAGCTCTTCCTTGCGTCGTATCTCGGGGTCAACTTCGTCTTCCTCCTCCTCTTCTTCTCCCTCCTCTTCCGCCTCCACCTCCTCTTCAACTCCGTCATCAGCGGGGCGTGGTGGCGGCGGGACCGAGCGAGGCGGGTGCCTCGACCTCTCGTCGCTATCATCCCGCTCCGTAAGCTCTTCCGGACCTTCAGTGGTATCTCCGCCTCCCGACATGTCCGCCTCGTTGCCGTCGATAATGTGGGCGGCAGGCCCCTTAGAAGACTTGCGTCTCGGAGGGGGAGGCATACGAGGCTCGTCGAGAGACGTTTTACCTTCTGTATCTTCGGTGTCTCGACGTTCAGGCGGTGGTGGGCGCAGGGCTTCTGTCTCTGCAGCGGTCTCGGGGGTCTCAGAGCTTTCAGTCCGCTTCTTCGGCGGGCGTTTCGGTTTCTCTTTCTTGGCTGCCATGTCAGCATGGCGCTGCGCGGCTTCTGCTTGTTGCCTTTGGAGAAGGGCGATGCGTTCCTGAAGCGAAGTGGGCTTGGGATGCTCCTCATCCAACTCCTCCTGTGTCGCCGATGAACCGAAGCCAGCTCTTTCGGCAATGTCACGATTCTCTGCCTCGATTTCCTTAGTTTCCGGGTCCTCCTCGCGGATATACTTCTTGGGCGGCGGTTCTGCTCGCGGAGGCGGCACAAACGAGTTTCGAGCCGGCGGCGGCGGAACAAATTTCTTGACAAACCCGCCACCCGGGCCACTAGGCTTGAAGGGAGTAATAGGAGTACCGCCGGGTTTGTTAAAAGCAGCAATGCGGTCCCTGATTGAGCTGCTCTTTGCTGCTACTGGAGGAGGGCCAGGCTTCGACTCGGAAGACCCAGCCTCGGGAACCGGCTCGGGGAGCGATGGGATGGGTTCGGCCGGCGGTGGCGCAGATGCCTCGAAAGGTGCAGCCGCAACCTTCGGAGACTGTGGTTTAACTTTTGGCTCAGGTTCTGCCGCCGCATCGTGGTGCGTTTGCTCGGTCTTGGGCGATAATGGGGCTGCAGAGCTGGTCTCCTCATCTACCGCGGCTTGGGGTTCCTTCTTTGCTCGCCTCACGGGGCGAGGAGGAGCGGCCGGTTCGTACTTTTCCACAAAATTCTGCGGGAAGATGCCCTGGTGCATGGCACCATCATCATCCACGTACTCGCCATTGTACCACTCCGCATCCTCTTCTTCCGTCACAGTAATGATCTGTCCAATTCCGAATTGTAGGTCGTCCTCATGGGGCGACGAATATTCAAAGAGGGCCTTGACCCGGAAGGGTACTCCTGACATGTCTTTCCGACTGCAATGTCTTTGCTTTCGAGGTCGAGTGTCCTGGAAAACTGAAATTTTGGGATCGGAAGCTTGGATACCAGCTGTTACAATGGTGGAGGATCGACTAGGGTCGACGGACTGATGTGATGCTCGTAAACGCAACGAGATCGCCGGTCGACGTGATTTCGGATGAGACTTATTGAGGCGTTCTCATTTGTAGCACAAGCCTTGAACAGAATTCGGTGTTCAAGGCGGGAGGCTCGTGGTAACTGGTGCGATCTACAGCTGGCGTGTCTACGTTAGTGAATGCCCGGGTCTTTGGGGGCTATACAGCCATTGCAATGGGCCAGGGTGGGAAGGCCGGCAACATCGGAGGCGGGGGCGAATATCTCTTGTCGGAGAGCGGATGACGCTTGCTGGGATAATTGGAAGGCAGCCTTACTAGAACCCTGACCAATAACTTCACAATCATGAAATCCAAGCAGGGCAGGTAAGCAGTGTTTGGTTGTTGTCTTCCCCGGGCTAATCCTTCCCGCCCGAGGTGAGAACTGAAGCTGTTGAGGATGGCGTGGCTAGTCGAGGCTCTTCTGGTTTCGAAGTTCGGTTCTCAGGCCAAGGGGAGCAAAATATTGTCTCCAGCAGTGGAGTAGCCAGGCCTATAAGACAATTAATATGGTGAATGGGTACTGAATGGCAACGATAAGCTTTGGGAACGCAGCTGTGCTATTAGAAATCGGGTTGCCAGTCTGGATGGGATCAGATGGAAAGAAGCCTCTCCAGTCACTCAAGTCTTGGGTTTCGGCGCAGGAAACCCGTGGCGCAGCAGGCGATCCCGACACGGATGTCAGATCGGACAACTTTGAGTGCAAAAATATATAATCACTTTCGAGTCTCCTTCTGTCCGCTGGAATTTATTTATTTATTTCATCGTCGCCCAAAATACATCTACTTTCTGTCTTTTTGTCTTGTCGTGCCTTATTAATTTCAAGTCTCTTTTCTTATTACTGTTCTGCTAGCTCTTTTCAACATGTTGCGTGGCCACATGTTTGAAAACTTTTGCTCTTCGTACTGTGCTGAACGGTTTTTAATAGGTTGGGTAAAGCTGGCATGGACCGCAAGGCCACACCCGCTGGACGACACCTGTGCAGTCATAAATGCTGTGCCACTCAATGAGAGCCACTCGCCACCTGTGGCGCTAACCTCCAACATCCAGGCCTCGGAGGATTGGCCGTGCCTGCGGGGGTCGGATATTTCTGTCCAAGTCAAATCCGTTCTGCATCGCTGACAACCATTCGGACTCAACAACTGCCCTTTCACACTTTCTTCTTAAACACGAAGCTAAAGGGGAAATTCTCGAATAATCTCTTCTATAGTCAGTCGGAGAGCAAAAAGAACAAAGGAAAAACTTGCCAAAGTCCCGCACGTTATGTCCTCTATATCACAACGGCCGATGTCACTCCTCGAGAGCTACCAGGCGACAGGGGAACTCACGCTAGGCAAGATGACCGACTCACGAGCTCGCGCCGCCGCAAAGCGCGATCCCGAGTTCGTCGCCCGCCGTCATGCCGAGATCCTAGAGCACCGGAAAAGAATCGAAGCCGAGATCCTCGACTCCATCATTGCGCTCGCCACCTACCCTCTGGTGCGCGAAGCAGAGTACTCGGCGGCGGCTCCTGCTGCACAAGACATCGCGGATCTGAGGCGCCGGGTCCGCATCTTCCAGCCGGGCGACTACGAGGACCTCCTCGAAGAGCGCAATGCCAACGGGCTCTGCGGGTATACACTCTGCCCGAAGCAGAAACGCAAGAAGAGCCAGGGGGGCAAGTGGAAGCTCGTGGACGTCGGGAAGAAGAGCTTTGATATTGTGGATCGCAAGGAGCATGAGAGGTGGTGCTCGCAGATTTGTGCCAAGAGGGCGTTGTATATCAAGGTGCAGCTTCATGAGACGGCTGCTTGGGAGAGGGAAGGCATTCCCGAGCTGGAGATTGATCTCTATGAAGAGGAGCCTGGCCACCCCCGGCCGGGAAAAGACCTAGAAAAAGAGATCCAGAAAAGAAGTAAGGAAGAGGAAGACCGGGAACCCAGAGATGTGACGCTTGCGGACCTTGCGAGAGAGCGCGGAGATGAGCCAGCTCAGAACCCGCGTGTTACTGTTGCCGCTATCAGGATCAAGGAGGCAGAGCCTTCCTCGTCGGGACCGTCTCCTGACGAGTTTGGTGATGAATCACATCTTGACATTGAGGGCTATCGGCCAAAAATGTCGCGTCCTCGGGGCGTCTAGGATTTGAAGGGATCTGATTTTACCATGGATTTTGAGTGTGAGATACCCAGCGGTGTAAAGGGAATAGACAAGAGGATAAAAACTTTTTGGTATGCTTGTTCAAGAAAAGGAAGAGACGTGGGCAGAATTCTACAAGTGAAACCGAGTGACAGTTTGGTGGTCAAGGCACGTCATCACCGGTCTTACATCTCACCCAAGTGTATCACGATCTAGAACAGCAGAGCGTATTGGCAATCAAGCCCAATCCCCAGCAGTTTTGCTAGGAATTCGGCGACACCTTTGAGGGCAGAAGATCTTAAATTTCAGATCTACTATACACGCCCTGCCGAACCTCGAGACGCCGTACAGTATGGACCTTTTCCATGCTCAGTCGAAGCAATCCCTCCCCCATGTCCTTACGAAAATGCAATGTCTCTCATATTTTCCGTCTAGTCGCCACGTCTCGGGCGATCGCCGAACCGACGGCCACCGCGGTCCTGAACCTGGACCTGGGTAACGGGAATGACGTTGACGGGGATCGAATCGAACTATACAAGGTCGGGAATTAGCATTCAATAGCGGCCGAGGAAGGTGCTGACAAGAGGAAACGGTCTGGGAGAACGTACGCCAAGCGACTTCAAAAGATCCTTGGTCTCGACATCAACATCGAGCTGGCCGCTTTCTGTGTTCTGCGTAAAGTCGAGAGCAGATACTTCGGGCACGTATTGATCTTTTCGTTCACGCTCTTCTTCCTGAAGCTTGAACGAAATACCACGGACAGGTCCTCGCTGGATACGTTTCATGAGATGGGTGACATAGCCCGCAATCTGTTGTTTTGTACCGTTGGTTAGCTAAATACCCTTTCGCTCTTCAATCTTGCTCGCAGGAGAGCTCGCATCAGTGCTGACCTTGTTGCGGAGGCGCTTCGAGGCAATGATGGCAATCTCATCGCAGAGGCGCTTGTTGGTCTCGAAGTCGAGAGTGAGGCGGGGATAGTATCGCTCAATGATAACCTTGGCGGACTTCTTGACTGTCTTTGTTCGGACGCGACCCATTTTGTAGGATTCTGGATTGAATTGCTTTGGCTGAGGTCTGGAGTTGGGTGGTTACGGATTTCGTGGTGGAAGGCTCCCGTCGAAATTTGGGACTGTGGGGTCAGTACTGATGCGGAGGTGAGTTTTCACCGCTGCCCGTATTTTGCCCTATGTGTGGCACGTGATCGCCATCAAATGTCGTCTCATAACCCCTACCCTAATTTCTGACTACAAACGCAGCAGAGGTTGATGACGAGGGATTCGCATCGGTCCGCGTCCCGGGCTGGCGGTCTTCTCACTACCACAACACCAAAGATCGACATATGTACGAAGTCATTGAATTTTACAAGTCTAACAATCGTCTATGTAAGATTTGGTGAACTTATCCGACGCATCTACCTGTTTTACAGTCATGACATACTACTTGCCTACAACAGCCTTACACTTTCCATAGTCACAACCCCTTTCAAATTAATCCATAAGACCTCGAGCTCCCCAGGACTTCTCGGAACCGTCGGAGATCCCTCGTCCGGGTCTCAAACCCTGACGGCACAGCTGCTTCCTCAGATTCTCCATCTGTGTCTTTTTCACTTTGAGGCTTCTGGAGATAAATGTGTCCGGCCGCCGCTTCCTCCCGCTTAATCAGCTCTTGAACGCCACTAGGAGTTTCGACCTTGATCTCAACCTTGCCGTCATGGCGCACCTTAGCAGTTTGTGGTACAAGGTAGGCCGAAGCTCCGCCGCGGAGGGTAGGATCAAAGACGGACAGTCCATAGTTTTCGTTCTCTGCCTCCAAGTCTCTCCAATATTGCTTGAATCTCCTGCCAGTGTGGAATGTTTCTGGATACGAGACAACAAATCCGCCAACGCCGAGTTTTGGGCCTTCGGAGCGTCTGCTTGGAGAAATGATGCGGGAAAGAACGGGACTGTGACCGTCCTGAGGGCCGTAGAGTGGGTGGTTCTCCATGAAAGACGATGTTCGAAGGTACGAGATTCCGGCGGAGGGATGGGTGATAGGAGGTCCCTCTACTCCATAGGGACTTTTGACAGGCGCCTGGACACTGTTATCGTCATCGAAAGCTGAAGGCGTCCTCGCAGACCTGTATTTGGATATTGTATGGCGCATAATGCCGCTGTTTTGATGTGGTTGTGCAGGCGGTAGGTCCAGGAACTGGCTGATAAGGTTGTAGAGGTGAATTCGACGAGCCCCGCGGAGATATCGCATGTATGGGACCAGTTCTGCATTGGTGATGGTGCCGGCGTCGCGTGGTGGAGGTGGTTCGATTCCTTGGTCGATAGCCTTGGACGTGGCCTCGCGAGAGAGGGCAAGGGCAAGACGCTTGCACAAGAACTCGCGAAACTCCGCCTTCCTCGACCTGACCTCCTTCGTAACGTAGTCCCTGAATTCTTTCTCGGTCAACTTGGCCAACCAGGGCCCGCTGAACTTCCATCGCACCGAGTTCAAGCGTGGACTTTTCTCGACCGGCAAGTCGGTCACGTCGAAGTCTTCTTCGAAGACAGAGATCAGACCATCCATTTCATCCCCTGATGGCCCGGTGGATGGCAACGGAGTTGCTCGCACTGTGACGTGGATGTTCATTTCTTGGAATTTTTCCACCAGCTGGGAGTGGCCGGCTGCGGATCCGTAATCGGTAACGGCTTCGATCGCATCGATATGATTCACGCGCACGATCGGCGTTGATGTCTTGGACAGCTTCGCCTTAGGTAGAGGACGTTTGAGACCCCAATCGCCTCCCAGCCGCGATTCTTGTGGCGCGGTAATCGAAAGATGCAGCGGATAGGGAGTTGTGGCGGTATCCGAGTGCCTGCCGAGGCCAAGGCCGAGATCTTTGACCTGAAGAGGCTTCGGAATAGAAAACATGCGGGACGTCCTTAGCAGGGACGCGCCCCGCGGAGGTCGTGCCGCCATTCCGAAGGCTATGCTTGGGTGGTGGAACTGAAGAAGTCGTTGCGTGCAAGTTGTGGTTCTGCATGTAGGTAGCAAAATTCGCGAACTAGAAATGCAGCTATCTCGTCGCACTACCTAATGTCATTGGCCAATCCTCGATCCGGCGATGTTTGGCTATGCGCAGCTGCTGCCACCTGCACGTCTATCTCGAGATTCCACCGCCCAACGCTGCCTTTGCTCTCCGTCGCGCCTTGAAAATTGACAAGCTTTCAGGCTGCCAGCGTCTAAGAAATGTCCGTCCTCAAAAGGATGGCTTCGAACTCAGCGACTATTGCCTCGTCGGCAGCACTGACTTTTGAGCTGGTTGCTCGCTGCTCGGTAAGGCCCCACGTCGGTCACTCCTGAATTTCGAGTTGATACTCAGTCTCAACTCTGCAGGTCACCAGAGCCAGGGCCTCGCTGCTCACATTGCCCCACGGTCCAGTGCAGCTCCCTATGTTCATGCCCGTGGCGACACAAGCTTCATTAAAGGGCCTTACGCCTGAACAGCTCGAAGAGACGGGCTGCAGACTTTGCCTGAACAACACGTATCATCTAGGACTAAAGCCAGGCCAAGATGTGCTTGCTGCCATAGGCGGAGCTCACAAGCTTCAGGGTTGGAATCACAACATACTTACAGACAGCGGCGGGTAATCATACACTATCATCAGATGAGCCTGGCTCCGAACTCGTTGCTAACAATGTGCGTTAGATTTCAGATGGTGAGCCTCCTGAAACTCGCCAACGTGACTGAAGAAGGTGTGAGGTTCCTCAGTCCTCACGACGGAAGCCCCATGCTCCTCACACCCGAACACTCGATCAGCCTGCAAAACACCATTGGAAGCGATATAATCATGCAACTCGACGATGTCATTGTCACAACAAGTCCGGACAAGGCGCGCATGCGCGAGGCCATGGAACGGAGCGTCCGCTGGCTCGATCGGTGTATCGCCGCCCACAAGAACCCGAGTACGCAAAACCTCTTTTGCATCATCCAGGGCGGCCTAGATCTCGAGATGCGCAAAGAGTGCTGCCGGGAAATGCTAGCTAGGGACACGCCAGGCATTGCCATCGGGGGCCTAAGCGGCGGCGAAGCCAAGGACGACTATTGCAAGGTTGTTGGCGCATGCACGCCCATGTTTCCGGCTCTCAAACCACGTTATGTCATGGGCATTGGATACCCTGAAGACTTGATTGTTAGCATCGCCCTTGGAGCTGACATGTTTGACTGTGTCTGGCCTACACGGACAGCAAGATTCGGGAATGCCATTACAAAGCATGGCATGCTCAGCCTTCGGAATGGCACTTACGCGGCGGATTTCGGCCCCATAGAGGATGGATGCGGTTGTGTCTGCTGCAAAACAAGAGAGAATGAGGGCCTCCAAATCACGAGAGCCTTCATTCACCACAACGTAGCCAAAGAAACCACGGCGGCGCATTTGGTGTCTATACACAATGTATACTACCAGCTTAATCTCATGCGAGAAGCACGAGAGGCCATCATCGAGGATAGATTTCCAGCCTTCATCAAACGCTTCTTCAGCCAGCTACACCCTGACAAGGCAAGTTACCCATCTTGGGCCGTTACTGCTCTCCGAACGGTGTCGGTAGACTTGATGGAATAGATGAGTTGGCACTAGAGATATTCCTATAGAAGGTTATGAGGTTAGTCCGTGGACCGAGACGAAGGCGACAGATATTCGGTGCCGCCTAATGACAGGAAGAACGTAGTTATGATCTCAAGGTTCCGCGAGCATTCTCGTCTAATTCGCGCGGGGTTGGCGTCCTATGCGAGAGCCCTGACAGCTTGCTTTGACGTTCCTGACGAGTCTCGGCTTCCGCTTCGGACGTGTTGCACTGCCCCGACTAGCAAACCGCATACCAAGAGAGATACAGACAACGGCGGTAATCCAAGTGCAGCACTTACTCGCTACTGTTTTATTGAGCTGCAAAAACGGTACTTAGGGAGTGTACCTCTGCGTCAGATCTTGATGATGGCGGGGTAGCTTCAACTCGGATGCGGAAAGCTTGACAATGGCAGGTGGGGCTCGGAAAATGCTAGTCTTTATTTAATTGGCCATCGTATTCGTATTTATAATGTCAGTCATCACCTCTGGGACCAATGACGCTGATATCGTACGGTGGTTGAGATGGGTGGAAGAGTCTCGAGCATGCTTTCAGGGATGAAGGCGAGGTGGTTACCACTGTTGAAGGGTTTCAAGAGACGATTCGAACTTATCCGTATCGTTTTCGTCTCCTGAATTAAGAGTCCGCAGACAGTGCAAGCCTGTCGGACTGTGTAGATGTTTGGAGATTGTGATGTTTGTGTGTGCCCCACTTTAATCAAGCCCGTTTCTCCAGGGGTTTTGTGTCGTGCAAGACTGGCAGAAGGGTCCATATCTAAGGTAAGGAACGGGCCGGATTGGCCAATCGTCAAGCTCCGTTGTGTCTTAGCGGCATTTTTTTTAAGGCACTGTTCAAACCGTTCCACGCTGAAAGCGTCATTCGTTTCTTGCTGCTCTGGAACGCAAGGCCGAAGAAGCCAGTGGCCTCTCTGGTGAGACAACGGAAATTTAGTACGGTACGCAACTTTTGCTAGTACTGCTGCTAGGGGCGGGTTGTAGGAGGGTAGCCTATTTCCTCTGCAGATTCGGGCTAGATCAATTACTTCGTAACGGACAGGAACAGTCTCTTGAAAACGGTGGGTGATTCTACTGATGCCCTTCGCATACGTCTCGGGTCCCCACCCCCAAACACACCGCATCTCGCCACAGCAGGCAATGTCGAATGAGATCTCCAATTTTAGATTCCATATTGATCCACAGGGAGATTGGGGGCTTTACCGCATCAAGAGGATGGGGTTCTTGGTTCTCTACGGACTTAGAGTATCCTCGTACCTCCGTCTGTGCCTCCATGCCTACCCGTTCTGATACTTCGAAGTTGACATTTGTACCTGCTAGGCTTCACAGAGATGGCTCGCAAGGCGTTGGTTGGTGCTCCTGATCAGCACAGCTGTTGGCGTCAAGTGTGGCGGTCCCAGGGTTCGACCTTAGGAAGTTAACAAGGTTCGATGTCTGTTGTTGCAGGGATAAGTGGAATTGGTTTTTTTTTTTTTGGAGGGGAAGGGCTTCGTCGCGGAAACGCTTGCCGGGCTCAACAAAAAAAATCGAGGTGGACACCCTTTGTGGCTACCCAGCTGCCCGAGTCCGCTTCTTTGCAGCTTCATTGTCGACTTACCTTCCTAAAACCTTCCGGCCTTAGTTCTCGCAGCCGCTGTGAAAGGCTTTCTAGCGGACTTTGTGGGGAACATTCCTGACTCCCAAGCACCTGCGATTAGATAGCAAGCTCCGTCTTTGTCCTGGCCCGGTTCAACCTGGACGTCCCAACTCACATAGAGCCGCTGCACAATCTCCCGTGGGTTCCGCCCGTTCCTTGGTGAATGTGTAGCCGGCGACTTACTATTTCTAATCCGCTTTTTAATAAGACGCTGTGTTTCCCGCCCATCGATAATTCACATCCGCCCTGTCTCCCAGATTTCCTTAGATATACGACATCCCATCTCGGCCGCCTTCTTTCCTTGGCTTGGCGCGTCGGCGTTGCTTCGAACGCAAACACTTCTGATACATTCGGCCGGGAGCTTCGATTGGAGAGTTAATTACGCTACAACTCAGCGGCCGCCCGCCACTACATTCGGCACACGGTAGAGCTTGGCTCTTGAACTTTCTTGGGGTCTAACATCGTCCCGCACACGCCGGTGGAATGGTGGCCAACTCTAGCTTTACGTCGATATTGGCGAACTCCAAGTACGCCGGAATCGCGGGCGAACAAGTCGACTATGTTCTCGATGCGGTGACGAGGTCGGGGCCTTGGGTCCTCTTCTTCACCCTCGTGGCCTTCGCCGTGGCCTATGACCAGAGTAAGTGGTAGTAGCAGGCTCCGTGATTTGCCACTACCGGGCTGGACTAAATCAAAACCTCTTTTGCAGTTAGCTATATCGTGAGCAAAGGTTCAATCGTCGGCCCGCCATTCAAGGTGCCCTTCATGGGCCCCTTCCTCCAGTCCATCAATCCGAAGTTCGAAGAGTATTACGGGAAATGGTGCAGCGGACCTCTCAGCTGCGTTTCCGTCTTCCACAAGTACGTATTCGGTGTCCGCGGCGGAGTTTTGCCAGTGCTCCAATGCAATGATCAAGCTGCTAACCGCGCGCGGGCACAGATTTGTCGTTATTGCGTCAACTCGAGATATGGCCCGGAAGGTGTTCAACTCGCCCATGTACGTCAAGCCGTGCGTCGTCGATGTCGCCCATAAGCTCCTCGGACCAGACAACTGGGTCTTTCTTGATGGTCGCGAGCACGTCGACTTTCGTAAGGGGCTAAACGGACTTCTCAACCGAAAGGCGCTCGAAACTTATCTTCCAGGACAAGAGGAGGTGTACAAACGATACTTCAACGACTTTTTGGAGACCACGAAGGAAAATGGTGGCAAGCCGGTCCCCTTCATGCCTCATTTTCGAGAACTCATGTGCGCTGTCTCGTGTCGGACGTTCGTAGGCCACTATCTCTCGGACCAAGCGGTCAAGAAGATTGCCGACGACTACTACCTCATTACCGCGGCACTCGAGCTGGTCAACTTCCCCTTCATCATTCCCTTCACCAAGACGTGGTACGGCAAGAAATCAGCCGACATGGTGCTCAGAGAGTTTTCGAACTGCGCAGCGAAGAGCAAGGCACGGATGGCAGCTGGCGCCGAAGTGACGTGCCTAATGGATAGCTGGGTTTTGTCGATGGTCGAATCCAGGAAGTGGCGCGAGGCGGTCGAGAAGGGCGAGGAAGCAGGCATGGAGAAGCCAACCCCGTTGCTGCGGTGGTTCACCGACTATGAAATCTCGCAGACCATCTTCACCTTCCTCTTTGCTTCTCAAGACGCAACCAGCAGCGCCGCCACTTGGCTGTTCCAGATCATGGCCCAACGACCCGACGTCCTCGACCGTGTCCGCGAAGAGAACCTCAAGGTCCGGAACGGAGACATTTATGCCGAACTCAACATGGACCAGCTCGAATCAATGACGTACACACGCGCTGTCGTCCGTGAGCTTCTCCGATACAGGCCGCCTGTTCTAATGGTGCCTTACGAAGTCAAGAAACCGTTCCCCATCACCCCCGACTATACGGTCCCCAAAGGTACGACTGATTTCAACTTGGAATGGTAGACAAGGTTTGGGATGGTCTCTCTAACATACCATTACAGGTGCCATGGTTGTTCCCTCGACGTATCTTGCACTCCGCGACCCCGAAGTGTATGAAAACCCCGACGAGTTTGATCCCGAACGATACTACTCGGGTGATGCGGAGGAGAAAGGCGCAAAGAATTATCTTGTTTTCGGCACTGGCCCCCACTACTGTATCGGCCAAACATATGCGCAGTTGAACCTGGCTCTCTTCGTCGGAAAAGCGTCGTTGCAGCTGGACTGGAAGCATCACCCGACACCTCTATCCGAGGAAATCAAGGTGTTTGCGACCATCTTCCCAATGGTAAGTTGACTTGTCGCTTGAGAAATAGGTGCGGCCACGCTAATGTTTAATAGGATGACTGCCCACTTACTTTCACGGAACGGAAGTGGTCATAATTTTCAATTTGGGGCCATTCTGCGCTTTCCAGCCCTTCTTGGTCTGTCGGAGGCTCGGAGCTGAAGTGGTGGTATTACCTGCTGTCCAATCGCTTGGGGCCACACACTCCTGACGTTCCAGGCAATTGTGGGTTACCCTGGCTCGTTCGTCACATGTCAGCAGACGTTGGATGCAGAAACTGGATATCACTCGGTTATCTACACGAAAGATTCACAGACAGTCAACACTGATATTTTATATGGTGCTAAACAGCGAAGGGTTGCGCTTGGTAATACTTGTAATAGCTTGTTCCATTTTATTTATGGTCTTGTACATAGCTCGGGAGAATAAACATTGCACTCTAATTGATCGTTCCGGCCGTTTTGGGCGTTGGGGGTCTTTGGTTTTCATATTTCGTGTTGTCGCTTGCTCAGCACCTCGGAAGACAATATATATAAGACACTACCTCAAACTGATGATGCCAATGCTATTCATCATCTAGATATCGCGTCTACACTAATAGCCCATAAGAAGCATCCTCTAACATCATGGCATCATGGAATCTAAAGACCAACCCTTGGTGGTGTTTCGTATGATGCTGCAATTTGGCAGGTTTACACTGACGGGTGGCCCAAGCTCCCCCTACGAACATGCTGCTTGCTAAGCCAATCTCGAAATCGCCGACATCCCGAGGTATCTTGCCATTGACATCAGTCACCCCACGGACGTGGTCTTTACAGAGACGCGAACAAGCCAGGGTAGAAGTTTATTGTCTAGACTTTCTATGCATACTCGTGAGAGCCTCTCCTAGATCCTGAGTCGGCACTTGTTGGTCATGATGTCAATAGCCGCAACAAAACGACGGTCGGCATTCCTACTTTTGTCAGAATTTCAAGGAAGCCAATTGCGGCAGGGAATGATGATGAGGAGCAGATTATCGCGGTTTGGGTGCCCGGGACTTGGCTCGAAAATCCAGCTGCTTCCGCGTCGGGCTGCGGCGCATCAATTCTCTAGCTTCAGCAGGGCTAATGCAACAGGAGCTGTCGCGGCAGCGAGGTCGGGGAGCGAGCATACCCAGGCTTTGACGGGGAGCTGGTTCCATCAGGGAAGAGAGTTGAGAAGGGAAAAGAGGGAATCCCTGCAAGATATTGAGCAGGAGCTAGACAAGACAAGGGAGGAGATTGCCAAGAGCGATGGGTGGGATGGGAAATGGGGATATGACGAGGTACTGCTGCTTTCCCCTTGATGTTTGAAACCCCCCCCCCTTCTGAGCGCGCCGTACGTTCGGGTCTAGTAACGGGGACCTAATGATGTTTAGATTTCTCTCATCTCTGAAGAGAAACCTCCAGAGTACTATCTCCTCGGTAACTTTCTTCCCAGACTAACCACCGTTCCCCTTTCACCATGCTAATTCAAAGAAACCCAAGACGTCCGCGAACCCGCCGAGCTCCAATCAGGCGGCACAATCCCCAACTCACTCAACATCCCCATCACCACCCACCCAAATGCCTTTCTGCTCCCTGAAGAGGAATTCGCCTACCGCTTCGGATTCCCAAAGCCGGACCCCAGGGGTGATTCCGTATTGGTCACGTTTTGCAAGGCGGGCGTGCGGGCCGCGTCGGCTACCGCGCTGGCGAAGGATGCAGGGTACAAAAAGGTTATTGTCTACCCGGGAAGTTGGCTGGATTGGACGAAGCGGAATGGCCGGACTGAGAGGTATGAGCCAAAAGGGGAGGTTTGGGGGAAGACATAGATGAGGGGGGGGCAAGGTGAGGCTCATCTGGGGTTGGCGTAACTAGGTGGACCATGACAAGCCCAAGAGAATGAGGAACATGTAGGAGCCAAACGAGAAAACTGCATGTAGGGAAGACTCAGGATCAGGACAAAAACCCATGGGCAATACAGCTCTTTGTATAGTTAGACTTGATATTTAGGCTTCCCACTTAACGCGCGCCTTCGCTCGTCCCGGCCATGACACGTCCATCTAAATAGCCCCAAACTCATATTCATACAATTTTAACAGCATTCCCAAGAAATCCCTCAAACGGTATATTGATGAAGACTTTGATCCCAAAACGCCATATCTCAATGCCTGTCCCCCCTCCAACATGTCTACTTCAACCGAGCCCCGGCCCTTGCGCGATATGGCGCTCACCATCGCAAAAACATCATAGCCGGGTTATTCCCCTTCTCTCCCCCATCAGCCCCATCCCCCGCCCCCGCCCCCGGCTTCGCCAAGGGGCTCGTATGCGCAAAGAACAACAGCTTGATCGTCAACGCAAGACCGAAATGCAATGCCACCACAACGATGAGCATCCCTTTGCTGACCTGCCGCTCTGTGGCGCTAAGTACAGGGTATAAATTCCGCAGCAAGAAAGCAGTGCTCATGCCGAACCCCACCGCCACAAACGCCCAGTTGAGAATGTCGATGGGGGACCAGCTGATAAGCGCGACGGGCACCCAGATGAGGTTGCCGTACCCGTAGAGGGCCCAGCATTCCAGGAGGTTGGCGGCCTCGGAGCCAAAGTATTTTAGGGCGAGGAAGAGAACCATGGGGACAAATAGGGTGTAGCCGTAGATGAGGCCAGCGGCTCCTAATTTGGGTTGGTTTTAACATGGGCTCTGAGGTCCACGCGCGGCAGCGCCAGGGTACGCATATTCATGGGGAAAACTCACCACTCAACAACTTAAAGTTGTACGCAAAACTTTTCCCATCCATCGCACTCCCATATTCACTTATCGTGCCCCCCAAAAACAAAATCAGCACCACCGTGGTAGCGATCCAAAACGGCCCGTAGAGATCCGGGTTGCCCTCCAACACATCGAGGAAGTTGGCGCGGGGGAACAGCGCGGCCCAGCACCTCTGCAGCACTGCCGAGGTGTCAACATCGAAAAACTGTGCGTAGAAGCCCACAGTCCAGAGCATGCGCTTGCCCCCTCCGCCGCCTGATGAGGATGCCGTCACGGGCAGTGGTAGTCCTGATGCACCGGCACCTGAGGCTTTGCCCCGTCCGCTCCGTGCCGAGGAAAAGTCGGAGGCGTGGAATTCGAGGTCATCATGGAGTTCGGTGTGTCCGAGGTCGCCCTAAGAGGAACGTGATTATTAGATTAATAGCTACAATGCCGACGACGAAGAGCGATGTTGAGCGGGATGCCCCCTAGGAAGCTCTTCCGTACAGCATTAGTGGGCTCTGGGAACAGCAGGGAAGCTTTACCTCGTCGTCCACGTCTACTACTGCGTCATAACCTGGTCCGGGCATTGTGTAGTGTGCTCTGGCAGCTTTCTTTCGAACGAGTAAGAAGTGGTTGGCGTTGCAATTTTCCAAATCGAAAGACTATCGTAAGCTCTCAACAGGTGTCGTAATAGGCATCTGAAAATACCGAGGTTTACCCGGCCAGTATTAGGCCGCCGTGCCCCTCAACCAACCAGCAGAATGCGTAGGAAATGATCCTTCATGAGACATGTAATGGCTATTGGATGTTTTTTCTTCTACCACTCGGAACATGTATTGCTTTACAAGTTCCAAAGCTTTAGGTTTCCTGGACAGCCAGAAACGGTCCATCATTAACAAAACTTATGATAGTAATCACTAGCGCTTTCTAACGTTGGGCATGTAGATGAAGACTTGATTCATTTACTTCCTGATACTAATGAAAACCCTGGATCCATTTCTGAGCCTCAAGGAGCATTCATGCTGTCTACCGAGAACCTCCTCTACCCCTCCTCAGCCTCTCCTTGAACCCATACCTACGTATGCCAGGACGAAATCAAATTACCAGACGCCGAGTCCATGTAACAAAGACGGATTGGCAAGGACAGCCGTTTACTTGAGCTTCTTCTTCGGCCGGAGCTGGTTCGTGTGTCCGCATGATCGCTTGCGGCAGTTCTTGGCTCGGGGTGGGAGGCGGGCCTAGATTTCCGTTTAGTTCAAGCCCCATGCCCGTTCACGAGGGAGTGACAGTAGGACGTACGTAGCACTTGCGGCAGATCATCTTGTCGCAGTTAAACTTAGAGGCGAGAGCCTTGAGCGAGGGCTCGATGAGGCCACCACGGAGGCGGAGGACCAGATGGAGGGTGGATTCCTGCAACCACGCATGTCAGCCGTTTTCCTAGTCTCGCACTCGGGTTCATTCTAGCGTCCTAATTCCGTGCTCCATTCATCTAGCAGGGCGTGGTCCTCCTCCATTCGTAGCGTACCTTCTGGATGTTGTAGTCTGAAAGAGTGCGACCATCCTCGAGCTGCTTGCCGGCGAAAATGAGTCGCTGCTGGTCAGGAGGAATGCCCTCCTTGTCCTGAATCTTCGCCTTCACATTGTCGATCGTGTCCGAGGACTCGACCTCCAATGTGATGGTCTTGCCAGTGAGAGTTTTGACGAAACTATTTCGCGAGAAGTCGAGGTTAGCAAAATCGGCTCGGTCAGTCTCTCGTCAGGGACTCACATCTGCACTAAAGAATAAAGTTAACACATCTGCAAGCAAAACTGCATGGGATTCTCGGCTTCCACTTACTCTTGCCTGGTCCTTCGGGGACTTGATGCTGGGCTGTAACAGGGCCAAGATTTTGAGAATTGGAAGTGAAGTTGGTATGCGGGCGGGATGAGGGCGAATGAATCAACGGCGCCCCAGCCAGCGAACGCTTCAAACCCTAGATCACGTGATTGGGATACAGTGTCGCGTGGTTCCTGCACTGTATGTGTTCCCAATGAAGGAAGTCCTCGGGTGTTTACGTCAGTTTTCGACCTCGTCTTTTTTTAACTCATGTTTAAGCTAGGTAGGTGGCTAATCGATCGTGTTCCATTCATTCAATAATGTTTCAGCATATCACGATGTTAGTTTAAGCTCGAGAGTATCTACTACCTTCACCAGGACGCTCAGTGAAAGACCTGAAATGCTCGCGGCAAGCCGTACAAAGGGCATCGCTATGTCGGGCACATCTGGACAGGTTTTCCATGCCACACATCTAACCATTCCTCCACCCCGGGGAGGTTCCTTCTCAACCTGTGGCCGCATAGCTTCATGCTTGATTCGTTGTAGAATGACCGAGTCTAGTCGTTGTGATTTTCGAGGTTCTAGCGCTAGGATATTCGATGGAGGCCCTGGAGGTGGTCGTGGGAAGTGCTCTCGTAACCACGTAGTGAATACATCTGGCTGGTCCCTATCGCCCGGCTCTCGAGTCATCTGCCTGACAAGGTCATCGATCTCTGCCTCGTCCATCCCGATAATAGGCTTCCTTTCTGGCTCCTCTGTGGGTAGCTGCCCCACGAGATCGTTCCATTTGTGCCAGTCCATGCGTGGGAACTGACCCTTCCAGTACTCGTTATTGTCGAAAGGAAGGCAGTGCTTGGTGGCGAGAATAATTGACGCCACTAGAAGCACCTCTGGATGGTTTGAAATCCGCAAAACACCGACATTTTCATCATCGGGCGTAGGGAATTTGACCGCTATCCCCAGGTGCTTCGTCATCCGCCGCGCCACAGAGATGATTTCGCTCGGCAATCCCAATTCTTCGACGTATTGAGCTCTCATAGGGATGTGCTTGAGTTCCGGAAATTCTAGGCCATAGTTGGACTTGTAAAACATGGCCAATGCCAAGGATTTAGCATAGAGTATATCTGTCCCTAGGCCTGTCCTGGCCAGGATCGAAATGTTCTCAACGAGGGACGAGGGAAGCCTCGTCGCGGCCTCCTTTGGCAGGATGTAGTACTAGAATCGTCCGTTAGCCAAAGACAATATGGCCATATAGAGAAGGCAGGGAAGAGGAAGGAAGGAACCGAGGAAGACTGGTCGGCTCTGAAGGACTCACAATATTTCTGAAAGGCATATCCTCCTGATTGACCCAGTAGGCAATATCTGCGATTCGGGTAGGGATACCAAGCTTTAGGCAGGCCAAATAACAGAGACTGAGAGTGTCAATGATGCTCGGTGTTCGCCACTTGCCGCCGAGGTCGGGACCCCGGTCTCCCGGCGCTATACCACCTATATTCTCTGTTTCACTTCGACTGTCAGCCCGGGAAGTGGAACCAGCAGTCTGCGTCTCTCCAACCCCATCTGTGGGACATCCTCGCAGTCTGAGCTCCCATAACACTTTTGCGACCTTGTCCAGGCTCTCGGGGCAATTCTTTTCGTCCATCAGCCACCGTACCTGGCTCCGAAGTACGATCTGAAAGCACTCGAGGAACAAAAGTCGAGCAGCCGAGCCCTTCAGGCGCTTATGTGATAGTCGTTTGGTGTTTTCGCCAACAACCTTCTTCACAACCGTGGCGCCCAGTGTTACATTGTCCTCATCGACGGCGTCCTCAACGATCCCTTCCAGCTGATGATTGTTCGAACAGTACCAGTAGCCATCTTCTTCGTAGTACCTTTTCGCCTTGCATCGGCTAACGGGACATGTCCGTCCCTCGGGGAGGCGCCGTAGCTCCCTTTGTGACGATTCCATAAAAAAGAGGTGGGCAAGGAAAAGGAAAAGGATAGGAACAAGAAGTGGTTATGTAGTCTGGGGTTGGCGTGGTCGAGACGGTGACCTTTTCTATCACCCACTTGCCCAGTCTAAGCCATTCCCTATCTTGAAGAGCGAAAGCAGCGTTCCGACTCGAGCTGTTCCCTTGTCAACGTGTCCCTTCTTTCTCTTCCCCCTCCCTTTCTCTACGCTTAGCTTCTCTTTCCTGCCCTTTTTTCTTTATTTTTCCTTTGCGCTGCTCACGTTCAGTAGATGCTCAAGATTGTGGAAGAAAAGATCAGGTTGGTCACATGCGGAAAGGTGAACCTGGCTGCCGACATTTGAGGGTACGCCTTGGCACGGTAACTGCCTGGTCTCACAAGGGATTCAGACAATGTTTCCCAAAAAATGTAAATTATCCCTTCAAATGCTCTAGATTGCGTTTGCGCAGCTAAATTTCATCAACGCTATCAAAGGACCATCATTTGCTTGGGAATCGTCTCGCATTATATAGGACAGTGAGTCATGACCGCAAGCTCTGCCTATTTTTGACTCTCCTCCCCATTGCTAGCATGTCAAAATGACTACTTAATGCTAAGGACATGAGGTGGATAAACGCAAAGGAAATTGGGAGATTTGCATTATCCCCAGATGTGGACAACGCGCAATGCATAACTCAATAACATGTACCCAGGTGAATACCTAGTACTGTCCTGTCCAGATAGCCCATTTTGTTACGCAACCATCAACTTGTACACCTGATAAACTGCCGCTGCCCAAGAATCTAGAGAAATATCCCGTGGTCCATCGTGGTCGGCACCCTGCCAGACGACCAGACGCGAGGGGAGTGACAGCTGCGGAAACTTGACGGTATAGTCGTCGGTTTGGCGCATCGTGGTTAGATTTTAACCCTGGCGAGGGGCTTCCTTGGCTTCAACAGCGGCCTCCTCACCCATGGCCGAAAGGATGACAACGTCTGGTAAGACCCGGTATATTAGCTTCGCCTCATCCGTCTACTTGTCCGCTGTTCAAGCTGTCCACTTACTGGTATCCTTCTCCTCCGTCTTGAAGAAGCGAACGATCTTCTCGCCAAGCTCGCCGTCAGGCACGCGGACATCGTCCTTGGTATCGCCGTCGTCGCTCATGAGCGAGAGGAAGCCATCATCCGAGATGTCAAGCTGGAAAGTGGGGGCATTAGCTTGCAATTTTGGTGGGGTCAACCGCAGAGCAGGGGTCGAGAGTTTGTAATGTTCGACTTTGGTGGGGCAAACTCACAAGCTGATACTCGCGACGGGTGACATTGGGGACATCCATGTTGTGGGTAGACGGGCAGAGATCCTCCAGCTTCTTGCCCGTGAAGATGTCTATAGCGACGAGATGGACCTTGGCGTGGCCGTGCTTGCCAGTCTTGGAGGTTGACATGTCGACGATCTTGCAAGGACGGCCCTTGATGACGACGTGACCGTTCTTCCTCAGCGCGGAGCACTGCATGGGATACGTGGCCGAGGCGCCGGCGTCGGCGGAATCGAAGGTATGCTCATGCTATAGAAGGAGCCCCGTTAGCGAATGATGCCTTTCCCCAAAAACACCACGATAACTATTTGCCGACAAGTTCACCTCGAGGCTGCACGGCTGGCAGAGGCAGACGGGCTTCCAGCAGTCGTGCGTCGCGAAGCAGTTGGCTTCCAAGCCCATGCGCGAGGTGCATCTTTTTCTGATCCAGCAACCACTGACAGCCACCAGTTGCAACTTGCAGCAGCCCGAGCACGGCCGGAAAATGCGAATCAAGGAAGCTGCTTACCTGCGAATCGTCGGCCATTGTTGCGGTTTGAAATTGGCGAGAACAACGGTTCTTTGCTGGAAGAAGAAATCGATGCGTGTGTCGAGACAGAGGGAAAGATGCAGGCACTTGAGGCGAGCGCTCAGCTTTTGTTAGATTCGGTCGGGTTTTTGAAGAAGAAGAGGGAAGTTGAAGTTTTCAAGGAGGGGGCGGGGAAAAAATTGAGGGTGCACACTGGTGGGCGTATTTTTTTCCAAAATTATTATTGGACCAGACCTGGTTTTGCTGCTCAAGTAGGCAGACGAGTCTGGTATTGCACACCTCGGTACGAAGCCAGGCTGCTGCCGCTTTACGCCTTCCCAACGCGAATTCGACTTTGAGTTCAGGTCCAGTCCTACTAGCTGGCCACCTACCTAGGCCGGAGCACCTCTGAAGTTCAGGTGGGATTTTCCTGCTGGTTAACTAGGGGATTGGAGCTCAGGCGCTGCCTGGATGACCGGACTGAGAGGCAGAAGAGTCCGTCATGCATCCTAGTGACGCGAAGAATCACCATTCAAGATTCACACTCTACTCTCCTTGGCAGTCCAAGAGACTCGCGCTGAAAATATCGAGTTGATGCAAACTCGGACAGCAGCATAAACACCTATTATCTAGGAAGTGCATACTCGGGAGGAAATCCGGACGCATCATGCCAACACGGTGCTCAGAAGTTTGCAGCTGTGTAAAACATCGAACAAGCCACTTATGTCCAAGGTCAGGTTCCACATCTCAAATTGGCATCAGACGACACTAAGTTTGACTTAAAGGCCGTACCTGAACCTCAGATGGTCTCGGAACAATCATTATATCGATGAAATTCCTCCACACAAATGTCATTTCCTTCCTATACTTCCCTAGGATAATCTGAATGTGATGGCCATCATGTTACAGGGACTTCATGGGAAGCTCGTGACAGGTATTTTTCCTGGTTGAATAAGGCAGCTGGCGATGTTTCAAAAATATATCTAATTCAGGCCAATTCAAACCCATGGTTCCACCGCTAACTCGTGGAACTAATTGCTCCTAAACAGCCGGGAGAAAACCAAACATTACGTAGTTTTGAACGTCGGGAATCTTCTTGAGAAGTTCTAGGGAGTGGTAATATCGTAGGTCTGACTTTGGCTATTGGCACCTGGAACCTAGGTAGGGTAGCCGCACGCAGCTGTCTCGGGCAACGCTCCCGAGAGAGCCACCTGCAAACCACACACCACCACGATTACGATACGTACAGGGTTATTTCAGAAATTCGTACAGGCTCCTGCCATTTCGGCCCCCGTTTCTAAAATTTCTTAGGTCAAAGTCCCACCATAACCCTTGCCAGACTAAGGTTCTACTGCCCTGTAGTTAAGCTTCTCACCCTGTGCTGCGTGAAAAATTTCCTCTTGGTATTCCCGCGGGGGTTCGAATAGTCCGAGGGAAAAAGGTAAGCTTGAGCTTCAGGAGTAGAGTAGCCTGGTGGTGGTCACAGGTACAGCTGACGACCTCAATTCCATCCAGCAACAAAATTCGCAGAAAGTCGACGGCATTTTCTCCGCCGCGTGCCGATCACAGCCATGATCCCCGCAAAAGAGAAACGAGTTGAGCCCCTTATAGAATAGTACCGAGGGTATCTGATAGCACCATGTGGCTAGACAGATTCCAAGCCCGAGACGGGGCCTCAACGCCATCATCGCAGCCAGGCAGTCGACCCTACTCGCCTCTGCCTCGACGGCCATCGAGCAACCTAAGCCCATACGTGACATCGCAACGCTCCGGATTGACGCCCCGGGGATCCTCTGTATCCCTGGTTTCGAATGACTCTTCAACGTCGTTGCTTGGGTCGTCTCGAAGGGCTAATGGGTCTAATCTGAAGCATTCCACCACGGTACACGACAGCCCATCGCCGGAGGAGGTTCTTGAGAAGTTACTCGGGACAAGGGCCGGAGGCAGTGGAATAACCCAGCTCCACTCCATATCAGATGAGGACTTGCAGCTGGAATTTGACTTTGGGGGTCTCTCGCTGAGGGAGCTGGTGGCTGATCAGCCTCGTCGGCCATCTGAAGCCCGGCGACAGCCACGATTCACCCATAACTGTGAGATGGCCCGATACTTCCGTGCTCGCAAGACATCCAGGAGGTTTCTAACCTTTATATCTAGATGGCGAACAGAAAGAACAGTTCGAAAGTCTTCGCAAATCCATTGCCGATTGTGATGGTGTTCTCAACACAGTCGAGACCAATTTCACGAGCTTCCGGAACGATTTGGCGGCCGTCTCTGCCGATATCGAAACACTGCAGAATCGATCCACAGCCCTGAACGTGCGGTTAGAAAACCGGAAGGCCGTGGAGAAAGCTCTAGCCCCGGTAGTGGAAGAACTGAGCGTCTCGCCTGTGGTAGTGTCCAAGATCGTGGATGGTCATCTCGATGAGGCATGGATCAAGGCGTTAACAGAAGTTGACAAGAAAGCCACCGCCTATAAGAAAGACGCCATGGCTCCCCGGCAGAGCAAGGCTTGGGCGGACCTCGGGCCGTTGCTAGATAAACTCATTCTCAAGGTGAGGATTCAGTTGGTCCAGGCCGTCGATTGCTACGTGGCATAGATCTAACCTGATGCAGGCGATTGAGAGGATACGGGATTACTTGGTGACTCAAATCAAAGCTATCAGGTCGCCCAATATCAACGCGCAAATCATCCAACAGCAATATTTCATACGACAGAAAGATGCCTTTGCTTTTCTCTACAAACACCATTCCCAGCTTGGTGACGAGATCTGCTTGGCATATATGAATACCGTGAGATGGTACTACCTAAACCAATTTACTCGCTATCAAAAGGCGCTGTACAAGATGAGACTCCACGTTCTGGACAAGACCGACCTTCTCGGGCACGATGAGACTTCTCGTTCCAAATCGACGTCGTTACTGTCCGTCTCTAGAACAGCCGGACCACCCCACGACGCGTTCAACCTAGGAAGGCGAATCGACTTGCTCAAGACGAGCAACCAAACAGCCCTGCCGTCATATATTGCGGAGGAAGCCACGACAACTCACTATCTGGAAGTTCCATTCCGGAACTTCAACCTCGCCTTGATTGACAATGCCTCGGCAGAGTACACATTCCTCGCCAGCTTCTTTTCGCCGGCCTTGACCCTGGGCAAAATCTCCAAGCACTTCAACTACATATTCGAGCCGACCTTTGCCCTCGGTCAGCACCTCACCAAGACCTTGGTGTCGGACACATACGACGGGTTGGCTCTCTTGCTCTGCATCCGGCTCAACCAGCACTTCGCCTTCGAGCTCCAGCGCCGTAAAGTGCCTTGCGTCGAGGGCTACATCAACGGCACCAACATGCTCCTCTGGCCCCGACTGCAGGTCGTCATAGACCACAATTGCGAATCCGTCCGCGCCCTCACTAATGCGACCCCTTCCAAGCCCGGAAAGGGGTCCGGCGTCGCTTCGGCTGCGCCGCATGTCACGACACAGCGGTTTGGTCAGCTGCTGCACGGTGTCCTCGCTCTCTCGACGGAGGCGGGGGATGACGAGCCGGTCGTGACCAGCTTGCGGAGGCTGCGGTCCGAGATGGAGGCTTTCTTGACGAAGCAAGCCAAGGCTTCGCACGCGGACAAGAGGAAGCAGGAGAGGTTTTTGTACAATAACTACTCGCTCATCCTCACCATCATTAGCGACGTGGAGGGGAAGTTGGCGATGGAGCAGCAGCAACACTTTGAGAATCTCAAGGCGGCCTTCCAAGAAGAGGCATAGCGGACCAAGGGGGAAGGGTCGATGACGGCGACGACGGAGCTGGGGAGCATCAGGGCGGTTGACGCATGAACCCTTCGAGGTGAACGGAGTTTGATAGACCTTTGAGAGGAAAAAAGTCGTATTGGATCACCAATGGGGCGGCGCAACAATGGATTGGAGTCAAGAGAATATTTGAAAAGCCCATCTGGGTATCGCTCGCTTCTATTTTTATAACTTACCCGCAGCCATTGGGGTGTGATGATGGTAATGATGATCCTTGGAACTCGAGAAAACGCCGTTTGCCACCAGAGTCGCGGTACAACAGTATATACAAACCCCTGGGAATAGAGGCAGCCAAAACCCCAACCCTTTTTTCTAGTCTCCTCCTTTAGTGAAACGCCAAGTAACCGACATCAAGTAATTCAAAGGCCCGGGGTTCCTTCTCAAATATATAGCCAGCATCCCCGTCGCCACGGCGACAAACATGGCCAGCGCGGGGCCGCGGTACGCCTGGGCCCGTTTCGCCAGCTTTTTCGACCGTTCGCGCCTGCGCAGCTCCGCGGCCTCCTCCGCGGCCTGCTTCTCAAAATGCGCGTGCCCCTCCTCGAGCGACTGGTTCTCGGACCCCGGGCTCCGGGCCGTCTTGAGGGGGCTGGACGCCGAGATGCGGCGCCACGAGTGGAGCGAATCGGGTGGATGGCGCTCAAATAGATCGGCTGTCTCGGTGATGAGAGTCTCGAGATCAAGCTTCTTGGGGACTTTGGACAGGACGAGGAGCAACATGGAGGAATCGTCCGGTGGGAACTCAAAGAGCTCGTCCCGGCGGGAGAGCACGATGCGGGCGTATAGGTAAATGCTAAAAACGGGCTCCCGGGCGAGCAGCACGTCAAAGAGTCGGGCGATGTCGCCGTACTCCTTAATGACGTGAGCGTACATTGTTATCGTGCCCGCCAAGGCGTAGAAGGGCTCGACGTCCCCCAAGTGGCGACGCAGGGTCGGGTCGGCGGCCTCAAGCAGGTCGGGGATCAGCCGAAGCTGGTGGACCGTGGCGGCCAGGGTCGGGAGCATGAAGTCGCGGATGCGGAGGACCGAGAGGCGGGCCGCCAGGCGTGCCCGCCATGGGGGGTCGAGGACAAGGAGGAAGACCGAGCAGATCTCGTGGTAACCTTGGAAGTAGCAGAGGAAGGGGTAGCGGCGGAGGACCTCGACGATGAGGTCGAAGAGCTCGGCCTTTCGACGCTCTAGCTCCGTCGTGGAATTATCTGTGTTGGGCACGGCATGAGGTACTAGTCAGCGTGACATTTCGGCGATAGGAGGTCGGAGAAAGGTGGTGAAGAAATGATCTCACCAATTGGGTAGTATGTGAAGGCTCTGTTGACGTCCAGCTGCACTTGGTCCTCGTCTTTGTGGCAAGGTAGATCTCGCCAAGGTTGCACCTCGTCCGACTCGGCATCTGCTTCCGCCTCGGTGGTGCCAATCGGTATCCCAAGGAGGATTGGCCCTGTCGAGAGGCTCGTTAGCTTTGGCATGTGACAGCTAAGTTGTGCAGGAAGAGGAGCAAGCGCTTGGTGAAGGGGAGTACATGTACAGGCAGAGCCTAGAAGGGAGGCAAGCAAGGAACGGAAAAGGACAGGTCCACGAACATGCTCTCCGCCTCAGTACATCGTTGAGCAGCCCGCCATCCGATTCGGCCAGTTTCTTCAATGCTGAGAGATCCCCGGACTCGCAAGCCTCGAGAATGTAGGCCGCCTTCTCATCTTCGAGCTCATCCCCTTCTATTTCTTCTTTCGAGTAGAGCAGCTTCCCTTCTTCTGGAGCTTCCGGTGAGCTGCCGGAGCTGTCCGGCCGTCGGACCCTTTTCTCCACGTCATCATCCATGAGCTCCCGAGAAGGAAACGATTCCCGTTCCGAGATACAAGCAAGGGAAGGGAGAAACTCGAATGTGCGACCGCAAATGGGGGTGCGATGGCGGCGTATGCAGGACTCGGTGGAGGAAATTGATCTGTCTTGCAGGTTAGGGTCGATCCGCAAAGTGGACAGTTTGTTGTAACTGGTTCATTTGCATGATGATCTTCGTCAGGCAGCTTCGCGCGCTGCACAGGTCAGACGCGATGACGTTCCACTTACCTTTTATCTAGCGCGTTTGTCGCAGCTTGCCGCCTGAGCACGGGACCGATTCAGAGCGATTCCGTAGCAGTACCCATATGGACACATTTTAGCGGGGAATGCCACCTTGAAACAGCTGGCCAAGTCACAGCTGGACTCCTACGAGTGCTTGAGTCCTTATTTCAAGCGAGTTTGGCTGTAATACTTCAGTCGCAATGGCTGCCACCGTGCTACTCTACGAATGGGTGCCGATTTTGCGGTTTCTCTCCTTGAAGGCATCAATTCTTCAGAACATGTTAGCTGGTGGCTGTCGTTCATCGAAGGAAGACACCATCCAGCTCGCGGCAGCCAACCCCTGTTCCGTCGTGGCACTGCCAGCTGTTCGCATCCCGGCACCGTAGCATTTTCTGTACCTTAGCGCCCAGCACCTCAGAAGCCTCAGACCTGACTATGCTGGTGATAGCCCTAACTATGGCACTAATCGACGCTGACACGCTATCCGCTAGCAGATCTAGATGTCTCTTGTGACATTCAACATGATGGTGATGCGGCTGCTATCCTCTTCTTGGCGCCAGCCACTTTATCTCGTTCGGCTATGTCGGGTGTTGATCAGCCCTCGGTTGGCTTTCAGGCGTGTCAAAGGACAGATCGTCCAGTTTAAGCGACCTTCGCAAGTGCCGCCAGCAAAGCAACAAAAAGGAAGCAACTTTTACGGCTCCCTGGTCTATCTTCGGGCAAATATGTCACGGAGTATCTGCCGGACCTGTGACAAGCGAACAACAGTTCCAGGTTGGCGTTGCCGGGTCCCTGGTGGCTTCAAAGCCAGAGAAGTTCAAGGCCGATGCAAAATCTCGCGGCGGGAGAGAGACACGCCACGAGGACTTAAGCTTCAGGATTTGTGACATGTCATATCTCGTTCTGAAAATCTCCAGTTTTTCTTCCTGCCCAAACTGACAGGCATGGTTGTGACGACTAGCAGGAGCTTGCATCCCAAGCTGCCTAGATCCTAGTTTAGTCTCATGGGAGCCTTCGAGATCAGCCGGCTCGGACACGGGAAGGATGGTAATCTTCCTCTCGCGACCCCGGGCCCGGTTCAGCGGTCCAGGCCGGCGGATGGAATCCGTTCATCCCGATTCCAAGGAGCCGCAGCTTCGCTTTCTTTTATCATCCGGCGGGAAAGATGTCGGTAGACGATCCCATCTCCTGTAGCTGCCTCCGGGTCGGCTGGGCAAAGTGTAGGTGAAGTGTAGTTGAGGTCGGATGTCAGCGCTGGAACAGAAATCTCCCAAGCCGCCATGGAGAGGCAAAGCGGCATGGAGGGGTACGAAGGTTCGATCCCCGCGAGAGGGAAAGGCGGGGGCGGGAGTTGTCGATTGACCTCCCTTCTACTTCCGTACCTCTGTACCTTCCGTACTGCAAAGGCACGAATCGAGATAGTCAAGATGCTCCCAGGATGGTGGAGGTAGCACGAAGGCGGTGGTCACTACGATGCACTCTTGGCATCGAAGGGAGCAGTCGGGTTTGAAAGACTGTGTTTGGTGTAAACACCTTTATCGTGAGTGGCCCTAGTGGTTCCGGGCGGCCCGCTGGCGAGTTTCAGCCCCAATTCGCGCCCATAGGTCAGTCAACAGGAACAAAACCCAACTTTGGAAGCAACGGCAGTCCAAAATGATTGCTCCAAGGATATTTCCGGAACATTGGTGGGCACCAATTTGAGGTACCGTAAAAACTCGAAAAATCGGATCAGGCGCTTGGGCCGCATGCCCCCTACAAGCGTCCCGCCACCATTCTTTTGGGCCTAGTTTTTGACTACTGAA